>Ga0102953_1000831_pt1 | contig 20339 bp, 13 predicted proteins | sample SalPon2A_C_D2_MG_FD_78509 | JGI IMG/M metagenome (GOLD analysis project Ga0102953, IMG submission 78509) | Soil microbial communities from South San Francisco under conditions of wetland restoration - Salt Pond MetaG R2A_C_D2_MG | ecosystem: Environmental > Terrestrial > Soil > Wetlands | place... | reverse complement strand
TTCGAAGCGCTTGTCCACCTGTTCGAAGCGCTTGTCGGCCCGGTCGAGCCGGCGATCGACTTCATCGAAGCGTTCGTTCGTGCGCCTTTCCGCCTGATCGAAGCGTTCGATCATGTGCTTTTCGAAATGGCCAAGACGCTCGTCCATCCGTTTGAACCCGTCGTCCATCCGGTGGTTCAGGTGGTCGAGCCGCTCGTCTGTCCAGCTCTCTCTCATCGCCTCCATGCCCCCATCGTCGCAGACAAAGTGTCACACGTGGGAGACGAAATTGCAAATTTTCTGTGACGGACGGCTATTCGAGGCTGAGGGGGCTCAGGCGCTGCGGATCAGCTTCTTGTTGACGAACTCGTCGGCGCCGTAGCGGCCGAGCTCGCGGCCGAAGCCGGAGCGCTTGAAGCCGCCGAAGGGGAGCTCCGGGGCGTCCGCGCCGACCAGGTTGACGTAGACCATGCCGGCTTCGATCCTGTCGGCGACCCGGTCGGCCTGCTCGGGGTCGGTGGTCATCACGTAGGAGCCGAGACCGAACGGGGTGTTGTTGGCGAGCTCGATCGCCTCCTCCTCGGAGCCGACCCGGTAGACCTGGGCTACGGGCCCGAAAAACTCTTCCTGGGAGGCGTCGTCACCGGGCGCGATTCCGGCGAGCAGCGTCGGCTCGAAGTAGTTGCCGTCGCGGTTGCCGCCGAGCAGGACCTCGGCGCCGTCGGCGACCGCGCGCTTCACCTGATCCTCGAGCCGGTCGGCCGCGGTGCGCGAGGAGAGCGGGCCAACCTCGGTGTCCTCGGCGGTCGGATCGCCCGGCTTCGCCGCGGCGAGCTTCTCGCGGAAGCGCTCGATGAACTCGTCGTACAGCTCGTCGACGACGATGAAGCGCTTGGCCGCGTTGCAGGACTGGCCGGCGTTGTCGAGCCGCGCTTCCGCAGCCGCCGTGGCTGCTGCGTCGACGTTGTCGGAGCCGAGCAGGATGAATGGATCGGAGCCGCCGAGCTCCAGCACGACCTTCTTCAGGTTGCGCCCGGCGGCGGCGGCGACGGCGGCGCCGGCTCGCTCGGAGCCGGTGACCGAGACGCCGCGCACACGCGGGTCGGCGAGCACCCACTCGATCTGCTCGTTGGTCGCGTAGACGTTCTCGTAGGCGCCCTGCGGGAAGCCGGCGTCGTTGAAGATCCGCTGCATCGCCTCTGCCGATTCGGGGCACTGGGGGGCGTGCTTGAGCAGGATCGTGTTGCCGATCACCAGGTTCGGCGCCGCGAAGCGGGCGACCTGGTAGTACGGAAAGTTCCAGGGCATGATCCCGAGCAGCACGCCAAAGGGGCTGCGGCGGACCAGCGCGGCGCCCTCGCCGTCGAGCAGCTCGATCGGCTCGTCGGCCATCAGCTCCCCGGCTTTGTCGGCGTAGAAGCCGTAGATTTCGGCCGTAAAGTCGACCTCCGCCAGCGCCTGCTCGATCGGCTTGCCCATCTCGCGGACGACGATCTCGGCCAGCTGCCGGCGGCGCTCTTGGTGCAGCTCGCCGACCCGGCGGACGAGCGCGCCGCGCTCGGCCACGCTGGAGGAGCCGGGCCATGTCCGGGCGGCCCCGTCGGCCCGCTCGATCGCGGCGCGCAGCTCGTCGTCGCCGATCTCCGGGTACTCCTTGATCGTCTCGCCGGTCGCCGGGTTGACCACCGCGTAGGCGCTCATTCAGTCCGATACCTCCGCATGTCGGGGCCGATGGGCCGATTTCCCACGTATATCGTGGGAAATCGGCCCATCGGCGGCTTGTAGGGCTTGCTCTACGGGGACGCACTCGAGGCCCACGGCTTCGGCTACGGCCGGGTGGGTGACCTGGCCCGCGGCGACGTTGACGCCGGGGCGCAGGCCCGGGTCGCGCCTGATCGCCCCCTCCACCCCGCGGTCCGCAAGCGCGATCGCGTAGGGGAGCGTCGCGTTGGTCAGCGCCTGGGTCGAGGTGATCGGGACGGCGCCGGGCATGTTGGCGACGCAGTAGTGCGTCACCCCGTCGACCTCGAAGGTCGGCTGGCGGTGGGTCGTCGGGTGCGAGGTCTCGAAGCAACCGCCCTGGTCGATCGCCACATCGACCAGCACCGCTCCCGGCTTCATCAGCGCCAGCTGCTCGCGCCGCACTACATAAGGGGCGCGCGCGCCGTGGACCAGCACGGCGCCGATCACGAGGTCGGCCCGCGGCAGCATCTCCTCGACCGCCAGCGTGGTCGAGTAGACGGTCGAGCAGGCGCCGGAGAAGATCCCGTCGAGCTCGCGCAGGCGGTCGATCGACTTGTCGTAGACGAAGACGTCGGCGCCCATCCCAATCGCGACGAAGGCGGCGTTCATGCCGACCGTGCCGCCGCCGATCACGATCACGTTGGCCGCCGCCACGCCAGGCACGCCGCCAAGCAGGATGCCGCGCCCGCCGAGCGGCTTCTCCAGCATGAAGGCGCCGGCCTGGGTGGCGATCTTGCCGGCTATCTCGCTCATCGGCGCCAGCAGCGGCAACCGCCCGCGCGCGTCCTCGACGGTCTCGTACGCCACGCAGGTGGCGCCGGAGCCGCAGAGGCCGCGGGTCTGCTCGGGGTCGGGCGCAAGGTGCAGGAACGTGAACAGCAGCTGGCCCTGCCGCAGCATCTCGATCTCGGCCGGCTGCGGCTCCTTCACCTTCAGGACCATCTCCGCCGCGCCGAACACCGCCGCCGCATCGGGCGCGATCCGCGCGCCCTGCGACTCGTATTCGGCGTCGGCGATCGCGCTGCCCTCGCCCGCCCCGGCCTCGATCAGAACCTCATGACCGTGCTCGGTCATCTCGCGCACCCCGGCGGGGGTGATCGCGACGCGGTACTCGTCGGGCTTGATCTCCTTGGGTATGCCTACGATCATCGTTCCCCGCCCGCGCGGTCGAGGTTTGAACCGCATACCGGACCAAACCTCGACCGCGGTCGGTTGGTCTGGCTTCGCTCCCGGGCGCGGTCGAGGTTTTGACCGCATACCGCACCAAACCTCGACCGCGGGGTCATTGGCCCACCAGCTCGCGCGCCCGCAGCGCTAGCCAGAACTCGATCCGGTCGTGGGCGCGTGAGAGGTCGCGCCCGGTCAGCTCCTCGACCTTGCGCATCCGGTAGCGCAGGGTGTGGCGGTGGCAGTAGACCTCGCGCGCGGCGCGCTCCCACTGCCCGTTCTGCTCGATGAAGGCCTCCAGCGAGCGCAGCAGCTCGCCGCCGTACTCCTCGTCGCCGGACTCGATCGGGCCGAGCACGCTGTCGCAGTAGAGCGCCAGCGCGTCGTCGTCCTGGATCGAGAGCAGCAGGGTGAAGGCGCCGAGGTCGCGCCAGGAGGCGACGTCGGGGGCGCTGCCGTTCTCGCTGAACGCGGTCGCCTCAAGCGCGCAGCGCGCCTCGTGGAAGGAGTGGCGCAGCTCCTCCGGCGGCGCCGGCCGGCTGGCCGCGGCGCGCACCGCGCCGCGCTCTTTGATCAGCGCCCGCCGCGCTTCGGAGGCGAGGTCGACGGGATCGCGGTCGGCGGCGTCGACCACGGCGCAGAGCAGCTCGCGCCCGCCGCTGGAGTGCGGCGCGACGACCGCCGGGCAGGCGTCGGCGGCGAGCGCCCGCTCGAGCGCCGGCTCGGCCGCCGCCGGGTCGTCGAGGTCGAAGACCAGCACCGCGGCCTCGTCGCCGATCCCGAACGGCTCGAGCCGGCGGCGCAGCTCGCTCGGGTCGAGCCGACCGCCGAGCGCGCCCGCCAAGACGTCGCCGGCCAGCCGTCGCTCGGTCTCGCGGGCGACGCGGCGGCGCATCAGCTCGAGCGCGACGACGGCGACCGCCTGCTGCAGGATCAGCCGCTCGAAGTCGCCGAGCCCGCCGGAGTCGCGGACCATCACGACCCAGGCCTGGGGCGGACCGCCGCCGGGCGAGATCACCGGGTGGGCCAGCGCCCGGCCGGCGACCGAGGAGTGGGTCGGCACGAAGGGGTGCCCGTCGGCCGTGTGGGCGAGCGCTTCGTCGCGGATCGCGTTGACCGCCTCGGCCGAGAGCTGGCGCCGGAAGCCGCGCCCGGCGAGCCGCTCGCCGCGGCTGTTGAGGATCGCCACGGTGCCGCCGACGGCGGAGGCGATCGTCGCCACGATCTCCTCCAGGCCGCGCTCTTCGAGGACCAGCCGCTCGAGCCGCCGCTGCACGGCGATCCCCCGCTGCAGCACCTCGTACTGCTCGTTGACGAGTTTGGCGAAGGCCTTCTCGGTGATCGCGATGAAGGGGGTCGAGTAGGGCACCTCGAAGAGCGGGAAGTCGCGTTTTTTCGCCTCCTCGAGCAGCGCTTTCGGCAGCTTTTTGTGGTTGAAGCCGGTGCCGAAGCCGAGCCCGGCGAGGTTGTGCTCGGCGAGCAGGCGGATGTAGGCGCGCTGCTTGGCGGCGCTGTCGAGCGGGATGCCGGTGGTCAGCATCAGCTCGCCGCCGGAGAGCCACGGCGTCGGGTCCGCGAGCTCGGAGATGTGGATCCAGCGCAGCGGCGCTTCCGCCGCGTCGGCGCCGGCGACCAGGTCGAGGCCGACCTCGTCGAGCAGGCTCTGCACGGTGAGCATCGCCGTGCCTATCTGCGGACGCGCTCCCAGGCGTCCGTCAGTACCCCCCGCAACACATCGTGGATTTCCTCGAACTGCTCCGTGTCGGCGATCAGCGGCGGCGCCAGCTGGATCACCGGGTCGCCGCGGTCGTCGGCGCGGCAGATCAGCCCGCGCTTGTAGAGCTCGCCGGAGAGGTAGCCGCGCAGCAGCTCCTCCGCCTCCTCGCCCTCGAAGCTCTCCTTCGTCTCCTTGTCCTTGACCAGCTCGATCGCCTGGAAGAAGCCGGCGCCGCGCACGTCGCCGACGATCGGCAGGTCGTGCAGGGTCTCCAGCATGCCGCGGAACTCGCCTTCCTTGGCGAGCACGTGGCCGCAGAGGTCCTCGCGCTCGTAGACGTCGAGGTTGGCCATCGCGACCGCCGAGGCGACCGGGTGGCCGCCGAAGGTGAAGCCGTGCGAGAACGAGGCGTCGCCCTGCATGAAGGGCTCGGCGATGCGGTCGGCGGCGATCACCGCGCCCATCGGCGCGTAGGCGGAGGTCAGCGCCTTTGCGACGGTGACGATGTCGGGCTGGTAGCCGAAGCGTTCGCAGCCGAAGTAGTGGCCGAGCCGGCCCCAGGCGCAGATCACCTCGTCGGAGATCATCAGCACATCGTGGCGGTCGCAGATCTCGCGCACCCGCTCGAAGTAGCCGTCGGGCGGGACGAAGCAGCCGCCGGCGTTCTGAACCGGCTCGACGATCACCGCGGCGACCGTCTCCGGCCCCTCGAAGACGATCCGCTCCTCGATCGCGTCCGCCGCCCAGAGCGGGTGGCGGTCGGCCGGCCAGCGATAGAGGTTGGTGTTGGGGACATGGCAGCCGCCGGGGACGAGCGGCTCGAACTGCGAGCGCAGCTCGGTGATGCCGGTGGCGGAGAGGGCGCCGAGCGAAGTGCCGTGGTAGGCGATCTCCCGCGCGATCACCTTGTGCTTCTGGCCTTTGCCGAGCACCCGGTGGTGGTTGCGGGCCAGCTTCAGCGCCGACTCGACCGCCTCCGAGCCGCCCGAGGTGAAGAAGACCCGGTTGAGGTCGCCGGGGGCGAGCGAGGCGATCCGCGCGGCGAGCTCGATCGCCCGCGGGTGGGCGTAGCTCCACAGCGTGTAGAAGTCGAGCTCCTCGACCTGGCGCGCCGCCGCCTCGCCGAGCTCGGCGCGGCCGTGACCGGCGTTGACGCAGAAGAGCGCCGAGAGGCCGTCGAGGTAGCGGTTGGCGTGCTCGTCGTAGACGTAGCAGCCCTCCGCCCGCGTGATGATCGGGATCTCGTGGTCGGGCCCGTAGGAGCCCATGCGGGAGAAATGCATCCAGAGATGACGCAGCGCGAGCTTCTGGAGACTGTCGGTAGCTACGACGATATGGATAAAGCTAGCTCGGTTCGCTCTCGCATTCAAGTGTCCAATGGAGCAAGCCAACCGCCGCTCTATATACAAACCGTATAACGGCGTAGCGTCGGACATGAGCTACGGTCTGTGCCGTGGACGACGTTGTCCATAGCGTCGAGTTACGCGAAGTGAGCAAGCGCTTCGGCGACCTGACGGCCGTGGACGACCTCGATCTCGAGCTCGCGGCCGGCGAGTTCTTCACCTTGCTCGGCCCGAGCGGCTGCGGCAAGACGACGACGCTGCGGATGATCGCCGGCTTCGAGCGCCCGAGCGCGGGCGAGATCCGGATCGAGGGGACCGACGTCGCCGAAGAGCCGCCGCACCGGCGCCCGACCAACACCGTCTTCCAGAGCTACGCCCTCTTCCCCCACCTGAGCGTGCGCGACAACGTCGCCTTCGGCCTGAAGCGCAAGCGCGTCGCCAGGGCGGAGATCGGCGAGCGCGTGCGGGCCGAGCTCGAGCGGGTCGGCCTGGGGGCCGAGGCGAACCGCCGCCCCTCGCAGCTCTCCGGCGGCATGCAGCAGCGCGTCGCGCTGGCGCGGGCGCTGGTCAACCTGCCGAAGGTGCTGCTGCTCGACGAGCCGCTCGGGGCGCTCGACCTGAAGCTGCGCAAGGGCCTGCAGGTCGAGCTGAAGCGGATCCAGCGCGAGGTCGGGATCACCTTCGTCTACGTCACCCACGACCAGGAGGAGGCGCTGACGATGAGCGACCGGATCGCGGTGATGAACCGCGGCCGGGTCGAGCAGATCGGCATCCCCGAGGACGTCTACGAGCGCCCCGCGACGACCTTCGTCGCCGGCTTCATCGGCGTCTCCAACCTGATGCCGGCGGTCGTCTCCGGCGGCGGCGAGGTGAAGCTGGAGCACGGGCCGACGGTGCGCGCGGCGGCCGACGGGATCGCGGTCGGCGGGCGCTGCTACGCCGTCGTGCGGCCGGAGAAGCTGCGGGTCGAGACGCTCGGCGGCGCCGGCGCGGCGGGCGCGGCGAACGGCAAGCCGCGGGTCGAGGGGATCGTCGAGAGCTCGCTCTACCTCGGCACCTCGACCCAGATCGGAGTCGACCTCGGCGACGGGGTGCGGATGACCGTGCTGGTCCCCAACGCCGACGAGGCCGAGCGCCAGGCGCTTCCCGGAGGCGGCGCCCGGGTGGCGCTGAGCTGGGAGCCGGAGCACATGCACGTCGTGCGCGAGAGCTTGGAAGGGAAAGAGGTTCAAACACGAGAGGGTGAGTCGGATGGGTAGTGGTGGAGCGATGGGCCGTAGGGCGCTGGGCGCGCTCGCAGCGGCGGTGGCGGTAATGGCGCTGGCCGTGGGCCTCGCCGCCTGCGGCAGCGGCGGCGGCGGAGAAGGCGGTGCGGTGAAGCTGGAAGGCGAACCGTCCGGCAACGTGACGATCTCCAACTGGCCGCTCTACATCGACCCCGGCAAGAACGGGACGGTGAAGGAATTCGAAAAGGCGACCGGGATCGACGTCAAGTACATCGAAGACGTCAACGACAACGCCGAATTCTTCGGCAAGATGCAGCCGCTGCTCGAACAGGGCGAATCGGGTGGCCGCAGCCTCTTCGTCGTCACCGACTGGATGGCGAAAAAGATGGATGACCTGGGGTACCTGCAGAGCCTCGACAAGGCGGGGATCCCGAACGTCGAAAAGAACCTGGTGGCCTCGCTGCAGCACCCGGGCTTCGACCCGAACCGCGAATTCAGCGTGCCCTGGCAGAGCGGCATGGGCGGGCTGATCGTGCGCACCGACCTGGCGCCCGAAGTGCGCTCGATCTGCGACCTCTTCGACCCCAAGTACAAGGGCAAGGTCGACTTCCTCAGCGAATTGCGCGAAACCGTGCCGCTGGTGATGACCTGCGAAGGGACGAACCCCGAAGAAGCAACCGAAGAAGACTGGATGAAGGCGATCGAAAAAATCAAGGGCGCGGTCGAATCGGGGCAGATCCGCCGCTTCACCGGCAACGACTACGCGCGTGACCTGACCAGCGGCGACGCGGTCGCGGCGATCGGCTGGTCGGGCGACGCGGTGCAGCTGCAGGCCGACAACCCGAACATCGAATTCCGCATGCCCGAACTGGGCTGCTCGCTGTGGTCGGACAACATGGTGATCCCGGTCGGGGCGCCGAACCCGACCGCCGCCGAGGCCTGGATGAACTACGTCTACGTGCCGCAGAACCAGGCGAAGATCGCCGAATACGTCAACTACGTGACGCCGGTCGAAGGCGTCAAGCGGATCTTCGAAAAGAGCGAACCGGAACTGGCGGAAAGCGACCTGATCTTCCCCAGCGCCGAATTCACCAAGAAGTGCTTCACCCAGGCGCAGCTCAGCGAGGAAGAGGAACAGCCCGTGACGCAGGCCTGGAACGCCGTTCTGAACGGCTGAGATGGCAGAGCGCCGCCGGATCGTCCCCTACTTCCTGCTCGGGCCGGGGACGATCTGGCTGCTGCTCTTCTTCGTCGTGCCCCTCTTCTACATGGGGTACCTCTCGCTCGAGTCGGGCGTCGTCGGCAGCCTCAGCTTCAGCTGGAACTGGGGCAACTACTCCGACGCGCTGTCGCTGTACGACACGCAGTTCGCCCGCTCGTTCCTCTACTCGGGGGTGGCGACGCTGATCTGCCTGCTCGTCGCCTACCCGCTCGCCTACACGATCGCCTTCCGCGCCGGGCGCTGGCGCAACGCGCTGCTCTTCGCCGTGGTGGCGCCCTTCTTCACGACCTACCTGATCCGCACCCTCGCCTGGCAGACGATCCTCTCCGACCAGAGCCCGGCGGTCGGCGTGCTGCGCTTCGTCGGCCTGGTGCCCGAGAACGGCCACGTGCTGGCGACGGGCGGCGCCGTGATCGCCGGCCTCGTCTACAACTTCCTGCCCTTCATGATCCTGCCGATCTACGCCAGCCTCGAGCAGATCGACGAGCGGCTGATCGAGGCAGCGAAGGACCTCTACGCGTCCTCGCGGGCGGCCTTCGTGCGGGTGACGCTGCCGCTCTCGGCGCCGGGCATCGTCGCCGGCACGCTGCTCACCTTCATCCCGGCGACCGGCGACTACGTCAACGCCCAGTTCCTCGGCAGCGCCGGCAACCAGATGATCGGCAACGTGATCCAGTCGCTCTACAAGACGCAGCTCGACTACCCGGCGGCGGCGGCGCTCTCCTTCGTGCTGATGGCGCTGATCATGGTCGTCGTCCTGATCTACATCCGCTTCGCCGGCTCGGAGGCGCTGATGGGAGAGGACACGCTGTGAGGAGGGCCTGGCGCTGGCTGCGCGAGCATGCGGTGAACTTCGTCGCCGGCATGGTCGTCGTCTACATGCTGATCCCGATCGCGGTGATCCTCGTCTTCTCCTTCAACGACCCGGCGGGCAAGTACAACTTCACCTGGGTCGGCTTCACGCTCTCGCACTGGGGCAACGCCTTCGGCATCCCCGAGCTCAACAGCGCCCTGCTGACGAGCCTCAAGCTGGCGCTGCTGGCGACGCTGGTCTCGACCGCGATCGGGACGCTGATGGCGATCGCGCTGGTTCGCCACCAGTTCCACGGGCGGCGCGCGGCGAACCTGCTGATCGTCGTGCCGATGGCGACGCCGGAGATCGTCATGGGCGCCTCGCTGCTCTCCTTCTTCATCATCCTCGGCGCGCCGGGGCTCGGCTTCCAGACGCTGCTGATCGCCCACGTGATGTTCTGCATCAGCTTCGTCGTCGTCGTCGTGCGCTCGCGGCTGATCGGCTTCGACCGCAACCTCGAGGAGGCGGCGCAGGACCTCGGCGCCAGCGCGCTCGACACCTTCCGTCTCGTCACCCTGCCGCTGATCGCGCCGGGCATCTTCGGCGGCGCCCTGCTCGCCTTCGCCCTCTCGATCGACGACTTCGTGATCTCGAACTTCAACTCGGGGACGACGGTGACCTTCCCGCTCTACATATACGGGGCGGCGCAGCGCGGCATCCCGGTCGAGGTGAACGTCGTCGCGATGATCCTCTTCGGCTTCACCGTGCTGGCGATGGGGGCGACGGTCTGGCAGCAGCGGCGGGCCGAGAAGGCGGCTGCGGTCCGCCCCGAGCAGGAGTCGCTGCCGGTCGCGGTCGGCGCGGCGGAGGCGGCATGACGGCCGGGGGACGGTCGGGGCGGCGGGAGTCGCCTCGCCGAGTGCCTAAATCCGCCTTCGGCGGATTGATTTTGTGCCGCTTCGCGGCCCCGGATAGCCCGCCGGGGCGCCGCTTCGCGAGGCATCGTCGAGACGACCCCCACCGCCCTTCGATGCGTTCGCTGTTTGTTCCGCTATGCGATGCAAAGTGCGAACGGATTGGGTGACATGAGGCTGCGGAACTACATCGGTGGGAGCTGGTGCGAGGCGGACCTTGTGGGGGAGCTTGAGGATGTTGACCCTGCGACGGGGGAGGTTGTCGGGCTGGTGCCGCTTTGCGGGGCTGAGCAGGTTCGGGGGGCTGTGGAGGCGGCTCGGGGGGCTCAGGCGGGGTGGCGGGCAGTCGGGCCTCAGCGGCGGGCGCGGGCGGTGCTGGCCTTGCGCGAGGGGCTGGAGGCGCGGCGCGGGGAGCTGGCCGCGCTGGTCAGCGCCGACATGGGCAAGACGCTGGCCGACGCCGACGGCGAGGTCGGGCGCGGGATCGAGTCGGTCGAGTCGGCGGCGGCCGTCCCCCACCTGCTCAAGGGCGAGAACCTGGAGGGCGTCGCCACGGGGGTCGATGTGGAGATGGTGCGCCAGCCGGTCGGCGTCGTCGCCGCGATCACGCCGTTCAACTTCCCGGCGATGATCCCGCTCTGGTTCCTCCCCTACGCGATCGCCTGCGGCAACGCCTTCCTGCTCAAGCCCTCCGAGCAGGACCCGCGGCCGGCGGCGCTGATCATGGAGATCGTCGACTCGATCGAGGAGATCCCACCCGGCGTCGTCAACCTCGTACACGGTGGCCGCGACGCGGTCGAGGCGATCCTCGCCGACCCCGGCATCGACGCGGTCTCCTTCGTCGGCCGTGCCGAGACGGCGCGGATCGTCGCCGAAGGCGCCGTGCGGACCGGCAAGCGCGTGCAGGCGCTCGGCGGCGCCAAGAACTCGCTCGTCGTCATGCCCGACGCCGACCTCGGCCGGGCGATGCCGGCGATCATGGGCTCCGCCTTCGGCGCCGCGGGCCAGCGCTGCCTGGCCGGCTCGGTCTGCGTCGTCGTCGGCGACGAGGCGCGGCGGACCGAGGTGCGCGACGCCTTGGTGGCGGCAGCCTCGGATTTGCAGGTCGGGGCGGGAGGAGACGAGGGGACCGACGTCTGCCCGATGGTCTCGGCGAGCGCGCGGGACCGAGTAGTCGAAGCCATCGATAGAGCCGCGGACCGCGGTCTGGACGCAGGGGGCGCCGAGCTGCTGCTCGACGGCCGTGGCGACTCCGGCCCGGCGGGAACCCTCCTCGGCCCGACCGTCGCGCGCGTCAGCGACCCGGAGTCCGAGCTCGCCCGCGAGGAGCTCTTCGGCCCCCTGCTCACGATCGTCGAGATGGACGATCTTGACGCAGCCCTCGCCTTCCTCAACGGCTCCCGCTACGGCAACGCCGGCGCAATCTTCACCCAGTCCGGCGAGGCGGCCCGCCGCTATCGCTACGAGGCCGAGGCGGGCATGCTCGGCGTCAACGTGGGCGTCCCCGCCCCCGTCGCCTGGTTCCCCTTCAGCGGCTGGAAGGACTCCATAGACGGCGACCTGCACGCCAACGGCACGGACGCCGTCGACTTCTACACCCGCAAGAAGGTCGTGACGAGCCGCTGGTAGGCAGGAAGGTTGTGGCGAGCCGCTTGAAGAGGAGGACGGGAGTCGCCTCGACGATGCCTCGCGGAGCGGCTCCTGGCGGGTGACCCTGGGCCGCGAAGCGGCACGCAATTAATCCGCCGAAGGCGGATTTAGGCATTCGGCGAGGCGACTCCCGCCCTCCCGCCCCCTACGCAACCCGCATCGACCAGACCTGGATCGGCTCCTCACGGCCGCGCACCTCCATCTCGCCGACCGCGATCAGCTCCTCGCTCGGGTCGGTGCGGGCGGCGCGGGTGCTCTCGGAGATCAGCACCTGGTGCTCGGTCGCTTTCGACATCCCCTCGAGCCGCGCCGCGGTGTTGGTCGTGTCGCCGATCGTCGTGTATTCCGTCCGTCGCGCCGAGCCGACCTGGCCGGACATCACCTCGCCGCTGTTGAGGCCGATCCCCATCTCGAAGCCGTCGCCGTGGCCGGCCTCGCGCATCCACTCGCAGAAGGCGGGCAGCCGCAGCTCGAGCATCTCGCGCGCCGCGGCGATCGCCCGGTCGGCGTGGTCGGGCTGCTCGATCGGCGCCCCGAACACGGCCATGATCCCGTCGCCCATGTAGGAGACGAGGGTGCCGCCGTGGTCCATGATCGCGTCGGTCATCTCGCCCAGGTAGCGGTTCAGCACCTCGACCACATCGGCCGGCGGGCGGGTCTCCGAGTAGGTGGTGAAACCGCGCAGGTCGCTGAACAGCAGCGTCGCCTCGCGCCGCACGCCGCCCAGCCGCAGCTCGCCGTCGCCGTGCGCGAGCACTTCCTCGACCACGTTCTCGGGCACGAAGCGGGAGAAGGTGAAGCGGACGCGCTGGCGCTCGAAGGCAGCCAGCTGGTAGTAGAGGCCGAGCGTGCCGACGGTGCCGACCGCGAGCGCGAGCAGCGGGTAGACAACGGGCAGGATCAGGCCCGATTCGAAGGCGACCTGCAGGGCGAGCAGGTAGGCGGCGGCGACCGCGAGGGCGACGCCGAAGGCGAGCGACGGCCGCAGGGCGAGCCCGGCGAGCGGTCCGACGGCGGCGAGCAGGACGATCAGCGCCAGGCCGACGGCGGGCGGCGCCGAGCGCAGGGGCAGGCCGTCGAGCACGGTGGCGATCGCGTTCGCCTGCAGCTCGGGGCCGGGCATCAGCCCCGCCCCGGTGGGCGTCGCGTGGACATCCTGCAGCTCGGGGGTGGAGGCGCCGACGACGACGATCTTGTCGCGGAAGAAGCCGGGATCGACCTTCCCCTCGACCAGCCTGGAGAAGGAGACCCAGGGGACCGTGTCCGGCGGGCCCGCGTACTCGATCCAGGGACGGGCTTCGCCCGGCGGCGCGGCGCCGGCCGCTTCGGCGGCGCGGACGGCGAAGCCGCGCAGCCCCTGGATCTGGCGCGAGAAGCGCCGCACCGTGCCGTCGGAGTCCTGCTTGACCACCGTGTTCCCGGCCTCGGCGCCGATCTGCCGCAGGACGGCTTCGCCGCCGAAGACGTTGGCGCGCCCGTGCGCGTCGACTTCGGTCGTCGCCAGGACGACGTCGCCGGCCCGTTCGACGGCGAGGATCAGCGCTTCGTCCTGGCGCGGCTGGGTCGGCTCGGTGAACTGCACGTCGTAGGCGATCACCCGGGCGCCCGCTTCGCGCAGCCGGTCGATCGCGCGCGCATGCACGGAGCGCGGGAACGGCCACTGCAGGCCGAGCTGGTCGAAGGTGACGTCGTCGACCTCGACCACGACGACGCGGTCGGAGGGAGCGCGGGCGCCGCGCACCGAGTAGCGCGCGTCGACGCTTTCCAGCTCCAGCCCGTGCAGCAGGCCGACGGCGTAGGCGGCGACGCCGATCGCCGCGGCGAGGGCGCCGACCGCGAGAAAGGCGAGGCGACGCCGGCGTCCGCTCATCGCCTAGCGCCGGCCGCGCTTGCCGCGCCCCGGCCGAATCGTCGTCGGCGGTGAGGAGAGCGCTCGCCTGCGGGGCATCGTCCGCACGCTAGCCCACGATGCTCGCCGGAGCCTGCTCGAGCGCCTCGCGGGCCGCTGCGCGGCCGGCCTCGCGGGCTTGGTCGAGCTGGTGGAACTCGAGCAGGCCGACGCCCTCGTTGCGCGGCGCGATCGTCCAGTCGGCGTGGCGCCGGGCGGCCTCCGAGGTGTTCGAGCTGCCGAGCAGCAGCACCCGGGTCAGCGCCTCGAGCACGCTGGGCCGGCGCAGCTCTTCCTCGCCGTCCCGGTCCGCCGGCCGCGCCTCGCCGGGCGGGCGCTCGAAGCTCGCCTTGACGTCGACCGCGATCGTCGGCCCCTCGCCCAGCGCCGCCATCGTCTCCACCGGCAGGTTGTCGACCAGCGAGCCGTCGACGAGCAGCTGCCTGCCGCGCACCTGGACCGGCGCCAGCACCGGCAGGCAGAAGCTGAGGCCGACCGCTTCCCACAGCGGCCCGGAGCGGACGACGACCAGCTCGCCGCTGCGCAGCTCGGCCGCGCCGCTGAAGAAGCCGCGGCCGAGCTCCTCGATCGCGACGTCGCCGAAGCTGCGCTCGAGCATCGCGCGGCTGCGCTCGCCGCGGATCAGCGAGTGGCGCGGCAGGGTGTAGTCGCCGAGCGGCCGGCGCCGCACCCACTCCTCGTAACAGCGCGCGTCGATCTCGTCGGCGTCCAGGCCCATCGCGAACAGGGCGCCGACGAAGGCGCCCATGCTGACGCCGCCGACCCGGTCGATCGCGATCCCCGCCGCGCTGAGCTCCTCGAGCACGCCGATGTGCGAGAAGGCCCGGGCGCCGCCGCCGGAGAGCACGATCCCGACCGAGTTGCCGGTCAGCCGCCGGGCGATCCGCTCGACGTCGGCGACGCCCTCGCCGCGGCGCACCGCATGGGTCTCCAGCGGCTGCAGCGCCGCCGCCCAGCCGGCGAGCGCGCCGGCGCCGGCGGTCGGCTCCCAGGCGACGAGGTCGCAGCCGCGCAGCTCGGGGCGGCTCGCCAGCGCGGCGAGCGGCGGCTCGCCGCGGGTGCCGACGGCGAGGATGCGGTCCGCCTGCTGGATGCAGAAATCGGTCCAGGGGTCGTCGCCGAGCGCCGCGCCGCCGACCAGCAGCAGCTGGTCGGCCGCCGCCTCCGCGGCGTCGAGCAGGGGCGCGTAGACCGCGGCCGGCGGCTCGCCCGGCGCCGGCTGCCGCTCGCTCCCGTCGAGCAGCTCCACCCTGCCCCAGCGGGCCATCGCGTCGGCCAGGGCGCGGCCCAGCTCCGCCACCGGCGCGCCTCCGTCGAGCGCCACCAGGGCGATCGTCACCGGCGCCTCGCGCGACTGTGGGAAGCTGCCGACGCTGTCGCGCAGCTGCGCGCCGAGCGCCTTGGTCAGCGCCAGCGAGACGCTCGGCTGCTCGCCGAGCAGGCGCTCGAAATCCTCGCGGCCGATCGCGATCAGGTCGCTGTCGCGGGCGGCCCGGACCGAGGCCGAGCGCGGCATCGAGGTCAGCAGCGCCAGCTCGCCGAGGGCGGCGCCGCGGCCGAGCACGCGAATCAGCTTCCCGTCGCCCTCGGCGACTACGTCGAGCCGCCCGGCGCGGACGACGAACAGCGCGTCGGCGTCCTCGCCCTCGTGGAAGAGCCACTCGCCCGCCGTCAGGCGCAGGCGCGAGGCCCGCGCCGCGATCGCCTCGCGCTCGGGCTCGGCGAGCTGGGCGAAGATCGGCACCTTGGCGAGGAAGTCCGCGTCGGACTCGGGGCGCGGCTCGCGCGGCGCCGGCCGCCGCGGCGCCGGGCTCGGAGGTCGGGGAGAGGCCGTCGTCGGCGCCGAGCCGTCGTCGCGCTCGCCGATCAGCAGCCGGGCCGAGTCGCCGAGCGAGGGGCTGCGCGCGACGTCGTCTTCCTCGCCGCGCAGCCGGCCGACGCCGAGGCAGCCGAGCCCCGCCGCGACCAGGCAGACGGCGGCGAAACTCCAGGCGTTGTCGAATACTTCCGCCGCTTCGGCCGGCCCGGGCATGCCGATGATCGCCACCACGGCCGCCACGCCGAGCGCCGCGCCGACCTGGCGGGCGACCGAGTTGAGCCCCGTCGCCGTGCCGAACGCCTCGCCGGGGGCCGAGGCGACGGCGGCGCCGCTCAGGTTCGGGAACAGGGTGCCGGCGCCGACCCCGAGCAGCAGCATGCCCGGCAGCCACTCGCCGAGGAAGTCGGGGGTCAGACCCACCCGGGAGACGAACCAGTAGACGGCGCCGCCCCAGATCAGCCCGCCGGCGACCAGCACAGGCCGGTGGCCGAGCCGCCCGGCGACGCGGCTGGTCGGCCCGGCGACCGCCGCCGCGACGAGCGGGCCCGGCGTGATCGCCAGGCCGGCGTCGAGGATCGAGTAGCGCCAGACGCCGGTGAGGAAGAGGACGTTGACCAGCGTGTAGCCGTAGAAGCCGGCGGCGGCGAGGATCGTCGCCGAGTTGGCGACCGAGAAGGTGCGGCTGCGGAACAGCGTCAGGTCGACGATCGGCGAGCGGTGGCGGGCGCAGCGAAGGACGAAGAGCGCGAGCAGCAGCGCGGCGGCGGCGAAGCAGCCGAGGATCGCCGGGCTCGTCCAGCCCCAGTCCTCGCCCTGCACGACGCCCAGCACCAGCGCCGCGATCCCCAGCGCGAAGACCAGCGCCCCCGGCAGGTCGGGCAGCCGGCGGCGGCCGGGCTCGCGGCTCTCGACCAGCTTGCGGCGCGAGAGCACGTAGGCGAGCGCGCCGACCGGCAGGTTGACGAGGAAGACGAGGCGCCAGCTGTCGGCGCTGACCAGGAAGCCGCCCAGCGAGGGGCCGATGCCCGCGGCCAGCGCGCCGACCGCGGAGAGCAGGGCGACCGCGTGGGCGCGGCGCTCCTGCGGGAAGGCCTGCAGGACGAGGCTGAGCGAGGACGGGACGACGAGGGCGGCGCCGAGCGCCTGCACGACGCGGAAGCCGATCAGCGCGTTGACCGTGGGCGCGACGGCGCAGAGGCCGGAGGCGACGGTGAAGACGCCGAGGCCGAGCAGGAAGACGCGGCGCCGGCCGAGCAGGTCGGCGAGCCGCCCGGCGGCGACGAGGAAGGCCGCGAAGACGATGTTGTAGGCGTTGAGGACCCAGGAGAGGGTCGAGATGCCGCTGTCGGGGAAGGAGCGACCGATGTCGGGGAAGGCGATGTTGACGATCGTCGCGTCGACGAAGGCCATGAAGACGCCCAGTGAGGAGACGCCGAGCACGGTCAGCGGCGCCGGGGCGCGGCGCCGGGCGATCCGCTCGGGCGCGCGGTGCGGAGGGCTCGTGGCCGTCACGCCGGCGGTCCCTCCCACTGCTGCAGGGCGTCGCGGGCGGCTTCGCGGCCGATCTCCCGCACCCGGTCGAGCCGCTTCCAGTCGAGCAGGCCGATCCCGTCGACCTCCGGCTGGATCACGAGGTCGGCGTGGCGGCGCGCCGCTTCGGCGGTGTCGATGCTGCCGACCGTGACCGTGCGGACCACGGTCTCGCCGAGCCGCGGCAGCTCGGCCTCGCCGCCGGTGAGCAGGCGCCGCAGCGGACGCCGGAAGCGCTCGAGCCCCGGTCGCCCGCCCTGGCCGAAGCCGCCGACGCGCCCGCTGACGTCGACCGCGATCACGGGTCCCTCGTTGGCCGCGGCCATCGTCTCGACCGGCAGGTTGTCGAGCACCCCGCCGTCGACGAGCAGGCGGCCGTCGGCCGTCGGCACCGGCGGGAAGAGCCCGGGGATCGAGAGGCTCGGGTAGACGGCGTCGCGCAGCAAGCCGGCGCGGTGGACGACCGACTCGCGGCCGACCAGGTCGCAGCTGAGGCAGAAGAAGCGGGTCGCGAGCTCCTCTATCCGGCGCTCGCCGAACGCCTCGCGCAGCAGCTCCCGCGTGCGCGAGCCGCGGATCAGCGAGAACAGCGGCATCGTGTAGTCGCCGGTCGGGTTGGCCTCGACGAAGCCGCGGCGGAAGAGCTCGGCGAGCGCCTCCGGGTCGTGCCCGAAGGCGAGGCCGGCGCCGACCACCGAGCCGAGGCTGACGCCGGCGATCCGGTCCGGCACGAGGCCGGCGGCCGTCAGCTCCTCAACCACGCCGAGGTGGGCGAAGGCGCGCGCGCCGCCGCCGGAGAGCACGATCCCGAGCGACCTGCCGCAGAGCCGGCGGGCGAGCGCCTCGACCCGCTGCGGCAACTCGGAGCGGTCGGCCAGCACCTGCGCCTCGCGCGGCGCGAGCCCGGCGAGCGCGCCGATCGCCGTCCCGTCGCCGACGGCCAGCAGCTCGCAGCCGCGCAGGGCGGGATGGGCGCGCCAGGCGTCCGCCGGGGCGCCGCCGGCGACGGCGATGATCAGGTCGGCCTCGCGCAGGCAGAGGTCGGTCCAGCGCTCGTCCGGCAGCGGCTCGGTCGCGACCATCAGCACCCGCTCGGCTTGCTGCTCGGCGCGGTCCAGCGCGGCCAGCGTCTCGGCCGGCGAGCGGCTCGCCTCGTCGGGCAGCTCGGCGACGCCGCCGAACCTCGCCAGCGCCTCGAGCAGCAGGTCGGCGAGCTCGCGCGCGGGGGCCGCGGCGTCGAGCGGGACGACGGCGATCGTGCTCGGCCGCGCGGGCGCTGCGGCCGGAGCGCGGTTGGCGGCGAGCTGGGCGCCGATCGTCCTGGTCAGCCCGACGGCGAAGGCGGGGACGTCGCGGATCAGCGCCTCGAAGCGCTCGCGGCTCAGCTCGAGCAGGTCGCTGTCGCGCCGCGCCCGCACCGAGGCGCTGCGCACACCGGCGTGCAGCAGCGCCAGCTCGCCGAGGGCGTCGCCGCGGCGCAGCAGCCGGATCAGCGTCTCCGGCGGCCCCTCGGCGACGACTTCGAGCCGGCCGGAGCGGATCACGTAGAGGCTCTCGGCCTGCTCGCCCTCGCGGAAGAGCCACTCGCCGGCCCGCACGGTCACCTCACCGGCCTCGGCCGCGAGCTGCTCGAGCAGCTCGTCGGAGAGCCCGGCGAGCACGGGGGCGCCGCGGAGCACCTCGGCGCCCGGCATCAGGCGAGCGCGGCGGCCAGCAGGGCGACCGCCCAGAGGCTGATCATGTGTACGGACTGGTCGACGGCGAGCGCCAGCCCCGGGGGAGGGTCGAGGCTGCGCTTGACGCGAACCATGAACAGGCGCAGCAGGCGGCCGTCGTCGACGACGAGGTGGGGGACGAAGATCAGGCCGGCGGCGAGCAGCGCCACCCAGGCGGCGCCTTCCGCCCCGATCCAGACCAGCGCCGGCAGGAAGAGCAGCGTGTAGACGCTGACATGGGCGAGCAGCGCCCGGCGCGCCAGCGGGTCGCCGCCGAGCCCGCCCGACTTGTTCCTCGCCTGCCAGTCGGTCTGGGCGAGGAAATCGCCGGCGAGATGGGAGACGAAGAACACGATTGAGATGTTTGCCCAGCTCATCTGAGTGGCGAGCGCGGCCCACCGAGCCTGTATGTATCAGCCGGCGGCGGGGGCGAGATCGAATTGGTCGTGGGGCGCGCGACCCGTGGGCCGCTCGGCCCATGCCGGGTCCGCTCAGCGGCCGATGTGGAAGCCGATCAGCTGCGGCACGCGAGTGATCAGCGAGCTCACCGGGTGCGAACGCCTGTCCTCCAGCTCGGCGTTCTCCTTGCTGGTGAGCGCGCGGCGGATGATCTCTCCTCCCAGCCAGTGCAAGGGCTCGGGGGGCACCCGCTGTGGAGCGGGATCGACGAACGGAAGGCGGGAGTGGTCGTCGCGGCGGTCGAGGGCGAGGGAGGCGAGGCTGCGGGCGACCATGTGGGAGGGGCCGACGCCGTTGCCGGTGTAGCCGGCGGCGGCGAAGCTGCGACTGCCCGGCAGGGGGGCGACGAGCGGCACGTGGGTCGGCGAGACGTCGATCGGGCCGCCCCAGGCGTGGGTGATCCGCTTGCCCGCGAGGCCGGGGAAGTAGGCGTGGAGGCGCTCGGCAGCGGCGTCGACCACACCGGCGTCGACCTCCGAGCGACCGTGCAGGCGGGCGCCCATCGCGATCCGCCCGCCTCCCCAGCCGAAGGCGATGCGGCCGTCGGGGGTGGTGCGGAAGTAGTCGACCAGGGCGCGGCTGTCGGTGATGCACTCGCCCCCCGTCCAGCCGATCTGCTCGAGCAGCTCCGGCACCGGCTCGGTGAGGACGATGTGCGACGAGGTGACGGTGAGCGCGTTGCGCAGCGGCCCGTGCGGCGACTTGGCGGCCCCGCCGATCGCGACGATCGCGGCGCCGGCCCGCACCGCGCCGCCCGCAGCCGTCGCGACGACCCCGCCCCGATGGCGATCTGGAAGCTTTGTGGCCCCTCCAGGGGCCACAAACGCTCCTTCGCCGGCGGGGACGCGGTCGGCGGCGAGTCGGCGGACGGGCGAGCGCTCGTAGATCTCGACGCCGGCGGCGAGCAGGCGCTCGCGCAGGCCGAGCGCCAGGCGCGCCGGCTGGACCGTGGCGGCGTCCGCATAGAAGGCGGCGCCGCGGAAGGCCGGCGAGGCGCAGCGGCCGGCGACCTCGTCCGGGCTCAACACCTGCACGGGACCGGGATCGGCGCCCCCCCTCCCACCGCGGTCGAGCTTTTGGCCGGATACCGGTCGAAACCTCGACCGCGCGGCTTGGGGACGTTCGGCGTCGCCGCCCTCTTGCCCCGCGAGCT
>Ga0102953_1000830_pt1 | contig 20367 bp, 17 predicted proteins | sample SalPon2A_C_D2_MG_FD_78509 | JGI IMG/M metagenome (GOLD analysis project Ga0102953, IMG submission 78509) | Soil microbial communities from South San Francisco under conditions of wetland restoration - Salt Pond MetaG R2A_C_D2_MG | ecosystem: Environmental > Terrestrial > Soil > Wetlands | place... | reverse complement strand
TCGACACCGTTGTGGTGACACTTGGTGCAGTCTTCAACTTTGGCCTGGTGGGCAGCGTGCGGGAAGGTCACATCGCCCATTTTGGCCGGCAGTGTGATTTCTGCGGGACCATTGTCGGCGGAAACCAGGGAGGCGGTACCGAGGGCGACGAGACCGACAGCAACCATGATAGCAAGAATTTTTTTCATTTTGACACTCCTCTTCAAGACAGGGGGATGAATGTTTGGCAGGACTATCCTGCGCAATTTACAGTTTCAATTTATAACGGCAATAAAGGGATTTTACATCAGACATCCCCCTTCATGTCGCTAGATGTCGGGTATAAAATGTTTAATTACAATAGTTTGAACCAGCTCATGTCGGGTCAACTTTGGGCATAAAGGACAGATTGATTTTACAGTTTACCCCTTTGACAAGCTCTGATAAACTCTTGAGATCACCTGGGGAGAGTTGAATTTGATGATGCTTCCACCGACTGTCAACATCGACGGCACTGCCATCCGCCGAATCCGGGAAACCAACAAGTTGACCCAGTTCTATGTTGCCAAGGTGGTCGGCGTCACGCCGGACACGATCAGCCGCTGGGAAAACAATCGCTACCCATCGATCAAACGGGAAAATGTGCTGCGCCTGGCCGAGGCACTTGAAACCGAGGTTGAAAATATCCTCCGGCAACCGGAACCTGATGCTGCATCTCAGCTTGTTCCGCCCAAGAAACCGACTTCATGGCTCTTGCCTGCTATCGTTGTTTTGGTCCTATTGATCGGCGGTGGGCTTTTTCTGGCCGGCCGCAAGCCGGTCGAGAACCAAATCCTTGGCGAACGGATTCTGCCGATCTTTGCCGCCCCCGGGGCCATTATCCCGGTCTGGCTTGACATCGATCCCGCCATGTCCCGCAAGGGCTATATTATCCGGGAAAAGTTTCCCGTCGGTTGGAAACTGACTGAAGCCACACCGCCGCCTTCGAGCCTGGATAACGTCGAAGGGGTCGCCCGCTGGATCGTTAAGCCCGGAGAGGAACGGCTCAAGGTCGCCTACCTGGTGAAGGTTGCCGATCAGGAAAAGTTGGGGGTCAACAGGGAATTTTTTGGTGAAATCGTCGCCAAAGATGACGTTCAGAGTTATCCGGCCCGCATTGGCGGGTTTGTCAGCATAACCGTCGCCCCGTATGTCTGGGCGGATATCAACGGGGACCGGATCGTTGATGACAGCGAAATGCTACAGGCTTCGGATGCTTTTGATGAAATGCAGGGAGTGCATCTGGAATGGAATGTGCTGGAAAAAATCTGGGACGCCGGGGGATATCATTGGGATCAGAAGCATCACAGCTTCACCCCTGAGCGTCACCCGGCCCAGGCACCCTGAGTTGAAAAATGCTACCCTGCGCTGACCAGTTGCAGGTGGCGAATCAGATGATAAATTCCCATAATCGCTACCATGGCACCAGCTCCCCGTAACATCCAAAGCCGTACTCGCGTACCCAGCCAGCGGGTCGTGCCGCCGAACAGCAGCAATGCCGGCACGGTCCCGATGCCGAAGGCCAGCATTATCAATCCCCCCTGTACCGACGCGGCGCTCTGAGCCGCAGTCAGGACCATGGCATAGAGAAAGCCGCATGGCAGAAATCCCATCAACAGGCCAATAGGCAGGGCCGAGACGGCAGCAGGGGCCATTTGGAGCTGCTTGACAGCTCGGTTGAGCAGTTTCAGGGGGGCTTGGAATTCCAATCGTCCGAGCGTGAATTTCTGCCACAGGCCCGCTGTCCCGAGTCCCAGCACGATGATAAACAGGTCAGAACAGATCAACACCCACCTGGTAAAACCGGCCAGGATCTGAGTCAGGGCCAGGGTTGAACCAAGCCAACCGACCAGCAGCCCGAGCAGGCTGTAGGTGATGATCCGCCCCAGGTTGTAGAGCAGCTGGAAGAAGACTCCGCCGTCCCGTCCGTGCGGCGAGAGCGACAACGCGGCGACCAGCCCACCGCACATGCCGATACAGTGCCCAGACCCCAACAATGCAGTAAAAAATGCCATGGATATGAGCGGGTCAGTCATGATGGCTTTTGCTCCCGGTCTGCTGGATTGTCCTGCTGGCGCACGTCATCATCGAGCATGCGGTACTTGGGCCCTTCGACATCGTCAAATTCACCTTTTTTGACCGCCCAGATAAAAAACAGCCAGACCCCGGTGCCCAAAAACAGCGAGAGGATAATCAGCATCAGGATTGAGTCAAGCATCTTCAGGCCTTTTCATCTGTGCTTGCGACAGCTTGGCGGGTCCGGAGGTCAGGTTCAGACGCAATGAGTTGCCGACCACCAGGACTGAACTTGCCGCCATGGCCGCAGCCGCATAGGCTGGTGCCAGTTTACCACTTGCGGCCAGTGGTATGGCAACCAGGTTGTAGGTGAAGGCCCAGAACAAATTCTCCTTGATGATGCGCAGGGTCCGTTTGGCCAGGGTGACCGCTTCGGTCAGTTTGCCGAGATCCGGACGGGTCAGGATGATATCGGAGCTCTCCAGCGCGATGTCGGTACCACCAGCCATCGCACAGCCGACATCCGCAGCGGCCAGTGCCGGTGCGTCGTTGATCCCGTCTCCGACCATCATCACCAGGTGCCCCATGTGTTGCCGTGCATGAATCCAGTCGGCTTTTTTCTCCGGGGTCAGCGCCGTGGCCAGGCTGCCGATGCCGAGCTCTGCGGTGACTCGGTCGCCGGCCGCAGACGGATCTCCGGTCAGCAGGCTGGTGCAGTAATGTTCAGCATGCAGAATGTCAAGGGCCGCTTTCGCTTCGGGGCGGATACGGTCCACCAGCAAGATCGCACCGAGATAAACTTGATTGCGCGCCAGATGGACCTCGGTCAGGGCGATGCTCTCCAGCGGCGGGACCTCGATGCCGGCCTGGTGAATAAATTCCCGGTGGCCGGCGAGCAGGGTCTCGCCGGGCAGGTCGAGTTGCAGGCCGCGGCCGGGGATGGTTTTGACACCGCTTTGAAACGGAGTGGTCAGGCCGCGGCGGTTTGCTTCACGCTGGATACCGGCCGCAATCGGGTGACGTGTCCCGGATTCAAGCCTGGCCGCGAGACTAAGCAGTTCGTCGGAACTGATGCCGTGGGGAAGAATGCGGCTGACCGTCGGGGCCCCCTCGGTCAGGGTGCCGGTCTTGTCAAAGGCGATCGTGTCGAGCCGGGCCGTCTGCTCAAGGATGTCCCCACCGCGGAACAGGATGCCACTTTTGGTGGCGGCGCCTGTTGCGACCAGGATGGCGGTCGGGGTTGCCAGGCCGAGGGCACAGGGACAGGCAACGACCAGAACCGCGGTTGCGTTGAGGATCGCCACCCCGGTTGTTGCATCGGTCTGTAACCAGAAGCCAAAGGTGCCCAGGGCCAGCAGAATGACGGTCGGCACAAACCACGCCGAAACCCGGTCCGCCAGCGCCTGGGCCGGTGCCCGCCGGGCCTGGGCTTCTTCCACCAGCCTGGCGACCTTGGCGATAAACGACTCGCTGGCCGAGGTGGCTACGCGCAACGTGACGCTGGTCGAAATGTTGAGCGACCCGGAGGTGATTTTGTCTCCCGCGGATCGATGCACCGGCAAGGGTTCTCCAGTGACGATCGATTCGTCAACCTCGGTTTCGCCTTCTGTCAGGGCGCCATCAGCGGCAAAGCGTTCTCCCGGACCAACCAGGATCAGGTCGCCAGGCTGCAGCAGCCCGGTCTCGACGACCTCCTGGCCTCCTGACGGATCAAGACGAATCGAGCGGTCCGGTGCCAGTTGCAGCAGGCGGTCGATACCGGCCGCTGCCTGGCGTCGCGCCGTCGATTCCAGCAGCCGTCCCAGCAGGATCAGGGTGACGATCATCGCCGCCGAATCGAAATAAATTTCACCGCCGGTTGCCAGCATCAGCAGGCTGTAGCAGTAAGCCGTCAGCACGCCGAGGGCGATCAACAGATCCATATTGGGCGCCCGGTTGCGCATGCTTCGCCAGGCGCCGGAGAGAAATGGCCAGCCGGCATAAAAGACCACCGGCGTGGACACCCCGGCAGCAAAATACTGGATCAGCTGGCGGGCGGCCGGGTCGATTCCCTGGAAATAACCGGCATAGAGCGCCAGTGAATAGCCCATCAGCTGCATCGATAGAAACACCGCCGTCCCAAACCGGATCAGCAGGGTACGTCGCTCACGAATTCCGGAATCCTGCAGCGCCTTGGCCGTCATCGGCCGCGGACGATATCCCAGCTGGGTGATGCGGGAGAAGATCTCAAGCGGTGTGATCTGCTGCGGATCAAAACGGACCCTGGCGCGATGGGTGCCGTAGTTGATGCGGGTGTCGCTAACCCCGGGGAGACCAAGGAGAATTTTTTCATTGAGCCAGACGCAGCTGGCACAACGAATTCCTTCGATCAGGAAAGCGAGCTCATGCCCCTGTTCGCTCTGATGAACCAGGCTCTCGAGGAATTCCGGGTTGAAGCTGGTGTCATAGGCGCCCTTGGCGGTTCCCGCTTCACCCCAGCTGCGCCGTTGGTAAAACTGCTCAAGTCCGGCTCCGGAAATGAGTTGATAGGCCCCCTGGCAACCACGACAGCAAAAATGACGCAGCTGGCCTTCTATCGAAACGGTCACCAGCTGATGCGCGTCAATCGGCAGCTGACAATGTTCGCAAAGGTGGGCGGTCGTCATATCACAGATTCAACAGCAGGTTCCGATTGATGCTCGCGCCGTCACGCATGAACTCGAGACGGGCCCGTATTTCACCGGTCAGCTCGGCTGGCAACTCCAGCTGGTAGCCGCCCGGGTGTGTTTCGACCAGCGACAACTTGAGTGGTATCCCCGAAGCACTCTGGTAAAGCAAAAGGGTTGCCTCTCCGTTGCCGACCGGGAGGTTCTGCTTGTCGTGTAGCATGACCGTAAGAGAGTGCCCTTGAAGGGTGAAATCAGAGTCCCAACCAAGCACACTGGCGGCCTTCTTTTCGATCAAGGTCGTATTATACTTGAGCCCCTTGCTGTAGTAGTCGCGGTCGGAAATTTCGCTGCCACGGGTCGCGGCCTGGTAAGCCGACCAGCCGAGGAAGGCAACAAAACTGCAGATCATCAGGGTGATGATCTGGGGGGTTAGATTTGTGCGGCGCATATTCATGGTGCCTTGTAATCCTTTGTGTCAGGGAAAATCTGGATGCCCCATAGTACATGGTCTGCACCTCAACTGGCAACGCCAGGAGTTTGTTGCACGACCGAAGGGGCCTGGCTTACGGCGCGGTGATGGTTGCGCCGGCCCTGGCAAGTTCTTCCTGATGGTCATCATAGAGTGTGAACGAAATGGCCGTGGCCAGATCCGGCACAGCCGTCGTCACGGCAAATTGTATTTCCCGATTGTCGCCCGGAGCAAGTTTAATCCCGCTGGTCTGACCGCGCAACGTCAAGGGCTGCCGATTGTCACTGCGATAGGCCTCGAGGTGGTAAATCCCTGGCTGGTTGCTGCGGTTGCTGACCCAGGCCGTGAAGAAGGTCGCCAGCGATGCATCCGCAAGGACCCTGCTTCCCGCAGTATGCGAGATGGCGACTTTCAAGCTGGCCTGGGGCTTGAAAATGATCGCGGTGGTCAAGATTGTCAGCAGGGCTAACAGGGCGGCGCTGAGCAGCAGGGTGCGCGGATTGAACAGGGCGCGAACCCCGTTTCCGTCCACTCCGAAACTGTAACGAATCAACCCCGGTTCTTTTCTGCCGGTCATGACCTTGCGACAGGCGTCGAGACAACGTCCGCAGTTGATGCATTCAACCTGGTAGCCCTGGCGGATGTCGATCTCCATCGGGCAGCTGCGGACGCAGGCCTCGCAGTTGATGCAGCGCGAGACTTCGCTGTCGGGCAGATGCAGGGTCAGGGTGCCGGGATCGGCGAGCACTGTCTGGAAGCGGCCATAGGGGCAGAAATCCCGGCACATGACCCGACGGATCAGGGCAAAGTCGAGATAAACGGTTGCCGTGACCACGATCAAGGTGAGCCAGGCGCCATAGTGCAGCTGGTGATGGATCAGCTCGGTAAAAAATCGTCCGGGTTCAACAAAATACCAGACCAGGTTGGCCCCAACCAGCAGCGCAAGTCCCAGGTACGCGGTATGGACCAGCAGCTTACGCCAGGTCGGCCCTTGCAAGGCATTGTTGTGAATGCTAAGCCCGAGGCGTTTTGCCAGCCATTCGGCAATGTCGCTGAGAGTGGTTTGTGGGCAAGCCCAGCCGCACCAGACTCGGCCGAACACCAAGGTTGCCAGTAAAAATGCCAGGCCAAGCGCAAGGGTAAAGAACAGGACCAGGTAGAGTTCGTCAATCCGCAGGGTCTGTCCGAACAGGAACAAGGAAAGAGTTGAAAAATCAACCCGCAGCAGGCTCTGCCCGTGCCAGCGGCCAAACGGCAGCAACAGAATGACCAGACTGGTAAGCCACTGAAACGCCTGTCGTTTCGGGCCGAGTTTGGAGTTTTGGTAGCGGTTCATAACAAAAAGGGGGCAGGAGTTGTCTCCTCGCCCCCTTGCAGTTTACTGGTTGCTGGCAACATGGTTCATTTCTTGAGCGACAGGACAAATGCGGTCAGGTTTTCCAGGTCGTTGCCCGAGAGTTGCGAACCGAAACTGGGCATGCCGTTCGGTCGCCCCTTGGAGATGGTCGCATAAACCGCATCCCTGGTTCTGCCATATTTCAATTCTCCGCGAAGGTCCGGCCCGATGCCGCCTTCGCCATTCGCACCATGGCACATGGCACAAGTCGTAGCAAAGATTTTTTGGCCGGCGGCCGGATCGGCCGTGGCCGGCGTGGTTACCCGGGCCGCAGCAGCGGGCGCCGCGGCTGCCGAGGCTTGCTTGTGGGCCTCCATCTTGGCCTGGAATTCAGCGTCGCTGCTCCAGCCGCTGAACAGGAAATAAGCCATAAAGACCATGCCCCACAGAACCAGCCCGAAAAACAGCACGTTGAAGTAGGCTGGGGGCGAGTTGACGCGGTTCTCGGTGATGCCGTCAAAGTCATGGGTTGCGTGTTTATGTTTGTGTTCTTCGAGCATTTTGCCCTCCCTTGTTATTCATCATCCAGCATCCGGTGTTTGGCCTCTTCAAATTTCTGCTTGTTCTTTTTGCGGTAGGTCCGGACGACGATCGCCGCAAAGATAACGAAGAGACCGAAGGTGACCCCGAGATATACGATCGATGCCCAGTCCATCAGTGCGTCTTCTGATGCTTGATAAAGGTCACAATCTTCCAGATCCGCTCCGAACCGACCGCCGCAAAGCTCGGCATGCCGCCATCGGGCAGGCCATTGAAGATCAACTCGTAGAGATCGGCGTCAGGCATGTCGAGATCGCTGATGTTCGGGGCGATATCGCTCCCTTCGAGGTTGTCGCCATGGCAGGCCGCGCAGTGCTGGGCGAACTGTGCCTTACCGTCTTCCAGAACCGAGGAGTCGTTCTGATATGGGTTGTGCAACTCGCCGACGATCACCGCCTCGGCTTTTTTAACACCGGTGCCGAGCTTCTGCAGGTAGGCGACGATGGCATCCATTTCGTTGCGTTTGCTCAGGTCACTAATCTGTTCTTCAGTATAGGGAAAGCCGAGAACTTCCATCTTTCGGCGGATCATCTCCGGATCGAGCGGGTTGTCGCGATACCAACCGTAATCAGGCATGTTGGAGCGGGGCACCATCGAACGCGGTGCAGTCATATGCTTGTAATGCCAGGCATCGGGATACTTGCCGCCGATGCGGGCCAGATCGGGCCCGGTCCGCTTGGACCCCCAGAGGAAGGGCCGGTCGTAGACGAACTCGCCCGACTTGGAGTATTCGCCGTAGCGTAACACCTCGGTGACCAGCGGCCGGATCGTCTGAGTGTGACAGTTGTTGCAGCCGTCACGAATATAGATGTCACGTCCTTCCTGCTCCAGAGGGGAGTAGGGGGTGACCGTCTCGATGCGATCAGCGTCGGTATTGACCCAGGCGAACGGCAGAATCATGGTGATGGTGGTGCCGACCAGGATGGCCGCAGTGGCCAGGATCAGGAACAGGATCGGTTTCTTTTCCCACATGCTCAGGCCCTCCCTTGCGCAACGGCGATTTCGGAAATCGGGGAAGGCTCTCCAGCCCGTGTCGTCTTGAAAAGGTTGTAGATAAACAGGATGACCCCGAGCATGTAGATTACACCGCCAAAGGTGCGGGCCCACCAGTAGGGATACATTTCAATCATAGATTCCATGAACGAGTAGGCGAGGCTGCCGTCGGCATTGGTGGCATTCCACATGCCGGCTTGTAGGACTCCGGCGACCCAGAGCGAAATCGACCAGATCAGCTGGCCAATCAGGACCAGCCAAAAGTGCAGGTTGGCCAGCGGGATGCTGTAGAGTTCACGGCCGTAAATGCGTGGTACAAGGTAGTAGATGCCGGCAAAGCCGATCATCGAGACCCAGCCCATGGTCCCCATATGGATGTGGGCGGGGACCCAGTCGGTATAATGGATGAAGGCCGAGAAGGAGCGGATTGCCTGCATCGGTCCCTGGAGGGTCTGCAACCCGTAAAAGGTGATGCCGAGGATCAGGAACTTGACCAGGTAGTTTTCCTTCATCTGGTGCCACTGGCCACGCATGGACAGGTAACCGTTGAAGACCGAACCCCAGGAGGGGGCGATCAGCATGACCGAGAAGGCCATCGCCAGGGTTTGCACCCAGTCGGGGACCGGGGTCCAGAGCAGGTGATGGGCACCGGTCCAGAGGTACATGAAAACCAGGCTCCAGAAGGAGATGATCGACAGTCGATGACTATAGATCGGCACCCCGGTTGATTTCGGCAGAAAATAGTAGAACATCGCCAGCGGCGGCGCGGTGAAAGCCATTGCCACTGCATTATGCCCGAACCACCATTCGACGTTGGCATCGTTGGTGCCGGCAAAGGCGGAGTAGGACTTGAACAGTGAGACCGGTACCTCAGCCGAATTGACCAGGTAGAGCACGGCGACGCCAATAATCGAGGCGAGCATGTACCAGAGTGAGATGTACATCTGCTCTTCGCGGCGTTTCATGATGGTCATGATGATGTTGATTGCAAAAGCAACCCAAAGCACCACCACCATCACATCAAGAGGCCATTCCAATTCAGAATATTCCTTGGAGGTGGTGTAACCCAGGAGCAGGGTGACCGCGGCGCCGATGATCGTCGCGTTGAACATCCAGAGTTGGAAGGTCGCCAGTTTGTCGCTCCAGAGCCGCACCTTGCAAAGCCGCTGGACGATGTAGAGGAACATGGCGAAAATCGAACCGACCCCCCAGCCGTAAAGACCGGCATTGGTGTGCAGTGGGCGCAGTCGGCCGAAGGTCAGGTAGGGCGCGAAATTCAGCTCGGGAAGCACCATCTGCAACGATGCAATGACTCCCACCAGAATCGCTACCAGCCCCCAGAGGATGCTCCAGTTGACGAAGCTTTTGACGATAGCAGTGTTGTAAGCCGGCGTCTCCATTCTGTCTCCCTTCAGTTGAAAAAACGTGGCAGTAAGCGAAGCTAATTCTAGATGTTGACCATTGAAAGTCAAGAATTCTCTAATCTATAACCAAAACGGTCGCAATTCTGACAGCATCGGGCTGATGTGTCAATAAGAATATTTTTACACAAAGCGCAGGCAGGTCACGGCTTGACAGGCAATTGACTGCTGATTTAAGATCAATTTTCTATTGATTTCAATAAATTAAGTTTCCCATACAGCTATATCTGGGCCATAAGCTGTTTTCTCAACAGTGTCGAGGCGATGAACGGACGGGGCGTGTTGATGGCCGAAGCAACACTCGAAGAGGGCAAGTTCGTTCAGCGTCTCCGCGCTGCGGATTCCGAAAGTCAGGATGGTTTGCAGACGCGCTTTTTCGACCCCTTTGTTACGACCCGGTGACGCGCTGCAGGAACCGGCCTCGGGCTGCTATTCTGCCGGAAGCTCATCGCGGTCAGATTGGTCTGGAACAAGTGAATCGGGCATCTGTTTCTACCGGCATTTTCCGCTACCCGGCCGCTAAAAAATCTTTGACAAGGCTCGCGTCGATTCTTTAGGATAAGCAGACTTTAAAGCGACTGGAATTACAATGGAAAAAGCCCTCCAATTACTTAAGCAGGATCTGGGACAGGTCGAAGCCCAATTTCGCGTCGATCTGACTTCGGATGTCGACCTGATCCGCAAGGTTGGCGAGTATGTCCTGGCCAGCGGCGGCAAAAGGGTGCGGCCGATGCTGTTGCTGCTGGCCGCGCGGCTGTGTGGCTACCAGGGTAACAACCATATCGGTCTGGCCAGCGTGGTGGAATTTATCCATACCGCGACCCTGTTGCACGACGACGTGGTTGATGGTGCCGACCTGCGCCGGGGCAATGCCTCGGCCAATTCGGTCTGGGGCAACGAAGCCTCGGTGCTGGTTGGCGATTTCCTGTTTGCCAAGTCGTTTTCGATCATGGTCCGCGATGGCGACTTGAAGATTCTCCAGGTCCTCTCTGATGCGACCACCAGGATGGCCGAAGGCGAAGTCCTGCAGTTGGTCAGCACCTGCGATGTCGATCTGGATGAGGCTCGTTACATCGATGTCGTCAGCTGCAAGACCGCTGTTCTGATGTCGGCGGCCTGTCAATGCGGGGGTATTTTGGCCCGGGTCAATGAGGTACAAGAGCAGGTGCTTCAAGAGGTCGGCATGGAACTCGGGATCGCCTTCCAGTTCATGGACGACGCCCTCGATTATGTGGCCGACGAGGCCGAGTTCGGCAAGGCCAGGGGGCAGGACCTTGCCGAAGGGAAGATGACCCTGCCGCTGATCCATGCCCTGCGCAGCTGCACTGCTGCTGAGCGCGAGCGGGTAGCCGAGATCGTCGAACAGGATGATCTGTCCAGTGAAGAAATCAACGAGGTCGTCGCGCTGATCGATCGCTACCAAGGGATAGAATACACTCGCAGCCGCGCTGTCGAACTCGTCGAAAAGGCCAAAGCCCGACTGGCGATCTTCCCGGCCAACGAGGCCAGCCAGGCCCTGATGGAGTTGGCCGAGTATGTGGTCGGACGAACCAAGTAGGCGCCCCCCGAATCCATTATTCCTCCCGCCTGTCCTCGATTCCCGAGGGCAGGCGTTTCGGTTTCTCTCCACAGCGGATTGCTGATATACTCCTCGCCATGTTCCGCCTCAATCTGCATAAAAAGGTTCTCTACGCCTTCTGGGCCCTCTCGCTGGTCCCGTTGGCGCTTTTGGCCCTCAATTCAAGTCACAGTATCGATGCCGTTGAGAATCTGCTGCTCAACAGTGCGACCAACGCTCTCGATGAGCAGGCCTCCGAGGCCCTCGAACTGCGGGCAGAGATGGTCGGTCGGCGGGTCGCCGATTTTCTCACATCGATCGAACAGGACGTGCGGGCACTGGCCTTGCTCCCGGTCGAAGCCAAAGCTTATCAGCGTTTCGCTCGCGAGTATCGCCGGGAGGTCTGGTATCGAACCCGGGAAAACGGCAAGGTCATCGAAAAACGCGAATCGATCCCGATCTTCAAGGAGGTCGCCTATATCGATCGCGACGGAATGGAACGGCTGCGCCTGGTGGATGGCGAGCCGGTCACGCAACTTCGTGACGTTTCGCTGCCCGCCAACACGACCTTCAAGAGTGAAGATTACTTTGCTGCTGTGCGTGCCTTGCCGCCAGGAGAAATCTATGTCTCGCATCTGACCGGCTGGCATGTCAGCAAGGAAGAGCAGCTCAACGGTGCCGCCAGTCCTGAAGAGGCGTTCGACGGCAAACGTTATGAGGGAGTGGTTCGCTTTGCCATGCCGATCCGCGATGCAGCCGGCGGGTTTGCCGGGATGGTCATGCTGTCTCTCGACCATCGCCACCTGATGGAGTTCTCCCAGCATATCAACCCGACCCAGGAGCAGTACGTCGTGTTTCCCTCTTACCGGAGCGGCAATTACGCGTTTATCTTCGATGATGAAGGGTGGATTATCACCCACCCGAAATACTGGGATATTCGGGGTCTCGACCGGGACGGCCAGTTGGTTCCCCCCTATACTCGCGAATCGTCGCCGGAAGATGTGACCCACGGCATCATCCCCTACAATCTTTTCAAGGCCGGGTTTATCCATCCCAACTATCCGGTGGTCGCCAACCGGGTGTTGCGCGGTGAGCAGGGGGTCGTCGACGTGACCAACGTCGGCGGGTCGAGCAAGATCATGGCCTATGCTCCGATCCCTTACCGGAGTGGGGTGTATGCCAAGACCGGGGTGTTCGGCGGCATCACCATCGGTGCCGAAGTCGCGAATTTTCACCGCCCGGCCGTCGCGGCTTCGACCCTGATTCGCCGCCAGTTTACCCGCTTTTTGACCCAGACCTGGCTGCTGATCACCGCCACGGTGCTACTGGTCTTTTTCTCGGCTTATCATCTGTCTCGCGGCATCACCAAGCCGTTGATGGACCTGATCGCCGGGACCAAGGAGATGGCTCGCGGCAACCTGGCGACCCGGGTTGTCGTTTCGTCCCATGACGAAGTCGGCGAGTTGACCCGCTCCTTCAACACCATGGCTGCGGAACTGCGCGAACGCCGCGAGCGCTTAATGCGCACCCTCGAGGCCCTGCGCCGCTCGCGCAGGGAGATTTTGCGCGAGCGGAACTTCAAGGAGACGGTCTTCGAGAATATCGAAACCGGCATCCTGACGCTGAACCATAATGGCAAGGTGACCTCGATGAACGGCCCGGCCCGTCAGATCCTCGGCTTGCCGGATCAGGAGCAGGATCGTTCCTGGCGGGATCTGCTCTCCGGCTGGCCGGAAATTCTCGCCGCGCTCGACCAGGGGATGCAGGTCGTCGACCTGAAACGCTGGAGCCAATATGTCAACCTGCAGCGTGACGGCAACGCCCTGACCTTCCGTCTCGCCTTGCTCCCCTTGACCTTTGGTGAGAACGCTGGCCGGATGCTGGCGATCGAGGATTTGACCGACCGGGTTAACCTGCGTCGGCAGATGGAACGCATGGAGCGGATGGCCTCGCTCGGGCGTCTCTCGGCCGGGATCGCCCACGAGGTACGTAACCCGCTGACCGGCATCAGCCTGCTGCTTGATGATCTCCACGACCGGATGATCAGCAGTCCGGGCGATCAGCAGTTGATCCGGCGATCGCTCGAAGAGATGGAACGGCTGGAGGAGTTGATCGGTGAACTGCTCAACTTTGCTTCCCTGCCCAAGACCAACCTGGAAAAAGGCGATGTTGCAGCGGTTCTGAAAGACACCCTGTTTTTGGTCCAAAAGCAGCTGGAAAAGAACCGCGTCTCCATTGACCTCAACGTCGCTCCCGGTCTGCCGGCGATTCCGCTTGATGCCAATCGCCTCAAGCAGGCGATCATCAACCTGCTGACGAACGCGATCGATGCCATGCCGGAAGGGGGGACCCTGACCATCATGATTGTGGAAGAGCAGGGGGGGGTCGCCATGACGATAGCCGATACCGGCGAGGGGATCTCCAGTGATCGGCTGCCACTGATCTTCGAGCCGTTTTATACCAGCAAGGGCAAGGGCACCGGCCTCGGCCTGTCGATCACCCACAACATTATTTCAGACCACGGCGGTCGGGTCCAGGTCACCAGCCGGGAAGGCATGGGGACTTCTTTCACGATCTGGCTGCCGGCCCAGACTCCCTACCCGGATGGCCATTAGTCGCCAATCTTTTCCGCGTCCCGTTGACCGGCTCCCCGATTTGTGGCGAAAATTCACCTTTTTTCTTGCTCCCGGATATGGTTTGCCGGATAATGAAGCCAAAGAGAGCTAGCAGGTTTCATTGAGCCGCCCACCCCGGGGAGTCGACCGACCATGGAAAAAATCCTGATTGTTGATGACGAAGCCTTTATCCGCGAGAACCTCGAACGAATCCTGGCCGAGGATGGCTACCGGCCGCTCTCGACCGAGAAGGGCGAGGAAGCGGTCAAGCTGGTTTCCGAAGAAGATATCGCCCTGGTGCTGCTCGATCTGAACCTGGGCGCCAAAAGCGGCCTGGACGTGCTGCGAGCTCTCAAGGAGGTCGATCCGGATGTGCTGGTGATTATTATTACCGGCTACGGCACCGTGGAGAGCGCGGTCGAGGCACTCAAACTCGGCGCCTACGACTATATCAAGAAGCCATTCAAGGCCGATGCCATCCACCTGATTGTCCGGCTGGCGCTGGAAACCCAGAACCTGCGCCGCGAAGTCCGTTCGCTGAAACGGGGTGGCCGCAACCAGAATCTGCCCAACTCGGCCGATATGGTCGGTTCCAGTGAGTCACTGCTGCAGGTTTACCGGCAGATCCGCGAGGTCGCCAAGCATGAGCATGCCACGGTGCTGGTGACCGGTGAAAGCGGGGTCGGCAAGGAGCTGGTCGCCCGGGCGATCCACAACCTCTCGCCGCGCAGTAGCAAACCCTTCGTCGAGATCAATTGTGGCTCGCTGCCGTTCAACCTGCTCGAGACCGAGCTGTTCGGACATGAGCGGGGGGCGTTTACCGATGCCAAGAGCCGCAAGATAGGTCTGTTCGAAGAGGCCAACGGCGGCACCATTTTCCTCGATGAAATCGGCGAAATGGACATGAACCTCCAGGTTAAACTGTTGCGGGTGCTCGAGGATCGCAAGATCAGGCGCCTGGGCGGCACCCGGAACATCGATATCGACGTGCGGGTCATCGCCGCGACCAACTGTAACCTGAAAGTAGCGATCGAGGACAAAAGCTTCCGCGAAGATCTATATTACCGACTCAACGTCTTTCCGATCCATATCCCGCCACTGCGCGAACGCAAGGAGGACATCCCCCCCTTGCTCGAATATTTCCTCAAGCGGTTCAGCGGCGAATTCAACAAACGGATGCGCGAGATCTCCCGCGAGGCTCTTGACCTGCTGCTGCGCTACCATTGGCCCGGGAATGTCCGCGAACTGAAAAACGTCGTTGAGCGGATCTGCATCATGCACAATGTCGAGATCATTCAACCGGGCCAGCTCCCCGGGGAGATCTGGGGGGAGATGCCGCGCAAGGAAGCGGCCTTTTCCTATGAAATACCTCCGGAAGGCATCATGCTCGAGGAGATGGTTGGCGAGATCGAAAAGAATCTGGTCGCCAAGGCGCTGGAGATTACCGGCGGTAATGTTGCCAAGACCGCACGCTTGCTCAATGTCCCGCGAGGTACCCTGCGCTACAAGCTGGAGAAACATGAACTCGCCGGGGACAACGAGTGATTTGATTTCCAGAGTCAGTCTTAAATGTCACCGCGCGCTGTTTATTCCCAGATCAGCACGCTTTTGTCCTCATAGCCGCGACGGGCTGGGTACCAGGGTGTTTCATGAGTGACATAGGTCGGCTGCAATTGGAGTTGTCCGGTCATGAGCATCCCCAACAGCAACGGCATGGCGCGATAGCAGAGGTAGAGGTTGCAGGGTGAACAGTAGGGACTGGAGTTGTTGGCCAGTCGCTCGCCACAGTGTCGGCAGTGCAGATGAAAAAGCTGAGCCATGGGACTACCTTTCTCCCTCCCTGGCTCCCGCGGCTTGTCATGTCAGTGAATAAGGGTCTGATCTTGTCGCTCTTGTCGATAAAACGTGCTGATATATTTACACTATAACGGCTATTGAACTTTTTTCAGGAATTCCGATCAAAATAGTCAACTTTTATCACTCTTCTTCAGCTGATCCCGGCATCTTACTGCAGTTCGAGCACCACCATTTTCAGGTTGATTTCAATCAGCGTCGAAAGTCCATGCAAAGCGGCCAAAAACAGCCGTATTTTGCGCCAGTCACACGTCGTCTCCGGGCCAGGTTGACTCCCACCTCAAGAGTTTCACCGCGCTAACCATCTAAATAATAAGCATAATCTGGATTATTCTCCGCGGTCACATCGCAGCGGGTGGCATTTGGCACCTGCGTTGCTATTTCTAGGAATTCGCAAACCCGGACCGCATGATAACAGAGAAGGAGTGACCGCCTGATGATGAGCGCCGTTTGGAATCGCCTCTGGAATTGGCATGATGAATCGAAACAGCTGGTGCTGTTTCGTCCATTCGACATGCTGCAAAAACTGCATGGCCAAAGAAATCAGGTCGTTTCAAGTGTACAGACTGAGCATGATGTCGACCTTGCTGACGAAATTGAAGAGGCACCGGCTGAGCATACCCGGCGGCTGCACAGTTCACCCCAGGGCGTGGAAGAGGGCGATCCGCGTGAGTACACCCGGCGGCAGAGGGTCGGTCTCTGGCTCGGTCCGCTGCTGTTCGCAGTCATGCTGCTGGTGCCGACGCCACCGGAGATGGCGCCGGTGGCACAGAAGATGGCCGCGGTCGCCCTGCTGATGGCGACCTGGTGGATGTGCGAATCGATTCCGATTCCGGCGACCAGTCTGCTGCCGATTGCCCTGTTTCCCATGCTCGGAATCATGAAAACCCAGGCGGCCACGGCGCCCTACGCCAGCCACCTGATTTTTTTGTTCATGGGCGGTTTTATCATCGCGCTGTCCATGCAGCGCTGGAACCTGCATCGGCGCATTGCGATGAATATCGTCAAGGCGGTCGGTTTCTCGCCGGGGCGACTGATCTTCGGCTTTATGGTCGCGACCGGGGTGTTGTCGGCGTTTGTCTCCAACACCGCGACAACCGTCATGATGATGCCGATCGGTCTGGCAATCATTACCCATATCATCGATGAGGGACGCAAGGAAGGGCTCGACAAGGAGATCGATTTCTCACCGGAGAGCTTTGCCTTCGGTCTCAACCTGATGCTGGGGATCGCCTACGCAGCATCGATCGGTGGGGTCGCCACCTTGATCGGTACCCCGCCCAATACCGTGCTGGCCGGCTATCTGCAGAAGACCTACGGCTATGAAATCACCTTTGCCAGGTGGATGCTGGTCGGGGTGCCGCTGGTCGCGGTGATGCTGCCGCTCTGCTGGTTCTGGCTGACCAAAATTGCCAACCCGATGAAACTGAAAAAAGTTCCCGGAGGCCGTGACCTGATCAACCAGGAGCTCAAGCAGATGGGTGCCATGGGCGCCGGCGAGCGCTGGACCGCACTGGTCTTCGGCTTGACCGCGCTCGGCTGGATCTTCCGCAAGCAGCTTGGCTTTTTGTTCCCCGACCCGAAACTGGTGACCGATGCCGCCATTGCCATGAGCGGGGCGCTGGTGCTGTTTCTGATTCCGATCAACCTGAAAAAGAACGAGTTCGTCATGAACTGGCACTGGGCGTCGAAAATGCCCTGGGGAGTCCTGATCCTGTTCGGTGGCGGGCTGTCGCTCGCCAGTGGCTTCAAAGCGACCAAGCTGGCCGACTGGATCGGTAACCAGGTCGGCCTGCTCGACCAGGCGCCGGTGCTGGTCCTCATCGTCGCCGTGACCACCCTGATCATCTTTCTCACTGAACTGACCTCGAATACGGCAACCGCCGCCATGGTCATGCCGATCCTGTCGGCAGTCGCTATCGGCCTGGGGCAGAGCCCGCTGCTGCTGGTGATCCCGGCGGCGATTGCGGCCTCCTGCGCCTTCATGCTGCCGGTTGCGACACCGCCGAATGCGATCGTCTTCGGTTCCGGTTACGTCACCATTCCGCAGATGGTGCGCAGTGGTTTCGGACTCAACGTCGTCGGCATCTTTCTCACCGTCGCCATCACCTACGTGCTGGTCATTCCGGTTTTCGATGTTGTGATCGATCAACTGCCAGCCTGGGTGCAGTTGGTCCCCAACTAACACAGACAGTTTGTCAGGCCCTTACTCCCCTTTAGGGTCTTTTGCCCCGGGTTCACCCTCCTCCGAACCCGGGGCTTTTTTTGTAGAGATGTGGCAGTAAAGTAGAACAGACCAGAACTGTACATAAAGACCATAAATAACAGGTAGTTATGTGATTGTTTTAACAAAGAATTAGCTTTTTTATATGGCGTATACGTGTTATAAACTAACAGTGTTTTATGTTATGAGGGGGCGTCAATCACTAGTTGTCGGAGCTTGGACTGATGTCTCCCCAAACTGCCACTGCCACCACCTGCCTACCGGAAGGATTGTTTGCAACGACCGGGCAGGCCTTCCTCTCTGCGTTGCTTCCCTGTTTTCACTCGCTGTGCGGTTCCCGCCAACTCTTGGTTGTGCGCTCCAGCGATGATCCTTCCTCGGCCCCCGAAATAGCCTTCTCTGCAGGATTCTCGGCCGAGGTTGACCCCGATGGCTGCCTCGGCAGTGGGCTGCCAAGCCTCGGCCAGATCCTGGAACCGAGCTGGGTCTGGCCTGACTCGGCGAACCATAGATGTCCGGACGACCCTCTGCTCCGTGCGACCGGTGCTGGTGCTTTCCTTGGCAGCGCTCTGCAGGATGACGCGGGAAAACCCTTCGGCTGGCTGCTGATTTATGGCCCTTCCTGTGATGAATCGCCGGAGCTTGTGCAGCTCCTGAAATGCGCCGGAAAACGAACCGCGGCAGAATTGAATCGTCTGGACAATATGCATGCGTTGATCAAACAGGCCCGACTCCATCAGACGGTCCTGAACGCCAATCCGATGCCGATCTTTTTCAAGGATGCCGAGGGGAAATATCTCGGCTGCAACGATGCTTTTGTCAAATTTCTCAACAAGCCGCGGGAGGAGATACTCGGTCAGGAGGTCTTTGGTGTCGCACCTTCTACGCTGGCCGAGGTCTATCGACAGGCAGACCTGGAGCTGATTAAGCAGGGGGGGACTCAGGTCTACGAATCTGCAGTGGTAACGGGAAGTGGTGACCGCCGTGATGTGATCTTCCACAAGGCGGTCTTTTACGATGAAGTTGGCAACAAGGCCGGCATCTCCGGAACCGTGGTTGATGTCACCCAATTGCGCGCGGCGGAAAATGAGGCGCGTTACCTGGCCCATTTCGATTCTGTGACCGGTCTGCCAAACCAGACCCTGCTGCGCGACCGGCTCGAACAGGAACTGCTGCACGCCGAACATGGTCGCCGTGAGCTGGCGGTTCTGTGCCTTGACCTGGATCGTTTCAAGAAAATCAATAATGCCTACGGGCACGAGTTCGGCGACCAGGTCCTAGCCAACGTGGCCCAGCGCCTGCGGAAGGTCCTGGAGGCAGAGGATACCGTCGCCCGGCTTGGTGGAGACAGCTTCGTGGTCCTTGCGCAGCTGCGACCCGGAAACCGATCTGCCCGCGAGGTTGCCAAGTCGCTCCTCGAAACGGTCCGCCAGCCCATGCTGCTGGAGGAGCGGCGCCTGTTTCTCTCGGCCAGCATTGGTATTGCCGTTTATCCCCACGATGGCAGGGATGCCCGAGCCCTGCTCAGCCACTCTGACGCCGCCCAGGCGCAGGCCAAGCAAAAACAGCAGGGCGATTTGCGCTTTTTCACGCCGGCGATGAATACGGTCGTGACCGAACAGCTGCTCCTGGAGGAGCACCTGCGTCGTGCCATCGAAGAAGAACAATTCTTTCTTCTCTATCAGCCGCAGGTCGATGCAGCGACAGGGCAAGTTATCGGTGCCGAGGCACTGTTGCGCTGGCGTCATCCCCTGTGGGGCCTGGTCGAGCCTGACCGGTTCATTCCTCTTGCTGAACAGACTCAGCTGATTCGGCCCCTCGGCGAAATGGTGCTGTTGCAGGCCTGTCAGCAGGCGCGTCGCTGGCAGGACGATGATTTAGGCAGGCTGCGGGTCGCTGTCAACTTGTCGCCGATGCAATTCCAGGACCAGGATCTGGTGACCAAGGTTCGTCGGATCCTCGATCAGACCGGCCTCGAGCCCTGGCGGCTCGGCCTGGAAATTACCGAAACCGAGGTCATGCGCGATTTCGATCACGCCATTCATTGCCTGACCCGCTTCCGCGAGGTCGGTCTGCATCTGGCGGTTGATGATTTTGGTACCGGCTATTCCTCGCTCAGTTATCTCAAGCACTTCCCCATCGATCTGCTCAAAATCGATCGTTCGTTTATCAGTGGCTTGCCCGAATGTCGTGATGATGCGGCGATCGTCACAGCGATTATCGCTATGGGCTTTGGTCTCGGTCTCAAGGTGATGGCTGAAGGGGTCGAAACGGCAGATCAGGAACGCTTCCTGACGGAGCTTGGTTGCGTGGCTTTTCAAGGGTATTACTTTGGCCGCCCGCTCACGGCCGATGCGTTCACCAAATTGCTGCGTACTCCGCGGGTCGCCCACGGCTGATCGGATGATTGCCAATCCTGGTGACGCTGTGCTAAACAGGGAGCGAACCTGTTGCCAGCGCCGAGGTGAATTTGTTCCGTCAGCGATTGACGATTGAAGGAATAGTGCAGGGGGTCGGATTTCGCCCCTTTGTCTACCAGACCGCCGTACGACTCGGTCTGGCCGGCTGGGTCAATAACGACAGCCGCGGAGTGACGATCGAGGTTGAAGGAGCTG
>Ga0102953_1000829_pt1 | contig 20414 bp, 15 predicted proteins | sample SalPon2A_C_D2_MG_FD_78509 | JGI IMG/M metagenome (GOLD analysis project Ga0102953, IMG submission 78509) | Soil microbial communities from South San Francisco under conditions of wetland restoration - Salt Pond MetaG R2A_C_D2_MG | ecosystem: Environmental > Terrestrial > Soil > Wetlands | place... | reverse complement strand
TTGGAGTCTTTACGGGACTACTGTCACCAATTCCGAACAAATCGAACCGGAATGCAATATATCCGTCTTCCACTAATATCCTGGCGAGGTGTACCTGCAAACGATTCGGTCCGACATGGTGCATAATGCCGGAATTCAGAAGGATCAGCGCGGGTAGATCAGAGCCGTCGGAGCCAGCTGCGGGTTCGCTCGTCACTCCGCAAAGATCTCTATTTGTCCCGAATTGATGCACTCGCTCTCTCACACGTCGCCCTCCGTTAGCGATTGGATTATTTGATTCGTAGCCTCGTGTGCAGTCAATACGAGATCGATATCTTTTACTTCATCCCAGGCAATCTGTTCCTGGATACGGCAATGCCGCGTCTGTACACCGAGTTTCGACAGATTTTCCAGCAGTAAACTGTACTCGGGCTGCTCGTCGGTCGAGATTAGAGCTACCCATCGAACATCGAGGCCCGGCAACTGACTGATATCCAGCCCGGGTAGCGATGTGCGTAGCTTGGAGCCGAATTTGAATCCCAGCAGCTCCTCGGATTTCGTTACCTCGGCAGGAAGCAACTCAGGGCTCGGAAAATGGTAGGAACTTTGTACGAAGTCCTTGTGCAGAGAAACGAGATGCTCACTGTAGGTTGCACCGCAGACGACCGGATCCCAGAGGACCAGACTATCGATGTTGCTTAGCGAAGTGGCCGCCCTCGCTGCAAGTGCGGCACCAAGACGCAGCCCGATCATCGAGATCGTTTCGATACCGGAGATGTCCCTGAGTTCCTGAACGGCTGTTTGTATATCGATGAGCCAGGCATCCAGCCCGCTTTCGCCGTCGTCACCGGCCGAATCGCCGGTAGCGGAGTAATCGAATCGCAGAGTGTGAAAACCCGCCTCGGCGAGTTGATCCGAGAGTCGCACCAGAGCGCGGTGAGAACGCATGTATTCCCGCCCGAACGGGTAACACAGAAGTATCGCTTTTTGTCGGATTTTTGCAGATGGGGCATGGTGCACCCCATAAAGGGCATTCTCAGCCTCGCCGAAGAAAAAGCACACTCTCATATAGCTTATCTCACGCTAGAGCACATTGGTTGAGACGTTTGTCAATGCCGTCATCTTGCAGTGGTCGGAATTTTGCAAGCGTTTGAATACCGCGGCTTTATCGCTTGCTTCGGAAAAACCCTGATTTTGAGTTCTTAATATAGTTCATAGTATGCCATAAGTATGACCAGTCATTTACAGGGCATCCCCTTTTCATCAAGCGCTAGCGAATTTGGCGCCATGGTCGGCAGGAATTTCCACCGGGAGAAACTCACCCCGGGACGACGGGATCATCAAATTCTGGCCTATCTCGAAACCCCACTGCCAGTCACTATACAAAATTTATAATCTCATTTCGTGTTCCAGGTCTATTTTCTTGGCCTTTATTTCTATTATATTGGGCATTTTTACAGAACCTCGAAAGTTGTCGGCATCATAATAAGATTCAAACACTTAAGGATATTAATAAGGCTCGAAAACTCGGCCAAAAGCCAATGTTACCGTTGTTTGGACAACTCGCAGCGAGCCGCGGACCTGTTTTTCGCGGGCAGGTGGAAGTTCAGGAAAGATCACCGTGATTCAATACTTTTCGGTCTGCAAAAGAGCTAGTCCAGGCCGGTAGCTTCTACAAGTCGGGTAGTATGCAATACCGGGGGAAACGAAATGTCTAAGAGCGTAAACGTAAATTTCGATCGAACAGTCTCGTTCAGTGCCTATGATATAAATCTGGATGAACTGGAAAACGCTTTGCTCGCGCATGCATCCATCGATGATTGTCATGTCTGTGCGCGGGTTAACGACGAAGAAAACACGGAACTGGTCGCTTACCTGGTGCTGTGCGGCCCGTTTTCGCAGGACACTATGCGCGAATGCTTACCGGCCGACATTGCAGATGAATTGCTGCCGGTAAGCGTTCCGGTTTCGTCCCTGCCGATAACCCGGGACGGTAGAATTGACGAACAAGCGCTTGCCGAATTGCCGGTTATGGATAGCGATCTCGTAGCCCGCTGGGAAGCCGAACTGAAAAACGCGATGGATTCAAGATTCGCGGTGTTAGTTCGAGAACGAAGCACGGAGATTCCCCCGCTGCATCTGTCCGATCTGATCCCCGGTTGGGTGGGTAACTCAGCTGACAACGATCGCGAGCCTGCGCCCGATCCGACCGGTACCAGGGTTGATTCGGGAAAGGAAGCGCCTCGAATTCCGGCCATTAGCGAGGGCGAGGAACTGGGTTTAAGCCGGCAAGACCCGGCTATATTGGCAGAAGTGCTGCAACGGGCAGTTAATCAGTCCCCCGACAAGGGTGTCGTCTATATCCAGGCTGACGGCACAACCGTTGCGCAAAGTTATCCTGAGTTGCTGGCCGATGCGGAGCGTATTCTACACGGCCTGAGAAAACTGGGATTGAAACCCGGGGACAAGATCATATTTCAATTCGACCTCAATCAGGATTTTATTTCGGCTTTCTGGGCATCTGTCCTGGGAGGATTCGTAGTGGTACCTGTATCGATTGCCCCGGGCTATACCCAGGAAAACAGTGCCGTAAACAAACTAAAAAATACCTGGCAAGCACTCGGACAACCACTGATCCTCACCGGCGATAATTTGCTGGGGGCGGTTAGATCGGTTTCGAACCTTTATGGGTTAAGCGACTTCCGGGTCGAGACGATTACCAATTTGAGACGCGAAAAACAAGATCAGGAATGGCACGCAAGCCAACCGGAAGATTTGGCCATTTTGCTTTTAACCTCTGGTAGTACCGGGGCCCCGAAAGCGGTAATGCAAAGCAATGGTAGCCTGATAGCCAGATCGGCGGCCAACGCGAAAATGAATGGCTTTACTAGCCAGGAGGTGTCGTTGAACTGGTTGCCGATGGACCACGTCGGCGGACTGGTGATGTTTCATCTTGCCGATGTGTTTTCTGCATGCCAACAGATACAGGCCAATACCTCTTCCGTGTTGAAAGAGCCTCTCGTCTGGCTGGACTGGATCGACTCCTACCGCGCGACAGTCACCTGGGCACCAAACTTTGCGTTTGGTCTGGTCAATGCCCAGGAAGGGGCGATCAGAGAGCGAAACTGGGACCTGTCATCGATGCGTTTCATTCTCAATGGAGGTGAAGCGATAGTCGCGAAAACTGCGAGAAAATTTCTGCAGCTGCTCGCTCCTCACGGTCTTCCGGCAACAGCGATGCATCCGGCCTGGGGCATGTCGGAAACATGTTCCGGGGTGACCTTCAACAATGGTTTCTCGCTGGACGAAACTTCCGACGATGATTTGTTCGTTGCTGTCGGTGATCCGATTCCGGGGTTCGCGATGAGAATTGTCGACGATCAGGGTCGCGTTGTCGAAGAAGGTACGGATGGTCACCTGCAGGTCAAGGGTCCGAGCGTGACCACTGGTTATTATCAGAATCCGGAGTTGAACCAAGAGGCGTTTACGCCCGACGGCTGGTTTATTACCGGCGATATAGGCCAGATTCGTGACGGCAGTCTGATTATTACGGGCCGCGATAAAAATGAAATTATTGTCAACGGCGTCAATTACCACAGCCACGAGATAGAGAATGTGGTCGAATCGGTCGATGGTGTCGAGGTTTCCTATACCGCCGCTTTCAGCGCCCGTCCTTCCGGGAGTGAATCCGATCATCTGGTAATCGCTTTCAGTCCAACGAGTTCAGACATAGATAATATCGGCGAGCTAATCGCCCGAATCCGCACGGAGGTCGTTCGCAATGCAGGTATAAATCCCAGCTTTTTGGTTCCCGTCGACCCCGGAAGAATCCCGAAAACGACCATCGGAAAAATACAGCATTCCCTGCTCAGGAAAAATTTTGAAACCGGCGCGTTTGATGAAATTCTCAAATCGGTCGATCTTGCAAGCCGCAATGCCAATACGCTTCCGGACTGGTTTTACAGAAGGATCTGGCAACATCGAGAGGCCCAGTCAGGTAAGGTCGATACGACCGGGAGCGTGTTGGTATTTGCGGATGATTCTGGCCTCGGAGCGACTCTTTGCGCCGATTTGGGAGAACCGGAACACCCTGTGATTCGCGTGGACAAGGGGGCCCGGTTTTCCAGGCAAGATCCTCATCGATACTGTCTCGATCCCGGAAACGTCGAACATTACATTCAATTGCTGAACGCACTATTATCGGATGACGTACATATCGACCGGGTGTTGCATTTATGGACTCACGAACTAAATTCGGATCCGGTTGGCAGCAGCGAGGAACTCGAACAGTTACAGGACCTTGGCGCCTACAGCCTGCTTTGCCTGGTACAGGCGCTTGCCAGGGTGCTGGACGGCGATCACCCGGTAAAGCTTCTGGTGGTTTCCAGTCAAAGTCAGGCAGTTTTTCCCGAGGAGAAAGTTAACTATACGCATGCCGCGGTGCATGGACTCGTCAAGACGATACCTCAAGAGATGGACTGGCTAAACTGTACTCATGTGGATCTTCGCACGAGCGATTTCAACGAGGGTGGAAGACAGATCCTGCAGGAGCTCGAGTCGCTTCCTCGCGACCGCGAGGTAGCCTATCGCAACGGGCATCGGTGGGTTTCCCGGCTCGAAAAATTGGACATGCCGTCCATTCGGGATGAGTCAGCCGGGTTAAAACGCGGTGGCATGTACCTGCTCAGCGGGGGGTTGGGCGGTATAGGGCTCGAGATTGCAAAATTTCTTTTACGAGAGTTAAGCGCGCGAGTGTTGCTGGTTGGGCGGTCAGATCCGGGCACGCCGGAGAATTTATTCCGCGACAGTGCCGAGACGCTTCAAGCCTTGGCAAGGCTCGGTGGGGAGGTTCGCTACGAGGTTGCCGATGTTACGGATATGGATCGCATGCAGGAAGTGGTGCAATCCGCACAGGATGGATGGGACTGCAAGCTAGACGGAGTCATCCATCTGGCCGGTGTATTCAGGGAATGCCTGTTGGTCGACGAGACCCGGCAGGGCTTTTACCGGCAATTGCGGCCGAAGATACTGGGTGCCTGGATCCTGCATCAACTGGTCAGGGATAATCCTCAATGCGTGTTTGTCTCGTCGTCCTCGATTAACGGATTCTTCGGTGGCTTCTCTGTCGGCGCCTACGCGGCAGCGAATTCCTTCCTCGATTGTTTTTCGGAGTATCAGCGTAACCAGTGCTCTATGCGGAGTTACTCTTTTGCCTGGAGCCTGTGGGACGAGGTTGGCATGAGCCGCGGATACGCCAAGAAGGACCTCACTCTTTCACGCGGATATCATGCCATTTCGGCCCAGCAAGGGCTTAATTCGTTGCAGGTGGGTTTGTGTCGTGAACCCGGCGACATGTTCGTTGGACTGGATGGCGGCAAGCAGAATATTCAGCGATTCCTGGGTTGCAAAACGGTTTCATCTCCCCGGGAACTAGCGGTCTTTAGCGAGTCTGCCGGCGGGCGCTCGTTTCAATGTGAACTACGGGACAGGGTAGTTTATGATCGTTTTGGAACGCCCAGTACCTGCGTATTCGAGGTGGTAGAGAAAATACCGGTAATCTCGAGTGGAAAAGTCGACCTTGAAGCTTTGCTCAACCTTGGCAAGTCGGAGCGATCTGCCAAGTCACCTTATGTAGCTCCCCAGTCGGGTGCGGAGCAGACAATTGGTCAAATCTGGCAAGATACCCTGCAGATTGACGGCGTTGGCGTAAATGACAATTTTTTCGACCTGGGCGGCGATTCGTTGTTGGTGGGACAGATCAGCAGGAAACTGGAAGAGACGTTTCAGCGAAAAGTTTCTATGACTGACGTATTTGAATATCCTACGATTAAGGAACTAGCCGCTTTTCTGGAAGGTGGGCAGCAAACTCGAGATTCGGCCAGGGTCGAGAAAAGCCAGAGTCGCGGGGAAAAACGAAGACAAAGAATGCTGCATCGTAAGCGATAATCGGAAGTTGTATCGATTTAGCAAATGAGCCAGGCGCAGGCAGATCGCGAATTTGCCGGGGCGGGCGACTTTCAGGGTGCATCGTGAAAGTTGATCGAGCGCGAGCTGATCATGCCCGGCCTGTGTTTTGGAGGGAGTTTAAATCAAGCAGTTAGCCGTCAACGAGATACGAAATCTGTTTCCGGCAGGGACCGTGATTCTGACTTCGCCAGTCCACGATCGCATGGCGGATATTTTTCCATCAGAGCGAGAAATTGTCGGTTCGGCGGTCGACAAGCGCAAGGCAGAATTTTCTACAGGCCGGGTACTCGTTGCGCAATCGCTGCATTTACTTGGAGTGCCCAGGCAACCGGTTTTAAAAGGCTCTAAAAATGAGCCTCTATGGCCGACCGGACTAGTCGGCAGCATAACTCACACCGGCGAGATATGTATTGTTGCGGTAGCTCGCGAATCCGTATGCGGAGGAGTCGGGGTAGACGTAGAAAGATGCGATGCAAACGTGAGCGAACTAGCTCACTTGATTCTGTCCCCTGGCGAGGCCGAGAGAAGCATGGCTCAATCTGGCCGTCACCGCGACGATACCGTCCGGCTGACATTCAGCGCAAAGGAATCGGTTTTTAAGGCGGTTTTCGTTCATCTGGAACGTTTTATCGAGTTTGAAGAAGTGAGTATCGAATTCGACCATAGACTGCAGTCGTTTATTGCGGCCGCCACGGGTGATGAAAGGCTAGATACACTACTGAGATCCGGGAAAGGGGGCTATGTGCTTCAAGATGATTTGATCGTCACGAATTTTTTTCTTCCGGGGGCTCCTATAGCTTAGGTAATTACGGAGCTGTGGGCAAATTGCTTATTGGCTGCTTCCTGGTCGGTTCGGGCGGCATGCGGCGAATTGAGGCTTTCGTTCCGAGATAAGCGATTGCCGAATTTTGCTACAAAGATCGGCTAGCACCGTATCGAGAAAATAATGGTTCCCCGGATACATGCTGATGTCGAATTCGGCAGAGGTATGATCGCGCCACTCAAGCAGTTGGGGCTCGCTGACCCAATTGTCGGAATAGCCCCCAAATGCGGAAATAGGACACGATATGGGGTGCTGAGGATCGTAACGATAGTTCTCGACGATGGCCAGGTCCGCTCTTATGATCAGTAACAACAATTCTAGCAATTCGGGCTCTTCCAGAAGCTGGTCAGGAATTCCATCATATCTGGATCTAAGCTCGCGAATAAAATCCTCCTGTGGCAAATCGCCTATATTTTCGTTCGGGATTGCATGGGGAGGATGAAACGAAGAGACAAACAGATGCCGGGGCAATATCGAATATGCGCGGTTAAGTCGCTGTGCGAGACTATAGGCAATAAGCGAGCCCATGCTGTGCCCGAAGAAAGCGAACGGCTTATTCAGAAGCGGCAGGAGTTCCGGAACAAGTCCGTCCAGGTAGGCTTCGATATCCGTGCACCTCGATTCTCGCAGTCGGCTTTCTCTGCCAGGTGGTAGAATTCGAAATACATCGATTTCAGGCGACAATTCGGTCGTCCATCGCCTGTAAATCCCCGCTCCCGCGCCGGCTGGAGGAAAGCAAAACAGACGAATTTCCGCATTCGTCGAAGGCGGCGGGACTATCCACTGTCGATTGCTGCTAGTGGTCGAGGTCAATTACTTTCCACTACTGTTATTGCCATTAATGATAGATAAAAACAAATCGGTCCGGCGGGTTTCGCCAATCGATTTAGCTTTCCCACATCTTACTGGAGAGGCTTGATGCCGGGTGTCGCTTCGACCGATGTCGAGGGCGGCCGCCTATGCCAGGGATAATGCTGAGTCTGCGGCAAGCTCCGCGTGTTGTGTAAATCCAGACAGTGAATATGCAGGCAGTTTCACCGAATTCAGATCTGACCGATTCCCTGGAGCCACTTCCAGTTAAATCGTTTTAGTTCGTAATATGCAGTTGAATATCATCCGACGCGGTCTGGATCGCGGCATCCCTGGTGAATTCATACAGGGAAAAATTTCTCTCTACCGTACCAGACAGGATACCTTCCACGTATTCGGGAACATTTCCGGTTCTATAATTCTCCTCGACACACTGAAAGCCGAGTCGCTCGAAAAAATATGCCGTTCGTCGTGGAGTTTTGAGCCCTCGTTGGACTTCTACTTGAACGGCTTCTCCGGGGCTCAACCTGCGAAGCAGTTCTTTCGCAATCCGAAGCCCAAAGCCTTGCCGACGAAACTCGCTCTCCACGACGATGATCATTCTGGGAGTGGGGTAGTTATCCGGATCCCGAATCAGAGCTCCTATTCCGAGTAATGGCAATTCTGGAACCGAAGCAAGCATCATGCGGGCGGTTATGAACTCCGCCTTGCCGTTTGCAGCGAGCTCAGTCAGCTGTTCGGAGGACAGGGGAGTGCTCCAGGGTACTGATCCAACCCCGGTTTTCGGCATTTGTGCGTCTGCAAATTCCTTGAGTTGGTGTGCATCCAGGTAAGACGTCGACAGCCTGACATCGTAGTCAAAGAATTCGGTGTCGACCGTTTTTAAACTTCTTGTCGTGTTCGTTTCGATTGTAGCCACCATATCAGGTATAGTCCAAATTATCTGATTACTGCCGCTTCGATAAGCAGTCCAAATTTGCCAATTCTGGGCTGAGATCGACCCAAATTCGATACTACAAGATCGCCTGTCTAGCTACATCACCCATATGGGTTAAATTACCAAAATCAACCGGCTGCCAGGTAGTCAAGTTCCGAGTGAACCGAGGTGTCGAACTTCCGATTCGGCAAAAGCAATCTAACTACGATAAGCGATTTGTATTAAAATATTTGTGAGCGGAGTAACAAAAATATTCGCCAATTTGGATATGATGGCGATGTTCCAGGTGGCGATAAAGCTTTTTCTTTATCGATGGAAATTTTCGACTGAATTGGCTTTTTCCAGATTTTGGCTAGCCACTAGTTAGGGACAAATTGATATACGGGATACCTTGCCCACCCCCGATCAGACATATTTCTCGCGTCCAATCTCTGGGCGGCGATTGTCTGCTGGGCTGGCCGGATATTGCTGGTCATTAAATAAATCTTAAATACTGTGTCTGAAAATAAAGTAATAGCTATCATCGGATTGGGATATGTCGGGCTGCCTCTGGCCGTGGAGTTTGCCAGGATTAGACCTGTCATCGGCTTCGATATCAATCCAACTCGAATAGATGAGTTGAGTAAGGGGCATGACAAGACCCTGGAAGTGTCCTCGAACGATCTGCATGCAGCTCGACTCCTCACCTACACATCGACCATTGATGATTTAAAAAATGCGCAGATTTTTATTGTCACTGTTCCGACGCCTATCGATAGAGGCAAGCAACCAGACCTGGGCCCGCTGCTAACAGCGAGCAGGATGCTGGGGCAGGTATTGAAAAAAGGCGATTTGGTGATTTATGAATCGACCGTTTATCCCGGAGCAACCGAAGAAGAGTGTGTTCCGGTACTGGAGGGAGAGTCGGGTCTGCGCTTTAATCAGGACTTTTTTGTCGGCTATAGTCCGGAGCGGATAAATCCTGGCGATAAACTGCATCGGGTAACCGATATCATGAAGATTACCTCCGGCTCGACAGCCGAGGTAAGTAAACTAGTTGATTCCCTTTATGCCGAGATTATCACCGCAGGCACCCACATGGCTGGCAGCATAAAGATGGCTGAAGCGGCAAAGGTAATCGAGAATACCCAGCGAGATGTGAATATCGCATTGATCAACGAACTGGCTATTATTTTTAACAAAATGGATATAGATACCGAAGGAGTTTTACTTGCCGCTGGGACCAAGTGGAATTTCCTTCCGTTTCGCCCGGGACTGGTAGGTGGTCATTGTATCGGTGTCGACCCCTACTATTTGACTCACAAAGCGGAAGCTATTGGATATCATCCTCAAATGATACTGGCAGGCAGGCGCGTTAACAGCGACATGGGGCGATACGTAGCATCGCAAATGATAAAAGCCATGGTCAAGAAGCATATTCTGCTCGAGGGAAGCCGGGTGCTTGTGATGGGCCTTTCTTTCAAAGAAGACTGTCCGGATCTTAGAAACACCAGGGTGACAGATATAATTGATGAGCTTATAGACTACGAAATTAAGGTTGATGTTTACGATCCCTGGGTTGACGTAAACGAGGCGGTTCTCGAATGCGGAATAAGTCCTGTTCAATCTGTCGAAAAGGCTTCCTACGATGGTGTAATCATTGCTGTGTCACACAAACAGTTTAAAGAAATGGGAGCTGAATCCATTCGTGCTTTCGGGAAAAAATCTCATGTTCTCTATGATTTGAAGTATGTTTTAAAGCCTGGAGAGTCGGATATTCGGCTATAGGGTAGCAGGCTTTCAATTTCTGCTTAACGGATCCCCTGCATGAATGAATTTGAAAGGATACTGGGCGAATTAAATGCCTATCCAAAAAGATGGCTGGTCACCGGTGTTGCCGGATTCATCGGTTCGAACCTGCTGGAGTTTCTGCTCGAACTCGATCAGGAGGTTATCGGTCTAGATAATTTCTCGACAGGCTATGAGCGGAATCTTGCCGAAGTGGAGGCGAAGGTCAGTTCGGATCGGTGGAAACGGTTCAGGTTTATTCGAGGTGATATTCGCAGCTCCAGTGATTGCACCGAGGCCGTGAAGGGCGTCGACTACGTGCTCCACCAGGCCGCCCTGGGATCGGTGCCGCGTTCATTACAGGATCCGATCACGACTAACGATGTGAACGTTAACGGCTTTCTGAACATGCTGGTCGCTTCCAGGGATGAGGGCGTCGAAAGTTTTACCTATGCGGCTTCCAGTTCCACCTATGGAGACCATCCGGATTTGCCCAAGGTGGAGGACAGAATTGGAAAACCTTTGTCGCCATATGCGGTTACCAAACATGTAAACGAGCAGTATGCGGATGTATTCGCCATGGCCTACGAATTTAAATCCATCGGCCTGCGTTATTTCAACGTTTTCGGAAAACGTCAGGATCCAGATGGGGCTTACGCGGCCGTCATACCTAAATGGACCTCCGCAATGATCGAGGGAAAAGAAGTATTGATATACGGGGATGGGGAAACTAGCCGTGATTTTTGTTACGTCGACAATGCAATTCAGGCGAATATTTTGGCCGCGAAAGCGAGCGAGGACGCAAAAAACAGCGTCTATAATGTGGCCGTGGGAGATCGAACCACATTAAACGACTTGTTCGAGGTGATCCGATCCGCGTTACTGGAGAACGGGATCAACGTCAATGTGGATAAAATCCACCAGGATTTTCGAGCGGGGGATGTACGGCATTCACAGGCCGATATTAGCAAGGCTGCACGGGTGCTGAACTACACGGCCGATATCGATGTGAAATCGGGTATTTCTCTTGCCATGCCCTGGTATATCGGTTTTATTAAAAATCATTCCTGATTTTTCTTTCGACAGGGCGGTCTGCTCCGGTAATTTAACGTTTGCATGAGCCCGATTGCTGGATTTGGATATCAGTGATATCGGGTTGCTTCAAAAGTATATTGTCTAGATTATTTGTGAGCCAATTAACAGTATAAAGGGCCAATGTTTTTAGAATAGCTCTAATAAAAAATAAGGTTATGTTTAGTCGTGAAAGAGGGTTACAACCAAAGTCATAAGTGGGTTGCCAACTTGGTCTATTTCGCTGTGCTGGGGGCTACCTTTTATATCTCCTGTGCCATTCTTGCCGTTCAGAGGCAAGAGAGCCTGTCTCTGCAGACATTGATTTATGCCAGCGTGATATTCGTGTCAATCAAGGTTGGACGCTACGGCGTGGCAATAATTACTCGTTCACAAAGTCGAATAATTTACACGGTGCTCGTCAACGCGGCTGGCATAACAATCGGTGTAGTAATGTTGTTGCTTCTTCGTCTATTCGTACCAGAATTAACCGTTTCGGTAATCGCACTAATCGTTTCCAGCATTATTGCATTTTTTGTTCTTGGAACGATTTCTCCATTTTTACTCAGTGATCGGCGCGTCAGCGCAAGATAACAATATCCGGCGATTATATACCAGGGAAGGTATAAATTCGGCATGCCCGTGTAAATCATAACGACGCAATCGTGATCTGTAATCGTGGCCCCTGTAAAAGTAATTAAATCCTATATTAAGACCCCATTCCTGATCCTTTTGGGCGTTGAGGTTCTGGTTTATTTTTTATGCGTTTACGCCGCCGCCGCTTTACGTTTGTACACCGAGCCAGAGGTACTGCTCGAACTGCTGAAAGGGCTTTGGATGCAGGCTTCTGTTGTAGCCATCGTCACGCCCCTGGCCATGCTGGCGACAGGATTATATCAGGGCCAAATACGTGAAGGTGTCGCGGGAATACTGTTGAGACTCGTCATTAGCACAATGGCCTCGGCTGTTTTTATCTCCTTGATCATATACGTATTTCCCTTCCTCTACCTGGGACGCGGGATACTGTTCATTTCATACTTGCTCGCTTTTTTTGTGGTTGGGACCATCAGGGCGATATTTTTTGAAACAGCAGACGCAATAATTTTTAAAAGACGTATTCTCGTCTACGGCGCCGGCAATACGGCTTCACAGATCGAGTCGAAGTTGAGGCGAAAATCCGATCGCCGGGGATTCGATCTCGTTGGTTACGTTCTGCTGGAAGAGCAAAATCAGGTAATAGACGATTCCAGGCTCGTTCCGGTCAGGGGCAGCTTGCTTGATTTCGCCCAATCCGAAAACGTAGATGAAATTGTCGTCGCGACCAGTGACCTAAAAGAAGAAATAAATGTCGACGACCTGGTCGATTGCAAATTGAACGGGATTATGGTCGTCGATATTTTGACCTTTTTCGAGCGCGAGGCGGGGCAGATAAGAATCGACTTCCTGGAGCCCCGATGGCTCGTTACGTCTGAGGGCTTTCAGCAATCGATCACCGGTACCGTTCTCAAGCGGATATTTGACCTTTCGGCCAGCATCCTAATGATCGCAATCATGTCACCTGTCATGGCTTTAACGGTGCTGGCCATTTGGTTGGAGGATGGGATTAGATCGCCGGTATTTTACAGTCAGGATCGGGTTGGAAAACGGGGAACCATCTATCGGGTATTCAAGTTTCGCAGCATGCGCATCGATGCCGAGATCGAAGGCAAGGCGGTCTGGGCTACCAAAACCGACAGCCGCATTACGAGGGTCGGTTCGTTCATTCGAAAAGCCCGAATCGACGAATTGCCCCAACTTTGGAATGTGCTAGATGGATCAATGAGTTTTGTTGGCCCCAGGCCGGAAAGGCCGGAATTTGTTGAACAGTTACGGGTAGATATTCCGTACTACGATGAGCGTCATATCGTGAAACCGGGTGTCACGGGATGGGCGCAGCTTCTGTATCCTTACGGCTCATCCTTGAACGACGCCTATCAGAAGCAGATTTTCGACATGTATTACGTGAAAAACCACTCCATTTTCCTCGATCTGTTGATCATCCTGCAAACGGTCGAGGTGGTTTTGTTTGGTAAAGGTGCCAGATGAGATCAATCGCAACCGGGCCATTTGGGGTTTGTTTAGCCGGCAGGTACAATCGGGAGAGTTATATCGAATGCCGGCTTCCGCAAATTTGCGAAGTTTGCCAAAATGAGACGAAAGTCGGGTTTGGGACGCAAATTAATTTTATAATGCGAGACTGCCGTTATGCTGGTTAAAAATGTGTTCCAGTTAAATTTTGGCCAGCGTCGACAAAGCCTGGACCCAGCACCATCCGAACTCCAAGGACTTAATACGGGAAATATCTATGAGCCGCTTATATATACCAATTTTGCTTATTTTGCTTACCGCCTGCTCGTCAAATCAAAATTACGGTAACAAGTTAGTCCAGGTTTCCGATCTGCAGGACAGGCCTTCACAAATCATTGAAACCTACCGAATCGGTATTGGCGATACCCTGAGGATCGACGTCTGGAAAAATCCGGATCTATCGGTAAGCGTGCCGGTCAGGCCGGACGGCATGATATCGGCTCCGCTGATAGGCGATATTCTCGTGGCTGGAAGCACTCCGGAGGATGTGGCTAACGATATCGAGTACAGGCTGCGCACCTATATCAAGACGCCCAATGTTGCGGTGATCATGACCTCGCTCGAAAGTACTCAGTATTTATCGAGGGTAAGAGTGACGGGTGCAGTCGTTAAAAACATATCTCTGAATCATCACCAGGGCATGACCGTGCTCGATGCCATTCTCGAGGCCGGCGGCGTCAATGAATTTGCGAATGCGTCGCAAACCAGGGTGTTCCGCAGGGAAGGGGATGAAACGATAATGATTCCGATCAAGCTCGACGAGGTGCTCGAAGGAGGGAACCTGTTATACAACATCCTTCTCAAACCCGGTGACACAATCACTGTGCCCGAAAGGAGTTTTTAGCCAGCATGCAGGAGCTTTCGCCAGACACCCAGATCAAGGTTGTCCTCAACGAACTATATGACAAACGTCGGCTCTGCGCGTTCCTCTTTGCTGTCATTGCGCTGGGGATACTAGGGATCGGGTTTAATTGGCCCAAGACCTACGAATCCTCGACCACGTTAATTCGGGACAAGGCCCAGTTCGTCAGGCCGCTACTGGAGGGAACCGCGGTCGACAACTCGGGATCCCAGGCGGCGAATATCGCCAAGGAAGTCATTTACAGTCACAAGAATCTGTCGAAGTTAATCGAGCGTGCGGGACTGGGCGTCAATTCGGACGGCACGCAACTGGATGAACGCGAGCTCGAGCTCCTGAAGTCGGAATTGCAAGAGAAAATCCGGATCGATCGTGGCGGTAGCGATTTACTGAAAATTTCCTACACGAGCCGTGATGCAGAAAAGGCATTCCTGATTGTCAGTATTGTCTCTGAATTGTTTATTGAAGAGACGGCACAAAAAAATCGTGCCAACAGCGATATCGCTTTTCAGTTCATCGACAGCCAGGTCAACGAGTACAAGAATAAGCTCGACGAAATCATTCAGCGCATTAATGCATACAAGGCGGAAAATGTCGAAATCCAGACTGACGCGATGCAGAATGTAAGTTCCAGGATCGGCGAGCTCAAGGAGCGGATCAGGCGCACTGCACTGGAACTGAGCGAGGCTAGCATTCAGATGGAGTCGCTCAAGGAACAGCTTGTGGCCGAGTCGCAAAAGACTTCCGTGCAGGAAGTAGTCGATGCGAAGCAGACTCGGCTCGCTGAAATGGAAGCGGAGCTGAGCAGCCTGCGGCTGAGTTATACGGAAACCTATCCCGACATCGTGCAGTTAAAGGAACAGATTCGAGCCCTGCGGGAAGCAATTGCAGAGGACGAAATAAATCAGGCCGCAGATGGGCCCAAGGTAGTTAGCGGTGCCAGGCAGGTGCGCAGTGAATTATATCAAAGGCTTAAACGTAAAATCGCAGATCAGGAACTGCTCATCAAAACCCTCGAGTCGAGAAAGCTGGACCAGGAAAAACGACTGGAGCAGATTATTGCCGGATCCTCCGAGGTGAATAAAGTAGTCGCCAAGCTCGATGAATTAGTGCGCGACCGCGATGTCACGAAACAGCTTTATGACAGGCTACTGGGCAAGCGTGAAAACGCGAGGGTTTCGATGAGCCTCGAGCGTGGAAACGCGGGTGCCTTGTTCAAAATACAAGAACCCCCGATCGTGCCGCTGGTGCCGAGAGGTTTGCGGTTTTTGCATTTCGTTGTCGTAGCTCTGTTTCTGGGAATCTGTATTCCAATCGGGGCGGTCATTGCCTGGCTTTTTCTGGATCCGAGCATACGGCATGCCGACAGCCTCGAATTGGAGGGAAATATTCCGGTATTTAGCTCGATTGCAATCTTTCATACTCCCCGAGAAAAAAGGGCTCAAAAGTTCGCGACCGCCCAGGCTATCCTGTTGTTCGCGCTATCTCTGATCGCGGTTTTTTCGCTCGCATTGTCACGTTACTACCAGATTTTATGATGATGGCCAGACGCAGAAGAAAAAAACCCACGAAATCGCCTGTCAAGCTCAATTCCGATATTCGCATCGTTCAGTACGACAGTGACCCGGGTGTCGAAGCTATATTAAGGGAGCAGAATATCGATCTTACGAGTGAAGTGCTCGACGTAGATATCGAATTGATTGCGGACGAGAACCCACAAGTTCCCGAAACGCCGGTAGATTTCAATATCTCACGCGAAATCGTTCCTTTGAACGATACCACGGTGGTCAGGACGGAAACGGCCAGCCGCGACCTGGTCAAAATGAATGACCTGGAATTAAAGAATAACGACTGGCTGCTTGATCACCGCATCGTCACTCCGCACATGGAGGATTATGCGATGATTAACAGCTTTCGCGAAATCCGCACGCGTTTGCTGCAAATAAGCCAGGGTAAGAATTTTATTTGCATGATCGTCTCGCTAAACAGAGACATGGGGACAACCTTTACAACCGCTAATCTGGGTGCTGCGTTCTCCTACGAGGGTGCGAAAACTTCTTTGTTGGTCGATTGCGATCCAAGGGAAAGAAAGTTGAGCGCATTGCTGGGATTGAAGAACTATACCGGGCTCAGCAATTATATAGTCGATGACGAAATCGAGGCGACGGATATCATCTATCCCGTCGGAATCAGCCGGATGAGGTTAATCCCTTTTGGCACTGCGGACAAATCAAGGCTCGAATTTATCGGGTCGACCCGTCTGAAGGAGTTTTTTTACCTCCTCAAGCGACGTCATATCGACCGCTACATCTTTTTGAATGCGCCTCCCATTGAATTGTCGGCCGACGCGGCAATTCTTTCCGAGCTGGCGGATTACGTGGTTGTTGTCGTGCCTTACGGCAAGATTACCAGACGCAGGCTTGCGCGGGCGATCAAATCGATTCCTGCCGAGAAAATCGCTGGATTCGTCCTGAACAATTGCAAGAAATATGTGTAGAAGTACACGTGGCGTTTTACGAGTTTTCGTTTTCCTGGTCTTGTTTGCTGGTGGTGCATCCACAGCCACGGCGGTAGAAAAGAAACTAGAATATACCGCTAGTCTCGAGGCCCATTCCAATAAAGCCGACGAAAGCATCTCGACTATTGGCCTGAGTCTTCGAGACAACCGAACCTGGGAGAAATACAGGAACGAATACGATCTGTCGTTCGAGTATAACTACGAGCATATAGCAGACGAGAACAATACTCAGACCGAAGGATTTTATTATGGAACCTACGAGATCCGGGGGCCGGATCTGGTATGGGATATCAATTCCGATTTCGAAGTGGTTGCCGAGCAAAGCGGAACAAAGGTCGACACCTTCGATTCGCAAAACCAGGTCACCTTGTCGACTGGCCCTACCGCGCGTCTTTTCAGGCAGTTAAAGGGAACCACCGAACTATCTGCAATCGCTTCGAGGAGTACCTATAGCGATTCGGATCTCGATTCGTCCTCCGGAACAGTCTCACTTACTCATGCTTACCCGATTTCCTCACGCAGGAATCTGACCACCGCGCTTTTTTTCCGATCGGTCGAGTACGACGATGAAATCAATTCTTTCGCCGACTACGATGCTACCGGACTTGACCTCGTATTCGATACTGCCAGTCGCAGTTCCGATCTTCGCCTACGCGCCGCGTTAACGGCTTTCGACAACGATTTAGATACGCCGGACCAGGACGAATACAGCCTTGGGTATATCCGTCACATTACGGGTAAATCTTCGGTTCAGCTCCAGATTGAGGATATCCTGGAGAACTCGGAGGAATTCAACCGTGGGGATCCAAGCCGATATAACGATCTCTTTCTCGCATCCCTGATTCGTAGCGAGCGGATATCGCTAGGTTACCTTTACGGCGACAATGATGATTCAGTCAATCTTTCCGTCTATACGGAGAGACTCGAGGCTCTTTTTGAGGACCTTCCCACGCGCGAAAGCGTTGGATTCGTCATGAATTGGACACGCCAGATCGCCAGCCTTCAATCGCTCTCCACCTATATTGACTACGTCGAAAGCGATGTACTCGATCAAACAAGCGACTCGGTAACCGCATCACTGGTATATAGCCTGCAGCACACCGAAAATATGTTCAGCGAGTTTGAGTTGTCGACCGAAATTGACGAGTTTGAAAATGGCCGTGAACAGGACAATATTGTTGCTTACCGGTTTAACGCTATTCTGGTCAAATGACAGGTAAAGGTCGCGAGTTGTATATACCTGAGTATCATTCCGGCCATTTTTTCGCTGCCGCCCATGCGCCAAGCCCGAACTTCTGCAGATGAGCAAGAAAGAGCTACTGGCTAACCTGTTGTATACGACGCGGGCCTATCGAATATCCCAGATGGCTCGTCTGGCATTGCCCCCCGACCTGAAGATCCTGGCCTATCACCGTATCTGCGATACCGATGCAATGAATGACCCGGAACTGGTCAGTGCGACTCGCTCCGATTTCGAATGGCAGGTCGCCCATATCCGACAACACTATGTGCCCATGACGTTTGCCGATGTATTCGAGTGTAAATCGCAGGGTCAGAAATTGCCGCGCAATGCTGTTGTAATTACCTTCGACGACGGATTTGCCGACAATTACGTCAATGCCTACGATATTCTTCAACGATTCGAAGTCCCGGCAACTTTTTTTATTACGACCCGCTATATCGGAACTAATCGAACTTTCTGGTTTAACGAGTTGTCGAGAACGGTTATGGGGACGCGGGCCGGGTCCTTGCGGCTGGATTCCGACACATTCACGGTAGCAAATGCACGCGAGGATCGAATCGCTCTGCTCGAGCGATTATTGCAATTGTGCAAAGCGGTGCCCGATTCACAGCGTCGAAAGTACCTGGAATCGATATCGGCGCAGCTCGGAGATCCGGGTGAATGCGATCCGTTATCGCGCCCCATGACATGGGGAGAGGTAATCGAGATGAGCCGAAATGGGATGGAATTCGGTTCCCATAGTGAAACTCACCCGATTCTGAGCCGCCTCGAGCCGAAAGCCTTACGGCAGGAAATTCATGGTTCGAAAACAACAATCGAAGAAAAACTTGGCAGCCCGGTATTGGCCTTGGCCTATCCTGTCGGCGGCAAGAACGAGATTTCACCCCAGGTCCTGGAACAGGCAACAAAAGCCGGGTATCGGTTTGGTGTCAGCTATTTACCCGGTAACAATCGGGGATTGCGAATTGGCGATCTAATGCTCAAACGATTGCATGTCGAACGTTATACAACCAGACCCATGTTTGCCGCCATGCTGGCATTGCCGGAGGTATTGAGCTAGGAGCGTATATTACCGGAATCCCGTGGTGAATTATGCAAGACCGGAAATGTGCCGGGTAGCCCGGCACCAGCTATTTGATGACAATGCCGGCCTGCGAGATCTAGAGGCATCTTTCTCGATGATTACGGATATCCGGCCAGGCGCTTTTTGCTGCGACGCTATAGTCCGGTATAGAAGAATCCTGCAAGATTACGAAAAGCCGCGAAAAATTTCCTGGATAGATTCCTCAAGCCTGCCAGAGAAAAACCGATCGAAAGCGGTATGGGCGACGTTTTCTGGAACTGCCGGAAAAGAAAGATTATGTAGGGCAGATGCAGCAATTGCATGACGGGGGAGTCAGGCAATTATATGTATATACAGGCGACGTAAAAAATTATTACAATTATGCCAATCAATTTCACGATTGCTTTCGCGGTTACGACTTTGCCGGCGATGTCGAGGTGAAATACCTTGAGCACGTCGATCACACCTTTATCCTGATTTCATATCGCGCTCATCTGTTCGACCTGACAAAGAGTTGGCTCGACCGTTTGACCGGATCACGTGTAGAGCGCCGGGCGCTCGACCAGACAGGCTTGCGTCGATGAAACCGGTGGCTTAGACGATTCGGATCCGGGCGTTTACCTGCCGCAGAAAGCGATAGATCAACAAGGCCGTGAACAGGAGCAGTATATCCGGTGCGACCAGGCCTGACCTTTTACCCGATTCAATATCCTCTATAGTGGTGCCGCTGTCGCTACCGATCGGAACGGGATCCTTGGTGCACAGGTTACCCGGACAGGCATTGCCAAGATATTCCCAGATGTACGAGGTTAGCGTAATCTCGCCGCCATATAAACCGTTCGCTTTACTCGCGAAGCCGCGCGCGGCATTGTTACCCGGCGGCGTGTAACCCGAAGGTGTCGGATTGGATTTTGCAAATAACGCCTTGATCTCGTCTTCGTAAATCCACGGCCAGAGATCCTCGTTGGTCACGGTATCCCAGCCGGGATCCCCGTAAAACGTGCCGGCCACGCCGATACGCTTCAGGATAACCGCCTTGTTACCCGAGTTTTGCGGATAGTCGTCTGGTACAAGCAGGTAGTCCTGGTCGGTCGGCGAGGTATTGTCCTTTGTCGAATCCTCGTTCAGGCCTGCGGTCACGTTGGTCACGATACTGTTATGCGGCGGCGAGGTAAAACCTGAACTGACTTTGTAGGCTACTGGACGCACCGTGCCGTAATTACCGCGCCGGTTATCCCAGATGACCGTGT
>Ga0102953_1000827_pt1 | contig 20438 bp, 18 predicted proteins | sample SalPon2A_C_D2_MG_FD_78509 | JGI IMG/M metagenome (GOLD analysis project Ga0102953, IMG submission 78509) | Soil microbial communities from South San Francisco under conditions of wetland restoration - Salt Pond MetaG R2A_C_D2_MG | ecosystem: Environmental > Terrestrial > Soil > Wetlands | place... | reverse complement strand
TAAGTAATATTAGGCACATGGCTCGGGCAAATAGACATTATGATTATATTCCTGGATGCATCTGGCACATTACACATAGGTGCCATAAACAGGAGTTTTTGTTCTAGGGAAAAGGTAAACTCGCCACGAGTATGTCAATTGTGCAAGCAAGGTCATATGAGGCCTATCAAGGTTCTTCCGCGTGCAATTGGAAGGCTCATTGCTCAGTTAGCAAGGTCTCCGCCGTGAGAAACGAAAATTTAACTGATAACGGAAGTTCTTACATGGTTGTATTTTTTGAGGCCGAATCGGTCAATGGAGTAGTATTGTCAAAAATCTGAAAAAGTACTCTTGCAATCTTTGGCTCTTACCTGGAATTAACCTGAAAATGAAGAGAACCTACCTTCAAGTAAATTATACCTTGCCCTTGTTTTTAAAATCTTCTATCTTTTTTCCCTGAAACCCGGAAAGAACAAAAATAAAATTCCAAGAAGGGCGGCCTGCGAAGGCGGTTCAGTACAACTGGAGTTTTGACGGCGACAACTACCCGCCGCAAAAACTCTTAATTCGTTCGCAGTAAAAAACTAACTCTTGCATATAACTATATTTGGTAATATTATTACTTTGTGTGCTACCAGGTTACGATTAAAAGAAAGGTAAACAAAGGACTGAATAAATTACCTAAAAATATTCAGAAATTACTTTTCTTACTGGTTGAAGACCTGAAAGCAGATGGCCCAATTCAAAAAAGTTGGCATAACTTTTCACCATTGGGGGAAGACAAATACCATTGCCACCTGTCCTATCGTCATGTTGCATGTTGGACTTGCAGGCGAAGTGAAATCACAATTGAGGTGTATTATGTTGGCTCTCGTGAAAAAGCCCCGTATTGAGTTATCTATTCAAGGTGAACATGTTGAAGAACTTATTGACTGGATAAAACAAAAATTTGATGTGAGCATCCTCTCTTCTGAGCCTGAAAGCAGTATGCCAGTGGAAGAAACCGACTTTTGGAAGGAGATGCAATCAAATAGGGTCGGTAATCTTCTTGCTGGTGCCAGGCTAAAAGCAAACCTCACTCAAGCGCAACTTGCAGTAAAATTAAATGTTCGTCAGAACATGATCAGTGATTACGAAAGAGGAAAAAGGCGGCTTTCTCCTGCCATGGCAAAGCGTATAACCAAAATCCTCAATATTAAAGTTGATCGACTCGCGTAAGAGAACTGCGAAGAATGGGAAAGGATGGGAGGAAATGATGGGTTCGGGCCGACCCTAACAAGACATTATCACAAGGAAACTACTCTGTAACGCCTTCTCCAACCACAGGATCATAGAGCAGCCCTCAAGATAACAGCTTATCGCTTTCATTTACTTTTGAGGATCCTCTGTTGGTTGAAGTTTGATTAGGTCCTCGATAGGCACCTTGAACCGACTGCTTAAAATCTGCGCGACATGTTTAGGCATGGGGCATTGAAAATGGTCCACCAGCCTTGAAGCCGTTCTCAATGCCACGGCGCTGTCGGTTTCTACCATCTCTTCGACAATGGCTTGCAGCCAGCCGATTTTAGTTCTCCGGGACAAACCGTGCTCAATGGCGCTGACATTAATGGCAGTAGATGCCTCCAAGGCGTTAATCACCCATTCCTGGCCCAAATCAAGAATGTTTTCAAGTTCGGCAAAGATTCTCAAGGCAATCGCCTGCAACTCTTCGGTTGTAATACTGCGGTTTTCATCCTGGGCCTCATCGCCGCTTCCCCCGGTGAAAACATTGGTTCTATCACGGTTACTGGTTAGATTTGCCAGATAGTGGTGCAGGTGCTCGGCAAAGTGGATTTTGTCCTCATGGGAAAACCGGATGCTGCTCCGCTCAAAACGAATAGCAACTGGAGATGATCGCTCACCCTCATCATCTTCATAAGGCGGGATTGAAAGTGCATACTGCTGACGGTCATGGTGAAATTTAGCAACGGCTTTTTCTTCTTTTATGTTTAATTTTTCTATCTCCCGATTTGTTTCCTTGATCTTGACCAGACAATCCGCCAGGTCGTCGAAGAATTTTCCCTTACGGGGCAAAAATGTCTCCGGGGAATCTAAATCGGGCATGGCCGCCATGGTAAATGGGTAAGTATCATTACTACTGAGTATGGCACTATTACTTTTTTTCTGAATGATACTTTCATCGAGCAGCTGAATAACCCTGTATTTATACCGGCGAATTCGACGCTCCAGTCGCCGCCTTCGGGCAATAACATGCTCGAGTTTTTTAGAGGCTGAGACCACGGGATGGCTACCGGAAAGCTTCCAGCGCAGAACAGTAAATTCCCTGTCCATCAAGAGTTCAAGAATCAACTTAAACATTTCCATGGTGTCGATCAGTTCAATATTCACTTCATTGCCGCTGTTGACAGCCTGGATGATCCGTTGAATAAAACCGTACTGCCGACGCTGCCCAAAGCGTTTACTGGGGGTACGCCCGGCCAGCCGGTTTTGGACAAGAGAAGTGATGTAGCCGGATTTTTCGGAAATGGCCAGAATCTCCTGCGCAAAGCTCTGACCAATCAATTCAGCCTCCTCCCGGACCAGGATCGATAACCCTTTTTTTCTAAAAGACTCAAGCCGTCGAAAGCGCCTGGCCATTTCCCGGCTACCGGAAAGGTCCTCGATAGCTGTCTCAATCGAGGATTCAGTGGCATCTGGGTCGCTGAGAAGATAGGTAACGCCTCGCAGACGCCGGCGCTCAGGCGTCAACTCCAGCACCCCCAAATTTCTAATGGCTATAATCAGATCAGGAATTTTAGTGATAACCTCGGTGATCATTCGTGCTACAGCTTTTTTCCGAGCCGTAACCGTGGCATTGTGGAAAATTTTAACCAGAATGGTGATCAAGCCGCTGATCACAGTATAAGCGCCAAAATAGATAAAAAGCTCTTTGGGCGGGGCTTTACCATAACCGAGCATGAAACCTACATAAAGGGCTACGTAGGTGACTGGACCGGCAGTCCATGCTAATGCGAGGAGGCGCAGAGTCCATGACTCTTCCTTAATGGCGCCCGACAACTGGCTGATAAAGGATGCGCCATGACGTTCCAACGAATGAAACTGCGCTTGCACCCCAAAAATAAGAGACCGGCTGTTTCTGGGTGGGAGTGGTGACATTATATTCTCGCTTCCACTGATAGGGGCCCGATATCATCCTATATAAAAAGAGCCCTCTGAAGATTTCCTGAAGTTTGATAACAAAGTGAATCCTAAAAGCTGTTTGGTGCCTCCAATCGCCAACAGAGTACCATTTCCGACCATGAAAAACAAAGCTATAACGTATTGATTTATCAAACTCAGAGGACATTTGGGAGCTTAGTGCCTTTATCAAAAACCAGGAAAAGGATGTAGGCCAACTTTTTGACTACAGGTATTCACAACTCGTTATGGTATTTGGATTATTGATTAGAGCAAAACTCCTGTCTAAAGAAGAAAAAATCGACCAAATAAAGAAAATATCAAAATTATAACGAGCCTGAACTATTGCGCATATTTCAGTGGTGAACTCAAGGTGCGGAGGAAGGCCTCCAGTTGAAGCAGTTCCATGTCGTTTAAGGCGCCGTGCTCCAGATCGGCGGGCCGTTTTCCCGGTGGCAGATCCCGATAAAACTCCAATACTTTGCGCAGGGTGGGGATCTGACCGGCATGCATGTACGGAGCGCGTTCAGCCACATTCCGCAGTGTCGGGGTTTTAAAGGCCCCGATATACTTATAGGTGGCGGTGTCGATAAAGCGCAGGTTCACGCAGTCGCTGTGCTGGGCATCGCTGTATTGACTGTAGCAGTTGAACTCGTCGGCCAGCACCTTGGCAATAGCTTCCGAACGGCCGTTGTCCGGCGGCGTCCCTTGGCGCTGGGGCACGCCGGTGTTGTGAAACTGGCCGTTGGTAAAAAGCGGCCCTGTATGGCAGTTAGTGCATTTTGCCTTGCCGATGAACAGCCGCAGCCCCTTCACCTCGTCATTGGACAGATTGGCGAGCATCCCGGCGGAGTCATCCGCCATCACTGCTTCGACATAATGATCGAACCGCGACGGAGTCGGCATAATCGTCCTCACAAAGGCGGCGATGGCCTTGCCCATATTTGCATAGACCGTTGTAATCTGCTGCCGCTTCTCAGGCGACAGAATAATCCAGGCCTTAAGGGCGGAAGGTTCATCCAGGGAGGGCTTGGCCAGTGGCGGTAAGTCCCTTTTCATGAATGCTGGCAGCGGTCCAAAAATCCGTTCGTACTCGTCTTTATAATTCTCCAGGATAACTGAAACGCACTGGGTGCGGGTGAAACCGTGTTCCACCGAGCTTTCAAACGGCCCCAGGGCCTGAGCCCAGAGGCTGTCCTTGCGGCCATCCCAGAAGAGCCAGGTGTTGTACCCCATGCCGATCAAAGGCATGCTTCTTCTGCTGGTGGTGCCCATGCCGTGAGCCAGGGGCAGGTTGTCGGCAAAATTCATGTTCTCGGGGTGACAGGTGGAGCAGGAAACCTTGAGATTGCCGCTAAGCCTGTCGTCGAAAAAAAGCTCTTTGCCGAAGGAGATTGCCTCTGGCTGGGAGACGTACTTATTGGTCGGATCTGCCGGAAGATGGGGCAGCGACTCCAGCCACAGCGATTTGAGCACGGACTTCTGCTTGTCCGTCCAGTTATGAAGGTCCATGCACTGTGCGATACCGGAGAAGAACAGCATTGTAAGAAGCAGCAGTGCAAAGATGCTCGGGACTCTTTTAATCATTTCTCCACACCTGGGCATAGTGCTTATTCTTTAAGCAGCAGGTTAAAGGTTGCGGTGTCGTCCTCTCCACCTGCTCTGATCCTGAATTTAATGACCCACCAGCCGGGCATGCTGAATTTAACACCTTCCACCAAATATTTCCCGTCGCCCAGGTCCTGGGTTACCTCCGGAACCGTTGGCAGCCCGTGGCCGTGCTGGGGCATGTCGCCGTCAAGGGTGATTTCGGCGCCGGTTATTGGCTGGCCGTCTGCCTTTTTCAGGATCAGGGTCCAGCTATGGATTGTATTGATAGGAAGCGGCTCAATCCCACTTTTATAGGAAAGATCGAATTTGTTATTTTCTGACATTTGTTGAGTAGCCAGGTCGAGGTTGTCAGGGACCATGACCATTGTATGGGCATGTTTTGTATCCATCTGGACATCAGGAAAGCTGAAGACTGCGGTGTCTGTAACACCGTCCTTACTGATATTGACTCGCAGCTCCCAGAGACCGCTCATGACTAGAATAACGTTTTCGACGGAATAGAGCCCGCCGCCTTTTTCGGTTACCACCGGCGGCTCATAAGTCCCGTGCCCCATCATCGGCATCCAGGGGGTGACGGAGATTTCGGCCCCAACCACATCGTGGTCCGTATTATCGTGGACAATGATATCCAACGCATTGACGCCGGTCAGCAGGCCGGGTGCGCCGAGCACCATTTCCACGCTGTACAGGCCGTTCCTGGATACCTCAAAAAGACTCGATTCGTAATGTTTGGTAAAGGCGCCATGCTTATGCGTCGCTTTACCACCGGATGCCGGACCGACACTCTCCGGTCCGGGAGTCGTCACGCAGCCCACGATCATCAGCCCAAGTACCAACACGATAAGTTTTTTCATTTGCCCGCCTCCATTACAATGGATGTCCATATTTTTGTGAAACAAACATTTTCAATGCTGCACTAATAAGCACCGTATAAGTCAGAGCACCGACAGTCAAGGAAAATCACTGTTGAATTCCGGCAACAGTATGTTTCCTTCCAATACCAACCCAAAAAGTATAGAAGTGGAATCAGTTTTAGACAACTAAACGATTTAATGGGTAAAATGTAAGAATACGGGTCATGTTTATCCTTAAAGGAGGCATTTAAAGCGTATTTGTCCAGCATGTTACAAAATTAGTTGTTAGGAACAATGCTTGTGAATTATGTTAAGAAAAGACCGTCTAATCTTTAGACGGTCTAAAGGTAAAACGATAGCCTAAAAGCAAATTCAAAGACAAAGTGAGGTCCCATGAAGAAACTTGTTCTATTACTAATGGTTATGTTTATATTAATTGGTTGTGGCTCAGGGAACAAAAAAACTGAAACTCACCTGGATAAACTTGATTGGCAAAAGCAGCTTGCCGAAGCACAAAAAAACAATGATTATGGAAGTTGTCAGGAAGTTGTTGTCGCTGCCTATCTTGATAACAATAAGAGTGTTTTAGATAAGGCTGCGGATATATGCTGGCCGATTGGCAAAAATGACCCTAAGATAGGGATAGATTTTGCAAGCATGGTTGTTACAACAAAAGAAGAATATATTGAGATGGTTGGTAGTTCACTGAGCGTAACAGTTGAACCTGACAAACAATAATAAGATCCTCCTTGGCAAAAACCAGGTTATATTTGTTACCAAACTCCTGGCACCATGAGGCTTTAAGCAATCTACGACATGACAAAGGTCAGAATCTATTAATTCCAATATTAATAGGAAATAGCTTAATGCGTTTGCCTGGAGAAATCTTACTAAAAACATCGAGAAAATTTTCATCCGTGGCAATGTGAAATGCTTAAACTAGCGCCATTCTGGTCCCTAAAATAAATTTTGTTGTTATAAAAGAAGGTTTCTGAACTGTAATTCCAAGAAAACATATGATGACGACAGAGATAATCCAGGAGAATCAAAAGCAAAAAAACAAACTGAAATCAATATTATCCATGCTCTAAAAAACTTTAAAAAGATTGTATAACTAACGTAAAAGGACTGATTAATTTAGCTCTTCTTAAAAAATAATTAATTATACGGCAAAAATCGCCGAACCAAACGGCCCAAAATTGACATCGTATGCATAAATTGATAGAGTTGTGCATAAAGGAGGCAGCTCATGAGAACAACTCTCGATTTACCAGAAGATTTATTGAATGAAGCCATGAAGACCACACACATTCAAACCAAGACCAAAGTCATTGTGACCGCTTTAGAAGAGTTAATTAGAAAATCAAAAATTACTAAATTAAAAAAATATAAAGGGAAAATTGATTTGGACATTGACCTAAACACTTTACGGTGCCGTTAATGTCAGTTTTGGTCGATACTTCCGTTTGGATTGAATATTTCAGAAATGGTAATGATTTTGAGAAATTAGAATTTTTAATAGATGAAAACCTTGTTCTTATAAACGATTTGATTCTATCCGAATTAGTGCCATTTTTACGCATTAGAAAACAACGAAAAATCATTGAACTACTGAGCAATGTGAACAAGCTGAATCTCAGTATCGGTTGGGATCAGATTTCAGAGTTCCAATACAAGTGTTTGAAAAGTGGCCTAAATGGTGTCGGAATCCCTGACTTAATTATCGCTCAAAACGCCAAACAGAATCATAGTCAGATATATTCACTCGACAACCATTTCAACCTGCTTGAAAATATCATAAAAATAAGGACTTATAAATAAAATAACGGCCAAGATCTAACCTTATTCGTTATCTTAAACTTTAACAGTCTAAATGAAAATCATGCACGTTGATATTCAGTCTTAATGTGGTACCATATCGAGACAGGAGGTGCCATCATGAACATATCATCTGATATCAAACCAGTTTCATTTCTCAAATCCCACGCGGCAGACATCTTAAAACAAATTAATGACACCCATCGCCCTATCGTGATTACGCAAAATGGCGAACCACGAGGAGTACTCCAAGATCCCGAGAGTTATGATAATATGCGGAAGGCTATTGGACTATTAAAGCTCCTTTCCCAGGGGGAGGAAGACATAAAACAAGGGAATACACAAACTCAGGACCGAGTATTTAAAGACATCGAAAAAATGTTGACGAAAAAAGAAAAATGAACACACCATTCAAAGTTCACTGGGCCAGCATTGCTGAAGCAGACCTAAGAAACATCATTCTATATATTACAGATGATAGTCCCACCAACGCGCGAAATATCTTTGAGAAAATAAAGGAAACTGCCGCAAGCCTCACCCATTTACCTGAGAGGGACCGGATCGTTCCAGAGTTGCAAGACCAAGGTATTTTTCTTTATCGAGAACTCATTTTAACACCATGGAGAATCTTATATCGAATTTCTGACAAGAAAGTTTATGTATTGTCGGTAATTGATTCACGACAGAACGTTGAGGACATCCTACTGAAAAGACTAGTAAAATAGCAATAACTGTTAACCGTTAACCAGGCGTTCAGTGGAACAATGGCATTTGATGGCATTTGCATTTGGATGGGGTGGACCACGCTAAGTGTTTGAAAAGATGAAGGTTCATTGTCTTGTCAAAAATAGGTCTTTTAAATGGCATTATAGGGGGGGAAAACACCCATTATTAGGATATTAATTTCTAATAATCCACTAGCTAGCATTGCCTGCCCCCAACGCCAACTTGGTGTTTAAGTTGCCATACCCACCTTTTTTATTCCCTTGGGGCAGGTGAGCATGAGGTTCGGGATGTCAAAAACAGAAAAAAACGAGAAGGTAGCTTTAGCATGAGAAGCCGGCAACTGATAATAGTTGCTTTGAGATGTACAGGCATAAAAACAGGACACGGGTATAATAATGTTTAAAAACATAATCATTATTGGGGTTTTGTTGGCTACTAGTGTTTGTCATGCATCTGATGAAATATCCTGGTGGACAATCTCGGCAGGAAAAGATCATGTGATCGAGTTTCTATCTGAGGACATCAATCTAAACTGTCATAATGGCTGTAAGGCTTATACTGTCGCTGGAAGATCGGATGAAATCTTTCTTTCATCTCTTGGAGAGAATATCCTGACGGGTCTACGTCAAGGAAAGTTAAAAATGAGCTACTCCCCGAACATATACGTGCTCAATCAGAAATCTAGAGCGGTAACACTGATCGAGTTAGACCGTTTTCTGAAACTTGATATCATATTTGAACATTTTCCTGTTCACGGATATGAAGAACATCAGGAGATTGAATATGGGGGCAATCCCGAGGGGCATGATTATGTAGCTCCAATTCAAAGAAAAAACAAAGAGTTTATCGCCACCCTGTCGTCTACAAAAGAAACTTTAGAAAAAACCACTTTTGGAATACCGGGTATTATTCCATTTTTTGGGCGATCTAAATGGTTTCAAAAGGAGGAGTCCCATAAGGGAACATTTTTTTTGGAGGTTTTCGATAAGGAAAATCCATCGAAACCGGTTGTACAACTTCAGAAAAAATTCAACGATCTCTGGCTACTGCCTTCTATCTTCGAGATGGCATCGTGGACACAGGGTGCAAAGGAACCCTTTCTCGTGGTTGTAGATCATGAAAACCCAATAACGAAGGGGAGGGGACGAATATTGGTTTTACAGCTGCACTAAGGTGTTTGGTCATGTTGGGGCAGGCCTGACAAATGGGTGTTAGTCTTGGAGAGAATGCCCATTTGGAGAGTTAGCGCCCCCAAAAGAGCAACAGACCGATGTTGTACCGACAGCTAGGCCAGCGTCTGGTTCCTTCGCTCTGCTCGGCTGCAGCTTAGTATTTTACCTCCCGAATACGCAAAGAATACCAACTTGGATCAAAAAAACAATTTGATGTCATACAATATGTCCGATAGTATTGTTTAATAATGTGAAAAATGAGATGAATTGCCAGCATTATCCTGGTGGAGTTGAAATGAAAAACAATGATATTTTCATTGGTCCATGGATACAATTACTTACAAGAAAAATAGGGCGTCTTCACCTACGCCTTATAATACTTTTATGCGCAAGCCTGTTTGCAGCTAATAGTGCATTTGCACATAATAAAATATTTATTCTCCACTCTTATCATCAGGAATACCCTTGGACAGTTAATGAGAACAAGGGATTCACACAGTCATTGATCAAGAATTTCCCATCGGATGATATAACTTTTTCTACCGAATACCTGGACACCAAACGGGTCACTTTTACCGCCGAATACCAAATATTCTTTTTTAATTATCTCAAACAAAAATTTTCTGATTATACACCAGATCTCATTTTCTGCAGCGACGATAATGCCTTGATATTTCTCCAACAATTCAAGGAAAGATTGTTCGGAAATGTCCCTGTTGTCTTTTGCGGTGTAAATAACCTTAACGCTGAAAATGGGTTGAATCGTCACCAATATACCGGCGTTTTTGAAAAAAAAGAAATATCCCCGAATTTAGCCCTTCTTAAAGATATCATCACTAAACCAGATGAAATAATATTTTTAGGGGATAACTCTTCGACTCATCAAGCAATTGAGCAGAATATAAGAGATGATATTGCCTTTCACTTTCCAAAACAAAAATACTCAATACTAGCCAGTAACAACCTGCCATATATTGTCTCCCAGCTAAAATCACATAAAAAAGGAGTCATCTTTCTAACAACTATTGGTGGATTAAAAGATGACCATGATGATGCTTTGCCTCTGAAAAAGTCACTTGCCACTATTGTCGGCGCTGGAAATTTTACAGTTATCAGTATGGAAGATGTCTACATGGAAAAAGGGGTTTTGGGCGGATATGTGACTAGCGGCCTCTCCCAGGGAAAATTGGCTTCTCACCTCGCCATCTCTATTCTCCAAGGTGAATCACCCTCGTCACTCCCATTGGTAAAAGACAGTCCCAATGAATATATGTTCAATTATCCTCAGTTAAAAAGGTTTGGAATTAGCATTTCTCAACTTCCAGAAAAAAGTATTATTTTAAACCAACCACAGTCATTTTATGATCAATTTAAAATTTGGATCTGGTCTGGCGTTTTGTTTTTAATTTTCCAGACGGTAGTCATTAGTATTCTCATACAAAATATTTACAAACGTAAACAAGCTGAAAAATCATTGCAGAAATCTCGTGATGAACTGGAAATTAGAGTAACAGAAAGGACCATAGAACTAGCCAAGACCAATACGAACCTGAAAAATGAAATTATAAAAAGCAAACAGATCGAAGAGGCCCTGAAAGAAGGTGAAGAGCGTTTTCGGTTAATGATGCATCAATCTCCCTCTGTAATTGAACTTTATGACACAGAAGGCCTCCAGGTTGAGGTGAACGAAGCCTATGAGAAATTATGGGGTTTCCCTGCAAGCCATACCGTTAATAAATTTAACGTACTGAAAAGTAAGGAAGTCGTAGAGACTGGACTTATTGAATACGTTAATAGAGCCTATGCCGGAGAAGCGGTCAAAGTACCTGAATATAAATTTGATTCTACAGGTGAAACTGAAGGTAAAGGCAAGGGAAGAACCAGATGGTTAACCACAAAAATATATCCCTTGAAAGATAGTACCGGCAAAGTCAAAAATATCGTTATCACTCATGAGGATATCTCAGAAATCAAGTTTGCCGAAGAGGAGCGGAATAGACTTGAATGGCAACTTCGCCAGTCCCATAAAATGGAAGCCATCGGCACCTTAGCTGGCGGGATTGCCCATGACTTTAATAATATATTGGCAGCCATTCTTGGGTATGCAGAGATGGCCAATGATGATATTTCTGATCTTAGCCCGGCAAAATTCGAGGTTGAACAAATTTTAAAGGCTGGAAGTCGTGCCAAAGATCTTATTAAACATATTTTGTCTTTTAGTCGCAAAGAGTCTCATGAAAGAGTCCCCGTAGAGATCTCTTTAATAGTACAAGAAAGTCTTAAACTTCTCCGGGCTTCAATTCCAACTACAATTAGAATTGATGAAAAAATAGATACTGATTGTGGCAACATCATGGCAGAGACGACCCAAATTCATCAAGTGATGATAAACTTATGTACTAATGCCGCTCAATCAATGGACAAGGAGGGTGGAGTGTTAGAGGTTGAACTGGCGTCAGTTCAGCTTAGTGCTGACGATCTGATAACAGAACCAAGCCTTAAACCAGGCCTCTATATAAAACTTTCTGTTAAGGACAATGGCATTGGTATTGATCAAAAATACCTTGATAAAATTTTCGATCCATACTTCACGACCAAAGAAGTTGGACAGGGTTCTGGCATAGGTTTAGCCGTGGTGGCAGGGATAGTTAAGAGCCATGAAGGGATGATTACGGTTAATAGTAACCCCGGCGAAGGAACGACTTTTCATGTGTATTTGCCGAGAATAGAAGCTCAGATTAAAGAAAAAAAAGACGATACCGTCAATCTTCCCACAGGTCATGAATCAATCCTCTTTGTTGATGATGAAGAGATTATTGTTGAAATGACAAAGCAAAGGCTCGAACGCCTTGGCTATCAGGTGCAAACAAAAAACAACAGCGTGGAAGCCCTTGAACTCTTTCGTTCTCAACCCGATGCCTTCGATATCGTTATAAGCGATCAGACTATGCCAGAATTGACAGGGGATGAGTTGGCAAAAAAAATAATGGAAATTCGCCCGGATATCCCCATTATTATCTGTTCCGGTTACAGTTCCAAAATAGATGCTGAACAAGCCAAATTGATTGGCATCAGTGCCTTCATTATGAAGCCTGTTGATAAAACTGAACTCGCCAATACAATCAAGCAAGTGTTGCATAGTAAAAATGATTAAAATATCTGACCCCAATAATGCATGTGACAAGCTGCGTGGAGGTGCCTTTTATATGAGTATCAAGTCTTTTCTGAGATGTTTTTAGGAAGACTTTATAGCTTATTGCACGAAATTACAAAAACTGAATAGGGCGTTCCGCAGACGGCACGAGGCACATAAAAGGTTCAGGCCGCTTTGGGCGGTCGGTCGGGCAGCAGCCAATGGTCAGGCTGCAGTGGGGCGAGCCCCCAGGCCAGCCTGGCAGCATCACATCGCTCGTTTCGGGCTCCATGCTGCCAGGAGGACTCGAAGTCGCGGCACACGGAGGCGCGCTGTTGGTAGATGACACAATGGACTCCGGCGCCAATGATACCTTTCAAGGCAATACAGCGGGGTTCTGGCCGGTTGGTGCCAATCATCACCCGCCTGAAGTCGGTCAACTTTTCAGTCAGGTGCACAGGAACACCGTCAGGCTTAACATCGTTGCCTTCGGCCCAGTAGAATGAGGCTCGAAACTTTGCGCAGCAGGCGCCGCACGTTAGGCATGGCTTATATTCTTCCAAGGCAGCACAATTAGTTCCGGCAACGGTTAAACAGCAATAATTATTTTGACAATCAGGTTCTGACCGGGGGGAATATGCTTTGAAAATTTGTTTTTGGCAATTGAAATTTATTAGATCACATAAAAAAGTATTGAATATGGGATCAACCTTTTAGAATCATAATGAATATCATCCTTCTTCTCGGTACTCTTTTTGTTGCCGCATTGGCTGCCGGCCGTCTTGCTAGTAGGTTTGGCGTTCCACACGTGGTCGCTTATATTGTGGTCGGTTTGCTATTTGGAGAATCAGGGCTGCATATTTTCTCTGGGCAAACCCTTGATGCGTTTTCGCCTGTCGTCCATGTAGCACTTGCCATTATTGGTTTTATGGTCGGCGGTGAACTGAAACACGAAGTATTTAAAAAATATGGCTCTCAGTTTATCGGCATCCTTCTTTGTGAAGGGTTTTTTGCGATGGCATTGGTTGCTGTATTTGTCTGGCTGTGGACTGGCAATCCCGCTGTTGCCATCCTGCTCGGCGCGCTCAGCTCTGCCACTGCACCAGCCGCCACTGTTGATGTTTTATGGGAATACAAGGCAAGAGGACCTTTAACCACAACAATTCTTGCCATTGTTGCCTTGGATGACGCTTTATCTTTGTGCTTATATGGTTTTGCCTTTGCTTTTGCCGAAATGTTTGTGTCGGGCAAGGCCGATTTTTCCGCCATGATTTTGAGTCCCTTGCGAGGCATCGTAAGTTCGCTGATCCTGGGATGTGCGATTGGGTTTTTATTGGATATGGGCCTGAAGTTCTTTAAACAGGCGGATGAGTGTCTGCTTCTAAACTTGGGGTTTATACTCTTGGGTGCCGGGCTTGCTATTTATTTTGATCTTTCATTGATTATGGTGTCCATGTCAATCGGTGTCTGGCTTGCCAATTCACATCGCCAACGCAACGAACACAGTTTCGAAGCGATCAAAAAATTTGCCCCGCCGATATATACGGTTTTCTTTGTTTTGGTGGGAGCCCGATTGAAAGTTGATCTTTTGCCGCAGATGGGTATTATCGGGCTGCTATACTTATTAGGCAGGACATCCGGCAAATGGTCGGGATCGTATGTGGGAGCACGTTTGTCCGGCACCCCGGCTGCAGTGCAAAAGTATCTCGGCTTGGCGCTTTTTTCTCAGGCCGGGGTGGCTTTAGGCCTGGCCCTTGATATTTTTCAGCACTTTTCACAATATGGGGCAGCTGGCCGTGAGTTGGGCAGTATTATTATTAACGTTATTGCCGCCACAACCTTTGTTGTGCAGATTATTGGTCCGCCTGCCGTTAAAATTGCCATCAAAAGAGCCGGGGAGATTCCTGAGCCAATATGATAGTCCGAAGGAACTGCTAATAAAAACGTAATTTAAGTCTTCATTTTCAATTATTGAAAAGACGGTTGTCGGTGGTTCGGGAAACAGTAATTAGCGGATTGAGTCGAATGTAAGGAGTTCAATAATGCCTGGAAAAACAGTTAAGGATTACCGTCCCTATGAAACCGCTTCGCTGGTGACGGAGCAGGCTGAGCTTTTTGCCATTGTTCGTGAGTTTATTGAAAATCCGGCCCTTCACCATGTCTGTGTCATAAACGAGGTGAGCAAACTAATTGGCCTCATTAACCGCAAACGTATTTTTAAGGTCGTTTTTTCTCACCATGTTGCTCCTGACACGATGACCAACAAACTTCTACTTTTCCATGATGCCCAGACTTCGGGCGACATCATGTTGCGCCATTTCGTGACCGCAAAAGAGGATGATTCAATTGATGATGTCATCCGTTTGATGATTGAGCACAACATCAGGGAATTACCCATTATTGGTTCCGAAGGCAATGTCATAGGCTTTCTGACCGTTTTAATAATTATGCGGGCCTGGTTGCAGGAACTGGAGGCCGGCAAGTAACAGAAATACTAAAAGGAGGCGAAATATGATCCAGAAATTTTTTTCTCTTATCGTTGGCTGTTCTCTTTCAATTGCACTTATTTCTTGTGGAACTAAAACAGCTCACTTCATATTTGACCCTGGTAGCGTTCCACCAGGAAGTCAAATAACGAAAAAAGGAGATATACTCCCATTAATAGGCACTCCTCTTGAGGTTGGGGACCGACTGCCGGTCACAAATCTTATTGACGCCAAATCAATGACTTCCATTAACCTCAGTGAGTATACCGGAGATGTTCTTTTCCTTAGTATTGTGCCATCAATTGATACGAAAGTCTGTGAAGCTCAAACTCATTATTTAGGAGAAGAAGGGGATAAACTTCCCTCAACAATACAACGAATAACAATAAGCCGTGATACCCCCTTTGCTCAAATGCGCTTTGCAAAAGAAGCTAAACTAACTGACATTCGTTATCTCTCTGATTACAAAGAAGGATCGTTTGGCAGGTCAACCGGGTTGCTTATTGAGGGGCCAATGTTACTTGCAAGATCAATCATACTTGTCGATAAAAAAGGAATTGTACAATATATGCAGGTCGTCCCTGAAATAACAAATTTACCAGACATGGAAAAGGCTTTTGCCAAGGCTATTGAGCTTGCCAAAATTCCTTAAAGCCAATTTTTGTGCATTATAATCTAATGTTTTATTTAACCTTGCAGTGAACAGTGAGGTGCTAGACATGAAATATAAAATCGCAGGTATTATAATAATGTCATTCTTGGCGATACAATTTATTCCATATGGGAAAGAACATAACAATCCTCCCGTGGCCTCAGAGCCTAAGTGGGACAGCCCGGCAACCAGGACAATTTTTTTTCAAGCTTGCTCAAATTGTCATAGCAACGAGACAAAGTGGCCGTGGTATAGCAATGTTGCTCCAGTCTCCTGGCTGATTCAAAGTGATGTAGATGAAGGACGGGAACATGTAAATATTTCTCTATGGGGCGTTCAAAAAAAGAATGTTGCAGATGAAGCAGCAAAAGAGGTAAGGGAAAAAGAGATGCCTCCCTGGTATTATGTGCTCGGCAATCCAGGCGCAAAACTAACAGAGCAAGAGAGAAAAGATTTCATCCTCGGTCTTGTAACAACATTTGGTGATAAAAGAAATGTTCATTAGCAAACTTTTAAAGAAACTCTGCTCAAATGATTGGCCAGCGATTAAGTGACTCCTTCAACTGGCAGGGCTATCTTAAATTTTGTGCCAGTGCCCAAATGACTTTCAACGTCAATGGTTCCACTATGTTTTGTGATGATTCCATGGGCTATGCTTAACCCAAGCCCTGTCCCTTTTCCAACTTCCTTTGTCGTGAAAAATGCCTCAAATAAGTGGTCGATGTTTTCTGGTTTAATGCCTTGTCCCGTGTCAGAAATTGCTACATATATATTTTTTTTGTCGGCCCAGGTTTGTATGGTTATTATTCCTTGTTCTTCGATGGCTTGGGCGGCATTCACCAATAGGTTCATAAATACCTGGTTGAGCTGCTGATGGTAACATTTTAGAGAAGGAAGATCCCCGTACTCCTTAATGACCTCTGACTTGTACTTGAGTTCATTCCAGACAATTTTCAAAGTACTTTCAATGCATTCATTAATGTCGGTTTCTTTTGCTTCTGCTTCATCGGATCTGGAAAAGCTCTTGAGATTATTAATAATTTCTTTGACTCGGTTAGTACCTTCAGTTGATTCGTTAACGAGTTCTCCGACGTCTTCTAAAATGAAATCTATCTTTAATTTTTCCCGGAGCTCTGAAAGTTCATCCTGTGGCAGATTAGCTTTACTTGCCTCAATATATTCGCATAATTTTTTCATGTACTTCTTCATTGAGCCAAGGTTACTCGAGATAAAGCCGATTGGGTTGTTTATCTCATGTGCCACTCCTGCTGAAAGCTGCCCAATTGCCGCAAGTTTCTCTTGTTGAATAATCATTGTTTGAGATTTTTTTATTTCAGCAGTCTGTCTTTCAACTTCCTTCTCAAGATTGGCATGATACTGTCGTCTTTGGGCTATGTTGGCCATGAGTTCGACGTTTTGATTCACTCGCCACAGCAGCTCTTCAGCAAAAAAAGGTTTGGCGATGAAATCATTGGCACCGCATTTAAGAAACTGGGACGCCAGGAGTGGATTACCCCGGGCTGAAATGCCGATAATTGCGAGATCCTCCATGGCATACTTTTTTCTGACCTCTTTTGTGAGTTCAAACCCATCCATTTGAGGCATATGATAGTCAGTGATCAGGAGTTTGATCGAAGAATCATTTTCAAGCTCTTTAAGTGCATCAGCTCCGTTGTTTGCTTCGATAATCTGAAAGAACTGTGAAACAAGCAAATCACTGGTTATTTGGCGCGATATATTAGAGTCATCAACCAGCAAAATATGTAAGTCTCGGTTGCGAAGATAGCGATGAATTGTATTCGAAAGAACATCAAGAGAATTTGGTTCTTTTAAAATATAATCAAATGGTTTCAAATTGAGAATTTTATCATGGACCTCATCGTTTACATAGCTGGTCATAACAACGGAGGGGATGCCTTTGGAGATAACATAGTTGATAATCTCGCCGTTTGGGGCATCTGGCAGGTTCATGTCTAATACTGCTAGCAAAATTTGTTCGCTTGAGTTTTGCAGAAAAGTAACGGCGTCCTGATAGTTGTGCTTTACTATGCAGGAATATGGGAAATATTTTGAAATTTTTTTATTGATCAGTCCGGAAAAGAGCTTGCTGTCCTCAACAATAAGAATATTTTTCACTTTTACCTCCCAGATTCATTATTTGTCTGAAAACCTATAACTAATGTTCTCATGAAAGGGTGAAAAAAGTCAAACAGTGATTTGAATAGAAAGATTATATTGTTAGCGTTTAAAAGCTAATTACTCACTATTTAGTTGCAGTTTTATACTGAGTTGGGATAATAAGAAAGGTGGTCGAGATCTGAAAACATATTGTAATTACTGCGCTTACCAGACGCTAATAGGGTAGGGGGGTGAAGACCGTTCGGTAGCCCACCGATATGCTCAATCGTCAAAAAAATAAAGGGAAAAATAAAGGATCGCATAGCCAATGGAAAACACAGATAAATTAGCAGTCCTTATCGATGCCGATAACGCCCAACCCAGTATTGTAGATGGTTTACTTTCTGAGATCGCAAACTACGGAATTGCCAATGTCAAACGCATCTATGGAGATTGGACAGCTTCCGGATTAAAGGGCTGGAAAGATGTACTCCTTCATCACTCTATTCAGCCAATGCAACAATTCGCCTATACAAAAGGAAAGAATGCCACTGACAGTGCGATGATTATTGATGCTATGGATCTATTATACACAGGCAGCTTTAACGGGTTTTGCTTAGTATCGAGTGACAGCGATTTCACCAAGTTGGCTTCAAGAATTAGAGAATCCGGTCTTATTGTATATGGCTTTGGTGAACAAAAAACACCACCAGCTTTTGTTTCGGCGTGTGACAAATTTATTTACACCGAAGTTCTCCGCGCAAAAACAAATGAGAATGAAGCCATTAAGAAAAAATCAAGCAGCGAGATGAAGCGAGACACAAAATTAGTAAACCTTTTACGCAATGCCGTAGAAGCATCATCCGATGATAGCGGTTGGGCAAACCTTGGTCCTGTGGGGAGTAATATCGCAAAACAGGCCCCAGATTTCGACCCTCGTAATTATGGCTACGCAAAACTCGGCGAACTTGTTGCAGCAACAAGTTTATTTGATGTTGAATCGAGACCGATGGGAGATTCAAATTCCAAATTACTTTTTGTCAGAGTTAAAAAGAAGAAAAAATAAAGTGGTCATCGGCCTTTGGAAAAAGAGCGTCAAGATACATCCTGGCGAGTAGGGTTACAGTTTTCTTAACAGATCGTTATCCTGAAGGAATTTTTTTGCTACCAGCTCTGGTGATTCCTTTTTTTCATCAACGTCGTAATTAAGTTGCTGCATAACACGGTTATTAATTGTGCCTGCGAGCAACTGCAATACTTTTTTTATCTCCGGATACCTTTTAAGTGCTTCAGCTCTGACAACCGGAGCAGCCTGATAGGGTGGGAAAAAATGTTTGTCATCTTCCAGCGGCAAGAGGTCATAGGCATTTATCCTTCCATCGGTGGAAAAGGCGCAGATAACATCGACCTCCCTTTCTGCAATAGCCCTGTACATCAAAGAAGGATCCATATCTTTTACCGACTTAAAAGCGATGCCATATTGTTTTTTGAGCCCCGGATAGCCATCAGCTCGTTCTATGAACTCAGCAGTAAAACCAGCGTTAAGAGCTGGCCCTGCTGCAGAAATATCGCTTATAGTCGTCCAACCTTGTTGACGGGCATCATTGCCACGTATGGTCAGGGCATAGGTATTGTTGAAACCAAAAGGCTGAAGCCATGTTAGTTGATATGTTTCAAGATAGTTATTGCTTACGAACGTAAAGGCTTCATCCTGATCAGTGATGATATCCTGTTGCAAAATGGCGGTTAATCCTGTTCCTGTATACTCTGGATACAGGTCAATTTCTCCACTGGTCAATGCATTGTGGCAAATCATTGTGCCGCCGAGATTGAAAACTCTTTCTACCTTAATATGGGTCCTGTTTTCAATAAGCTGTGCCATTATTTCTGCCAGAATGAACTGCTCAGTAAAATTTTTACAACCAATTCGAATTATCGGTTGTGAATTGTGTTTTGTGCAAGCCAGGAACAAAGAAGAAAAAGCAGACAGCATCAATAACAAGCCAATGATAAAGTGAAACTTTCTGTGAATCATGGGTATTCCTTTCAGTTTAGTTTGCTGCCAAATGGGGTTACTGTTGTTTCCAAACAAAACGTTCGATTGCGCCAAGTGAAAAATCAATAACCAAAGCTAACATAGCTGCAGCACCGGCACCAAGGAAAATTAGATTTGTATTATTCAAGGCAAGTCCTCGATTAATAAAATCCCCAAGTCCTCCTGCTCCAATAAATGAAGACAGTGTGGCGATACCAACCCCTATGACCGCAGCTGTTCGAATCCCGGCAAAAATAACAGGCATGGCAAGAGGAATTTCAACAAGAAATAGCTGTTGTTTTTGGCTGAACCCAAGACCGGTTGCCGCCTCAATGATTTCATTCGAGATATTCGTCAACCCTGTATAGGTATTCCTGATGATAGGCAAGAGGGCATAAAGTGTTAAGGCGACGATAGCCGGCTTTATGCCGATTCCCAATAGAGGAAGTAAAAAGGCAAGCATAGCAAGACTCGGAATTGTCTGGAGGATCCCGGCACCCCCCAGTACCACACCTCTAATGGCCTTATGCCGGGTGATGAGTATTCCTAACGGTACACCAGCGAGTATTGCCAGCGAGGTGGAAATTCCGGTGAGTATGATATGCTCCCTGAATTTGATCAATAGCTCAGGAGCTTTTTGAACTATGAAATCAATCATGCCAGTCCTTTCCAGAAAT
>Ga0102953_1000826_pt1 | contig 20453 bp, 18 predicted proteins | sample SalPon2A_C_D2_MG_FD_78509 | JGI IMG/M metagenome (GOLD analysis project Ga0102953, IMG submission 78509) | Soil microbial communities from South San Francisco under conditions of wetland restoration - Salt Pond MetaG R2A_C_D2_MG | ecosystem: Environmental > Terrestrial > Soil > Wetlands | place... | reverse complement strand
TTATTGTCCACTTCTGTAATAATGTACGGCAGCAGGTTGGTTTCGGCAGTCACTTCTACCAGGTAGTCGTCTCCTGGTGTGATGAACACCTCAAAGGAACCAGATGATTTTACTTCATCAAAATAGCTTGTTCCGCGAGTTTCTGTGGCTGAATGGCCATTGCCAATCACGGAAAAATCTTCGAGACAGGAATTGAATCCTACGGCTATAAAAAGCAACAATGTGAGGTAGCTAAGTTTCTTTGTTTTCATGGTTCTGTATTTAATTGTTTTAAAATCGTTTGGGTGGTTTTGTCTGTTTTCTGTAATTAATTGACAGGATTTTTGAAGAAGGGTTGCAAAACGCTGACTAAAAATCCAATTTTTTCGGTTAACGAGTCTATTGAGCAGATTATCAGCTGATTTTGGGACGTGTAAATGATATCCACCGAGACAGAATTTTCCCGATCTGTTCACTAGTAAATAAACAGCGACGATTTCAGTACATTTATTAGATGCTAATTGCCCAATATATTCAGGTCGCCCGAAATGGCGTTGATGTACAGCTTTTTACCGGTTTCTGTTTTTTTGTTGAAGTATCCATGAATGTTGGTTGTGCCGTCTTTTTCATTGGTTACTTTTTTGTCGGATACGGTGATCCCATGGCCCAGGTTCAGATCCGTCTTCGTCTCAGTTAATTCAAAATTGAATTGATTTTCAGGGTTGAAATAGAGACTGATGTCTGTGTTTTTGGATTCGATGTAAATATTCGAAAAGTCAACCGGCACTTTTTCAATTTCCAGGTCACCGTATGCTAGTCGTAACGTCGCCTTATCCGTGAGTTCATTCATTCGAAATGAGGAAAAGCTGGCATCGGCTTCAATGGCATCAATTTTTCGCAGCCGGAATTTGTCACGCCGTGAATCAAGGGTCAGCGATTTGGCATTTGTCAGCTCTATTTCTGATGATTTGCTTGTGATACGCAAGTCGCCACTCTCCCGGATATAGATGTCGCTGTAATCGGCTGAAATTCGCCCGGATGTCATTTCATTGATTGAAGCATCGGCAAAGCTTAAATTGATGGTTGCTCTTTCGTTTAAGTCATGTGCTTTTAATTTGCCGTTACTCAAACTAATATCTGCAGTTCCATTGTAATCTTCAAGATAAATATTACCAAACTTATTTTCAATTTTCAATGGGTTTGTGGAAGGAAGCCAAACTTTGTAATCGATTTGAACGGAGCCGTCAGTTTGCAACAGTGTCTCTTTAAACTTCAGGAACTCACTTTCTAACTGTGAGCGGTTTTTATCGACAATGGTTCTCGCGATCAAATAAGTGGGGCCATTGGTAAAATCGAAGTCGATGTTATCCAGTGTTTTGTCCAACCGTGACTGTTTTTTCTCTTCGACCTTCATCATCACATCAATCACGACAGAGTCCTTGTCCCAAGTATTCATTTCAATGTTCCCGTATTTATTAGTAATCTCAATACTGGTGCCTGGTTTCACAGCGTAACGCTTGTGAAGCTCGCGGGATTCCGTGTATTGGGCGTGTGCTGATTCGGCTCCGGAGATGATCAGCAATACCCATAAAAGTAGGCGACCAAATTTTTTCATATTCATCTTGATTAGCAATTTATTTGACTCAAAACATCATCGACCAGTTTTAACCGGTAACGATTATTTTCAATCATGGCTTCAATCACTTCTTTGTTAGAAACATTATCTTTTAAGTCATTCTTCAATGAATTGTACATGGTATCCAATTCTTCCAAATCTCCTTCCACTTCCGATTTCAATTCAGGATTCAGCTTGTAGCATTTCTGAATCTCTTTCAGCCTTCCGTCAACTTCATGTGCATAATAGGATTCAGCTTCAATGAGTTCCTGTAATTCCGGGTCGGCTTTGGCCGCCAGGTGCAACTGGTGACTTGGTGAAAAATAGTTGTTCAAAAGTACGCCTGATCCCAGTATCGCCAGTACGAATACAGCAGCCACTTTTAGCCAGGGCGATTTTGTCCAGTGCTTACTGACTGACTTTTTTAATTGCTTATTCAGCTGCTCCCATAACTCGGGTGATGGACTGTGAATGTCAAAATCCTCCCGGTTATCCCGCACAAATTTTTCAAAACGATCTTCTTTCATACTGTCCGCAATTGTTGGTTTCTTAATAGATCCTGTACCCTGCGTTTGGCACGCATAAACTGCGATTTTGAAGTTGATTCGGTGATACCCATTATTTGGGCAATTTCACCATGATCATATCCTTCAAGCAGGTAAAGTGAGAAAACGATCCGGCCTCCTTCGGGCAATTCCTCCATGGCTTTGAGGATGTTGTCGGTTGTGAGCTGCACGGCATCTGTTTCTTCCTCTGTTGGCCGGTGGTCGTATATCTCGTCACAATAGACCAGGTCGACTTTTCGCTTGTTGATAGCATTGATACATGTTCGCACAGCGATGGTTTTTAGCCAGGTCCCAAAACTGGATTCGAAGCGAAAACTGTCGAGCTTGGTGAACGCTTGCAGAAAAATTTCCTGCAGCATGTCTTCGGCATCCTCGCGGCTGTTCATCATGCGGTAGCACACGTTGAACATCGCTTTGGAATACAGCTTATAGACTTCAAAGCGGGCTTGATCATTGCCTCGCTTACAGTCTTCAATCAGGTGTTGATGTATGAATGCCGCTTTACCCAAGTTTTAATCTGTTTTCGCTATTAGTGACAAGAAAAAACATGCAGGGTTGCAAGTGAGAATAAATTTATCACTAAAAAGTAAAAAAAAATAAGGGATGTAACTTTTAAATTAAAGATTACACCCCTTCACCCTAAAACTGTTCTTATCGTTTACCAGTGTTGTTTTCTTGGGCTGATGGTTGGAAATTGATACCGAATTCCAATTTTGCCAACGACGGTTTCTGAGGCATCAGTCAGGCCATGACCCGCACCAATATTGAATAAAAGGCCATCAGCAAGCCGAATGTTGGCAACTGCGAAAAGTTCGTGAATCTGCTCCTTTTGTGATGATAAGTTTGTGACTTCACCAAACGCTCCATAATATTCAAGGCCTGGCTGAAAAACATAGTGCCTTTTCCAGTAAAATCCCACATTGCAGTTAGCTAAAGCACTTTGGCGGTCGGCTTCACTCCCGGAAAGAGCCTGAACAAGTGATGGATTAATATCGAGTTGAAAATCTCCCCATTGCTTGGAAAGAATGAGCTTTAATTCAATTTCCGTAGGTAATTTAGAGAGGGAATTGGGAATCGAATATTCCAGAAAAAGGGAAGTTCCCAGGGAATGAGAATGCTTATCACTGAGGCGATAAAGGGCATTAGCCCTTAGCCGATAAAAATTAGCGCCGATTGACCCTTTGACCAGAAAATCTGAATTCAGACCGACCATCAGTTTATCGCTAAATCCATAGGCAATATTTGCAGTTGTCATGCTCAATCCTTGTTTGACCCGGTTCCTTCCATCAAAATAAAATTGGTAAGTATTCGAATTGTTGAAAATTCGGCTGGCTCTGAGGCCAACTTCCATCCAGCCACGATGAAACTTTTCCCACTCGTAGATTTTATAGTCGTGCTGGGCCTGAGCATAAATGCTGCTTAACACCAAAAAGGATAGAAAAAAGGTAATTTTTTTAAGCATAAGTCAGTAATTTATTTTTGACCACTTTTGACTTTAATATCCGAAAAAGAAATATCGATTGGCTTATTCATGATCTCACCAATGTTTTTATCATATCTACGGAAGGCTGGAGGATCAGCATGAACCTGTAATGTGTAGGATTTACCTCCCGGAATTCGAATGTTTTGGGCATAGTGATACAACCAGGGATGCCATACTAATTCCGGATTGACCTTTACAATCGGGTTTAGATCGTATAGGAATCGCGCTGAAATAGTTAGATTAGGAAGAAAGCGTCCCGTCATTTTATCCATGACAATGATTCCTATATTTCCGTTTTTTTCGGTGCTCTGAATAATTCTGTTATTGTATTTTAATTTTCCGGCTTTTAATTCCCAGTATCCTGCCGCATAATCATAAGTATAGGCCACTAAATAATCACCATTTTGTTCTTCCTTTCCATCGGTCGCCACTTTACCCATCATTGTTTCAAGGGCATCCTGTTCAGCTCTTCCCTGTGCTACTGCCAATGCCAACCATGCATTCTGGTTGTCTGATCGAACGGGGTCTTTTAATTCATTAATCTGAAAACTAAAATGATTAAAATCCGCCTTCACAATCTCAGGGTATCGATCTCCATTGATATAATCTTCGCGCTTGAACTTTGGAATATCAATTTCTATTTTTAAACTGTATTCATCTCTTTGCGGGAGCTCAACATTATCACCGTAGCGGTTTACCAGCGGAAACCATCCATACGGTAACTGTTTACTTTTGAAAATGTCTACCAGTCGACTTTCCATCGTTAATTTGATATTCAAATCCGGTATGATTCGACCGTCGAATCCATCTCGCACGATAACACTGATAAACGCATTTCCCGAGGGCGGAACCCACGTTGACTTGCCATTTACTTGTTGATAGTAGCCTTTGGGTTTTTCAATACAGAAAGCTATGTGGTATGGCCCGGCTGTCATTTCTTCCCCGAAACTATTTTGCAAAAGATAAGTCAGAGCTGCTTCTGTAGCTTTTCCTTGATCCCGCGCTAATTCCAACTGGGTAAAGTTGGCCTCATCGCTTTCTTGTCCTAACGGGACATACGAATTTATTGTTTTGACAGGAGTGGGAGACTGCTTGTCGTTTTTAACAGTCGGAGCCTGCGTGACACAACTTGAAATGCTCAAGCAGACAAATGTTATTATTATTGGCACATAATTTCTTGCAATTCTCATTATTAGTTTGTTGCGTGATTTTATGAATACTTCAAGGCGATCCAGTTTTAAACTTCCAAGTAAGGGAAAGGAGTAATTTCATACAATAAGTGATTTCCGTAATTTTTGGGTTGATTTTTTCTAAAATCGTGAAAATATGAGAACAAAAAAAGCCGTGCAAATTTGTGACAAAAAGAGACTACCAGTCATCGAATTCTGTCATGATTTTTTTAGAAAGATTTAATTTGAGATACTTGAAACGGGCTCAAGTCTCAATATCAAATTTCAAACGGTATCCTAAAATCACATTCCTTAAAATTGGAGCAGCCCCAGGCTGTTTTGCCTTTCAGGATTTTGCCGCTGTTGCATTTGGGGCAACTTGGTTCGTCTTTGATATCTGGTTGAAGCTGGATGGAATTTTCGCCGTTCAAAAATAGCCGTCCATTCAATTTTAGTTCCTGGTAGTTGAATCCTTTGATGAGTGGACTTTTCTTTTTGTTGACTATGGTGTTGACTTGTTTGTCGGTCATTTTTTTGCCGAATTGTTTGAATGGAATTTTGAAATGACAGCCATTGTTCCATTCGGAGCAGCCCCAGGCAGCTTTGCCTTTCAAGAGCGTTCCTTTGCCACATTTTGGGCAAGTCAGTTTTTCATCCGGTTTGTCTTTTTTCTTATTTGCTGACGAATTTTCAGCCTGTTTCTTTTTTTGCGCCCTGGGATCTTCCAGGATGGTAATTTCCTTTTTAGGCGATTTCTTGACCTGCCAGATGACCTCGGTCACCATGTTTTTCAGTTCGGCCATAAATTGGTTGATGGCCAGTTCGCCGGATTCGATTTGTTTCAGTTTGCGTTCCCATTGCCCGGTGAGCTCGGCTGATTTAAGCAGGTCATTTTCAATGGTATTGATCAAATCCATGCCGGTTGGTGTGGCTACCAGCCGTTTCCGTTCTTTGCGGATGTACCGCCGACGAAAAAGCGTTTCGATGATATTGGCACGCGTTGAGGGGCGGCCGATTCCATTCTCTTTCATTAGCTCGCGAATTTCATCATCGTCAATGTTTTTGCCGGCCGTTTCCATCGCCCGCAGCAATGTAGCTTCAGTATAGTAATTGGGCGGTTTGGTTTGTTTCTCTTGCAATTCGGGTTGGTGTGGCCCGTGTTCCCCCGTTTTAAATTCAGGCAGAATATTTTCTTCTGATTGCCCTGACTTCTTTTCATCCTGAAAAACAACTCGCCAACCCGGTTTGCGAATTTGTTTTCCGGTCGCTTTAAAATCATGTTGCCCGATGGTGGCTTCTACGCTGGTGTTGGCCACTTCGCAATCGGGATAAAAAACAGCGATAAAACGTTTGGTCACCAAATTGAAAACTTTGCGCTCTGCATCGTTCAGATCAATTCGATTTGTTCCGGTCGGAATGATCGCGTGGTGGTCCGTAATTTTTTTATTGTCGAATACTTTTTTCGATTTTCGAATTTTACCACTTGCAAGAATTGGCTCTGTCAGAATTTCGTAGCTTTTCAGATTTTTCAGAATGCCCGGCACTTTTTTGTAGATATCGTCAGACAGGAACGTCGTGTCTACACGTGGGTAGGTGGTCACTTTCTTTTCGTAAAGGGCCTGAATGGTTCGCAAGGTTTCATCCGCACTCAGGTTGAATTTACGGTTGCATTCGACCTGCAACGCAGTCAGGTCAAACAAGCGGGGAGGGTGCTCCCGGCTATTTTTCTTTTCAATTTTACCGATGTACAAGTCAATGTCAGAAATTTCTTCCAGTACTTTTAGAGCTTCTTCCTGCTTTTTAAAACGGCCGGTAGTGCTTGAAAAAGTTGCTTCCCGGTAAAGGGTTTTGATTTCCCAAAACGGTTCCGATTTGAAATTGTCGATTTCTTGTTGGCGTGCTACGATCAAGGCAAGGGTGGGGGTTTGCACACGACCGATGGAAAGTACCTGTTTGTTTTGTCCATATTTCAAGGTGTACAAACGAGTGGCGTTCATGCCCAGCAACCAATCGCCGATGGCTCGTCCACTTCCCGCTTCGTACAACAGATCAAAATCTTCGCTTTTCATCAACTTTTCAAAACCCTCTCGAATAGCTTCTTCGGTCAATGATGAAATCCAAAGTCGTTTCACCGGCGCTTTGTTTTTGGCTTTAGCCAGCACCCATCGCTGAATGAGTTCGCCTTCTTGTCCGGCATCACCACAGTTGATGATTTCTTCGGCGTCGGAAATTAGTTTTTCGAGAACGCTGAATTGTTTTTTGACGCCGGAATCGTCAATTACCTTGATCCCAAACCGTTTGGGAATCATTGGGAGTTCATTCATATTCCAGTATTTCCAGCGTTTGGTGTAGTCGTGTGGTTCTTTCAAAGTGCACAGGTGACCAAACGTCCAACTGACTTGGTAGCCGTTCCCTTCATAGTAGCCATCGCGACGGCTTTTTGCTCCAATAATTTGAGCAATTTCCCGGGCTACACTTGGTTTTTCGGCAATACAAAGTTTCATAAAGTTCGGTTGCGAGTTACAGGTTACTTTTTAAAAGCTGATGATTGATTTGAATTGGAAAATTGGTCATTAGTCATTCGATAATTGGTCATTCGTGATTGGATTCACTGATGACTGTGACTGAATACTGAGACTGGTCAAAGCAAGCGGATGCCATCGTCTTCAATGCTGATAAGTCGGTGTTTGTATAAGGAGCCGATGGCTTTTTTGAAATTTTTTTTGCTGATTTGAAATGTCTTTCGGATTAACTCCGGATCGCTTTTATCGTTGAGGGCCAGAAATCCATTGTTTGCAGCCAGCTTGTTTAATATAGATTGTGAGATATCATCTATTTTTTCGTAGCCTTCGGGTTGTAAAACGAGGTCAATTTTTTCATCTTCACGAATCGCTTTGATGAAGCCCTTCAGACTTTGGCCAATCTTCAAATCCTGAAAAATTTCATTGTTGAAAAGCATTCCCCAGTGGCTATTGTCAATGATGGCTTTGTAACCCAAATCGGTTTTTTGAGCGACAACTAAGTCTACTTCCTCGCCAATTTCATAATCTACGGGAACATTGTCCAGGCATTTATTCAATTTTGAAGTGGCAACAATCCGCTGGCTTTCGTCGTCCAAATAAATGTACACCAGGTACGATTGGCCGGCTTCCATCTTTTGCTGCTGTTCACGAAACGGCACCAGTAAATCTTTGGGGAGGCCCCAATCAAGGAAGGCACCAACACTGGTTACCGATACGACTTTTAGCAAGGCAAAATCACCGATCATGGCTTTGGGCGTTTCATTAGTAGCAATCAACCGATCTTCGGAATCCAGGTAGATAAATACGCTGAGTACATCGCCCGGTTGACAATTTTCCGGTACATACCTTTTGGGCATGAGGATTTCACCATGTTCAACTCCGTCGAGATAAATCCCAAAATCAACGGTTTTTACAACCTGTAGCTCATTCATTTGTCCGATTGCAGCCATGCTTATTTCTTTTTAATGATTTGGCAAAGGTACATTTTCGACGGGAATTTTACTTAAGCCAACGGATTTAATACAGAACGTTAAGGTGTTCTGTTGAAAACACTTATTTTTGGAATTTGAAAAAATCGAACAATTAGAAACGCTTGAAATAAAATCGAATGACAAGAAGTAGTGGTATTCTTTTGCATGTGAGCTCATTGCCGGGTGAGTTTGGTATTGGAAATATGGGAGAAGATGCGTTCGCATTTGTTGATTTTTTAAGCGAAAGCAACCAAAAGTTATGGCAAATTTTACCACTCGGACCAACCGGATACGGTAATTCACCTTATCAGAGTTATTCGGCCTTTGCTGGCAGTCCGTTGTTAATCAGCATGAAAAAGTTGGTTCAGGAAGGTTTACTTTTTGACCGGGAATTGTTGAATCATCAGGCGTTCTCGGAGACGGAAGTCGAATATGAGGAGGTTGAGCCAGTGAAGATCGCATTGTTGCAGCGCGCTTTTGTGCGGTTTCAGGAGCAGTTTATTCATTTCAAGGAGGCGTATTATCATTTTCTGGGCGAGCATTCGTGGTGGCTGAACGACTATGCATTGTTTCAGGCGTTGAAAGAGGAAAATGAATTGATGATCTGGAACGAATGGGAGGACGAGTTCAAAAAGCGTGATGGACATGTACTGGATCGCATTTATCATGAGCATGCTGATTCCATCAATTTTCATCGGTTTGTTCAATTCATCTTTTTCAAGCAGTGGTTTGAGCTGAAAGAATATGCGAACGAGAAAGACGTTCAACTGGTTGGCGATCTTCCGTTGTATGTTTCGTATGACAGCTCAGATGTGTGGGCCAACCAGGATATTTTTCAATTGGATAAAAAGGGTGCGATGACGCACGTTGGCGGTGTTCCCCCCGATTATTTTAGTGAAACCGGCCAATTGTGGGGCTGCCCTGTTTTTGACTGGGACCGCTTGGAGGAACGCCAATTTGATTGGTGGGTGGCCCGGGTGCATTTTTGTTTGAATATGTTTGACCTGATCCGGATTGATCATTTTCGGGGATTGGAATCCTTTTGGTCCGTTGCTGCTGATGAACAGACCGCAATTAATGGGAAATGGGTACCAGCCAAAGGACGTGAATTGTTTCAATTATTGCAATCACAAATTGGTGACTTACCGGTGATTGCAGAAGATTTGGGAATCATTACGCCAGCGGTTGAACAGCTGCGACTTGATTTTAATTTTCCGGGGATGAAAGTGCTACAATTTGGATATTCATCGGACGAAACCAACGAACACCTGCCGCACAACTTTCACACTGATACCGTGGTATATACAGGTACACATGACAATGACACAACGGTTGGTTGGCTGAAATCAACGACAGTGGCCGAACGTAAAAACCTGAAAGCGTATTTCCCGATTTCAATTCGTAAGATGCCTGAAAAAATGATCGAGCTGGCTTGGTCGTCTGTTGCAACGATGGCCATCATGCCCCTGCAGGATTTGTTGGGACTGGATTCGCAAAGCCGGATGAATATTCCGGGAACCACCCATGGGAATTGGGAATGGCGCTTTCGTTGGAGTCAGTTGAAACCAATGCATCTCGATTATCTGAATAAAATCACACGCCTTTACAATCGTTAGATAAATCGCTCCAAAGCTTCCATGAATAACTTGGGTTGTTCGGCATGCAGCCAGTGACCGGCATTGGGAATGACCTCGATGTGTGCGTCGGGGTAAATTTCAAGAATCTTTTGTTGATCATCGTTACCAATGTAGGGTGATTTTTCCCCTTTGATGAACAGTACCGGGTATTTCAGGATGGGCATGCGGTCTTCAAACCAGCGATAGTTGACACCGCTGATCACTTCGTCCAGGTAATCATAAAGGACATCAACATTGATGCGACAGTCAAATTTGTGGGTTTTCTTGTTGCGATAAACGCTTTTCAACAGGAACAATACCAGACTTTCGCTATCAAATTTTAAGCGCAGGAAGTCGGCAATTTCTTCACGACTGTTATATTGCTGCATCCTTGCTTCTTTGAGCGATTCCAGTATGTAATGATGCTGGTAATACTGGCTTTTATCTTCGAGCTCGAAGTAATTTTTGGGAGCAATATCAGCGACAATAAGCTTTTCAATCCGTTCCGGGTAGTCTGCAGCAAAAAGCATAGCAGTTTTTCCACCCATGCTATGACCAACGACAATCGCTTTTTCAATGTTGTGCTCGTCGAAGAATTCGGCCAGGTCATCCACCATGCCTTCGTAGGTATGTTCATCGGCCATTGGTGAACGTCCGTGATTTCGCTGGTCAATCATGTACACATGATACTTTCTGCCCAACTTTTTGCCCACCGTCAACCAGTTGTCCGATGAACCGTAAAGCCCATGAACAATGACGATTGTTTTTGGATTTTCTTTTCCTTCTTCCCGGTAAAATAACTTCATAACGAATGTGTTCTGCGTTAAAAGTTCAGGGATGATTGGCTTGTTGTTTGAATGATGATTTGGTTGGTTATTGTTTTAGGGACGAATGCAATCCAGGTATTCGTGAATGGTGTTGCGCAATCCCAGGTAAAGTGCATCTGCAATGAGTGCGTGCCCAATGGAAACTTCTTCAATGTACGGGATTTTATCAATCAGAAATTTCAGGTTTTTCAAACTGAGATCATGACCTGCATTAATTCCCAGATTAAGTTCTTGAGCCAGTTCGGCTGCTTTCACGAATGGCGCCACAGCTTTGTCTGCATCTTTGGGATACAAGGTTGCGTAAGGCTCGGTGTATAATTCGATGCGATCAGTTCCAACGCGGCCTGCTCCCTCAATAGCATGGAGTTCCGGATCCACAAAAATCGACGTCCGGATACCATTGGATTGCAAACGATGAATCACTTCTTTCAAGAATGATTCGTGTTTAGAGGTGTCCCACCCATGATCTGATGTTAACTGACCGGGCTCGTCCGGGACCAGTGTTACCTGATCTGCTTTGACGTCAATTACCAATTTTAAAAAATCTTCACTGGGATATCCTTCGATATTTAACTCGGTAGTAATGTGTGGTTTAATATCGTAAACATCCTGACGGGTAATGTGTCGTTCGTCGGGACGAGGGTGGATGGTAATTCCTTCTGCACCAAACTTTTGACAATTTATTGCAGCATCAACCACGCTAGGCACTGTTCCCCCGCGTGAGTTTCTTAATGTTGCTATTTTGTTTATATTTACACTAAGTCTTGTCATGGTATATTGAATGAGGGCTGCAAGTTACAATTTAGAATTGAAACAAATAAAAAATTGATCGCAAAAGAACTCATATCAGATGTAATTCCATCGCTTCGTTTGGACGATGACGGGCAGAAAGCGCTGAATTGGATGGAGATCTTCCGGATCTCTCATTTGCCGGTGGTAGACAACCATCAGTACCTGGGATTGATTTCGGATAAGACGATTTACGATTTGAATTTGATTGATAAGAAGATGGATGAATGCCGGGAATTTCTGTTACAGCCCCATGTCCATACCAATCAACATCTATTTGAAGTGGCCTCGTTGATTTCAGAGCTAAAACTGACCTTGGTTCCCGTATTGGATTTACAACACAATTACCTGGGCGTGATATCAGTCATGGACTTGTCGAAAAAGATTGCAGAACTGGTTGCTGTGAATGAGCCTGGCGGTATCATTATCCTGGAGTTAAATCCGATTGATTATTCGCTGGCCCAGATTGCGCAGATTGTGGAGGGGAACGATACCAAGATTTTGAGTCTGTACATATCGAAAGGAAAGGATTCCAAGGAAATGATTGTGACCTTGAAAGTGAATCAGGTCGATTTATCGCCGATTATTCAGACTTTTGTGAGGTACGATTACACCATCAAAGCTGTTTTTATGGATGATTCCGTGCTCAATAATATGTATGACGACCGGTTCAATCAATTGATGAAATTCATGAACATTTAGTGTCCGGATATGATTATCGCAATCTTTGGAATTAATATCGAACCCGCATTTTCCCCCGACTTAGCGAAACTTTTTCAACTGCTAAAAGAAAGGCAGATTCAAATTTTCATGTACAGACCATTTTTTGAGTTTGTACGTCAACATTGCAGCCAAACCCCCGATGTGGCCGGCCTGTTTACTTCCGGCAATGATTTACCTGACGATGTTCAGTTTTTATTTAGCATTGGCGGTGACGGTACTTTTCTGCAATCGGTTTTAACACTGAAAAATAAGTCGATACCGGCAGTTGGTTTGAACCTGGGACGTTTGGGGTTTTTGTCAGACATTTCCCGGGATGATATGAGCCAGGCTATCGATCATATTTTTAATGGGCGATACGAGATTGAAGAGCGTTCAGTGTTGCAGTTGAGCGAAAAGGGCAAATTCTTTGGCGATTTCAATTATGCCTTAAACGAAATCACCGTTACGAAGTTAGATACTTCCTCCATGATTCGCATTCATACTTCTTTGAATGGCGACTACCTGGCAACCTACTGGGCCGATGGGTTGATCATTTCCACACCAACCGGATCTACAGCTTATTCGTTGAGTGTTGGAGGGCCGATTTTGACGCCTGACTCCAGGAGCATCATTATCACGCCGATCGCTCCTCACAATTTGACCGTTCGTCCAATTGTTGTGCCTGATCATATTCCTTTACGTTTGCACGTTGAAGGTCGGGGACACCAATTTTTAGCTTCGCTGGATTCGCGCTCTGAAGCCATTGATTTCCCCGGTGAAATACACATCAATAAAGCTGATTTTCATGTGAAAACATTAAAACTTCCCGGGCACAGTTTTTTCAGCACTCTCCGTAACAAACTGATGTGGGGAGCAGACCGAAGAAATTAACCCAAACAGCTTAACAATTTTTAACCTCTATTTCGGTTTTATAATAAGCAGTCAGTAAGATGTTCTGATAATTATATTACTTTTGTAGCTCTTGGAAGGTATAAGTTTCAAATGTAGTTATTGAATGCCAGAATGTTTTACCATACTGTCTTTTTATTATTAACCTTTCAATGAAAAAGATAGTCGATGAGAAGAGTTTTTGTAATCATTTTAAGCATCCTCAGTTTTTACTCCGTTTCTGCCCAAAATAACAAGACAGCAGACATTGGAATATGGGGTGGCATAGGTAGTTACATTGGAGACATGAACAATGTGGATAAGGCAAGTTCTTTGAATCCAAATTTCGGACTGTATATTCGGTACAACTTCAATTCGAGGTTGAGCCTGAGAACGCAGGCAACACTGGGAACAATCGGTGCAAAGGGTTATTTTGAAGAGTATCCTTATGACTTTAACAAATTCTTAACCGACATTGCGCTGATGGGGGAGTTTAATTTCTCGAGGTATATTATGGGAAGTAAGAAGTACAATTCGACAACCTATTTGCTTGGAGGGGTTGGAGCCAGTATGTTCAATTACGAATATGATCCGGTCCGGCTAAGCCAGATGCTTTTTTACCTCAATCCTTCTCAGCGGGCAAAAGTTCCTGCTGATGTTAGAAACAGCTTGTTGATTGAGCGGACAGATGCGGTGATTGGATTGAATATCCCGGTTGGTTTTGGATTCAAGTTTAATATTGGAAAACGATTGGGGGTTGGCGTTGAAGCAATTTTACGCAAGTATTTCAACGATAAAATTGACAACCTCGATGATCCCCGGAAATTTTATGTCACTGAAACGAACCAGGCCGGTGATGTCTCCGGACATTGGAAAGGGTACAACAATGCCTTGTTGAATAATGATTACACCCTTCATTTTGGGATTCACCTGACTTATCGTTTTTACCAGGGAGGTAAAGAATGTGCCGTTTATGAGAATATTAACTAGATCAAAATGACCTGTAAGAACAAGATAAATAAAAACAAACTACCCAAACACATCGCCATTATCATGGATGGGAACGGCCGATGGGCTGCTCAACATGGCAATGAACGGATTTTTGGACATGAGCATGGGGTTGAAGCTGTTCGATCAACGGTGGAAGGCGCCGCGGAAATCGGAATTCAGTATTTGACTTTGTACGCTTTTTCGACCGAAAACTGGTCGCGTCCACAAGCCGAAGTGAATGCGTTGATGGGGTTGCTTGTTCAGGCCATAAATGATGAAACCGAAAAGTTGAAAGAGCAAAATGTTCGCTTGACAATGATCGGTGATTTTAACAGTTTGCCGGAGGAAGTGCAGAAAAAGTTGAAATGGTCGATGGATGAACTCAATAGCTGCACAGGGCTAACCCTTGTGTTGGCCTTGAGTTACAGCTCGAAATGGGAAATTACAGAAGCCATTCGAAAAATAGCTGCCGAAGTGAAAAGTGGTGGACTGGAAATTAATAACATTGAAAAAGAACTACTTGATAAATATCTTGCTACCAATGGAATGCCAGACCCTGAGTTACTTGTTCGTACAAGTGGAGAACACCGAATAAGTAATTTTTTATTGTGGCAAATTGCCTATGCCGAGTTTTATTTCACCCCAAAACTATGGCCTGATTTTAGTAAAGAAGATCTCTTTGAGGCAATTTGCGACTTCCAAAACAGAGAGAGAAGGTTTGGTAAAACCAGTCAACAATTAGTTAGCTAATTTATTCCAGAAATGCGTAAACTGAAATTATTCTTCATCCTTTTATTGTTTAGTGTTAGTACGTTTGCTCAAACTGCAGCAGACAGCACAAACTTTTCTATATCTTACTCAAATCCGCAAACCTACGTTATTGGGGGTATCAACGTACTCGGTATTCGCTACCTCGATACCAATGTACTTGTCCAGATTTCAGGACTGGCTGTCGGTGATGAGATTACTGTTCCGGGGGACGATATAACCAGGGCCATCAAAAAGTTGTGGGATCACAAGTTGTTTTCCGATGTCAAAATTGAAGCCAGTAAAATCGTTGGCAATAAAATTTGGCTGAACATCTATTTGCAGGAACGGCCCAAGCTATCAGATGTGAATTTTTATGGGGTCTCGAAAAGTGAAAAGGACGATATTACCAAGAAGGTGTTGCTCCTGAAGGGGAGTCAGGTGACTGATAACCAGATAAACAACGCTGAGCGAATCATTAAAGGGATATTCCTGGATAAAGGCTTTTTGAATACGGACGTTAACATTGTGCAACGCGACGATTCCACTTCTGCAAACAGTGTCATCCTGGACATTTATGTGAATAAGAAGGAAAAAGTGAAAGTTGATGAGATCGTTTATCACGGTGTTCACCAGTTAAAAACGAGCGTGCTGGACCGGGCGATGAAGAAAACGAATGCCCGCAAGCTGAAAAACTTCTTCCGGACCAAAAAATTCAACCAGGAAAAGTATGCTGAAGACAAACAGAATATCATTAAAAAATACAACGAAAAAGGTTATCGTGATGCGACCATTGTCAAGGACAGCATTACCAAACTTGACGATAAACTGATTCGTATTGACATGTGGATTGACGAAGGAGACAAGTACTACTTCGGAAATATCAAATGGGTTGGAAACACCATCTATCCATCGGATTACCTGAGCGCCTATTTGGGGATTAAGAAAGGCGATGTGTTTGACCAAAAATTGTTGAACAAACGATTGACTGAGGACGACGATGCGGTGAGCAACCTGTACCTCGATAACGGTTACCTGTTCTTCCAGCTGACCCCTGTAGAATCGAAGGTTGAGAATGATACCATTGATTTTGAAATGCGTATGTACGAAGGTAACCAGGCCACGATCAATCGCGTGATTATTCAGGGAAATACAAAAACACATGAGCACGTTGCCCGTCGGGAATTGCGTACATTACCCGGCGACCTGTTCAGCAAAACAAAAATTATCCGTTCGGTGCGTGAATTGTCACAGCTGGGATACTTTGACCCGGAGGCGATCAACCCAGATGTCGTGCCACATCCTGAAGACGGAACGGTAGATATCAAGTACGAATTGCAGGAAAAAGCCAATGACCAGATTGAATTGTCGGGTGGTTGGGGAGCCAACATGTTTGTTGGAACACTCGGGCTGAAATTCTCGAACTTCTCGGTACGGAACATCTTTAACGGAGAAGCCTGGAGACCGCTGCCAACAGGTGATGGTCAAACATTGAGTATTCGAGGACAAACCAGTGGTAAATTCTACAAATCATACAGTGCTTCATTTACTGAACCCTGGCTGGGCGGCAAAAAGCCTAACTCGTTCACGATTTCGTTCTCTCACTCAAAAGTGAATTATTCAGCAAACAATTATTATAGTAGTTCCTATAGCCCTTACGGTTCTGGATATGGTGGTTATTCTCCTTACGGAGGTTATGGTGGTGGCTACTCTCCTTATGGCGGGTATTCCCCTTACGGAGCTTATGGATCCTACGGGGGATACGGTGGATATGGATACGATCCGGGTTCCAATTACAACTATAACACCAGTGGTTCATCAGAGAGTGACCAGGTACAGGTTACCACCTCATTTGCGCTTGGATACGGCTACCGTTTGTCATGGCCTGACGACTATTTCACGGTTTATCACCAGTTGTCATTGGAGCACTACAAACTACAAAATATGTCGAATTACTATTACTTCCTGAATGATGGAAATAATAGTGGTGGTGGCGAGTTCAATAACCTGAGTTTTAAAACAGCATTTGGTCGTAACTCGGTTGATAATCCGCTGTACTCAAGAAGCGGATCCGAATTTTCATTGACTGTTCAGTTTACACCACCATACTCGTTGTTTGATGGTGTCGACTACAGCGATCCAAACCTGACTGCTGAGCAACGCTATCGTTGGATTGAATATCACAAATGGAAGTTGAAGGGCGGATGGTATACCCCATTGAGTAAAAACAGGAACCTGGTACTATACACCAAGTTTGAATATGGCTTCCTCGGCTATTACAACAAGTATCGTCGTTCGCCATTCGAGCGTTTCCGTGTTGGTGGTTCAGGAATGTCAGGATATAACTTCTACGGGGCAGACATTGTTGCTCTGCGAGGATACAAAGACTATAGTTTGAGTCCGACAACCGGATCGAACATGTACAATAAATTAACCATGGAATTGCGTTATCCGTTAACGCTGAAACCATCGGCTACAATCTACATGCTGACCTTCCTCGAAGCCGGTAATGCCTGGATGGACTTCCAGAATTACAACCCTTTCGACTTGAAACGTTCTGCGGGTGTTGGTGTGAGAATCTTTCTGCCGATGTTTGGTTTGATGGGGATCGATTGGGGATACGGATTTGATGCTGTCAACGGTGACAAATCTGTTGGCGGAAGTCAGTTCCACTTCGTTATTGGTCAGCAGTTCTGATGATTAGCGGATTGGCTCGGTATTTGTTTAAACCTTTACATTATGAATTTAAATAGAAATGCCATGAAAAAAATAAGTTTAATCGTTGTGTTGCTGGTGGCTGTTGGAGCTACAACAATGGCGCAGAAATATGCGTATATCGATACGGAATATATTTTACAAAACATTCCGGCATACAATGCTGCTCAAGAGCAACTGGACCAAATTTCTTCGCAATACCAAAAGGAATTGGAAACCATGCACAACGAGCTTGATAAAATGTACAAAGATTACCAAGCAGAATCGGTTCTGCTTTCAGATGATATGAAACGCAAACGAGAAGATGTCATCGTGACCAAAGAGAAGAACTACAAAGCACTCCAACGCAAATATTTTGGTCCCAAAGGCGACTTGTACAAAAAGCGTGAAAGTTTAATCAAACCGATTCAAGATGATATTTTTAATGCCGTTCAAGACATTGCCAACGAAGGCAGTTATGCGGTGATTTTTGATAAGGCAGGAAGCCTCACCATGCTCTATACAAACCCCAAATACGATCTTAGTGATCAGGTGCTTGAAAAGCTTGGTTATAAAAATTAATATTCTATATTTGTCATCAAAATTTAAAATCCAATAACGATCATGAAAAGTGTTTTTAGAATTTTTTTAGTATCCGTCTTGTTCTTGTCAGCGGGATTAGTCAATGCACAAACGTTAAAATTTGCCCACATTGATTCGCAGGCATTAATTCAGGCGATGCCAGAAACAAAAGCTGCACAGGCAGAAATCCAAAAGCAAGCAAAAGGTCTTGACGATCAGATGAGCGACATGCAGAAGGAATATCAATCAAAATTGAACGAGTTCTCTGAAAAACAAGATTCTTTAACAGATATTGTACGTCAAGCAAAAGTTGAAGATTTGCAGAACTTGCAACAACGCATTCAAAGCTTTAACCAAATGGCACAAAAGCAATTGCAGAAAAAGCAAAATGAATTGATGCAACCGGTTTTTGACAAAGCCAACAAAACCATTGCAGTCGTTGCAAAAGAACAAGGTGTGATCTATGTATTCGATACGAACGCTGTTCTTTATCATTCACCTGCCAGCATTGACTTGTTGCCACTAGTAAAAGCTAAATTAGGTATCAAGTAATTTAACCTTAACAATATACGAAAGCCATTTGCCGTTTGGTAGATGGCTTTTTTGTTTTCAATAGTTCCCATTTCAATGTCAAACGAGTATCATCCCATCGGTGTTTTTGATTCCGGGTATGGTGGACTGACCGTCCTCAAAGAATTCATGCAGTATTTACCTGAATACGATTTCGTTTATTTAGGTGATAATGCCCGCACTCCCTACGGCACAAGGTCGTTCGACGTGGTTTATGAGTACACGCTGGAAGCCGTCAACTACTTGTTTGATCATGGGTGTCATTTGGTGATCCTGGCTTGTAACACAGCCTCGGCCAAAGCGCTGAGGAACATCCAACAGCTCGACCTGCCCCATATGGCACCCAATAGGCGTGTTTTAGGCGTTATCCGGCCAAGTATTGAAGCGGTGTCCGAAATGACAAATAACGGCCATGTGGGCGTTGTAGCAACCTCTGGAACGGTGGCTTCGGAATCGTATCCCATCGAGTTGGAAAAGTGGTCAAACGGAAAGGTGAAGCGTACCACGCAGGAAGCTTGTCCGATGTGGGTGCCCATCGTGGAAAATGACGTTCGGGAAACACCGGGAGCCGATTATTTTATTCAAACCAACTTGCAATCGCTCTTTGCCAAAGATCCGGAAATTGACAGCCTGATATTGGGCTGCACCCATTATCCGCTGTTGGTTGATAGCATCCGTAAATTCATTCCCAAACAAGGGGTCAGCATCATTGAACAGGGAAAGATTGTTAGCGAAAAGTTGGTCGACTACCTACATCGCCATCCCGAGATTGACGCTGTTTGTAGCAAAAGAGCCGGGCGAAAATTCTACACCACCGAGGAAGTCCATTTCTTTGAAGCCCGTGCCCGCCAATTCCTGGGCTACGAAATTGAGGCAGAAAAAATCGAATTGTAGATTTTTGTAGTGGAACGTAACTGGCGTGCTTAAAGTGGATGATTTTGCAAGCCATTGGTGATCGAAGATGCGAGAGGCTATACGATAAGGCTTGCATAATAGCTTCCCATTCGATTCGTTTTAGTCGTTCATTCAGTAAGACCCAAATTACAGGAGTGTTGCGAACAGTAATTTGATGGTCGAACGAATCCTGATAGCGAAGTGGTTTGGGATAGATGAGTTCAATACACGGATGTTTACATCGAATCAAAAACATTTCAAAGAGATCGCTCGACAGCTTTGCTCCGATGCCGGTTTATTTCAAGCTTCCTAAAAACTGGAATTTAGCGGTTAGGTAACCCTTCAATTTTGAAAAAGGAATGACAGACCACGATGCGCCGTCGCATTTTTTGTTGGTCATGGTTGATTTGCTGCCCAGGTACAGCCCTTTTGATGTGAGGTACCAGCTTGGAAATTGCCAGAGCTTCACATCATCGTATTGACAATCGGTACTGTCCTGTGGCGAAACTTTTTCAGGATACAGCTCTTTCATCATGCCCAGGATTTTCGGGCCAAATGATTTATAGCGGTACTGAAACCATTTGTATTCGCCGGCTGACAATTTGGGCTGCGGCTGACCACCAAACCATAAAATGTCTTCCAAAATTAATGGTTTGGCGGTAGCTGTTTCAAGGGCGTTGTTGGTCACCAAATCATCTCCCGGCCCACCGTAGCAGGTCGAATGCAAGGTCACAACATAACTGATGGCATGGCGATCCAGAAACTTGATGTCATAGTTCATGTTGTATTCGCCTTTCTCGCCCATATTCACACACGTGTATTTTGAGTTGATCGCTTTTAGTTGTTGCA
>Ga0102953_1000825_pt1 | contig 20459 bp, 22 predicted proteins | sample SalPon2A_C_D2_MG_FD_78509 | JGI IMG/M metagenome (GOLD analysis project Ga0102953, IMG submission 78509) | Soil microbial communities from South San Francisco under conditions of wetland restoration - Salt Pond MetaG R2A_C_D2_MG | ecosystem: Environmental > Terrestrial > Soil > Wetlands | place... | reverse complement strand
GCTGCCAATGCGGCTGCCATCGTCCTTCCCAAAGACGACCCGACCTGCATCGAGCCCCAAATAGGGGTCCGATGCAGGTCGGACGGGTTTGACGCTGCCGCGCCGGGACCGGCGGAGCTGCCGCTGGCGGTGCCGGGGCGCCACAACGTGTTGAACGCGCGCGCCGCACTTGCCGCGGCCGGGCTCGCGGGTTTCGATCTCGGCGGTTTCGCCGCGGCCCTCGGTGACTTCCCCGGGGTTCACCGCCGGCTCGAGCTGAAGGGGGAGCGCGACGGGGCGCGCATATATGACGACTACGCCCACCACCCGACCGAGTTGCGGGCGGCGCTCGAGGCCCTGCGCGAGATGCAGCCGGCGCGGCTCGTCGTCGCCTTCCAGCCGCATCTCTACTCGCGCACCAAGGCGCTGGCCGAGCAGTTCGGCGCGGCACTGGCGCTGGCCGACGAAGCGATCGTCCTCGACGTCTATCCGGCGCGCGAGCAGCCGGTCGGCGAGCTGGCCGGGGTCAGCGGTCTCGATGTGGCGCGCGCCGCCGCCGACCGGACGGGGGGCCGGGCGACGATCTGGGCGCCGGCGCTGGAGCAGGCGCAGGCGGCGCTGGGCGCTCGACTCGGCCCCGGGGTGGTCGCCGCGACGATCGGCGCCGGCGACGTCTTTCGGGTCGGCGAGGCGCTGCTCGCTAAGGGGGGAGGCCGATGACCGCTCCGCCGAGTGGCGTCGAGCGCGACTTCCCGCTCGCCCGTCTGACCACCGTCCGCACCGGCGGCGCTGCCGACTGGTTCGCGCGGCCGGTCGGCGCCGAGCAGCTGGTCGAGCTGTTGGCCTGGGCCGCCGGGGAGGGCCTGGAGATCGGCGCGGTCGGCTCCGGCTCGAACCTGCTGGTCGCCGACCAGGGCTTCCGCGGCCTGGCGCTGAAGCTCGACGGCGAGCTGGCGACGGTCGAGCGCGAGGGCGAGCGGCTGCTCTGCGGCGGCGGCGCCCGGCTTCCCTCGGCCGCGGCAAAGGCGGCCGGCTGGGGCCTCGCCGGGCTCGAGTTCGGCGTCAACATCCCCGGCACCGTCGGTGGCGCGGTGCGGATGAACGCCAACGCCTACGGAGGTCGGCTCGCCGAGGTGCTCGAGTGGGTCGAGGTATGCACCGCCGGGGGGACGGACCGCCGGACCGCCGAGCAGCTCGGCTTCGCCTACCGGCGCTCCAACCTCCAACCGGGCGAAGTCGTCGCCCGGGCCTGCTTCGGCCTCGCGCCGGCGGAGCCCGGCGAGGTCAAGGCGACGATGTCGGGGATGCGCGAGCGCCGCCACGAGGCGCAGCCGTCGGGGATCAAGACCTTCGGCTCGACCTTCAAGAACCCGGAGGACGAGCGGGCCGAAGGGCGCACCGCGGGGCAGCTGCTCGAGGCCGCCGGGTGCCGCGGTCTCCAGGTCGGCGGCGCGCGCTTCTCGCCCAAGCACGCGAACTTCGTCGAGAACGCCGGCGAGGCGACGACCGCCGATGTGCTCGGGCTGATGGCCGCCGGTCGCCGCCGCGTGCATGAGCGCTTCGGCGTCGTGCTCGAGCCCGAGGTGCAGACGCTGGGGAAAGTGCGCTGGCCGGAGGACTGGGAGCTGTGAGGCGGCGGTTGCTCGCCGGACTCGGCGCGGTCGCCTTGGTAGTCGCGGGCTACTGGTTCCTGGTTCGCGATACGACGATCGAGCCGACGGTGCGCGCGCCGCGCGCCGCCGCGACGATCGGTTCGGGCTCCGAAGCGATCGCGGTCGGGCCGCGGGGCGGGCTGCTCGCCTGGCTGCCGCTTGCCGAAGATCTCCAGCTGCCCACGCTGCCGCTCTCCGAACCGCCGAAGAGCGGCCATCTCGCCGGCCCGGCCCTCCAGCAGGCAAGGGTGCTCGGCGCTGCCCCGCCGGCCCTGCGGCCCTACCTGGAGAGCAGCTCCTACGGCGAAAGCGGAATCGATGTGAAGCTGCGCTCGGGGGTGGAACTGCGCTTCGGCGACGCCTCGCAGGCCACGGCGAAGTGGAAGGCGGCGGTGGCCGTGCTTGCCGACCCGGGGGTGACGACGCTCGATTATGTGAACCTGAGCGCGCCCGGCAGACCCGACGTAGGCGGCTCTGGGCATACGCTTCCACCCGTCGAATGAACCCTCGACCAAAGGGTTAGAGTCGGCGAAGTCTCAAGCAAGCATCGAGAGTTCGGGCTTGCAGGATGTCTCCCGGCCGTTTGACAGAGGGCCGAAAATACCCTACGTTGAGCGCAATTTCCGCGGTAACCAGCGGAGGGTGGGACCCTCAAGCATCGCTGAAGCCTCGGACGGAAAAAGGGCTCAACTCAAGATGGAATCCACTTATCTGGCTGTGATCAAGGTCGTCGGCGCCGGCGGCGGGGGCACCAATGCGGTCAGCCGCATGGTCGACGCGGGCATCCGCGGCGTCGAGTTCGTCGCGGTCAACACCGACGCGCAGGCGCTGCAGGCATGCGACGCCGACATCAAGCTCTCGATCGGACAGGAGCTGACCCGCGGCCTCGGAGCCGGCGGCAACCCCGAGGTCGGGGCGGGCGCGGCGGCGGAGAGCCGCGACGAGATCAAGGAGGCGCTGAAGGGCGCCGACATGGTCTTCGTCACCGCGGGCGAGGGCGGCGGCACTGGCACCGGCTCGGCGCCGATCATCGCCGAGATCGCCAAGGAGGAGATCGGCGCGCTGACCGTCGGCGCGGTGACCAAGCCGTTCGAGTTCGAGGGCAAACGACGCATGCAGCAGGCGCTCGAGGGGATCGAGAAGCTGCGCAACAACGTCGACACCCTGATCATCGTCCCGAACGAGAAACTGCTGCAGGCGGTCGAGCGGCGCACCAGCGTGCTCGAGGCCTTCCGCCAGGCCGACGACATCCTGCGCCAGGGTGTGCAGGGGATCACCGACCTGATCACGATCCCCGGCCTGATCAACCTCGACTTCGCCGATGTGCGCACGATCATGCGCGACGCCGGCTCGGCGCTGATGGGCGTCGGCGCCGCCTCCGGCGAGTCGCGGGCGGTCGACGCCGCCAAGGCGGCGGTCACCTCGCCGCTGATCGAGGAGTCGATCAAGGGCGCCACCGGGATGCTGCTCAACATCACCGGCCCCGAGGACCTCGGCCTGTTCGAGGTCAACGAGGCGGCGCAACTCGTCCAGGCGGAAGCCGACGACAACGCCAACATCATCTTCGGCTCGGTCGTCGACCAGTCGATGCGCGACGAGGTCCGCGTCACCGTGATCGCCACCGGCTTCGAGGGCTTCGAGCTGCTGGCGCGCTCGCCGCAGCGCGTGCGCCGCCGCTACGAGAGCCGCGGCCCGCGGATCTCCGCCGAGGACACGGATATCCGCAAATTGCGGGTCAGTGACGATGACATCGATGTGCCGGGGTTCTTGAAGGAATGAGGTAGGGGAGGGTCCGGCGCCCCTCCCCCGGAAGCCGTCGCGCAGCTGATTCGGCTACAAGGGTGCGCAGCGTGGTTTCATGAGCTTCCGTGGGAGGGGCACCTGGCCCTCCTTCCAATAGCCTGCTCGCCGTGAGGACCCCTCTCTACGAGAAGCATGTCGAGGCCGGCGCGAAGATCATCGATTTCGCGGGGTGGGAAATGCCCGTGACGTACGAGGGGGTGCGGGAGGAGCACATGGCGGTGCGGACGCATGCCGGGATGTTCGACGTCTCGCACATGGGCGAGGTCGAGGTCGAGGGGCACGGCGCGCTCGCGTTCCTGCAGCGGGTGCTCTCCAACGACGTCGCCGCGATCGCCCTCGGCGGCGCCCAGTACTCGTGCCTCTGCGCCGAGGACGGGGGCGTGCTCGACGACCTCTTCGCCTACCGGCTCGGCGGCGACCGCTACCTGATCGTCACCAACTCGGCCAACCACGCCGCCGACCTCGCCTGGCTGGGGCGCTGGAGCCGCGGCTTCGACGTCGCCGTGCGCGACGTCGCCGACCGCTACGCGATGTTGGCCGTGCAGGGACCGCATGCGCGTGCCATCGCCGGCCGCGTGCTGGGGATCGATCCGCCGCCGCGGATGCGGGTCGCGGCCGAGCGGGTCGGCCGCCGCCCGGCACTCGTCTGCGGCACCGGCTACACCGGCGAGGAAGGGGTCGAGCTGCTGATCGACCCCGAGGTCGCGCCGGCGATCTGGGCCGAGCTGCTCGACGCCGGCGTCGTCCCCTGCGGGCTCGGCGCCCGCGACACGCTGCGGCTCGAGGCCTGCTTCCACCTGCACGGCAACGACCTGACGCCGCAGCGCAACCCGATCGAGGCCGGGCTCGGCTGGTGCTGCAAGGAGGCGACGGGGTTCGTCGGCGCCGAGGCGGTCGCCCGCGCCCGCGCCGAGGGCACGGCCGAGCGGCTCGCCCCATTCAAGATCGAGGGTGCCGGGATCCCGCGCCAGGGCAACCCGGTGATGCTCGGCGACGAGGAGGTGGGCACGGTGAGCAGCGGCAGCTTCTCGCCTTCGCTGGAGATCGGCATCGGCATGGCCTACGTGCGCAGCGAGCTCGCCGAGCCCGCCAGCGAGGTCGAGATCGACGTGAGGGGCAAGCGCCGCGCCGCCCGTATAGCGTCCAAGCCCCTGTACGCGAGTCCCTCCCGGAAGGAGAGATAGGCGTGGCTGACGCGAGCTACCCCGAGGAACTGCTGTACCACCCCGATCACGACTGGGCCCAGGTCGACGGCGAGCAGGCGACCTTCGGCATCACCTGGTACGCCCAGGACAGCCTCGGCGAGGTCGTCTTCTACGACCCGCCGGAGGTCGGCGCGAAGGTCAGCAAGGACTCGCCCTACGCCGAGGTCGAGTCGGTGAAGGCGGTCTCCGACGTGATCGCGCCGCTCTCCGGCGAGATCGTCGAGGTCAACGAGGCGCTGGCGGACGCGCCGGAGCGGATCAACGAGGACCCCTACGCGGGCGGCTGGCTGATCAAAGTCCGGCTCAGCGAGCCGGGCGAGCTCGAGTCGCTGCTCGGCGCTGCCGATTACGTAGCCTTGCTCGGGTGAGCCGCTACACCTCCGCAACCTCCGCGGACCGGGCTGAGATGCTCGCCGCGATCGGGGTCGACTCGGTCGACGAGCTGTTCGCCCAGGTCCCCGAGCCGCTGCGCCTCGACCGGCCGCTCCGCCTGTCCGAGGGGATGAGCGAGGCCGAGGTCTACGAGCGGCTGACAGAGCTGGCCGCCCGCAACGCCGACTGCGAAGAGCAGGTCTGCTTCCTCGGCGCGGGGATGTACGACCACTACGTGCCGGCGATCGTCGACGCGATCACCCAGCGCAGCGAGTTCCTCACCCCGTACACGCCCTATCAGCCGGAGATCTCGCAGGGCGGCCTGCAGGCGATGTTTGAGTTCCAGACCTCGATGTCGGAGCTGACGGCGCTGCCGGTGGCGACTGCGGGGCTCTACGAGGGGCCGTCCTCGGTCGCCTCCGCCGCCTACCTGGCGATCGGCGCGACCAAGGGGCGGCGCCGCTTCGTCGTCTCGCGCGGCGTCCACCCGCACAGCCGCGAGACGCTTGCCACCTACGCGGTCGGCTTTGGCGCCGAGATCGAGGAGGTCGGTCTCGAGGATGGGCTGACCGACGCCGCGGCGCTGGCCGAGGCGGTGGATGGCGAGACCGCCGCGGTGATCCTGCAGAGCCCCAACTTCCTCGGCTCGATCGAGGACGTCGAGGCGCTCGGCGCCGCCGCCAAGCAGCACGGCGCGCTGCTCGTCGTCGCCGTCGACCCGATGACCCTCGGCGTGCTGCGTCCGCCGGGCGAGTGCGGCGCCGACATCGCGCTCGGCGAGGGCCAGCCGCTCGGCAACCGGCTTGACTTCGGCGGGCCGTCGTTCGGCTTCTTCTGCGGCAGCGAGGAGCTGATCCGCAAGATGCCAGGCCGGATCGCCGGCGAAACCGACGACGTCGACGGGCGCCGCGGATTCGTCCTCGCCCTGCAGACGCGCGAGCAGCACATCCGCCGCGAGAAGGCGACGCACAACATCTGCACCGCACAGGCGCTGAACGCCCTGGCGGCGACGATCCACCTCGCCTGGCTCGGCCGCGAGGGCTACCGCGAGCTGGGCGAGCTGCTGGTGCGTCGCACCGCCTACGCCCGCGAGCGGCTCAGCGCCGTGCCCGGGGTCGAGCTGCTGCACGAGGCGCCGGTCGCGCGCGAGTTCGCCGTGCGGCTCGACGCACCGGTGGAGACCGTGCTCGAGCGCTGCGCCGAGCGCGGCATCGCGGCCGGCTACCCGCTCGGCCGCGAGTACCCCGAGCACGAGGACGGCCTGCTCGTGGCGATCACCGAGCGCCGCACGCGGGCGCAGATCGACGACCTGGCGGAGGCGCTGGGCGCCGCGGTCGCCGCCGAGGCGGTGGCGGTGTGAACCAGCAGGACGAACAGGTGCTGACGATCTTCGAGCGCTCCAAGCCCGGCCGCCGCGCCGCGGTCCTGCCGGACGCCGAAGTCCCCGAGCCGCCGCTCGAGCAGCTGATCCCGGCGAAGCTGCTGCGGGAGGAGCCGCCGCGCCTGCCCGAGGTCGCCGAGCCGGAGATCGTCCGCCACTACAACCGGCTCTCGCGTCGCAACTTCGACCTCGACACGGGCTTCTACCCGCTCGGCTCCTGCACGATGAAGCACAACCCGCGGCTCAACGAGCGGGTCGCGGCGCTGCCCGGCCACGCCCGCCTGCACCCGGCGCAGCAGCCGAAGCGCGCCCAGGGGGCGCTGGAGCTGATGTGGCTGCTGCAGGAGTCGCTGGCGGAGATCTGCGGCCTGCCGCATGTCAGCCTGCAGCCCTCGGCGGGGTCGCACGGCGAGCTCGCCGGCCTGCTGCTCACTCGCGCCTTCCACGCCGACCGCGGCGAAGCGCGGACCAAGGTGCTGGCGCCCGACACGTCGCACGGGACCAACCCGGCCTCGGTGACGATGGCGGGGTACGAGATCGTCAAAGTCGCGACCGACGAGCGCGGCGGGGTCGAGATGGACGACCTGCGGGCGAAGGTCGACGACGAGGTCGCCTGCCTGATGCTGACCAACCCCAACACGCTCGGCCTGTTCGACGAAAACATCGCCGAGATCGCCGGCCTGATCCACGAGGCGGGGGGGACGCTGTACTACGACGGCGCCAACCTCAACGCGGTGATGGGCCACTCGCGCCCCGGCGACATGGGTTTCGACATCGTCCATGTCAACCTGCACAAGTCGTTCAGCCAGCCGCACGGCGGCGGCGGCCCGGGGGCGGGGCCGATAGCGGTCTCGGAGCGGATCGAGCCCTTCCTGCCGCGGCCTCAGGTGGTGCGGCGCGAGAGTGGCAACGGCAGCGGCCCGACCTATGACCTCGACTACGATCGGCCCAAGTCGATCGGCCGTCTGCGCGGCTTCCAGGGCAACTTCGGCGTCTTCGTCCGCTCCTACGCATACATCCTCAGCCTCGGCGCCGACGGCCTGGCCGAGGCCTCGGAGACGGCGGTGCTGAACGCCAACTACCTCAAGGCGCGCCTGGCGGAGGGCCGCGCCGGCAAGCACACCCCGATCGCCTTCGACCGCCACTGCATGCACGAGTTCGTCCTCTCCGGCAAGCCGATGAAGAAGGAGCTCGGCATCGCCACCCTCGACCTCGCCAAGCGCCTCCTGGATTTCGGCTTCCACCCCCCGACCGTCTACTTCCCCCTCCTCGTAGACGAGGCCCTGATGGTCGAGCCGACGGAGACCGAGACCAAGGAGTCCCTAGACGCCTTCGCCGAGGCAATAGACCAAATCCTCACCGAGGCCGAAGCGGACCCCGACAAGGCCAAAAGCGCCCCCTACACGACCCCGGTCCGCCGCCTCGACGAGGTCAAGGCGACCCGCAAGCCAGTCGTGCGCCAGCCGCTCAGCTGACTCTCATACGGATTTTCCGTACGAACTCGCACGGATCTTCCGTGCCGCTGCCACGTAGACAACGTGGTTCCTTGCACGCTGGCAGCGTAGGAAGCGCCACGCCGACAGCGATCTCTCGCTCCACATGCATGACAGCTATGCAGAGAACCAAGTCGGGCAGAAACAGCTGGCGTTTCGATTCAGGCCGGCCGCGTGCCTGCTCACGCTTGAGGTAATCTTTTGGCTGATTGACTTAGCATCGAAGGCGTAGGATGGATCTTGCGATGACGAAGAAGCCCAAGCCCATACGGCCCAGCCCGATGCAGCCGGTCGAAGCGCGGCCTTAGAGTTCCGGAAGCTCTTGTTCCAGCTCCAGCACAGGGGCGAAGAGGTCGCCGTGTTGCTCTAGTCGCTCCAGGACTTCGCCGGCTTCGAAGACGAGGGAGTCGGCGTCGTCTTTCTCCGCGGCGTGAGTCACCTCGTCCCAGGTCACCGGGGTCGAGGCGGTGGGGTGTTTGCGGGCTCGTAGGGAGTAGACGGAGATCGTCGTCTTGCGTTGGTGGTTTTGGGACCAGTCGACGAAGACCTTGCCCTCGCGTTCTTCCTTTTTCATCTTCGAGACGACCTGGTCGGGGGTTTGTTTCTCGAGCAGCTGGGCGATTGCTTTGGCGAAGGGTTTGGTGATCTCGTACGAGGTGTTCTTGTTGTTCAGCGGCACGTATACCTGGAGGCCCTTGGAGCCCGAGGTCTTGGGGAAGCTCTGGAGGCCGAAGTGGTCGAACATCTCCTTCAGCCGCAGGCCGACGCGGCAGCACTCGACTATGTCGGCGGGAGGGCCGGGGTCGAGGTCGAAGGCCAGCACCGTGGGGCGTTTCGGCGCCCGTGAGAGCGAGAGCGAGGGGTGCAGCTCGATCGCCGCCAGCTGCGCCATCCAGATCAGCGTCGGCAGGCTGTCGCAGACGCAGAAGTCGATCTTGCCGGCGTGCGGGCCGGCTTCGACCCGCGCCGTTTTCACCCATTTCGGCCGGTGCTTGGGGCAGCGCTTCTCGAAGAACGCGGCGTCGAGATCGTCGACTCCTTCGGGGAAGCGGCGCAGGGTCACCGCGCGCCCGCTCAGATGGGGGACGATCGCGCCCGCCACCTTGGCGTAGTAGTCGACCACCTCGCCCTTGCTGAATCCCGCCTCGGGGTAGAGCACCTTGTCGAGGTTGGTGAGCTTCAGCTCCCGGCCGTCGACTTCGGTCCTTATTTCTTTGCCTTGGCGCGCGATTTCTTCGCGGGTTTCTTCGGCGGTTTTCTCTTCGCCGGCCTTCTCTTCTCCTTGACCGCGGCGATGCTCTCCTCCAGCGCGCTCATCAGGTCGGGGGCGGCGGTCGGCTTCGGCGCCTCGGTCTCCGGCGCCTCCAGCACCTCCTTGCCCTCGGCCTTGCGTTCGATCAGCGCCAGCAGCTGCTCGCGGTACTCGTCGCTGTAGGCGGCCGGGTCGAACTCCGTGGTCAGCGACTCGATCAGCTGCTCGGCCATCTCGACCTCCTTCTTCGCCACCTTCTGCCCGCCCTGCGGCAGCACATCCTCGAGCTCGGACGGCGCGACGACCTCGTCGGCGAAGCGCATCGTGGTCAGCGTCAGCACGCCGTCGCCGGGGCGCAGCGCCGCCAGGTGCTCCTTGTTGCGGAAGACGAAGCGGGCGATCGCCACCTTGCCCGACTCCTGCATCGCCCGGGCGAGCAGCGAGTACGCCTTCTCGGCGCCCTCGGCCGGACCGAGGTAGTAGGGGCTGTCGAAGTAGATCGGGTCGATCTGGTCGAGGTCGACGAAGTCCTGCACCTCGATCGCCCGCGTCTTCTCCGGCGCCAGCGCCTCCAACTCGTCCTTGCTCAGCGGCACGTAGCGGTCGGCGGTGATCTCGAAGGCTTTGACGATCTCGCCGTAGGGGACCTCCTCGTCGGTGCCCTCGGCGATGCGGCGGTTGCGGATGCGGGCGCCGTCGGACTCTCGTATCTGGCGCAGCGCGATGTCGCGCCGCGCCACGGCGCTGTAGAGGCGCACGGGCACGTTGAGCAGCCCGAAGCTGATCGTGCCGGTCCAGATCGCTCTCGCCATCAGCGCATCACCTACCCGGATTCTGGCAGCGATTCACCGCTCCGCGCCACAGCCGGCGGTGCGCGAGAGGCTTCTTGCGAGGGGTGCGGGATCATGCTCGGGTGCTGTTCGAGCTACGCGACGTCAGCCTCACCCGCGGCGAGCGCCGCGTGCTCGACTCGATCGACGCCGAGATCGAGCCGGGGGCGACGGCGATCGTCGGCCCCTCGGGCGCCGGCAAGTCGACCCTGCTGCGCCTGCTCAACCGGCTGTCGGACCCCGAGAGCGGCACGATCGCCTACCGTGGCCGGCCGCTCGACTCCTACGACCCGCTGGCGCTGCGGCGCGAGGTCTCGCTGGTCCCACAGCTTCCGGCGCTGCTGCCTGGCACCGTCGAGTCGAACCTGGCTTACGCGGCGAAGCTCGCCGGCAAGCAGCTCGACACCGCGGAGTGCCTGCGCCGCGCCGGCCTCGCCGCCGAGTTCGCCGAGCGCGATGTGAGCAGGCTCTCGGTCGGCGAGCAGCAGCGGGCGATGCTGGCGCGGGCCCTCGCTCAGCAGCCGGGCGTCCTGCTCCTCGATGAGCCGACCTCGGCCCTCGACAGCGAGGCGCGCGACGCGATCGAGGCGACGCTGCGCCGGCTGCGCGCCGAGCTCGATCTGTCCCTGGTCGTCGTCACCCACGACCCCGAGCAGGCGCGCCGGCTCGCCGACCGCGCCGTGCGCCTGCGCGACGGCCGGGCGGTCGCCAGCGGCACGCCCGCGGAGGCGCTCGCCTGAGATGAGCACCTCGATCCACCTCTCGCTCGGCCAGGTCGCGGCATCGCTGGCGCTGGTCGCCCTCGCGGCGGCGATCTCCTTCTGGCGCCGCACCGACCTCGAGCGCGACATCGTCGTCGCCGCCGTCCGCTCGTTCATCCAGCTGACCGCGATCGGCTACGCGATCAAGCTGATCTTCGAAGCCGACACGATCTGGCTGGTCCTGGCGCTGCTCACCGTGATGGTCGTCTTCGGCGCCTTCACCGCGCGCAGCCGGGCGAAGAAGGTCCCGGGCGCCTTCTGGCCGCTCTTGATCGGGCTGACGATCGCCGCCGCGACGACTCTCGGCCTGGTCGTCGCGCTCGGCATCTTCGACCCGACGCCGCGCTACCTGGTCCCGGTCGGCGGCATGGTGATCGGCAACGCGATGACCGCCTCGGCGGTGGCGCTCAACCGGCTCGGCGACGAGGTGAGCGAGTCGCGCGCCGCGATCGAGGCGACGCTGGCGCTGGGGGCGACCGCGCGCGAAGCCGCTGGGCCCTTCGTCCGCCGCGCCCTGCGCTCGGGCACGATCACGCTCGTCGACTCGACCAAGACCACCGGCCTGATCTTCTTCCCCGGGACGATGGTCGGCATGCTGCTCGCCGGCGCCGAACCGACCGACGCCGTCCGCCTGCAGCTGATCCTGCTCTACGCGCTGCTCGGCAGCGTCGCGATCTCCGCTCTCGTCGCCACCGGCTTGGCGTACCGCAACTTCTTCACCCCGGCGGCGCAGTTGCGGGAGCCCACCCCCTGAGCGCGGTCGAGGTTTGAGTCGCATAGCGGTCGAAAGCTCGACCGCGGGTCGGGTGGGTCCTACACTCGTCGCGTGTCCCGTGCGCAGCGACTGACGCTCGTCGCGACGATCCTCGGCTCGACGGTCGTCTTCCTCGACTCGACGGTGGTCAACGTGGCGCTGCCGGCGATCGCCGACGGTCTCGACGCAGGGTTGGCCGGGCAGCAGTGGGTGGTCGAGGCCTACATGCTGACGCTGGTCGCGCTGCTCCTGGTCGGCGGCTCGCTCGGCGACCAGTTCGGGCGGCGGCGCGTCTTCATCATCGGCCTGATCGCCTTCGGCGCCTGCTCGGTCCTCTGCGCCGTGGCGCCCAACGTCCAGCTGCTCGTCGCCGCGCGCGCCCTGCAGGGGATCGCCGGGGCGTTGCTCGTTCCCGGCTCACTGGCGATCGTCGCCGCGACCTTCGAGGGGCCGGCGCGCGGGCAGGCGGTCGGCACCTGGACCGCCTGGACCGGGATCGCGACGGTGCTCGGGCCTGCCGGCGGCGGCTTCCTGGTCGAAGCGCTCTCCTGGCGGGCGATCTTCTGGGTCAACATCCCGCTGATCGCGGCGACGGTGGCGCTGACCCTGCACTCGGTCAAGGAGACGCGCGACATGGAGGCCTTCCGCGGCGTCGACTGGCTCGGCATCGCGCTCTCCGCGGCCGGCCTCGGCGGCCCGGTCTTCGCGCTGATCGAGCAGCCGAACTACGGCTGGGGCAGCCCCGTCGTCTGGGCGCCGATGATCGCCGGGGTGGCCTGCTTCGCGCTCTTCGTCGTCCACGAGGCGCGCGCCCGCCACCCGATGCTCGAGCTCTCGCTGTTTCGCATCCGCAACTTCCGCGTCGCCAACCTGACCACGCTCGCCGCCTACGCGGGGCTGATCGGCGGCCTCTTCTTCGTCGGCCTCTTCCTCCAGCAGGTCGCCGGCTACACGCCGATCGAGGCGGGGCTGGCGACGACGCCGGTCTCGCTGATCCTCTTCTTCCTCTCGCCGCGTTGGGGACGGCTCGCCTCGGGCACCGGGCCGCGCCTGCCGATGAGCGCCGGGCCGATCGTCGGCGGCATCGGCCTGCTGCTGCTGATGCGGGTCGGCCCCGACGCGAACTACCTCGCCGATGTGCTGCCCGCCGTGATCGTCTTCGGCCTCGGCCTCTCGGCGACGGTCGCGCCGCTGACCGCGACGGTGCTCGACTCGGTCGAGGAGCGCCATGTCGGCATCGCCTCCGGGGTCAGCAACGGCGTCTCCCGGGTCGCCGGTCTGCTCTCTGTCGCCGTGCTCGGCGCGGTGATCGCGGCGAAGTTCGACGCCAGCGTAGGCCGCGAAGTCGCCAACGGCCCGCTGACCGCCGGAGCCCCCGACGCCTCGGCCGCGGCCTTCCACCTCGGCATGCTGATCGCCGGCCTGCTGATGATCGCCGGCGGCATCTTCGCCGGCTTCGGAATCGAGAACCCTCCCCGAGAAATTGAAGCTATTCCCACTCGTGGTGCTGCCCCGGCCGGCGAGTGCGGCCACAGCCCCGATTGCGATGCCTCCCAACTCGACTCGCCACCTGTGGCAGCCGAGCCCGCCTGAGACAGGGCCGGGTGCCCCTCGAACCGGCGGATACTCAAAAACGCGATCTAATTAGATCGCGTTTTGTCGGGGCGAGGGGCGCCCGGCCCCTGTCCCCCGAATAGGCTGCAACCTGTGAGCAGCCCAGTCATCTTTTCGGGAATTCAGCCGACCGGCCGCAAGCACCTAGGCAACTTCATCGGCGCGATCCGCCAGTACGTCGAGGGGCAGGAGCGCGGCGAGCCGGCGATCTTCTGCATCGTCGACCTGCACGCGCTCTCGGTCGCCTACGACCCGGTCGAGTTGCGCGAGCTCGTCTACGACACGACCGCGATCCTGCTCGCCGCCGGCCTCGACCCGGAGCGCTGCATCCTCTTCCGCCAGTCCGACGTCCGCGAGCACGCCGAGCTGACCTGGATGCTCTCCGCGGTCACCTCGCACGGCGACCTCAACCGCATGCACCAGTTCAAGGACAAGTCGGCCAAGCAGCAGGAGCTGGTCGCCGCGGCGCTCTTCTTCTACCCGGTGCTGATGGCCGCCGATGTGCTCGCCTACCGCGCCACCGAGGTGCCGGTCGGCGACGACCAGCGCCAGCATGTCGAGCTGATGCGCGAGATCGCCCGTCGCTTCAACGAGCGCTTCGGTGAGACGCTGGTCGTGCCGGAGCTGCGCGTCCCCGAGGTCGGGGCGCGGATCATGGATCTACAGGAGCCGGAACGGAAGATGTCGACGACGGGCGGGACCGCGTCGGGGACGGTCCTCGTTCTCGACGAGGAGAAGGCGATCCGCAAGAAGCTCGGCAGCGCCGTCACCGACTCCGGCAGCGAGATCGTCCGCTCTCCCGACAAGCCGGGGGTCACGAACCTGATCGACGTCCTCGCCGCGGTGCGCGGCGTCGACCACGAGGAGATCGAGCGCGAGTTCGCGGGGGCCGGCTACGGCGACTTCAAGCGGGCGGTGGCCGACGGGGTGGTCGGGCTGCTGGCGCCCGTCCGCGAGCGCTACGAGCAGCTGCGCCCGGACGAGGTGGCCCTGGAGAAGGCGCTCGCCGCGGGCGCCGAGAAGGCGCGCGCAATCGCCGCCCCGGTCGTCGCAGACGTACGCGAGCGCATGGGCATCGGTTCCCCGTAGAGCGACGGCTGCTCCGCTTCGCGTCCGCTGTCGTCGCCGTCTCTCTCCGGGACTAGTCTTCGAGCATGGTTGCCGACCTCGACCTTGAGCTCGACGTCTTCGCCGGGCCGTTCGACCTGCTGATCGCAGTCCTGCTGCGCGAGGAGGTCGACCTGCTCGAGGTGGAGCTGGGCGAGGTCGTCGTCGCTTACATCGAGCACCTCGAGCGCGAGGGGGAGCTGGAGCTCGAGGTGGCGACCGAGTTCCTCGTCCTGATCGCCTCGCTGCTGGAGCTGAAGTCGCGGCTGCTGCTGCCCGGGGCCGACCCCGAGCTGGAGGAGATGGGACCGGAGGAGGCGGTCGAGGAGCTGCTCGCGCGGCTGCTCGAGTACCGGCGCTACCGCGGCGCGGCGGAAGCCCTGCGCGAGCGCTTCGACGCGGCGCGCGGCTACCTCTACCGGGCGGCGCCGCTGCCGCCGAGCCTGCGCAAGGTCGCGGTCGACGCCGCCGTCGCCGTCTATGACCCGGAGCGGCTCGGCGCGGCGCTCGGCGACCTGCTGGTCGTGCCGCCGCCGGTCGACATCAGCCACATCCGCCCGACCGTCTCGCTCGAGCGGCGCCTGCGGGCGCTGCGCGACGCGCTCTCCGGGCGGACGAGCATCGACTTCGACGAGCAGTTCGGCGGCGAGGACCGGCTGACCCAGGCGGTGACCGTGTTCGCGCTGCTCGAGCTCTACCGCAAAGGCGAGGTGACCTGGAAGCAGAGCGAGCCGCTCGGCCCGATCGAGATCGTCCGCCAGGAGGCGAGCGCGTCATGAGCGACCTGAGCCGCACGATCGAGGCGCTGCTCTTCCTCTCGCCGCAGCCGGTCGCGCTGCCGGACCTGGTTGAGGCGACGGAGGCGACCGAGGGTCAGATCGCCGAGGCGATCGAGCTGCTGGGCGAGGACCTCGCCGAGGGCAAGCGGGGCGTCGTCCTGCGCGAGGTCTCCGGCGGCTTCGCCCTCGCCAGCGACCCCGGCAGCGAGGACGCGGCGCGCCGTCTGCTCGCCAAGCCGCGGACGCCGCCGCTGACCCAGGCGCAGGCCGAGACCCTGGCGATCGTCGCCTACCTACAGCCGGTTTCGCGGCCCGAGGTGGCGCGGATCCGCGGCGTCTCCTCGGAGTCGGGTGTGCAGACGCTGGCCGAGCGGGGCCTGATCGAGGAGTCCGGCCGCTCGCAGTTCGGCGCCGCCCTGTTCAAGACGACCGAGCTGTTCGAACGGCTCTTCGGGCTCGGCGACCTCGACCAGCTGCCCGATCCGGCGCAGTTCGATCCGACCCCCGAGGACGAGCGCGAGTTGCGGGAGCGCCTTCTCAAGGCCGGCGAACAGCGCGCCGAGCCTTGAGGCTGGCGAAGTTCCTCGCGCATGGGGGCGTCGCTTCGCGGCGGAGAGCTGAGGAGATTGTCGGGGCGGGGCGCGTGACGGTCGATGGGGAGGTCGTGCGGGACCCGGCGCGGGATGTGAGCGAGGCGGATGAGGTTCGGGTGGATGGGGGACTTGTCGGGGTCGAGGTGCGGGAGGTCTGGGCTGTCAACAAGCCGGTCGGCGTCGTCTCCACGGCGCGGGAGCCGGGGGCTCGGACGGCGGTGGTGGAGTTGGTCGATTCCGAGGTACGGCTCTATCCCGTGGGGCGGTTGGATGTGGATTCGTCGGGCTTGTTGCTCTTGACCAACGACGGGGAGTTGGCGAACCGGTTGATGCATCCGCGCTACGAAGTGTCGAAGGCCTACCGGGTCGAGTTGCGACGGCCGCCGAGCGAGGGCGATCTGCGCAGGCTCGCGAGCGGGGTGGAGCTTGAGGACGGGGTGACCGCGCCGGCCGAGGTCCGACGGCTGGCTGAGCGGGAGGTCGAGGTCGTGCTCCGGGAGGGGCGGAATCGACAGGTCCGCCGGATGGTCGAGGCCGTGGGCAATCGGGTCGTCGCGCTGAGGCGCGTCCGCTTCGGGCCGGTCGAGCTCGGTGGGCTCGGTGGGGGGGGAGCGCGCCGCCTGTCGGAGGCCGAGGTCGAGGCGTTGCGGAAGGCCGGCGCTACGAGGTGACTTGAACGATGACGGTCCGTTCGCGCGGGCGGTCGTCGAAGTCGAGCAGGACGAGCTGCTGCCAGGTGCCGAGCGCGAGCCGGCCGCCGATCACCGGCACCGCCTGCGATGGCCCGATCAGCGTCGCCCGCTGATGGGCGTGCGAGTTGGAGTCGTGGTTGAGCCGGTTGTGCTCGTAGTCGCCCCGCGCCGGACAAGCCCATCTAGCCAACCTACCGGCATCCATTCCAGCGCTGGGGCTTGCTTTATGGGAGCGTTGGGGGGTAAAGAAGGAAGGCGGTCTCATGGAAACTATGAAATTGGCGATACATGGTCTACACTGATACGGCGACCGACTAAGGAGAGAGCAGATGGCTTCTACGACGACGGTCAGGATCTCGAAGGAGCTAAGCAGCGAAGTCGCTCAAATAGCAGCCCTTAGAGGCCAAACTTCAGGCGACCTGCTGGCGAAGGCATGGAAAGAGTTTCTGGCAAGGAACAAGGACGTTTTCGCAAAAGACATGGAAGAAGCAGCGAAAATCATTAGAACGGGAACCACCCAGGATCTGGCCGCCTTTCTATCTTCCGACGTTGACGCCAGCGCGGAGCTGGCGGCGGAACAGGCTGAGGAAGCTCAGGGCTGACCCCGCCACTGCGTTGCGGGAGCGGTTCTCATAGCCGCTCCCTCCCGTACCATCTCGCCGCGTGTCGTCGCGGCAGGGCGAAGAGAGCGAGTTCTACGCGGGGCTATCCCTCGTGCTTCCGGACCGGGAGTTGCGCGTAACGCAGCGGTGTCTCACGGAGGATCTCGACGGTCGCAAAGACTCGACCCTTGAAGACGTCTCCGGGCGCCCGATAGTGCGGGCGTTCTTGAGGGAGCGCAGAACAAAAACGACGGGTACCCGCCAGGTGGGGCAACTCAGGTCCCAGAAGGAGATCTGGGTTGTCGGGCAAGCCCACCGCCATCGAGGCGGAACGTGGTATGAGACCGCGAGGCGGATCGTCTGGCTCGTTGCGGCCGGACACCACGAATCAGGCTCGAAAGACGACTTCTTTCCCTATTGTCGGCAGCTTGACGAGGAAGAACGCCTCGCTCCTTCAAAGGTCGATTACAGAGCGCTTTTCCTGGCGCAAAAGGAACGTTTAGCGGCGCGCATCATGATCGATGCCCCCCTTCTACGTAAGCATGCACAGGAATCGGAGGGCGAGGTATCGGGCGAAATCGGCGGACAATTCGGGGTCCGGGTGGCCATCGAAGTGGCGGACGAGGTTGAAGAGATCAGTGTCGCATTTGACCTTCGGACCCTCGATCACCCCCGGTATCTCTCGGCAATCCTCGCTGCCTTGGAGGCCGACGGGGAATGGGAGCCCGCAGAGACGATGCCGTCGCGACAGCTGGAGCACTACGAGTCGGCCTTCTGCCACCTGGGTATCCGTGAATGACGGTCAAGCAATTTGAGGTGAAGAATTTGATCGCGATTCGGATTGGAGTCGATCGCCATAACGCGAGGTGCCCCGTTCCCCCAGAGGTAATCCTGATGAATCCCATCGACTGTGAGCTTATGAACCATCCGAGACTCTGGGGAATCCCCGTGTTGCCTGATTCCGCGGTTCCGACGAAGCGGGTCCGCATTCAATGCGAAGGCTCTGCTGAGAACATCGAGGAGGAGTTGGAGCGTTGGAGCTATACCTTGACGAAAGCTAGGTCTAACCCCCAGGATGATCGCTGTTGGGCGTTTGGGAAGATGTGGGCGTGACCTCGAACGGGAATCAACGGCTCTTCGCTGTGCGGGGGGCCGTGCAGGCGGAGGCGAACGAGGCGGGGGCGATCGCCGAGGCGACGACGGAGCTGGTGCGGGGACTGCTCGAGCGCAACGGGCTCGAGCCGCAGGCGATGGTCAGCTGCCTGTTCACGACCACCGACGACCTCGACGCCGAGTTTCCGGCCGCCGCGGCGCGTGAGCTGGGGCTCGAGGCGGTGCCGCTGCTCTGCTGCCGCGAGATCCCCGTGCCGGGCTCGATGCCGCGGGTGATCCGGGCGATGGTCCACTACTACGCGCCGGTCGGGCACGAGACAACGCATGTTTACCTGGGGGCAACCCAGGAGTTGCGCACCGACCTCCACGCCGCCCAGTAACGGCGCCGGACGCGGCGCGGGGCTGTGTCCTCGGTCGCTCGCGTGCAGAGCACGCCACGCCCCCTGTGTCCTTGCCCCGCTTGGTCCGGCACCGTTACCTGGTATCGGGCAAACTCTCTTTCGTGACGGTGACGTTTGCAGAGAAGTTGTCTCGCATGCCGGGCTACCAGGCCGGTGTGCCGACCGGGCAGGCGCCCGAGGCGATTGCCGCTGGGGAGATCGCGCAGCTGGCCTCCAACGAGTCGCCGTTCGGGCCGCACCAGAAGGTGGTCGAGGCGATCCAGGCCGCCGCCGCGGCGATGAACCGCTACCCGGACCCCGACGCGACCCTGCTGCGGCGTCGGATCGCCGAGCGCTACGAGACCGAGCCCGCCCGGGTCGCCGTCGGCAACGGTTCCTGCGAGATCCTGCTCGCCGCCGCCGAGGCGCTCTGCGAGCCCGGCGCCGAGATCGTCTACGCCTGGCCCTCCTTCTCGATCTACCCGCACCTCGGGGCGCTGACCGGCGCGCGCGAGATCCGCGTGCCGCTGGCCGAGGGCGAGCTGCACGACCTCGACGCGATCGCCGCCGAGGTGACCGCCGCGACCCAGATCGTGATCGTCTGCAACCCCAACAACCCCACCGGCACCCACATCCCGGCCGCCGAGGTCGCTGCCTTCTGCGAGCGCATCCCCAGCCACGTGACGATCGCCCTCGACGAGGCCTACATCGAGTTCCAGGCGGTCGACGACCCCGACGCCACCGTCGACCTGCTCGCCGAGTTCCCCAACCTCGTCCTGCTGCGCACCTTCAGCAAGGTCTACGGGCTCGCCGGCCTGCGGGTCGGCTTCGCCCTCGGCTCGGCCAAGTTCCGCGCCGCGATCGACGCGGTGCGCCAGCCGTTCAGCGTCAACGCGCTCGCCCAGGCGGCGGCGGCGGAGGCGGTCCTGCACCAGGACGACGTCGAGCGCCGGGTCGAGCGCACGCTGGTCGAGCGGGTGCGCGTCGAGGCGGGCCTGCGCGAGCTCGGCCTCGCGACCGCCGAGACGCAGACCAACTTCTCCTGGATCGACCTCGGCGAGGCCGACGAGAAGGCGGTCGTCGCCGGCCTGGCCGAGCACTCGATCGCCGTCCGCCCCGGCACTCCTCTGGGCGACTCCGGCCACATCCGCGTCAGCTACGGCACCCCCGAGCAGAACGACCGCTTTCTCGCCCGGATCGGCGAGCTGGTCGGTTGATTCACTTCGGTAGAACGTTCGTCTAAGTGCTTTGCCCCGCCTGGTCAGCGGGCTCGCACTGACGAGAGGATCGGCCGTCGCGTCGATCCTCAGGTCATGTTCACCCTGCGCCCGCTTCGCTGGGCTCGCCGCAACCTGCTGTTGATCGTCACCGCGGCAGTGGTCATGTGCAGCCTGCTGGGCACCGGGGCGCTGGTCTTCTCTGCCGCCGACGACGAGGACGCCCTGCGCGAAGCGGAAACCGCCGCGGCCGAACTGGGCCCGACGGTCTTCGGGCTCAGCGCCCAGGTCCACGACGTCGTCAGTCGCGGATCGCTGGGCGCGACCGACCTGGCCACCAACGGGGGAATCGACAGGCGCGCCGGCGCGGCGGCGGAACGGCTGCAGGAACTCTGGCCCCAGCCGGCGGCGATCGCGGTCGAGATGCAGACCGCACGCGTCGCGGCGATGAGCTACCGCAGCCTCGAACTGATCGGCGAAGGCCGCGTACCCGCTGCGCGGCGGCTCGCGTCCCGGCGGCTGAATCCGGCGACCGCCAGCCTCAATAGGAGCATCGACCTCACCCGGGCCGAGCTTCATCACGAAGTCGCGACGACGCGGCGCAGCGCTCAGCTCGGCTCGCTCGCGATCACCGGCGGAGTCGGCATCCTGCTCGTCGCTGTGATGATCGGCGTCTCGATCGCGCGCCGCCGGCACGCCGGCGCCGAAGCCGAAGAGCGAGCCCTGCGCCACAGCGAGCGCCGCCTCAACGCGCTCGTCCGCCACGGCTCCGACATGATCACGGTCCTCTCGCCCGAGATGACGATTCTCTACGAGGCGGGGGCGGTGCGGGCGATGCTCGGCTACGAGCCGGAGGAGCTCGAGGGCACGAAGCTGGCCG
>Ga0102953_1000824_pt1 | contig 20472 bp, 19 predicted proteins | sample SalPon2A_C_D2_MG_FD_78509 | JGI IMG/M metagenome (GOLD analysis project Ga0102953, IMG submission 78509) | Soil microbial communities from South San Francisco under conditions of wetland restoration - Salt Pond MetaG R2A_C_D2_MG | ecosystem: Environmental > Terrestrial > Soil > Wetlands | place... | reverse complement strand
TGCAGGTTGGGATTGGAGGATGAGAGCCGCCCGGTGCGGGCAACGGTCTGGTTAAAGCTCGTGTGCAGACGGCCGGTTTCCGGGTTGATGTACTTCGGCAGGGCGTCCACATAGGTCGATTTCAGTTTTGTGCGGGTGCGGTAGTCGATGATCTTCTGCGGCAGGTCGTATTTTTCCGCCAGCGATTCAAGCACCGAAGCGTCAGTGGAATACTGTCCGCTTTTCTTCAGCTTTCTACCGCCGGGCAGCTTCAGTTTCTCGAAAAGGATCTGTCCCAGTTGCTTCGGCGAGTTAATGTCAAAGGGTTCGCCCGCCAGGCTATGAATCTCGCGGGTCAGGTCCGTCAGCTCGGCGGAGAACTCCTCCGACATGCGGGCCAGAATCTCCTGATCAATCCTGACTCCAATCATTTCAACATCAGCCAGCACCTCGGCCAGTGGCAGCTCAATCTGCGAATACAGCTCCCGGACGTTTTCCCGCGAAACTTGAGGGCTCATCATTGCAGCCAGCTTCTGCGTATAGCTCGCGGCCTGTCCCAGCGAACCGTTGAGCTTGCGCCCCAGGCGCAGGAGAGCAAGGGATTCCAGCGTGTGGCTGGTGGCCAGAGGGTTTAACAGATAGGAATAAAGCATAGTGTCGTGCGCCACCTCGCCCGGCTCAATTCCCTGTTTGCGAAGCATCATGCGGAAGAGCTTTGAGTTGTGGACCGCCAGAGCGTGGGTGTCTCCGGCAACCCCCTTTTTGAGCGCACCTATCGCGGTCGCAAGAGATTCGGCGCCAATCGTCCCGGAGCGCTTGCCGTCTGACAAGCCTATTCCCGCCAACCGGCCGCCAAAGCCTTCCCCGCCCTCCACATCAAACGCCACGGCCAGCTCAGCACCCTCCGGCACGTCGTTGAGCCAATGCTCAACCTCATCAGGGGTTCGGAGTTCTGCCGAGTCGTCGCTCTCTGCAACTTCTTCCGTTCCGGATTCCTGCAGCAGGTCGTTCAAGAGCGAGGCAAAACCTAGTTCCTGGCACAAGGTTCGGATCTCGTCGACGTCGTATGCGGCCTGCTGCAGGTCTTCGGTGCTGATCTCCAGCGGCACATCCGTGCGGATGGTCGCCAGCTCCCGGCTCAACAGGGCCTCATCGCGAAAGTCACGCAGCGCTTCCCGATAACTCTGTCGCTTAACTTCCTCGTATTTTTCAAGCGCAGCATCCAGAGTCCCAAATTGGTTGATCAATTCAGTGGCGCCTTTGGGCCCGATGTAGCTCCGCTTCTTCCCGCTTTCTGTCTGCAGAGGCTCGCGGCCCGGCAACGGACGCGCGCCGGGAATGTTATCACTGGGGTCGCCAGTCAGCGCCAGCCAGTCCACCACCTGGCCAGGCTCCACGCCGATGATCTCCTTCACCCTTGCGGCGTCGCACACGGTTTCGCCGTTCGAAGAGGAGCGAGTCGGCTTCAGAACTTTCACCTGGTCGTCAACAAGCTGGAACAGGTCCTCGTCGCCGGAAGCGATAAAAACCTCATCGCCGTGCTCGGCAGCCTGGTGGGCCATGGTTCCAATCAGGTCGTCCGCCTCAAACCCTTCCTTTTCGATCAGCGGGAGCCCCAGCGCTTTGCAAAAACGATGCACGTAGGGAAGCTGGATTGCCAGCTCCTCAGGAAACGGCGGGCGGTTGGACTTGTATTTTTCAAAAAGCTCGTCGCGAAACGTGGGAGCCGCCGTGTCGAATGCCACCGCAACTTTTTCCGGCCGGTAGTCTTTCAGCAGTTTGCGGATCGTCCGCAGGAAGATGTAGATTGCCTTGGTCGGCATGCCGCCTGGAGAGGTCAGCGAGGTCTGCATCGGAGCGTAGAAGGCCCGAAACAACAACGACATCCCGTCAATCAAAACTACTTTCCCCGCTTTTGCCGTTTCGGCCACGCCTATTCCTCCTGGCAATAAGAGCCATTGTATCTTAGCAGTAAAACCCACCCGGACCCCAGATTTGCCCGGCGCATGGCCGAATCTGAATCAAATTGTGGCATTTTTACCACATATGAACATCCGCACAACGCCAACTGCTATCGTAATCTATTGATATAATGAAACTTGTAAATTACAGGTAGTTGGAACCGTTATTGCTAGTTGTCAACGAGAACTGCGGGAGGATTTTTGAGCCACCAGAATACGATTGCTCGATCGGTATCAACCGAAGGAATAGGCTTGCACACGGGAGTCCCGGTGCATGTGCGCCTGTTGCCGGCCCCAAGCGGCACAGGCATTATTTTCAGACGGGTTGACCTGGACGGATTTCCCATCAAGGCCAGGGCAAAAAATGTGACCAAGGTCAGCTACGCGACCAGCCTGATGCGGAAAGGAGTCCTCATCTCAACCACTGAGCACCTGCTTTCCGCGCTCGCGGCGTCATCCATCGATAATGTCTTCATAGAAATCGACAACCTTGAAGTTCCTATTATGGATGGCAGCGCGCTTCCCTTCATCAAGCTTATCCGTACAGCAGGCCTGAAACAGCAGCGAGCCGTCCGCACGCAGGCCAAAATCGTCAAGCCCGTTGAAGTGGTGGACGGCCAAAAGCGCATTGCCATCCACCCAGCCGAAGATTTCAAAATTACTTATCGGATATCCTTCTCTCACCCGCTGATTGGCGAACAGGAACGCACTTTTACGATGAACCTGCCAGGCTACGAGCGAAGCATCGCCCCGGCCAGAACTTTCGGCTTTATCGACGAGGTTGAGATGCTGCGGCAGAGCGGCCTGGTGCGAGGCGGCTCGCTTGAAAACGCCATTGTCCTGACGCAAACCGGCGTTATGAATCCGGAGGGCCTGCGCTTTCCCGATGAGTTTTGCCGGCACAAGATTCTGGACCTGGTGGGTGACCTGGTCATGTTCGGACGCCCGCTGGTCGGGCACGTTGTGGCCGACCGCGCCGGCCACGCAATGCACATTGCACTGGTCAGCCGCTTGTTGCGAGAAAAGAGCGCCTGGAAGCTGCTTCGGGCGCCGCAAACCGCCATGGCGCGTTCCCGTTCCGATACCCCTGCCGTAGCCCCCAGCCCGGCTTCCTAGAGTCTTCTCATCCGGGCACTTGACGATATAGTCGCCCCCCTGCCCATCTGATATACTTCCCTTGAAGGTGAACCTGCCAAATGCGAGAGCCTCCATGTCCACGGTAGATACAGACAAAGAGTTCAGCGTTTTCGATTCGATGGCTGCGCGCTTCGATATCGCAGCCCGGAAACTTGGTCTGGATGAAGGAATCCTCAAGTACCTTCGCACTCCCAACCGAGAAATCATCGTCCACATTCCCATTACAATGGACAACGGCAAGCTGGAAGTCTTTGACGGCTTCCGGGTCCAGCACAGCATTGCGCGGGGCCCGTGCAAGGGCGGCCTGCGCTACGGGCCGGAGGTCACGCTGGACGAAATCCGCGGCCTGGCGGCTGAAATGACCTGGAAATGCGCCGTGGTTAACATCCCGTTCGGGGGCGCCAAGGGCGGCATCATTTGCGATCCGGAACACCTCAGCCAGCAGGAACTGGAAAAGATCACGCGCCGGTATACGGCTGAGATCCTGGACTACATCGGCCCCGAGCGAGACGTCCCTGCTCCCGACATGAACACCAATGAGCAGACGATGGCCTGGATCATGGATACCTATTCCATGCACGTACGCCACACCGTCACCGCCTCCGTCACCGGCAAGCCTTTCGGCCTGGGAGGTTCACGCGGCCGGCCGGCAGCCACCGGGCGCGGCTGCATGATCGTTACCGACCAGGCGCTCAAGCGCTTCGGGCGCCAGCGCGAGCAGACGCGGGTGATCGTTCAGGGTTTTGGAAACGTGGGTTCGCAGGCTTCACGGCTGATGCACGAAGCCGGGTACAAGGTCATCGGGGTTGCCGACATCCACGCAGGCATCCTCAACCCCAACGGACTCGACATCCCGCAACTCATCGAATACTCAAAGGAAAACAAGACGATCGAGGGTTTCCCCGGTTCCGAGCGCATCGACAGCCAGGAAATTCTGGAACAGGACTGCGACGTCCTTCTTCCCGCAGCAACCGAAAGCGTCATCACCAGCAGGAACGCCGGCCGCATCCGTGCCCGTATTCTGGTGGAAGGAGCCAACAGCCCTACCACGCCTCCCGCCGACGAGATTCTTTTCGATCGCGGGGTGTTCGTGGTGCCCGACATCCTGGCCAACGCCGGGGGCGTCACCGTCTCATACTTCGAATGGGTCCAGGACAGGCAGGGATACTTTTGGCCCGAGGGGATGGTGAACGAAAGGCTCAAGCACATCCAGGCCGCGGCCTTCAATGACGTAGTCCACTACGGCGAAAAGCACAACGTCAACAACCGCATCGCAGCCTATATGCTGGCCATCGACCGTGTCGCCACCACGCTTAAGCTGCGCGGCATCTACGCGTAAAGCCCCCGCAGCCTTCAACTCAACGGGGGCCTTCACGCTTTCCTTCGTTAAACCGGGCGTTGCAGTTCACTTGTCGTCAGGACACATGAACTTGAAGGCATAAGCCGCAAGAGCTCCACCCAGGAAGTTCGCCAGGAAATAGATCCAGATCTTGGCCCACGCAGACATTCCCATCACCGAAATCCCAACCGCAACGGCTGGGTTGAACGCAGCGCTTGCAATGCTACCCACAGCGAACGCACCGGCAAGGACCGTAAAACCAATTGCCAGACCGTAGAACGAATTGCCTTCCGTACCCTTGGCCGTTGCTGTGTTGAGAACTGCTAGAACCAGCGCGAAGGTAAACAGGAACTCCGCCAGAAGTTCCGGTCCGACCGCCAACTCTCTGGTTGAGACCGTGGCCGAACCTTTCAGGTACATCACAGCGAAGGCGGCAAGAACCGCGCCAATTGTCTGGGCAACCATGTACGGCGCTACGTCTTTCGTATCACAGCGTCCGCGAAGCCATACCCCCAGGGTCACTGCCGGATTGTAGTGCCCGCCTGAAATGTGACCCCCGACAAAAACCATGACCATCAGGATCGATCCGATCGCCAACGGGGGAATCACTCCACTGCCCCCCACGATCACGGTCATCCCGATCGTCAGCACCAAAAAGAAGGTCCCGATAAACTCCATGGCATATTTGTTCACAGTGAGCCTCCTTGCAGCTTTCGGGTATTTTTCTTTCGTCACTGTCCGTCGAAACGCAACACGTACGTCTTGGCAAATTGCTGTTCTCGGGCTCCGGATACCTCCGATTTCCATTCCCTGTCCAGGCTCAAATTGAACAGACCAGGCGGCCTTCAGGCCTGACGGGAAGCATTTGTCAAAGCCGCCTGGCCGGCCTCCGTCAGCACATAGGCTTCACCTTTAGTTTCCACAAGCCCTGCCTCCACCAGTTCCCGCGCTCCGCTGCGAATCCGGTAGAGAGGCAGGTCAGTTTTCTCGGCAATCTCGTTCAGCGGGACACCATCCGCCATTGCGGCCAGAATCTTCGCCGCAATCTCCGTCATATGACCGCTGCTATCGATACAGGGCATTGTTCGCTCCTTCCCAGGCGGGGACAGTCAGCCCCCGCCTTACAATTAGCGCACCAGGGGTTCGACTAAAGCGATTTCTTGGAGAAATACCAGTCTTTGGTCTCGAAGCCGGCCTTCATGCGCGCTTCGGCAGCCTCGGCGGTTGCAGGCGGAGGGACAATGACCTTCTCGCCCGGTTTCCAGTTTGCCGGGGTCGCCACACCATGCTTGTCGGTGGTCTGCAAGGCATCGATCAGTCGTAGTATTTCCTGCATGTTGCGGCCGGTGGTAAGAGGGTAATAGATCATGGCGCGGAGAACGCCGTTTGGATCGATGACGAAAACGCAACGGCTGGTTTCCGTCTTGCTTTCTCCGGGCATGATCATTCCATAAAGCGTCGCTACATTTTTATTCAGGTCCGCAATCACAGGAAACGGGATCTTCACGCCAAACTTCTCCTCGATATTCCGAACCCAGGCGATGTGGGAATAGGTGCTGTCGATGCTCAAGCCACACAGTTCCACCCCTCGCTTTTTCAGTTCAGGGGCAAGCTCCGCAAAAGCGATGAACTCTGTTGTGCAGACCGGGGTAAAGTCCGCCGGGTGTGAAAAAAGTATCAGCCAGCTTCCTTTAAAGTCTTCCAGGCGCAAAGTCCCGTGCGTTGTTTCAGCCTCAAAAACCGGTGCTGGCTGGCCAAGGCGAGGAAAACCCAGAACGTCCTTTTCCTGAGTTGTCGTGTCCATTTTCGGTCCTCCTGAAGGTAATCTTTGAACTGATAATGCCTGATACGATTTGGGACCGACAGTCTCACTCTGGGCCAAGGGCGGACCGAACACCGCCCACTGACAAAGGAAACAGGATGAAGGCAGGAAATTCTATCTAGAAGAATTATACTCGGGGTTTCGGTCTTAAGGACAAAGATTCTTAAGAGCCACTCATTGCCTGAGGGAACCCAAAAGGAAATCGGTGGCATTCCTGCAATTTACAGGATGAAGGGGGTGGCAAACGCGAATCCACGCGTCCCCCTTGCGGAGATGCTGTCATGGGCTTGTCGCCAGGAATGGTCAATAGGCCGACCGCGCCAGGCGCCGGTATTCCCGTTCCGATTCGGCAGGCAGCAGGACCCAGAGCGTGTAAATTCCAAGTGCTGTTCCGAACGGGACATGAATCAGTGAGATAACTCCCAGAATCAGGGTCAGCATGCGGGCCCAGGGACGGTATTTCAGCAGCCCCCATCCGGCCAAGAAACCCGCAATCGATGTTGCAAACAGTAAGACACCGATCATTCCCGCAATGGGCCAGATAAAGGGGCGCATCGGGAACGGAATAAAGTGCATGGCAATGCTGCCGCCGAAAACAATTCCAAATCCCCGCGCCAACCCGAGAATTGAAATCACCAGCCAGAGGATGGCGAGAATCCGGGTGTGCTTCTCAACCTTGCTGCGGAACGCCGGCAAAGGCGCGATTCTTGCTGTGGGCGGTGGTTCGGGTGGAGGAGGGGTCACCTCGGCTGAAACCTGCTTGCCGCACTTGCTACAGAAATTCTGTCCCGGTATCAGGGTGGAACCGCAGTTGCTACAAAACATGTCGTTACCCTCTTTGCTTTCCTCTTCACAATAGGATACGAATGCTCAGGCAAAATTGTTCAAGCTTTTAATGGTCCTGTGAGTAGCGGCGAGTTCATCTCACCACATGGCGGCATAAAGCCGCCTCTACAAATAACCCGGTATTTAGGGATAGTTTCCGGGTTAAAGGTCCTGCTTGGAGTACAATCAGAAACTTGGTTTCAGCTTATGCCACAAGACCCCAAGTCCGAATATTTCGCTCGCCTGGAAAACCTCCGGCAGTCGCAATCCCGTCTCGACCTCCGGCACAGGGCGCTCGGCCGTATAAACCTGGTGATCGCTCTGGCAGGGCTCGTGGTCATCGTGCTGGCCCTGGACTCACACTCCGTGTCTATTTTGTGGGCATTGGTGCCAGGGGCGGCGCTTGCGCTTTCTGAAACAGTCCACTCGCGTGCGCTGCGAGCATTGAAACAGTGCAAGCGCGCCATCGCGTTCTACGAGCGGGGCATCGCCCGGCTGGGCAACCGCTGGGTAGGCACAGGAGAAACGGGGGAGCGTTTTCTGGATTCTGCGCACCCTTACTCTCGTGACCTCGATCTTTTCGGCCAGGGATCACTGTTCGAGCTTCTCTCCACTGCGCGCACTGCCGCCGGCGAAGAAACTCTTGCACACTGGCTGCTGGCGCCCGCCGCCGTGGATGAAATCCACCGCCGCCATGCCGCCGTTGACGATTTGAAAACAAGGCTGTCGCTTCGCGAGGAGCTCGCCGTCCTGGGTGAAGATGTCCGCTCCAAAGTGCATCCCGATGCTCTGGCGGCCTGGGCTGAAGCCGACCCCGTTCTGAAGTCCGGGCTGGCGCGCATGGCAGCCTTTGCGCTGGCAGGCGTGTGGCTGTTCAGCATCGTGGCGTGGTTCGCATGGGGCTGGTGGCAACTGGTACTGGCGGCCAGCACGGTGAATCTGTTTTTCAATTCCCGGTTCAGTGAACGCGTCCAGCAGATCGTTCCGGACCTGGGGGCGCTCACCGACTCCGGGGAGCAGAAACTTCCATCCACAGAGGATGTTTCAAAAGACCTCTCTGTGCTTGCCGTTGTCCTGCAAAGGCTCGAGCACGAAGAATTTTCAGCGCCAAAGCTCGTCGATTTGCAGGCTGCTCTAAAAACCCAGGGCGTATTCCCTTCGCAGTCCATCTCACGCCTGGGCCGCATGGTCGAATACATGGAATCGCGGAGAAACCCTGTCATAGGAGTCTTGAACCCATTCGTATTCTGGAGCTTCCAGATCGCTTTCGCCATCGATTCGTGGCGCGCAAAATTCGGGCCGTCGATCCGAAGCTGGCTGGAGGCGGTGGGCGAACTGGAAGCCCTCTGCGCTATCGCGGGATATGCATTCGAGCACCCGGCCGACGTCTTCCCTGAGTTCACATCGCCTGAGCAGGGATTATTCCAGGCCGAAGACTTTGCTCATCCTCTGCTTCCCGAAGAAAGGGCCATCCGCAACAACCTGACCCTCGGAGGAGAATTGCGGCTGATGATCATCAGCGGTCCCAACATGGCCGGCAAAAGCACCCTGATCCGCGCCGTGGGAATCAACGCCGTGCTGGCCCAATGCGGCGCGCCCGTGCGCGCCCAGCGTCTCGTCATGTCGCCCCTGGCGGTGGCAGCGTCCATCTGCGTGCTCGATTCCCTCCAGGGAGGCATCTCCCGTTTTTATGCTGAGATCACCCGCCTCAAGCTGATCACCGAATTGACCAACGGGACTGTGCCCGTCCTTTTCCTGCTGGACGAGTTGCTGAACGGGACCAATTCTCACGACCGGCAGATCGGCGCCGAAGGCCTCGTTCGCAGCCTGGTGGACCGCGGCGGAATCGGCCTTGTCACCACGCACGACCTGGCGCTGGCCAAGATGGTCGACCAGTTGGGATCGCGGGCCGCCAACTTCCACTTTGAAGATCACCTGGAAAACGGCCAGCTCCGTTTTGATTACAAGCTGACGCCGGGTGTCGTCCAGACCAGCAACGCGCTCAAGCTGATGCGCTCGATCGGACTGGAAGTGTAGGTTCCAGGACCACCGGCAGGAAGACAGGTGCCGGACGCCGAATCCTCTTCCACAGGCTGGCATCCAATAGCTTTTAGCACACACTATCCATCAATCATTTTGTTTAGGGAGAAAGATTCATGTCGAGCCTGTTTGAGCCGCTCACCATCCGCAGTGTTACTCTTCGCAATCGAATCGCGGTTTCGCCCATGTGCCAATATTCCAGCACGGACGGATACGCAACGGATTGGCATCTGGTCCACCTGGGGAGCCGGGCCGTCGGTGGCGCGGCACTGGTAATGACCGAAGCCGCTGCCGTGCTTCCCGAAGGCCGCATCAGTCCCCAGGACCTCGGCATCTGGGACGACGCCCACGTCGAGATGCTGTCGCGCGTCGTTGGCTTTATCCACCAGCAGGGGGCGCTTGCCGGAATCCAACTGGCGCATGCCGGCCGCAAAGCCAGCACTTATGCCCCGGGCCGAGGACAGGGCGCAGCGCCGGAAAGCGAAGGCGGATGGCAGGTTGTTGGCCCCAGTGGCGAGCCCTTCAACGAGGTCTACCCCAAACCAAAGCCGCTGACGATTGACGGCATTCGCTCCATCACTGAAGCTTTTGCGCAGGCTGCCCGCCGCGCTCTCCAGGCCGGCTTCGATATTGTTGAAATTCACGGGGCGCACGGCTACCTCATCCACGAATTCCTTTCTCCCTTCAGCAACCACCGCCAGGATGAATATGGCGGTTCGTTTGACAACCGCACCAGAATCGTCCGCGAAGTCGTGAAAGCGGTCCGCGAGATATGGCCTGAAAATCTGCCGCTCTTTCTTCGGATTTCTTCCACTGACTGGAAAGAAGGTGGCTGGGACCCGGCACAGTCCGTCGAACTCGCACGCCACGTCAAAACGCTGGGCGTCGACCTGGTGGATTGCTCTTCGGGCGGCAATCTGGCCCACGCCGCCATTCCCGCCGGCCCCGGCTACCAGACTCCGTTTGCCCAGCGTATCCGCCGGGAGGCTGGCGTGCTGACCGGGGCAGTTGGATTCATCACCGGGCCTGCACAGGCTGACCACATCATCCGCAGCGGACAGGCGGACCTGGTTCTGCTGGCGCGCGAAATGCTCCGCGACCCTTACTGGCCACTGCACGCCGCCCGCGAGCTGGGCTATCCCACCACCTGGCCGGTTCAGTACCTGCGCGCCGCGCCACAAGGCTCCAGGGCCCGATGAACGATTAGGAGCCACGCCGCCGGTCGCACATTCCAGTTCAACGGGAGGCCCGCCAACAGGAAAGGTCCGGATTTTGCTTGACTTTCGTGGGCTAGTGTGATAGCCTTATTGCCGGTGGCGAAGGGGTTCGACGGCAGAAGTAAATAGTCTGGAAAGACTCTTAATGCTGACGCAAGCAATTGAAAACATTGACTCGACAATTTTGGCATTAAAATTGTGGGACAAAAAATTACATTTTTTAAAAAACAAACCGGAGAAGTCACTGAAAACAAAGGTTTGGCCTCCAAAAACAAACCCGAACGAACCGGAAAACGAAGCGGAGAAGTTGTTGAAAACATTAGAGGGCTGAAAAAACAAACCGGAACGAACCTAAAAACAAAGCGGAGCATCTTCTTGAAAATAAAGGCTAGGGAAAAAACGAACCGAAGCCACCCAGCCTCGATTGAGATCCAGCCGCAGAGACCTCATTCTCTTCCCCTTTCCTGAATAGCGCAGGAAATCTTTGACTCATACGCCAAAGATGCTTCACAACTCGGCGACCGAGGGACAAGCATTCCGCTTTCGTGATTTCGCCAACGTGCTACAATTTCAGCGCATGGAAGGAAACGGCGCGAATTCAATCCGAGTGATGGGCATTGACCCGGGCCTCAACATCACCGGCTACGGCATCATCGAGCACCGCCGCCAGGGAACATCTCTAGTGGAAGCGGGAGTGATTCGCCTGTCCCGCGCCGACGGAAACAACCTGCCGCTGCGCCTTGAAACACTATTCAAAGGCATCCAGGAAGTCGTCGAGGAATTTCGTCCGGAAGTCGTCTGCCTAGAAGAAGTTTACAGCCATGCCGACTATCCCCAGACCGCCGTGCTGATGGGCCACGCGCGCGGGGTGATCTGCTTGGCGGCGCGCCTGGCACGCGTCCCCGTGTTTCCCTTGTCGGCCAAGCGAATCAAGCAATCGGTCACTGGGAACGGCAACGCGTCAAAGCTCCAGGTTCAGCGCGCCGTGCAGCAGCAGTTTTCACTGGGCGCGCCACCACGACCGCCGGATGTGGCCGATGCGCTGGCTGTGGCGTTAAGCTATCTGAATACGCTTCGCACCCCGACCAGCAGCGTTCGCCTCAGAGGCGGAAGGCTGCGATAAAATTAGGTAAGGGGTCCGGGCAAGCCCCCGGGTGCAGCAAGACTCATCGAAGGAGTCATTCTCTGATCTCAGAAGTCACTGGCGAAGTTCTATATGACCGCATCGCGCACAACTCCCTGCTGGTGCGCGTCAACTCCCTCTGCTATGAAGTTTTTGTGCCGTCGGGAATCGCGGCCCGGCTGCGCCAGGCGGCAGAGAACGAGCGGAAGAATCCCCTGACGCTTTACACCATCTACTACATTGACGGAGGGATGGCTGGCGGCCACCTGACGCCCAAGCTGGTGGGATTTCTCGACCCGCTGGACCGCGAGTTCTTCGAGACCTTCACCAAGGTGCCCGGCGTGGGTTTTATGCGGGCGCTGAAGTGCCTCATCCGGCCGCTCAATGAAATTGCGCTGGCGATCGAGCGAGGTGATACCGACCTGCTGAAGAAGCTGCCCTACATCGGCGGCAAGACGGCCGAGCGCATTGTGACGGACCTGCGCGGCAAAATGGCCAAGTTTGCGCTGGCCCATAGCGACCAGCCGCTTTCAGTGGAGACCGAACCCATCTCAGACCTGAAGATGGAAGCCATTCAGGTGCTCGAGCAGCTGGAGTACTCGCGCTCGGAGGCCCAGCGGATGGCCACTCAGATCATGACCCGCTACAAGAACCTGAAATCAATCGACGAATTCCTGCGCAAGGTGTTTGAACAGCGGCAGGAAATAACAAACAGTTGAAAGCACTGGCCGGATAGGTAACACTCAAAAGATATGTCCAGAGTTCGATTAGTATCCCCGGACCTGATTTCGCAGGACGAAGAAGCCTTCAACCAGACCCTGCGGCCGCCCTCAATTGAGGAGTACGTGGGGCAGCGCAAAACGGTTGAAAAGCTCTCGATCGCCCTGCAGGCGGCCCGGCAACGTTCGGAATCGGCGGAGCACACCCTGCTTTACGGCCCGCCGGGCCTGGGCAAAACAACGCTGGCGCACATCATCGCCAACGCCATGGGCGCCAAGATCGTCACCAGTTCCGGTCCTGCTCTGGAACGCACCGGCGACCTGATGGGCATTCTCACCAACCTGGGCGAAGGTGACATCCTTTTTATCGATGAAATCCACCGGCTGCCGGCAAACATCGAAGAGTTTCTTTACCCCGCGATGGAGGACTTCAAGGTCGATTTTGTGGTGGACAAGGGAATGTTCGCCAAAACGATTAACGTTCCGCTCAAAAGGTTCACACTGGTGGGCGCAACAACGAGAGCCGGAAGCCTGTCAGCTCCCTTACGGAACCGCTTTGGCCTGTTCTTTCATCTGGAATTCTACCCCGTTGAAGACCTGAAAAAGATTATCCTGCGTTCGGCACAGATCCTGGAAGTCCCCATCGATGACCCCGGTGCCGCTGAAATAGCCCGGCGGGCGCGAGGCACACCGCGCATCGCCAACCGGCTGCTCAGGCGCGTTCGTGACTACGCCGACGTCAAGGCGGACGGCACGGTCACGCCGGAAGTAGCCTGCCAGGCGTTGCAGCTGGAAGGCGTGGACGAGCAGGGCCTGGATGAACTCGACCGCAGGTTCCTTTCCACGATCATCCGCCTTTACAAGGGCGGGCCGGTGGGTGTGGAAGCCATGGCCGCAACTTTGAATGAAGAAGTGGATACCCTGGTCGATATGGTTGAGCCTTACCTGCTCCAACTGGGATTTGTCAGCCGGACCCGGACCGGGCGCACGGCCAATGAGCCGGCGTACCGGCACCTGAAGATGGCCATGCCGGGAAAACCACCGGGGCTGTTTGAAAGTTAGGACAAGGCAGTTTCAACACCTGAATTTCAATCGATGAAGCGAGTTTTTCTTTCTCTGGGGTCCAATCTCGGCAACCGGTCTGGAAACCTTACGAAGGCGCTCGATGAGTTGGCCGCGGCCGGCGTGGAGATTCGGCGCACCTCATCGTTCTATCGCACGGAGCCGGTGGACTATAAACAGCAGCCATGGTTCGTCAATTGTGTGGTGGAGGCTGCAACAGAGCTTCTGCCCATGCAACTGCTCAGCGCGGTCCAGCGGGTGGAACGCAGCCTGGGCCGGCGACGTCTCATCGATAAGGGACCGCGCACGATTGACATCGACATCCTGCTCTACGAGAATGTTGTGGTCCGTTCCGCAACCTTGAACATTCCACATGTGAGCATGGCGGAGAGAAGGTTTGTTCTGGTGCCCTTGCGCGAACTGGAGGCGGGTCTCCGGCATCCCATAACCGAGCGGACCGTGACGGAAATGCTGAGTGAAACGGCGGACACCAGCAAGGTGATTCGCATCGATTCGCCGGATGCCGCACGTGGACAATAGCAAGGCTTCAAATGCAGGGGCTTTTCGGGTTTACAATAAGCCCCATCGAATCTCACAGAAAAGGTACCTGAATCAATACATGTTGAAATTTTCGCGCAAACCCGGGGTTCCCGGCAAGGGGGACACCCGTGGCTAAATTGCCAGCCTATGAACCACCACGATTCATCGCGGTTGAGGGGCCGGTCCGTGTGGGGAAAACCACCCTGGCGGACATCCTTGCCGACCGTCTGAAGGCCGACCGGATGCGCGATGTGGACGACAATCCCTTTCTCAAAGGGTTCTACCACGAAAAGCCGGGCGCGGCCTTCACGAGCCAGATGTATTTCCTGGTGGAACGCTTCCGGCAGTTCCGCGCGCTTGATCTTTCAGGGTCTGCAAACCGGACCGTGGTGAGCGATTATATTTTTGAGAAAGACAAGATTTTTGCCTATCTCAACCTGAGCGACGCAGAACTTCAACTCTACGAACAGTATTACCAGATTTTCGCCGAACAGGTCCCTATTCCCGATCTGGTGATATACTTACAAGCGAAGCCGGAGATGCTGAAGAAGCGGATTGAGAAGAAGAACGTCGCTTTTGAGAGCCGCATCTCGGAAGAGTACCTTGAAGCTGTTGTCAATGCCTACGAACACTTCTTCTTCCGCTATCGTTCGAGCAATCTGTTGGTGATTGAAACGTCCGAGATCGACTTTGTCGATCGGAACGAAGATTTGAAGCAGTTGCTTCAGCGACTGACGCAACCGGTTCGGGGCACTCAATATTTCTTGCCGCTTGGATCCGCTTCTACGGACTGAGACGGTCACGGACACTGCAGCAAAGGTCGCGTTCCTGGGCCGGCGCCGCAGTTTGGTAATCCGAAAAGTTTTGACCCTCTCAGTCCAGGCAGATTGAAGCCCGGCAAGGGCTTTCCGACGTCATGTTGCAAAGGCGCCGGAACAACGAGAACTGCGACCGAGAGGTTTTTTATTTTCGCCCGGGGCGCGCACGCGACGTCATCACAGCGCCCTGATTTTTCTGAGGAGGAGGTACTGCCATGGACCCGAAATTCCAGGCCGTGAGCAAAATCACCGTCCCTTTAATTCTTGAACGAAAGCTGCGCGGGGAGAAGATAACCGCCCTCACAGCCTACGACTATCCAACCGCCCGGCTGGTAGATGAGGCCGGTATTGACGTTCTTCTGGTCGGAGACTCTCTGGCACAAGTGGTTCTGGGCTACGACTCCACCGTGCCTGTGACTTCCGGTGAAATGCTTCACCATCTGCGGGCGGCGCGCCGGGGTGTAAGCCGCGCCCTGCTGGTTGCAGACCTGCCTTACGGCTCGTATCACCTGGGGGAAAAGGAAGCCTTGCGGACGAGCCTGCGTTTCATCAAACAGGGGGGCGCCGAGGCGATCAAGATTGAGGGCGGCAGAAAGCGCGCCCGGCTGATTCGCCGCATGGTGAATGCAGAAATTCCAACGATGGGGCACATCGGGCTGACACCGCAATCGGTTCATCGGTTGGGAGGTTATGGGGTCCAGGGCAGAACCCTGGAGTCAGCAAATGAACTTTTGGCGGATGCCCAGGCGCTGGAGGATGCCGGCGTTTTCGCACTGGTGCTGGAGGCCATTCCGCGTGAACTGGCGGCCATGATCACCCGCCGGTTGCGCATTCCAACAATCGGTATCGGCGCCGGGCCCGATTGCGACGGCCAGGTGCTGGTCTTCCATGATCTTGCTGGACTCAATTTTCAGCAACCGGCAAAATTCGTGCGGCCTTATGCTGATATGCACACAACACTGCGCGAGGCGCTCTCGCGTTATAAGGAAGACGTGGTAGAAGGCCGTTATCCAAACGACAGTGAGTCTTATCACTGCCCTATCGCTGTCCTGGAGCAATTTGAAAAGGAGGTTTCCGGTCGGCCGCGTTCCTGAACAAATGAGGTTCAAACTTCTGTTAAGGTGCCCCGTGATTTTTAGAAATGTGCGGCCGGGTCGCGGCCTTGACCGATTGTGTTGCCCGCCAGTCACAATGTTCTGAAGTAGCTTATGCGACTGATCACTTCTGTTAGCGAAATGAAGGCCCTGACGCGAGAATCACGTTCCCGCGGCAAATCCGTGGGGCTGGTGCCCACGATGGGTGCTTTGCACAAAGGCCACATCAGCCTGATACGCCAGGCTAAGCAACAATGCGATGTCGTGGTAGCCTCGGTGTTTGTAAACCCCACCCAGTTTGGACCCAACGAGGACTTCGAGCGTTATCCGCGCAATCTTGATAAAGACTTCACGCTGCTGAGTTCCTTTAACATAGATACCGTCTTCGCTCCGTCTACCGAAGAAATGTACCCCGAGGGATTCCAAACATCTGTGGAACCTGGACCCCTGTCGGAAATTTACGAAGGGGCCACACGGCCGGGACACTTTCGCGGCGTCTCTACCGTAGTCGTCAAGCTCTTCAATATTGTCCAGCCGGATATGGCGTATTTCGGCCAGAAAGATTTCCAGCAGGCCATTGTGATCCGCCGTCTCGTAGAAGATCTCAACCTTAACGTCCGTCTGGTACTGTGCCCCATTGTAAGAGACACAGATGGCATGGCGATCAGTTCGCGCAATGAATATCTCAAACCAGCACAGCGAAAGTCGGCCCTTTCACTTTCTCAAAGCCTTCGCAAAGCCGAAGAGATGGTGCATTCCGGGGAATCGGACGCAAGGAAGATCCTGGAGGAAATGTGCCGCATTTTGCGGGCAGATTCCAGAGTAAAAATCGACTACGTTGCAATTGTTAATCCTTTGTCATTCGAAGCCGTTTCCCGCATCACGACCGGGACCATTGCTCTCGTAGCGGCGCGTGTAGATAAAGTGAGGCTGATTGACAACGTGATTCTTGGCCCTGTGGGTACTTCACCGGAAGAACTGTTGCAAATGGCCCTCTCGGCTCCGGCCGTAACAACCTTGGAAGCCAGGGCCCCCGGAATTGACGCAGAAGCGGTGATGCACAAAATTGAAGGCTGCCGTGATTGCGCCGCCATATCAACAATTCTTCTTCCACCACGCGAGTTTATGGCCGGCTACATCAAGCGCGATTATCCTGACCTCAGTGCCGTCAGGACGGTGGTGGTTGGACGCCACGCCACGGCACGGGCTGACAATTCCTTCTATCGCAACAACGGGCGGCCCAACCGTTTTGTGACGGCTCTCTACGATTTGCTTGGAATCAGCAACTTCGCAGAATTCAAAAAGAGATTTGTCTTAACGGACGCCATCCGCTGCCACACGTCCGCCCCAAGGGTGCCCGATAAAGCCATGCGCAACTGTTCCCGGCATTTGCGGAATGAACTTTCTCTGTTTCCGAACCTGGAAACCCTGGTGGTGCTGGGCGAGGACGCGTATCAGGGAGTCCAACGTTTTATGCTGGAGCGCGCCGCGGACGAGGTTCAGTCCTTTAGCAATTTCATGGGAACAGAAGGCTGGGTTGAGGAGCAGGCCGACATGCCCTCTCTCGACAACCGCTCCGTTAGAATCTTCTATTGCCACCACCCGTCGCTGGGTTACCAGCGTAGTCCTTCGTTGGCCTCCGCACTTGCAAAATAGCAAAGGGACGCTGCCCGCTCACAGCTTTAGTGCAGCCAAAACCTGCTGGACGTGCCCGTCAACCTTTACGCGGGGAAATACAGATTTCACCCTGCCCTTCGGATCAATGATATACGTAGAGCGAATAATTCCCATGCTCTTCTTGCCGTAAAGCGTCTTCTCCTGCCAGGCCCCATAAGCGTCAAGGGTCTTATGGTCCGTGTCACTGGCAAGTGGGAAGTTCAGCTCATATTTGTCGCGAAACTTTGCGAGTTTTTCCGGGGAATCGGCACTCATCCCAACTACTTTTGCCCCAAGCTTGTCGAGTTGTTTTTTGGCATCACGAAACTCGTGAGCTTCCCGCGTTCAACCTGGGGTGTCGGCCTTGGGGAAAAAATAAAGAACCAATGCGTTGCCTTTGAAATCGCTCAGTTTGATGGGCTTCCCGGAATCAGACGGAAGTGAAAAGCCCGGCGCTTTGTCTCCAACTTTCAACATGGTCAGCTCCTCTCGTAAACAAACACTTCACCTGAATTACTTGGACCCTTTTGAGGTGGACTTTGAAAGCGTTCTACCGCCGGATTCGGGCGCGTTTTTTCCCGGTGCGTTCGAGGCTTTCATCAGTGATTTGTAAGCCTCGCGATATTCTTGGTTGCCAGGATCAAGTTTCTGCGCCTGCTGAAATTGCTGGAGGGCCACCGTCCGGTTGCCGGCTGCTTTGAGCGCCAGTCCCAGATTAAAGTGTCCGGCGGGATCGTTGGGCCTGATCCGCACTACCTGTCCGTACTCAGAAATTGCACCCTCCCAGTTCTTCTTCTTGTAGTAGGCTGTGGCCAGGTTATTGTGGGCTGTCGAGTAATTGGGATTCAATTGAATGGCCTGCTGATAATGCCTGATGGCGTCTTCCAGGTTCCCTTCCTGCTGCAGGGCCAGGCCCAGATTGTTGCACGCCACGGCGTACCGGGGATTCAGTTGCAGCGCCTTCTGATACTGTTTGACCGCAGCCTTCAGGTTCCCGACCTGCCGCAGGGCGTTGCCCAAATTGTTGTAGGGCTGGGCCCAGCCCGGATTCAAGGCAATGGTATTGCGGTATGAAATCATCGCGCCATTCAGGTCGCCCGCCATGGCGAGCGCGTTGCCCAGGTTGTCATGCGCGATGGCCCATCCAGGCTTCAGCTTCACCGTGGAACGGAACTGATCAATGGCCGGTCCCAGCTTCCCCTGCTGGGCATAGGTCAGGCCCAGGTCATTGTGAGCGCCGGCATTGTCAGGATCAATTCGAAGCGACTTTTCAAACTGCTTCGCCGCTCCGGTGAGATTTCCCTCCGCGCGAAGAATCGTACCCAGGTTGTAGTGTGCTTCGGCGTTGCCGGGGTCCAGACGGGCGACCCGCAAATATTCCAGCATGGCATAGTTTGGCTTGTGTAACTGGTTGTATGCGTTGCCCAGCGCGAGATGAGGCTCCGGCCAGTTAGGCTCAAGCTTCACGGCCCTCAGGTAATGAACAATGGCGTCTTTCAGCGCTCCCCTGGCTTCCAGTTTCTTGCCGGCCGCGAACTCTTCCCTTGCAGCAGCGCTCCATCTCACATCGCCACGTTGAACTGCCGCGCGTCTCCTTCTGGCTTCCCGCGGAGCCTTAGCTCTACAAACGCCGGAAACGAAGAGGGCGGAGACCGCCACCACAAACACTCGTGAGGGAAACGACTTCAGGACCATAAGCCACCAGCCCCGCAGCACTGGCAACCGCTGGAACTTTAACCCAGCGGGTCCCAGCGCCGCAGCGCGGAACAATCACGAAAGCTCTTTCCTCAGCACTTCCTGGACCAGCTTCGGCTGCGCCTGCCCCCGCGTGGCCTTCATCACCTGGCCCACAAACCATCCAATCGTGGCCGTCTTGCCCTGCCGGTATTGCTCAGCCTGCTTCGGGTTGGCGGCGATAACTTTTCGGGCGACCACTGCAATCTTTTCAGGGTCAGTAATCTGCTCAAGGCCCTTGTCACTCACAATCTGGCTCGCTGACTTCCCTGTCTTGAGCATTTCCGCCAGAACGTCCTTGGCCATTTTTCCGGAAATCGTATTCCCGGCAATCAGCTTGATCAGCCCTGCCAGATTTTCGGGGGTCACCGGGCTTTCCTGGATCGCCTTGCCGTTCTCCTGCAGCAAATAGCTCAGATCATTCAGGACCCAGTTGGCCGCCAGCTTCGCTTCCCCGCAGGATTTCGCGGTCTGTTCAAAATAATCCGCCATGGCCCGCGAGGCCGTCAGCACACCAGCGTCCTGTCGCGGCAGGGCGTATTCAGTCTCGAACCGGCTTTCCCGCGCCTGCGGAAGCTCGGGCAGAGACTGGCGCACCGCTTCCTTCCACTCTTCCGTCACAGCCAGTGGCAGAAGGTCAGGCTCGGGGAAATACCGATAGTCGTGCGCAAATTCTTTTGACCGCATGCCGTAGGTACGCTGCTCGCGGCTGTCGAACAGGCGGGTTTCCTGAAAGATTTCGCCGCCGTTTTCCAGCACCTCGATTTGTCGCTCCACCTCGTACGCCAGCGCCTTTTGCAGAAACCGGAAGGAGTTCAGGTTCTTCACCTCGGTCTTGGTTCCAAAGGCTGTCGCGCCCTTTTTTCGTACGCTGACGTTGGCATCCACGCGAAGGCTTCCCTCTTCCATGTTGCAGTCAGAAACCTCAAGGTAAAGCATCAGCGTTTTCAGCCTCGTCAGGTAGTCGTAAGCTTCTTCCGGCGAGCGCAGGTCCGGCTCGCTGACAATTTCAATCAGCGGCACGCCCGAGCGGTTGAGGTCAATGTATGTTTTTTCTCCGGAATCCGCAAATCCTTCGTGGAGCGACTTGCCTGCGTCTTCCTCCATATGCACGCGGGTGATTCCAATCCTTTTCTGCGCGCCGGCGACTTCAATTTCAATCCAGCCGTCTTCAGAAAGCGGCTCGTCGTATTGCGAAATCTGGTAACCCTTGGGAAGGTCGGGATAGAAGTAATTCTTGCGCGCGAAACGCGACCGTGGATTCACGCGGCAGTTTAGCGCCAGTGCAGCCTTCACCGCCATTGTCACAGCCTCACGGTTCAGCACTGGCAACGCGCCCGGCAAGCCCAGGCACACCGGACAAGTATTCTGGTTCGGGGGGTCCCCAAAATGCGTCGAACACGAAC
>Ga0102953_1000821_pt1 | contig 20479 bp, 17 predicted proteins | sample SalPon2A_C_D2_MG_FD_78509 | JGI IMG/M metagenome (GOLD analysis project Ga0102953, IMG submission 78509) | Soil microbial communities from South San Francisco under conditions of wetland restoration - Salt Pond MetaG R2A_C_D2_MG | ecosystem: Environmental > Terrestrial > Soil > Wetlands | place... | reverse complement strand
TGCCCGTGCCTGTGTTGCCCGAGCCGTCGGGCGACGCGGGGCCCAGCGGGCCGACGGTCGCCTCGAAGTCGTACACCGACGGCCCGGCGAGCTTCACCTGCGTGCCCGACTGGAGCTGCAGCAGCGCCACGACGTAGGCGTCGCGCGCCTGCAGGGCACCGAGCTGCGCCTGGAGCTGGTCGAGCTCGGCCTTCTGGTACTGCACCTCGGGGATGAGCCCGGCGTTCAGGCGATCGGAGGCGAACTTCAAGCTCTGGTTGCTGTTGGCCAGCCCGTCCTGCTGGATGCGCACGTTGTCGGCAGCGCTCTGCGCCTGCACCACCAGGTTCCGCGCCTGGATCTCCAGTCCCCGTTCGGCCTCGGCGACGAGCTTCTCGGTGGTCTGCAGCTGCGTCTTGGCCGAAGCGATCTGCGACGCCGAGGCGTAGCTGGGGTCGAGCAGCGACACGCCCAGCCGCGCCAGCTCCAGGCCCTGCTGCGACTGCAGCAACTGGGGCGTGCGCGGGAGCGACCGGATGGCCGCCTGGACGTCGGGGACCGGTACCAGGAAGGCGTCCGGGATGGGCTCGAGCTGCCCGGGCTCGAGCTTCTGGCCGACCAGCCCCTCGAGGTTGGCGACCGCGACCGCCAGGCTCGTGTGCGCGGTCTGGGCGTTCCGGTTCGCGCTGTCGACCGATACCTGGGCGTCCTGCACGTCGAGGTCCGTCCCGCTGCCGTTGCTGCGCCGGATCTTGGCGATCTGGAGCGATGCTTGCGCGACCGCCACCGCCTTGTCGGCGACGGCCGCCTGCTCCCGCGCCTCCAAGACGCCCGTGTAGGCCTGGGCGATCTGCACCAGGGCGTCGTCGAAGGCCTTCTCGAGCTGCGCCTTGTCGAGCGCGACCGCCTGCCGTGCCTTGGTCAGGTCCATCTTCAGGGCCAGCGGGTCGCCCTGGACGCGCACCAGCTCGTTGCTGTCGTTGAGCAGCTCGAGCCGCTTGGTGACGGCGTCCGGCCGGCTCTGAGCGGCCTGGAGGGCGTCCTGGAAAGAGAGCGCGTGCGCGACCGGCACGAGCAGCGGGAGAGCGCCAAGGAGCGCGAACACGAGGCGTTTCACGGCCTTACCTCCGACACGGGTTGGGGAACGAGAGGCTTCGCGTAGAAGCGGTAGTAGGCGAGGGTCTTGGCGAGGACGTCCTGGCGTGCCTGCTGCAGGCTCAGCTGCGCCTGCGTGAGGTCGAGGGCGGCCTGCTGCGTTTCGAGTGGCGTCCCGAGGCCGAGGGACTCGCGCGAGCGGTCCTCCTGCAGCGTCTTGGTGGCGTCGTCGACCTTGCGGTGGGCCAGCGACAGGGCGCGCTGGGCCTGGGCCAGGTCGTTGTCGAGGGACGCCTTCTGCACGGCGGCCCCCCGCTGGGCGGCGTCGACGCCGTCGCGTGCGGCCCTGAGCTGCGCGTGGGTGGCGTCGAGGCCGTCGATCACGCCGGGGGAGATGGTGAGGGACACGCCGATCTGGAAGCTGCCGTTGATGTGATCCTGCGGGAACGACGCGCCCGGGCTCTGGTATCCGTAGCTGACCTTGGGTTGCAGCGTGCGCGACTCGATGGACACGCCGAGGCTTTCCTTGTTGTCGAGGTTCCAGGTGTAGCCGGCCTGCACCACCGGGTAGACCGAGCGGGTGGCGTTGGCCACGGACACGGCCGCCAGCTCGGCGGACAGGCGCGCCTTCTGCAAGGACAGCGCCGTGCCGTCGGGCACGTCGAAGGTGAGGGTGGAGACGTCGGGAGCGGGCGTCTGCCCCACGAGGCTCTGGAGCGTCGCTCGCGCCAACCTCAGGCTGCCCTGGGCGTTGGCAACGTACTGTCGGGCCTGCTCCAGGCCGGTCTCGGCGCTGCGCAGGTCGCGTTCGCTGGCGGCACCCTTGCGGATGCGCAGCCGGGTGGCGTCGAGGGCCGCCTGCGCGGCCTTCTCGCCCTCCTCGGCGGAGTCGACCGACTCGCTGGCGAGCTGCACCCCGTAGGCGGTCTGCAGGGCCTGGATCTGGAGGCCGGTGAGGGCGTCATCGTAGTCGAGCTGGGCCTGCCGGAGCTGGATGCGGCTCCTGTTCGCCTGGTCCGCGGTGTCGCCGAACAGCCAGGGGCGCACCGTGACGTCGGCGGAGACCTGACCGCCGTTCGCGGGCAGGCCCTGCATGCCGGGCGTGGTGGGGTCGAGATCGACGGGCTGGTTGTCGAAGCGGGAGTAGCCGCCCGAGGCCTTCAGCGACACCGGATCGTAGGCGCCGTGGAGTTGGGCCGTGGCCGACGCCACGCTCTCGGCCGAGGCCTGCAGCGAGGGGTAGTCCGCGAGCGGCGCCAGGAAGCGCTGCAGGGCAGCGTCGGGGGCGGAGGCCGCCGCGCCGGTGGCGGTGCCGGACGGAGCCGCGCCGTCCGTTCCCTGTGCGGCCGCGAGGCCGGCCAAGGGGAGGAGCAGGCACAGCGCCAGGGTGGGTAGAGGGGTGCGCATGCCGGGCGTCATCCTTCGAGGAGCGTCTTCTGGATCCGCACGAGCGTCTCCAGGTCCTCGCTGGTGAGGCGCTCCATACTGGCGGCCGTGGCCGCCAGCCATGCGTCCTGGATGGCTCCGAGCGTGCGTCTGCCGTCGGGCGTCAGCTCGATGCGCACGCGGCGCCTGTCGTTCGGGTCGAGCGCTCGCGTGAGCAGGCCGCGCTCCTCCAGGTCGCCGATCAGAACCGACACCACCGACGGCGGCGCGTCGAGCTGATGCGCCAGCTCCTTGGGGTAGGTCGCTTCCTCGCCCACGAGCGCCAGCGCGAACGCCTGCACGGGGCGCAGCCCCATCGGTGCGAAGGCCTTCTCGGCGACCTGGCGTTGGACGCGCATCAGCCGGAACATGGTCTCCTGCAACTCGGCGATCAGCGCCGTCCGGCTGCCGGCGGTGGAGTCCGTCACGGCGTTCCGGCCGGGCGTCCCGGGCCGCGACAGGCCGGCGCGGAGGGCACATGGATAGTTGACGTGTCTGAATAGTTCAACATAGGCAATTGTTCAGCCTAGCAGACCGGGGCCGTGCTATGGAAGGGGCCTACCGCGAAGGGGCCCATAGAGGCGTCCCTCGCTGCCGCCGACGTCGTGCCGGACGCCGTCCGGGCCGGAGCCGCCATCCCGCCTGAGGTCCGTCCCCGCGCCTCCGGACGGGTCTGCACACGGCCTGCACGAGACCCTCGAACCGCCTGCATCCGGTCGCGCGAGGCTTGGCGGCATGACCAGCCTTCGCTCGTGGGCCGGGAGGGTGGCGTTCGCCCTCGCGCTCGCCGTGCTCGTCTCGGGCCCGCCGGCGTTGGCGCAGCCGGCGGGCCTCAGCCTGGCCGATGCGCTCGCCGCCCTGCCTGCCTCCCCCGGCTGGCAGAAGGCGGACCTCGACTACCGATCCGCCGCCGACGCCCTCGCCGCCGCCGATGCCGCCGCGGGCCTGCAGGTGTCGGCCGGCGGCAGCGTCAACCGTACCGACACCATCGCCGGCAGCGGCGGGCGCAGCGGTACGTCCGCGAAGCTCTCCGTGACGGCTTCGGCAACGGTCCTGCCGTGGGCGCCCGCCGACGCCGGCATCGCCAACGCCCGGGCGTCGCTGCAGGTCGCCGCGCTCGCTCGCGTCGACGCCCGCAACGCTCTCGTGCTGACGCTCGAGCAGCAGTACTTCGCCGCGCGCCTGGCGGGAACGGCCGCGGCCGTCGCCCAGGACGCCGCCGACCAGGCGCGTGCCAAGCTCGAAGCGGCGCGGGCCCAGCGCGCCCAGGGGCAACTGAGTGAGGCCGGCCTGGCGCAGGCCGAGGCGGCCGCAGCGAACGCCCGGGCGGCGCTGGCGCAGGCTCAGGCCGGCCGCGACCTGGCGCGGCGCGCGCTCTTCGCCACCTTGGGCAGACCCGCATCGGACGTCGCGCTCATCACGCCGCCTCCGCAGGACGCCGGCCCCGCGACCGCCCTCGATCAGCTCCTGGCGGCCGGTATCGCACAGCGCGGCGACGTGCAGACGGCACAGATCAAGGCGGACCAGGCGCGCCGGTCGCTCTCGACGAGCGCCGCTCAGCGCTGGATCCCGAGCGCCAGCATCGATCTCGGCGTGTCCGGCAGCGACGCGACCGGCGGCCAGGCGGGCCTCGGCGTGAGCGCGGGCCTGGACTTCCAGAAGGGCGTGGTCAGCGGCACCGCCTCGTACCCGCTGGCGCCCGCCGGCAGCCCCGTGGCCACGCAGCTCAGCATCGGCGCGTCCGTGAGCATCCCGCTGAACGCACCGGCGGCGAGCGCCGCCGTGGGCTCGGCCCGGACGGCCGTCGCCAGCGCCGAGGCGGCGCTGGCCGCGACGCGCCGCTCCGCCGAGCTCGACATCCGCCAGCGCTACGCCGCTTGGCAAGCGGCGCAGGCGACGCTGGCCGCCGACCGGGCGTCGGAGGCCGCCGCCAGGCAGTCGCTCGACACCGCCCAGGCCAGGCTCGATGCGGGGCTGGCGACCACGCTCGACGTGGGTGACGCCCGGCTCGCCTACCGGCAGGCGCAACGGGCCGTCGAGTCCGACCGGAACACGCGCTACCTCGCTCTGCTCCAACTGCGCAACGCGCTGGGGGAGCTCAAGGCACCCCCAGGAGGACCGTCATGACGAGCCGTATCGCCACCTGCCTGATCCTGGCGTTCGGGGCGGCCTGGGCGCAGCAGGCGCCGGCCGCTCCTGGCGCGCAGCCCGCCCAGCAGCAGCCCGCCCAGCAGCAGCCCGCCCAGCAGCAGGCCGCCCAGCAGGCGCCCGCCCTCGACCTGGCGCAGGCCCTCACCCGCGCCTACGCGCAGGGCACCGCCCTCGCCACCGCCCGGACCAACCTGCAGAACGGCCAGCTGCAGCTCCAGGCCGCCCAGTCGGACCCCTCGACGCTGGTGGTGCAGAGGACCCAGGCCCAGAGCGCGGTGGCGCTCGACCAGGTCACCGTCGAGTCCACCAAGCTGCAGGTGCTCCAGAGCGTGGTGAGCGCCTACCTGGCGCTGTACGAAGCGCAGCAGAACGTCGCCCTGGGGCAGGCCCAACTCGACCTCGCCGACAAGAACCTCGCGGTGGCGCAGGCGAAGTACCAGGACGGCAACGCCACGGCTCTGTCGGTGTCGCAGTCGCGCACCGCCCAGCAGAGCGCGCGGCAGGCGCTCGCCAACGCGCAGGCGAAGGTGCCGGTCAGCGCCGCCCAGCTCGCCACGCTGCTGGGCGTGACCGACCTGGGCGCGGTGGCCGTGGCGCCGCCTCCGGACTTCCCGCAGGTGACGCTCGCCCTGGCCGAGCTTCAGAACGGTCTCTTGGAGCGCCTGCCGAGCGTGGTGCAGGCGAGACAGTCGGTCGACCTCTACGGCCTCCAGGTGAAGCTCTACGACAACGACTACACCCCCCGAATGACCTACCAGACGGCGAAGACCTCCCTGGACAACGCCCAGCGCACCCTCGACACCGCTCGGCGCAACGCTTCGACCAGCGTGGCCAACGCCTATCAGGCCGCGAAGAACGCCTGGGCCAGCGTCGCCATCGCCCGGCAGAACCTGGCCAACGGCCAGGAGATCCTCGCCCAGGACCAGGCGGCACTGGAAGCGGGCACGGTGGCGGCGGTGCAGGTGCAGGCCGACCAGGTGAACGTCGCCTCGGCGCGCTACAGCCTGCTCCAGTCCGTGGACACCTACCGGAACGCGCTGGTCACGCTCTCCGTGTCCGCGGGGCGTGACCTGACCGGCCTGGTCGAGCCGGCGGCGTCCGGCTCGGGGGGCACGTCGTGAGGGCGCGCTCGGTCGCGCTGCTGGCCCTGCTGGTGGTCGCCGCCGGCATCGGCGGCTACGCCGTCCGCGGAGGCATCGGCCGGCCGGCCGGCGGCGGCTCCGGGTCCGCAGGCGCCGCCCCGAGCGGGAGCCCGTTCGCGGGCGCGGGGCGGGGCGGTGGCGGCGCAGGCTTCTCGCGCGCCGGTCCCGGTGGCGGCTCCGCGGCCGGGAGCGGCGGCTTCGCCGGGCGCGGCGCCACGGTCACGGTGCAGTCCGTGGCGGCGACGAGCGGTCCGCTGATCGCGCAGCGCACCGCAACCGGCTCGGTGGTGCCGGTCATGCAGAGCAACGTGGCCGCCCAGGCGAGCGGCACCGTCAAGACCCTGCTGGTGGCCGTCGGCGACGACGTGACGGCCGGCCAGCCGATCGTCCAGCTCGGCACGGACACCCTGGAGCTGGCCGTCGCCAACACGCACAACCAGCTCAGCACCGCCCAGATCAACCTGCAGACGCAGCAGACCAACACCCAGCAGGCGCTCACCCAGCTCCAGAGCCAGCTCGCCTCGGCGCAGGCGGCCCTGGAGGCCGCGCAGGCGAACGCCGACTCCGCCCGGAAGGTCTATGCCCTGGGTGGCGCCTCCAAGTCCAGCGTGGACAGCGCCCGCAGCCAGCTCGCCCAGGCGCAGGCCAACGTGGCCTCGGCCCAGAACGCGATCTCACAGAACCAGCGTGCCGAGCAGGAGAGCCTGCAGCAGCTCAAGTTGGCGGTGGCCCAGGCGCACAACGGCGTCCAGCAGGCCGAGCTCAACCTCGCCAACGCCACCATCCGGGCGCCGTTCGACGGCCGGGTGGCGTCGTTCGCGGTCTCGCCCGGGGAGTACGTCGGCCCCTCCACCTCGGTCGCCACGCTGGTGAGCGCCCGCCGCCAGGTGCAGCTCATCGTGCCGCCCTCCGACGCGGCTGCCTTCGCCGACGGCACGCGGCTCAGCTTCGCCACCGGCGTGGGGCAGGTCCCGATCACCGTCAACCAGCGGCCCGGCGTGCCCGTCAACCAGGGCGTGACCGTGACCGCGAGCTTCGGCACGGCCGGAGCCGCCGATCCCCCCGCTATCGGCATGGTCGGCACCGTGGCCTACCAGGTGACCCTCGCAACGGCCACGCTGGTGCCGATCAGCGCCATCCAGAACGACGGCAGCAACACCTTCGTGTTCGTCATCCAGGGCGGCAAAGCCGTTCAGACCGATATGGTCATCAAAGCCCAGGCAGGCGACCGGGCCGCTGTGACCGGCGTGCCCTCGGGCGTCACCATCGTCGATCAGCCTCCGCCCGGCCTGTTGAACGGCGTTGCCGTGGCGGTCGCCGGCGCGGGCGGGCAGTGATGCCCGACGAGGACCGGCATGACGGCCCCGGTGAGCGCGGCCCGGGCGAGCGCAGCGCCGATGGCCGCAGCGCCGATGGCCGCAGCGCCGATGACCGCAGCGCCGGCGGCAACTGGGCGGGCGCCTCCGGGGCGGGCGGCCGCGACGGTGGCGAGGAAGCCCGTCGGGCCGACCGCAACATCGCCGCGCAGGTACGCACCAACCCGCTCGTGGGTCTCTCGGTGGCGCGCTACGTGCTCGCCATCGGCATCTTCATCGGCGTGGTGGTGTTCGGCCTGATCGAGACCAATCGCCTCGGCGTCGACCTGCTGCCGACGACCAACATCCCGGTCGTCATGATCGCGACCAGCTACCCCGGCGCCTCGCCCGCGGTCGTGGACCGGCAGGTCACGCAGGTGGTGGAGTCGGCCGTATCGACCGTCGGCGGCATCACCAGCATCAACTCCAACAGCGGCAACGGCTCGAGCCGCGTGACCCTGCAGTTCAATCCCGACGCCAACCAGGCCGCCATCGCCAACGCCGTGGCCGCCCAGGTGGCATCGTTGCGCGGCCTCCCGAGCGGAGCGAGCTCGCCAATCGTGCGCACCTTCGACCCCAACGCCCAACCCATCCTGGAGATGGGCCTGATGGGGCAGGGGGCCAACATGAACGACCTGGCCGCCTACGCCAACGACATCCTCGTGCCGGCCCTGCAGCTCGTGCCGGGAGTGGCGAACGTGGACGTGGCGGGCGGGTCGCGGTTGCAGTACCAGGTCCTGCTCGACCCCGCCAAGCTGAGCTACTACGACCTCTCGCCGCAGCAGGTTAGCTCTGCCATCGGCTCGTCCATCGTCAACCAGCCGATCGGCTCCATCACCCGCCAGGGCGACGTGCTCACGTTCGCCACCGACACGCAGCCCTCGAGCCTGGCGGACATCGCCGGCATGGTCGTGGACAGCAGCCGCAACGTCCGCGTGCAGGACCTCGGGCGCGTGCAGACGGCGACGATCACCAGCAACTACTCGCGCGTCGACGGCCAGCCCGCGGTGCTGCTGTCGGTGCAACAGGCGGCCGGAAGCAATGCCGTGGCCGTGGCGAACGGCGTGCGCAGCTACCTGGCCGCGACCACGTTCCCCAAGGGGTACGCGGTCACCGTCAGCAACGACACCACCGGACCCATCGTGGCGTCGGTCCACTCGACCCTCCACGAGCTGTGGATCACCGCCATCGTGGTGGCGGTCATCGTGCTGCTGTTCCTGGGCAGGCTCAACACCGCCTTCACGGTGATCCTGGCCATCCCCATCGCGCTCTCCGCAGCGCCGGTGCTCTACGGCCTGCTGGGCTTCACCTTCAACGAGGTCTCGCTGCTCGCGTTGATCGTGGCCATCGGCATCGTGGTCGACGACTCGATCGTGGTCGCGGAGAACGTCGAGCGCTACCGCGCCATGGGCATGGACCGGCGCACGGCGGTGCTGCGAGGGGCCAGCCAGGTCTTCGGGGCGGTGACCGCGGCGTCGCTGTCGCTGCTGGCGGTGCTCATCCCCGTGAGCTTCATGGGGGGCTTCGCCGGCAACTACCTGCGGCAGTTCGGCCTCGGTCTGGCGGCCGCCGTGTTCCTGTCATGGTTGGAGGCGCTGCTCTTCCTGACCGTGCGCATGGCCTACATCGGCGATGCGCCGCCGCAGACCTGGCGCGATGCCGGCCGGCGACTGCGCGGCTTCGCCGCGGCCGCGCGCTGGGGCCGGCGCAGCTGGCGGCGGCCGTGGGGCCTGCTGGTCGCGGCCGGCCTCGGCTACGCCATGTGGCGCTTCCTTCCTCACCTCGATCTGCTGGCGCTGCTCGCCTACCCCCTCGTGCTGATGGTGCTGGCCTACGTCGTGCGGGCGGCCTTCGCGTCGCTCGAGGCCCTGACCGGCACGCTCCACGGATGGACCGAGGCCGGGCTCATCCGGGTCCGGGACGGCTACGCCGCCGTGCTCTCGCGCATGCTCCCCTACAGCGGCTGGGTGCTGGCCGGAGCGGTAGCGTTCCTGGCCCTGACCTTCTTCGTGATCGGCCCGCGGGTGACGCTCAACTTCGTTCCGGAGACCGACTCGGGGCTGTTGCAGGCCGGCGCCCGGCTGCCGTCCGGTACCACCCTTGCCGAGGCCAACCAGGTGGCCGGCCACATCGAGGACTACCTCATGGCCCAGAGCGCGGTGCGAACCGTTCAGACCACCGTGAGCAGCAGCAACATCAACGTGCGGGCGCAGCTCATCCCGGTCACCCGGCGGCCCGGCATCTTCGCCTTGGGTGCGGAGTACCAGTCCGCCCTGCAGCAGGCGGCGAGCGCCGTGCCCGGCGCGCGCGTGTTCGTCCGCACCGGCGGCGGCTTCCGGGGCCAGGGCTCGGGCGTCAGCTTCGGGCTGCTCTCCACCGATTACGCGCTGCTGACCCAGCGCCTGCAGCGGATCCCGAACGCCCTCGCCGGCGATCCCGGCGTGCTCAGCGTGGACACGGGCAACCAGCCCTCCTCGCCGGAGTACGACTTCGTGCCCAACCCCAACCTGCTGGCCGGGACGGGCATCACGGCCTCCACGGTGGCGCAGACGCTGCGCGCCTACACCGGCGGCTCCACCGCCGGCACGGTCCAGAGCGGTGGCGAGAGCAACGACATCGTCGTGCAGCTCGACCCCGCCTACCTGCAGGACGCCCAGTCGCTACTGTCGCTGCCCATCTACTCTCCGACGCTCAAGACCAGCCTGCGCGTCAGCCAGCTCGGCGCCATCGTCCAGAAGCAGGCGCCCATCAGCATCGGCCGCAGCAACCGGCTCTACAGCGCCAGCTTCACCATCACCCCCAGCGCTTCGGCGCCCAGCCCCATCGCCTTCCAGCAGCAGATCGCGGGCGAGCTCACCCAGGCGGGCGTGCTCGACAACCGGGTGACCATGGGCGCGGGCGACACCTTCGGCCGCGCGGGCCTGTCGCGCCAGCTCGGCACACTGGGGCCGCGCGTGTTCGCGCTCGCCGTGCTGCTCGCCTACCTGGTGATGGGGGCGCAATTCAACTCCTTCCGCTACCCCATCTACCTGCTCCTTCCGGTACCCCTTGCGGTGGCCGGGGCGGTGTGGTTCCTGGTGGTGCAGGGGCAGTCGCTCGACATCTTCAGCCTGATGGGCATGCTGCTGCTCATCGGCCTGTCGGCGAAGAACGCCATCCTCTACCTGGAGTTCGTCGTGGAGCGCATCGGCAAGATGCCCTTCCAGGAGGCGATGGTGGAGTCGGCGCGGCTGCGCTTCCGGCCCATCGTCATGACCACGCTGACGGTGCTGGTGATCAGCTTCCCGCTGCTGCTGGGGCGCGGTGCCGGCTCGGAGTTCAACCGCGGCATCGCCCTGGTGATGCTCGGCGGCATCGTGGTGTCGGCCCTGCTGACGTTCTTCGTGGTGCCGGCGGCCTTCTACCTCTTCGAGCGGCGCGCGCAGGAGACCCGCGTGGCGCTGGCCGCGTCCTCCCCGGAGGAAGCGGCGGGCCTGGGCGAGGTGGGTGCCGAACGCGCCGGGCGCGGGGCGACCGACTGATGGGGCGGCCGATTGATGGGGCGGCCGCGCGCGTTGGCGCGGCGGAGGTCGGGCGGCGGGGAGCGGGCGGCGAGGGAACGCGGCCGGCGCGAGGCCGGCCGCCGCGCTCACCCCGTCCGCCCCAAGGCCACGTAGCGCGCTGCGAAGCGCGCGACCTGGTCGGCGCCGTCCCCGGCATCCGAGACCCGCACCGTCCCGCGCACGCCGACACGCGCCTTGCCGCGACGCTCGAGGGTGCGCAGGAAGGTGTCCCACTCCGGTGCCGGGACGGCCTCCACCCGCGCCTCGAAGGCGGCCTCGGCGGGCGCGTCGAAGTCGATGTGGCTGCGCTGTACCACCACTCGGGCATCGCGGCCCGCCCTCCGCAGGTCGAAGGCGACGCGCGTCCACCCGGCCAGGATGGCCAGCGCGGAGAGGCTGCCACCGAAGGCGGTGTGGCGGTGGTTGAGGTTGGGCTCGAGCGGCGCCCGCAGCCGGAGCTCGAAGGCGTCGAAGCGCTCCACGCGCACCCCCAGCGCGCGGCTCAGCGGGATGTGCTGGGCGAGGTAGCGTTCCAGGGTGCGCTCGGATGGGAGCGCGGCGCTGTGGGCGGGCCCGTCGGCGTGCATGACACGCCGATTGTAGCCGTGTGCGGGACGCTTGCGCCGTCGCCAGGGCTCGCCTATAATGAACGGTCTGGTGGCGGCCGGTAGGCTTCGGCCGCTCCGCTTCACAACGCGCACGTGACTCCGCGTTGCCCCTCCAGGGGCGCGCCGGCGTGTGTTGCTGGCGCCGGGTAGGACCGGCGCCGAGAGGGCTCGCCCCATGCAGGGGGAGGGACCCGGGAGGTCGGAAGATGTTCGCAATCGTGGAATCGGGCGGCAAGCAGTACCGCGTGGACGAAGGGGACGTGCTGCGCGTGGAGAAGCTTGCGGCCGAGTCCGGCACCGAGGTCGACCTGCCGGTCCTGCTCCTGGGCGGGGACGAGGTGGTCATCGGCACGCCGCACGTCGACGGCGCCCGCGTCGTCGCCGAAGTGATCGAGCACGGGCGGGGCCCGAAGATCGACATCTACAAGTTCAAGGCGAAGAACAACTATCGCCGCCACACCGGTCACCGCCAGCCGTACACCGACGTGCGCGTCACGCGCATCGAGGGTGCCGGCGGCGCGGGCGAGGGGGCGTCGGCGAAGGCTGCGCCCAAGGCGTCCGAGACGGCTTCTGCCAAGGGAGCGTCCGCCAAGGAAGCGCCCGCCAAGGAGGCGCCCGTCGAGAAGGCGTCCGCCGAGGAAGCATCGGCGAAGGCCGCAGACGGGAAGGGCTCGAGCGCCAAGTCCTCGAGCGCCGGGTCCTCTGACGCCGGGTCCTCTGACGCCAAGTCGTCCTCCGGGTCGACGGCGAAGAAGTCCGGCGCGGGCAAGGCGTCGGCGTCCAAGGCGTCGGCGTCCAAGGCGTCGGCCGCCAAGAAGACCGGGAGCAAGTCGGCTCCCAAGAAGTCGGCCGGCAAGAGCACGGGCTCGAAGAGCTCCGGCGCGAAGAAGTCGAAGGAGTAACCCGAGATGGCTCACAAGAAAGGCGTAGGCAGCTCCAAGAACGGTCGCGACAGCCAGTCGAAGCGGCTCGGCGTGAAGCGCTTCGACGGCCAGGTCGTCCTGGCCGGCAACATCCTGGTGCGTCAGCGGGGCAGCAAGTTCAAGCCCGGCCGCAACGTCGGCCTCGGCAGCGACTGGACGCTCTTCGCGCTCAGGAACGGTGTCGTGCGCTTCGAGGACAAGGGCCGCAAGGGCCGCTTCATCAGCGTCGACGAGAGCCCCGTCGAGGCGGTTGCCGCAGACTGATCTTCCTTCGGGCGGCTCTGGTTCATACGATTCTGGGCGAACGGCCGCCGTGGCGGCCTGACGGCGCGGCCCCGCAGGGGCCGCGCTTGACGTCGGAGGGTTGACGTGGGTTTTCGGGACGTCCTGGACATCACGGTGCAGGGAGGCAAGGGCGGCGACGGCGCCATGTCCTTCCTGCGCCTGAAGTACATCCCCAAGGGCGGCCCCGACGGAGGCCACGGAGGGGACGGCGGGAGCGTCTACCTGCGCGCGGTCGACGACGTCTCTGCGCTGGACCGACTGGCCCCGCACCGGCGCTACAAGGCCGGCACCGGCCAGCAGGGAGCCGGGCGCAACCGCAGCGGACCGGGCGGCGAGGACCTGGTGCTGGACGTCCCGGTGGGCACCACGGCCGTGGACCTGGACAGCGGCGAGCTGGTCGCCGACCTGGTCACGGCGGGGGAGACCGTTCTGGTCGCGGCCGGCGGGGAGGGTGGACGCGGCAACGCGTCGTTCGCCAGCGCCCAGCGGCAGGCGCCGCGCTTCGCCGAGTACGGCACCGCCGGGCGGTCGATGCGCCTGCGGCTCGAGCTCAGGACCATCGCCGACGTCGGCCTGGTGGGCTACCCCAACGCCGGTAAGTCGAGCCTGCTTGCGGCGCTGTCCAACGCCCGGCCGGTCATCGCCGACTACCCGTTCACCACCCTCACCCCGAACCTCGGCGTGGTGGAGCGCGACCTCGAGCGCCTGACCCTCGCCGACATCCCCGGCATCATCGAGGACGCCCACCAGGGCCGCGGCCTGGGCCTCGATTTCCTACGGCACATCTCCCGCACGCGGTTGCTCGTCTTCGTCCTGGACATCTCGGCAGATCCCGCCGAGACGCTCGCTTCGCTGCGCTCCGAGCTGGAGAGCTACGATCCCGGGTTGCTCACGCGGCCGGCGCTGCTGGCGCTCAACAAGACCGACCTGGCGTCGCCCGGCGAGGCGGAAGCGGCCGAGCACGCCCTCAGCGCCGCCGGAATGCCGGTGGTTGGCGTCTCCGCGCTGGAGCGCCACAACCTGGACGCGCTCGCCGGGGCGATGTTCGCGCTGTTGCCGGAGCGGCCCGAGCCGGTCAAGGGGGAGACGGGGGAGCGGCGCGTGCAGGTGCGGCCGCCCGAGGTGAAGCGCGACGCCAGCGGCGAGGGCTGGGTCGTCACCGGCAGCGAGATCGAGGCGCTGGTGGAGCGCTTCGACGCCAAGAACGCCGACGCGGTCTCCTACCTGCAGCGCTACTTCCGAACCTACGGCATCGATCGCCTGCTCACCCGCGCCGGCGCCGAGGACGGCGAGGACGTGCGCATCGGCGAAGCCGTGTTCGAGTACTTCTCGGAGGACACGGCCGGCGACGCTCGGGAGGGCGCCGACGACGACGGCGATGCCGCGTAGGCGCCTGCCGACGGCCGGTGGGCTCGCGCCGCGCCCGGTCGGCTCCGGCACGGCGCATGGGCATCACGGTGTGGTTGAATAGGCGGTGCCGCCGGCTGGCGGCTCGAGAACCGAGCCTGAACGCGTGCCGGGGACGCGACGGTTTCGCACTCGACGATCCGAGGAACCATGGCCGAAACAGATCCGCTCCCTGAACAGGACCCGTGTGCAAGGCCTGAGATCGCGGCCTTCTGCCCCCGCGTCGAGGAGATGGTCTCCACCGAACGTTACGAGCATATCCAGCGTGTCGCCCGCCTGGCCGTCGCCATCGCGCGCGCCAACGGCTTCCCCGAGGCCGACGCCGAGGCCGCCTGCCTGGCCGCGCTGCTCCACGACGCCGCCCGCGACCTGCCCCCGGAGGAGCTGTTCCGTCTGGCGCCACCCGAGAACGCGCTGGAGGAGGAGCAGCCGCTGTCGGTGCACGGGCGCGCCGCCCGCGTCATGGCCGCGTCCTGGGGCGTCGACGACCCGCGCGTGCTGGAGGCCATCGAAGGGCACGTCTTCGGCGTCGGGCCGGACAACCGTATCGGTATCGCGGTGTACGTCGCCGACGTGTGCGAGCCCGGCCGCGGCGTGAACGACGACATCCGCGAGCTGGCGATGCGCGACCTCACCCAGGCCTACGAGAAGGCGGTGGGGAGCAAGGTGCATTACCTGCGCTCGAAGGGGAAGCGCGTGCACCCGGCCACCCTCGAGGTGTATGAGCAGATTTGCCACCAGGCGTAACGCGCGGCTGCTGATGCTGCTGGGCCTGCTGCTGGCCGTAGCGGGTCTGGCCGGCTTCTGGCTCACCCGGGACGTCCACCGCTCGCCGCTCTCCAAGGAGCAGCGGCAGCTGTTGGGCATCAAGGGCAACGCCTTCCACGTGAGCTTCGTGGTGGCCGGCCGCGACATCCTGTACACCAAGGCCGAGGCCGACCCCATCTACGGCAAGGGCGGCAAGATCGTCGGTTGGAACTATCACGGCGACGTCAGCACCTCCGGCGTCAACACCGACACCATCCTCTACGTCGACATCACCGGCGACAACATGACCATGATCGCGGTCCCGCGCGACGTCTTCCTGTTCGACCAGGGGTACCGCATCAACGGCCTCTACGCGCGCGACGGGCCGGACGCGCTCAGGCGGCGGGTGGCGTCGATCCTGGGCGTTCCCGTCGACTACTACGCCATCATCAAGCTCGACATCTTCAAGCACCTGGTCGACGCCCTGGGGGGCGTGACGGTCAACGTGCCGTACGCCATGAACTACGACGACAACGCCGGCAACCTGCACATCCACTTCCAGCCGGGGCCCCAGCACATGGACGGGGAACAGGTGGCCGAGTTCGTCCGCTACCGGCACACCCCTCGCGGCGACATCGACCGCCTGGACAACGTCAAGCGTCTGGCGTACGCGCTCATGGCCCGCCTCAAGGAGCTGAACGTGCGCGCCGTGACGAAGGTGCCGGAGCTGGTGGACACCTTCTTCAGCGACGTGCAGACCAACGCCAGCCCCGCGCTGGCGCGGCAGCTCGCCTCGCGCGTGGGCAGCCTCCAGCTCAAGGATACCGCCACGCTCCCCACGACCGAGGTGCAGGTGGACGGTGAGGGGACCGTGCTCAAGGTCGATGCGCAGGACGTCAACAAGTTCCTGGCCGAGACCTTCGGAGGGACGCCGCGGGCCTTCAGCCAGGCTCCGCAGGCGACGCTGCTCATCACCAACCACAGCGGCAAGCCCGGGCTCGAGGACTGGTTCCGCACCCGGCTCGAGGCGATGGGCGTCCCCGCCAAGGACATCATGGTGCGTGACGAGCCCGGCGTCGACCCCACGGCGAGCCGGTTGCTGGCCACCACGGACACATGGAACGACGCCGACTACTACACCACGCTTCTCCACACAGGCAAGCAGCAGGTCGACCACCTGGACGGCTTCGACGGGCGCAGCGTCGACCTCGAGCTCATCCTCGGGAGCGACGCTACCGCCATGGTGCCCACCGGCGCGCACTTCGCCACCTCGGCCAGCGCGCGGTGACGAGCCCCGAACGTAAGGGAGGGATGTTGCAGGAAAGCGCGACCATTCCGCAGGAAGTGCAGCTCATCGTCGATGCTCTGGACGACAAGCGTGCCAAAGATATCGTGGTGCTCGACCTGACCGAGGTCTCGGCCAGCCTGGACTACTTCATCGTCGCCACCGGAGAGTCGAGCCTCCAGCTGCGGGCGCTCGAGGACAGCGTCCGCGACCGCCTCAAACGGAACGGCTTCCAGCCCAGGGGCGTGGAGGGGCCCAGCGACCGCTGGGTACTGATCGACTACGGTGACGTCGTGGCGCACCTGATGAGCGCCGACGCGCGCGGCTTCTACGACATCGAGGGGCTGTGGGCCGACGCCCGGCGTGTGCAGGTGACGCCCGCGTGAGCGGGCGTCACCGCGTGAGCGGGCGTCACCGCGTGAGCGGGCGTCACCGCGTGAGCGGGCGTCACCGCCGGAGCTGAGTCGGCCGTGCCCGCCCCCGCCGGCGCCGCCCCGCGGCACTGGGCCGAGGCGCTGGCGCGCCGTCACCTCGAGGGCCTGGGGTGGACGGTCCTGGAGGCCAACTACGCCTGGCGGGGCGGCGAGATCGACCTGATCGCCAAGGACGGCGACACGGTGGTGTTCGTGGAGGTGCGCCAGCGCCGCAGCGCCGCCCACGGCCACCCGGCCGAGACGCTCGACCGGCGCAAGCTGGCGCGGCTGGCGCTGACCGCGCGCCGCTACCTGGCTGAGCGGCCGTGGCGGGAGGATGCCGCCTCGCGCTTCGACGCCGTGCTGGTGGTGGGCGACGAGCGCGCGCCCAGGCTCACGCACCTGCGCGACGTTCTCCGGTGAGCGCCGGCCGGCGCCGCGAGGAGCGGGCGGCGTAGCCGGCCGCGTGCCGGCCGCGTGCGCCTGCGACCGGCCCGGCGTCCGGACCCGCGTGCGATACTGCCCTCGTGCGCAGCGTCGGCATCATCGACCTGGGGAGCAACACGGCCCGGCTGATGGTGATGCGCTACCGTCCCGGTTACTGTTATCAGCACCTCGACGAGCTGCGTGAGGTGGTGCGCCTGTCCGAGGGCATGGGGAGCTCCGGCGTCCTGCGCGCCGAGCCCTTCGAGCGCGGCCTGCAGGCGCTCCGCACCTTCCGTAGCTACTGCGACGCCAACGCCGTCGACGACGTCCGCGCCACCGCCACCAGCGCCGTGCGCCAGGCGCGCAACGGCGACGCCTTCGTCGCCGCCGCCCGCGAGCGCGCGGGCGTGAGGCTGGAGGTCCTCAGCGGGGAGCAGGAGGCGCGCTACGGCGCGCTCGCCGTCGCCAACAGCCTCGACGTCGCCGACGCGGTGGTCTTCGACCTCGGCGGGGGCAGCATGCAGCTGAGCCGCATTCTGGGCCGGCGCTTCGTCGCGGGCGGCGCCCTCCCGATCGGCGCCGTGCGCATGACCGAGGCCTTCCTCCAGAAGGACCCGCCGAGGGGCAAGGCGGTGAAGGCGTTGCGGCGACACGTGCGCGACGCCCTTGCCCCCCGGGTCGCGGAGCTCGCGGCCGGCACGCCGGTGGTGGGCATGGGCGGCACCCTGCGCAACCTGGCGAACGTGGTGCAGTCGCGCGCGGGCTACCGCCCGGAGCTGCTCCACGGCTACCGGCTGGAGCGCGCCGCGCTCGAGGCGCTGGTCGAGGAGCTCGCAAGCATGCCGGTGGCCGCCCGGCGCGACGTCAAGGGTCTCAACCGCGACCGCGCCGACATCATCGTGGCCGGCGGCGTCGTCATCGTCGAGGCGCTGGCGGCCTTAGGCGCCGAGGACGTCACCATCAGCGGTCAGGGGTTGCGCGAGGGGCTGTTCTACCCTTACCTGTTCCCCGAGGGCGACCACCTCGCGCCCGACCTGCGCAGCTTCAGCGCCCACAACCTCATGCGCGAGTACTACGACAATCCCGACCACAACGACCACGTACGGCTGCTGGCGCTGGAGCTGTTCGACCAGCTCGCGCCGCTGCACGGCCTCGGAGCGGAGGCGCGTGCCTTGTTGAGCGCGGCGGCGCTCGTCCACGACATCGGGATGGCGGTGGACTACTACGCCCACCACAAGCACGGCCTGTACCTGGTGATGGGGCGGGCGCTGCCCGGCTACAGCCATCGCGAGCAGGTGCTCATCGCCCTGCTGACGCGCTTCCACCGGCGCGGTACGCCTTCGGACCAGGGCTACGGCGCGGTGCTCGCGCCGGGGGACATGCGGCTGCTCGCCACGCTGGCCGGGCTGCTGCGGCTGGCCGAGTATCTGGAGCGCAGCAAGGCGCAGCGCGTCCGAGGCGTGCGCTGCCACGTCGGCGCGGGGGTGGTGCAGGTCGAGGCGCTCTCGACCGGCGATGCCGAGATCGAGGTCCGCGAGGCGGGCCTGCGCACCGGCCTGCTGGCGTCGGCGCTCGGGGCCACGGTCGAGGTCGTTGCGGGGCGCACGACGTCATGAGCGGCTCGAGCGGCGATAATGGCCGCGTGGAGAGGCGCGCGCGGGTCAAGATCTGCGGCATCACCCGCCCCGAGGACGCGGTCGCGGCCGAGCGGGCCGGAGCGGACGCCATCGGCGTGATCTTCGCGGCGAGCTCGAGGCGGCGTGTGGGTCCGGTCGCCGCCGGCGCCATCGTGGCCGCGGTGGGGCCCATGGTGACCACCGTGGGCGTGTTCGTCGACGCGCCCCTCGATCAGGTGCTCGGCCTGGCGCGGCGCCTGCGGCTGGGCGCGGTGCAGCTCCATGGCGACGAGCCGGCCGCCTACGCCGCGGCGGTGCGGGGCGAGGTCAAGGTGGTGCGAGCGCTGGCGTTCGAGCGCGGGCTCACGCCCGAGTCGCTGGCCGGGTACCCGGCCGACGCCTTCCTGCTGGACGCCCGCGACCCCGGATCGGGGCAGCCGTTCGACTGGGCGCAGGCGCGCGCCTGGAGAGACCATCCCCGCCTGATCCTGGCCGGCGGCCTCACCCCTGAGACGGTGGGGGACGGCGTGGAGGCGCTCCGTCCCTACGCGGTGGACGTCGCCTCCGGCGTCGAGAGCGCGGTGGGGGAGAAGGACCCGGACCGGATGCGGGCGTTCGTGGAAGCCGCCAGGGGAGCGTGATGCGGCGACTTTTCCACAACCGGCCGGCGTTCTCCACAGGCGTGTGGAGAACTTGGTTGCATGCGGCCAGGAGCGGGATGTGCGTTGCGTGAGACGCATTTATGTCGTCCAGGACGAATTTCCTGATGATGACGGGTGCGGCAGATCGCTTACCAGATGCAGCCCCGGTTTGTCAAGACGGATCAGTTTTCCACAGTTTGCAGCGGGTTATCCACAAATCGCATAATGGTCGACGTTCAGGCCATGGAGCCGGGGCCAAGCCCGGTTCGGCGCCCCGACCGGGGTGCGCCATGACACCCCGAAGAGGCCCAAGGAGGACGCCACCGTGAAGATCACAGCCATCGCCGACGCCCGCCGCTTCTCGCTCGAGGCCGTTCAGAGGACGGAGCTGGTCGACGGCGGCGATCTCAGCGTCTCGCTCCTGTGCTTCGAAGCGGGCCAGAAGGACGCGGACCAGACCTTCCAGGCGGGCTGCATCTACCAGGTGCTCGAAGGCGAGGTGCTGTTGCGCCACGACGGCGGCAGCGACCGCGTGGGCACCGGCAGGCTGGTGAGCGTGCCGGCGGGGGCCCGTCACCACCTCGAGAACGCCGGCGGTGGCCTACTCGTGGTGATGGCCACGCACGCCCGCTAACGTGGCCAAGAAGCCGGCCGAGCATCGCCTGGCCAGCGCGCTGACGCTGGAGCTCCGGCGTGGCTCCCCCTACCGCGGCAACCGCAAGGCCTGGAAGGCCGAGGCCGAGCGGCTGGCGTCCGAGCGGAACGCCATCGCTGCGGGCGGGGGCGAGCGGGCGGCGAAACGGCAGCACGGCAAGGGGCGCATGACCGCCCGTGAACGCGTCAGCGCCCTCGTGGACGGCGGCGCGCCCTTCGACGAGCTGATGGGCTTCGCCGGGTGGGAGATGTACGAAGACGAGGGTGGCGCGCCCTCCGGCGGGGTGGTCACCGGCATCGGCCGCATCCACGGGAGGCCGTGGATGGTCATCGTCAACGACGCGACGGTCAAGGCGGGGGCGTTCTTCCCGATCACCGCCAAGAAGGTCATCCGGGCGCAGACCATCGCGCTCGAGAACCGCCTGCCGACCGTGTATCTGGTCGACTCCGCCGGGGTGTACCTGCCCATGCAGGACGAGATCTTCCCGGACCAGGACGACTTCGGGCGGGTCTTCTACCTCAACGCCCGCATGAGCGCGGCCGGCATCCCGCAGATGGCGGCCATCATGGGCAACTGCGTCGCGGGCGGCGCCTACCTGCCGGTCATGTGCGACACCCTGGTCATGACCGAGGGATCGGGGCTCTACCTCGCCGGCCCGGCGCTGGTGAAGGCGGCCATCGGCCAGAGCGTGTCGAGCGAGGAGCTGGGCGGGGCCGCCATGCACGCCGACGTCTCCGGCACGGTGGATTACCTCGAGCCCGACGACGCCCGTGGCCTGGAGCGG
>Ga0102953_1000820_pt1 | contig 20495 bp, 17 predicted proteins | sample SalPon2A_C_D2_MG_FD_78509 | JGI IMG/M metagenome (GOLD analysis project Ga0102953, IMG submission 78509) | Soil microbial communities from South San Francisco under conditions of wetland restoration - Salt Pond MetaG R2A_C_D2_MG | ecosystem: Environmental > Terrestrial > Soil > Wetlands | place... | reverse complement strand
TGACCCTATCTCTGTGGTGGGCGGTATAGGATTTGAACCTACGACCCCTCGCGTGTGAAGCGAGTGCTCTTCCGCTGAGCTAACCGCCCACGGTCAGCGTCCCGTAGTCTACTAGGCCCCGGCTCGGGGGGTCAACGCGACTGGGCGGCCGGACCCGCGCGTGATGGTTCGCCGTTCCCCCGCGGCCCCACCGCCCCGCCGGCGTCGGCTAGGCTGGAGCCGGCAGCGGCCGTGGCACGGAAGGAGTCCGCCGTGGAGCTTTCCCTGGTATCCGTCGACAAGCCCGAGACCCTGAACGTCGTGCTCGGGCAGTCCCACTTCATCAAGACCGTGGAGGACATCCACGAGGCGATGGTGACGGCCGTGCCCGGCATCCGCTTCGGGCTGGCGTTCTGCGAGGCCTCGGGCGCCCGGCTGGTGCGTCTCACCGGCACCGACGAGGAGCTGGTGGCGCTCGCGGGCCGCAACGCGCAGGCGATCGGCGCCGGCCACAGCTTCGTGCTGCTGCTCGGCGAGGGCTTCTACCCCATCAACGTGCTGAACGCGCTCACGTCCGTGCCGGAGGTGTGCGGCATCTACGCGGCCACCGCCAATGCGCTGCAGGTGATCGTGGCGGAGTCGGAGCAGGGGCGCGGCATCGTGGGCGTCATCGACGGGGCTCCGCCGCTCGGCGTGGAGGGCGAGGAGGACGTCGCCTGGCGCAAGGGGCTGCTCCGGCAGATCGGCTACAAGCTGTAGAGCGACCGGCTCTCGGCCGGCGGGCTTCGCCGGCTCCCCACCCGAAGCCTCTGGACCGACGAGGAGGCGGCATGCGCATCGGCATCCTCTCCGACATCCACGACCAGGTGTGGAACCTGCGGGCGGCGCTCGCCGCTCTCTCCGACGTGGACGCGCTGCTGGTGGCGGGCGACCTGTGCTCGCCGTTCGTGATCCCCATCCTGGCCGAGCGCTACCTGCGGGGCCGCATCCACATCGTGTTCGGCAACAACGACGGCGACCGCTACCGGATCACCCAGGCGGCGCAGGGCTTCGAGCGCGTGGAGCTCCACGGGGAGGTGTACCGCGCGCGCATCGGCGGACGCGAGCTGGTGATGAACCACTTCCCGGCCCTCGCCGGCGAGGTGGACGACCGGCGCGCCCACCTGATCGTCCACGGGCACGACCACCGCTTCCACGTGAGCCGGACGGAGGCGGGGGGCTGGCGCCTCGACCCGGGCACGCTGCTGGGCTACGCGCCCCAGGACAAGGCCGACGTGCCCGCCACGTACCTGGTCTACGACAGCGAGGCGGACGACGTCCAGGGCTTCATGCTGGCAGGTTCGGACGCGCACGGCGCTATGCCCTCGGCCGTGCCCTACCGGCCCTAGGCGCCGGCGGCCGGCGCGCGTCCTGCGAGGCGCCGCTCGACGGAACGGGGCCGCGGCCCTGACCGGCCGCGGCCCCTGCCCAGGCCCTGCCCGGGCCCACGCTCCCGCTGGCCCAGAGGGCCACCGGGATCAGTGGTCGACGGTGATCTGCCCCAGTCCGCCATCCACGCTGAGGTCGACGCGGTCGGTGGCGCTCGCGTAACCGGGCGTCTCGTAGGTGTCGCCCGAGCGGGAGAACGTGCCGTTCACGTGCACCGCGCCCAGCCCCGTGTGGACGGTGACCCTGGCGGCCATGCCCGCGGGGATGGTGACGTTCATGGCGCCCACGCCCGCCTTGAAGTCGGCGCGGTAGCTGCCGCTGCTCGGCAGGGTGGCGGTCACTTCACCCACGCCCGCCTCCATGCGCAGGCTGCTGAGCTGCGCGCGCTGCAGATCCAGGTGCGCGCTGCCCACGCCGGTCTTCACCGAGAGCGCCATCGGCACGCTACGGGTGAGTTGCAAGTCCCACTCGCGCCGGTCGCCGGCCCCGATGTTGACGCCGGGCCGCTGGTCGCTGATGAGCCTCAGTACGGCGGTGTCGCCACGGCGGGTGAGGTCGTCGACGAGCGTCTCGCCGCGCCCGGTGCGCACCGTCCCCTGCACCAGCTGGTCGCCCGCCGAGGCATCCGACAGCCGCAGCGTGCCCACGCTGGTGTTGATGGTGACGTCGGCGTCGCGGGCGCCGCTCAGGGTGTGCGATACGGTGCGCAGCTCGCCGGCCGGCGTGCCCCAGATGACCCGGCCGCCGATACCACCGGTGTCGTAGGCGAAGAGCAGTGCGCCCGCCACCACGGCGGCGCCCCATACGATGAGCTGGTAGCGCCGGCGCGTCAGCATGTCCACGCCGATGGCGACCAGCAGCACCGGCCACAGGTACGCCAGGCGTGCCAGCACATCCCAGCTCAGCAAGCCGAAGTTGCCTACCAGGATCAGGATGCCGACTACGATCAGGAGGATGGCCAGGCCCGCGCCACGCGAGCGTTCCCTGGGCCGCCTCCCTTGAGTCTGTTCCGTCATCTCGTACCCTCCTCGCCAGGACTATAGGGCCACGGCGCAGCTACCGCGTCGGACAAAAGTCCGACTCGCCGGTAGGACCGGGACGCTACCATGACGACGTCCCGGGCGCGCGCCGCCGCACGATCGGCGGGCGGCCCCCGGTGGAAGGGGTAGCAATGGACACGGAGCGCAAGGAGTTCGAGGTCCACGGTTTCGATGCCGTCGATCTGCGCTGGATCGGAGATCTCGTCCTTACGCAGGGCGCGGGCGAAAGCCTGGCCGTGGAGGGCGACCCGGAGCTGGTGCGCAAGCTCAGCGCGCGGGTCGACGGCGGCACGCTTCTGCTCGAGCTCGGCCACGACTGGCTCGAACGTCTCGTCGAGGGCCTGCGCTTCCTGGGCAGGCAGTCGCTCACCTACCACGTCGGGATCGACACCTTGAAGCGCCTGGCGGTCACCGGCAGCGGCAACGTCCGCGCCGACCGCCTGCAGGCCGACGCGCTGACGCTCTCCGTGAGCGGGCGCGGCAACGTGCGCGTGGACGACCTCACCGCCCGCGAGCTGCACATTCGCATCGCCGGCCGCGGCGAGATGCAGCTCTCCGGCAAGGCCGCCGAAGCGCGCGTCGACATCGCCGGCTCGGGCGAGGTGGAGCTCCCGGATCTGGAGCTCGCGCGGGCGACCGTGCGCATCGGCGGCCACGGCGAGGCGGAGCTGCGGGTGAGCGACGAGCTCGACGTGTCCATCTCCGGGTACGGACGGGTGCGCTACCACGGCGACCCGCGCATCCGGCAGTCGATCGCCGGCGCCGGCAGCGTGCGGCGCCTGGGCGACTGAGGGGACGCGCCGGCAGGCGGCGAGAGACCCCGATACGCTCCGGCGCCTACTCCCTGGTCACCGGATAGCCGGCCGCCTCCCAGGCGAGGATGCCGCCCCGCACGTCACGAACGTCCTTCTTGCCGGCCTTGGCGAGGATCTCGCTGGCCTGCTTGGAGCGGTTGCCGGAGTGGCAGTAGACGTAGACGGGCGCGTCGGCCGGCACCTCGTCGAGGCGGGAAGCGAGCTCCGGCAGCGGCAGCAGCGTCGCGCCGGCCACGTGCCCGGCGGCGTACTCGTAGGGTTGTCGCACGTCGAGGACGATCCTGTCGGGCTCGCTGGCGGCGTGGAGGTCGGCCACGCCGACCGTCCGGTAGCCGGGCCCGCAGGCGCTCAGCGCGAGCAGCAGCGCCAGCAGGCCGGCGAGCGGGAAGGCGCGGCGCAGCGGCGCGCGCCGGCGGAACGGGGAACTTGATGGGGGGCTTGCGGTCATGGCTCTCCTCCTGCCGCCCTGCGCCGGATGCGCGCGGCGGCACGTGACGTTCGCGGGTTCGGTCGTTCGCTCGGAAGCCCGGGCTCGGATGCGGGTCCGGGACTGCCGTCGGGGCCGGCAACCGGCGACCCGCCGGCTGCGGGGGGCGCGCCGGCTTCGGCCGCGCCGTCCTCCGGCTCGGCCCCCACCGCCTGCAGCGCGTGCGTGAGGCTCACATGGCCGGCGCGCCCGGGGTGACGCTCGAGGAAGCCCGCGCGCCTCAGCCGGTCGCGCACCGGGCCCTTCACGCCCGCCAGGTGCAGCGCGATGCCGGCGCCGTCCCAGGCGTCGAGGCGCCGCTCCAGGGCCTCCAGGGCCATGGCGTCGACGTCGTTCACCGCGGAGAAGTCGATCACCACCGCCCGCAGCGGCCCACCGGCCTCGCCGTTGCGGCGCTGCACGGCGGCGTCGAGCCAGCTCTCCAGGAAGGCCATGTTGGCGAAGTAGAGCGTGGCGTCGGGCCGCGCGAGCAGGACGCCGCGGTAGCGCCGCGCGGCGGGGAAGCGGCTCACGTTGCGGAACACGCCCTCGTCCGGGAGCCACCCCAGCTCCGCCACGTGCGGGGTGGCGCTGTGCACGACGTACACCAGCAGGGAGAACGCGACGCCCACCAGGATGCCGGCCTGAACCCCCACCAGGACGGTGGTCATCGCCGTGACCAGCAGCGTGAGGCCGTCGGCGGGGCGCACCCGGAACAGGCGCGCGGGCTCGCGGACGTCCACCAGCCCGATCACGGCGACGAACACGATGGCGCCGAGCACCGCCCGCGGCAGGAAGTGGAACAGCGGCGTCAGGGCGAGCAGCGTCAGCACCAGCAGCGCGGCCCGCACCACGGAGGCGAGCTGGGTGCGGGCCCCCGCCTGGTAGTTGACCGCCGAGCGGCCGAAGCCGCCTCCCAACGGGTAACCGCCGAGCAACCCCGAGAGCAGGTTGGCGGAGCCGAGCCCGACCAGCTCGCGGTTGGCGTCCACGCGGTACCCCTCGCGCGCGGCGATGGCGCGCGACACCGCGATCGCCTCCATGAAGCCCACGAAGGCGAGCGCCAGCGCCGAGGGCAGCAGCGCGCCGAGCACCCCCCAGCTCACGCCGGGGAGCGCGGGTTGCGGCAGGCCCCTCGGCACCTGCCCCACGACGGCCACGCCCGCGGCGTCGAGCCGCAGTAGCGCCGCCAGCGCCGTGCCCAGCACCACCACCACCAGCGGACCCGGCAGGAACCGCAGGCGCCACCGCTTCAGCGCCAGCAGCAGCAGCACCGCGCCCCCGCCGATCAGGGCGGTGGGCAGGCTCGCCTGCTTCAGGTGCGGCACGAGCCCGCCCAGCAGCCCGACCAGGCCGGTGCCGGCATCGGCGTGCACGCCCAGCAGGTCCTTGATCTGGTTGAGGGCGATGATCACCGCCGCCCCCGAGGTGAAGCCGCTCACCACCGCGCTGGAGAGGAAGTTGGTGACGAAGCCGGCGCGCACCAGCCCCAGCAGCAGCTGCACCAGCCCGGCCAGCAGGGCGAGCGCCCCCGCCAGCACCACGAACGATGCGCTGCCGGGGGTCGCCAGGCGCGACACCGCCGACAGCGTGAGCAGCGCCGTCAGCGCCGACGGTCCCACGGCCAGCTGCCTCGAAGAGCCGAAGAGCACGTACGCGAGCACCGGCAGCGCCGAGGCGTAGAGCCCCGCCACCGGCGGCATGCCCGCCAGCATGGCGTACGCCATCCCCTGCGGGACGAGCATCACCGCCACCACGATGCCGGCGGTGATGTCGCCTCCGAGGTCCCGGCGGTCGTAACGCCTCAGCCAGCCCCAGGCCGGCAGCAAGCGTTCCACGGCTGAGCTCAGGCGGTCCGCCGCTCCGCCGCGTCGGCGTCGTCCTCGTCATCTTCGGACTCGCCGCCGACGACGCCCACGCCCGGCTTCTCCACCGGCTTGCCGCGCGACACCCACAGGTAGGTGCCGCCCACCAGGTTGGCGACCTTGCCGAAACCGGCGCGCTGCGTCAGGTACTGGGCCGCCATGCCGGAGCGGTTCCCGCTGGCGCACACCAGCACCAGCGGCTCGCGCAGCTCGTCCACGCGCGACATGAGCTCGTCGAGCGGGATGTTCACGGCGCCGGGCACGTGGCCCGCGCCGAACTCCCAGGTCTCGCGCACGTCCACGATCTGGGCGCCCTGCTCGCGCCAGGCGCTCACGTCATCGGGGTAGATCTCATCGAACATGGTGGCTGCCTCCAGGTTGGGTTCGGGGTGCCGGCGGCGCCTTCCCGGCGCCGCCTTCGGACTGCTGACGCTCGAGCCAGCCGAGGTAGCTGCCTTCGAGCTCGGATACGTTGCGGAACCCCTCGGCCCGCAGCAGGCTGGCCACCACGGCCGAGCGGGTGCCGGTCTGGCAATGCACCACCACCCGGCCCTCCCTCGGCACGCCGTCCAGCTCCCAGGCGACGCGCCCGCCGTGGAGCTGCCGGGCGCCGGGGATGTGCCCCTCGGCGTGCTCGTTGGCGGTACGCACGTCGAGCACGAAGGCGCCGTCGAGGTCCTCCGGGGCGGTGACGGGGGGCGGCTCGAGCTCGAGGCCCTCGAGGCTCGGCAGGTAGCCGACGACGCGGTCGATGCCCACGAACGCCAGGCGGTCGCGGAAGCGCTCCCCTGCATCCGCATCGGGCGCCAGCACCACGACGTCCCTGTCGTCCCGTTCGGGGTCGATCACCCAGGAGGCGTAGGTGGCGAAGCTCCTTCCGCCCGGCACGGTGAGAGCGCCGGGGACGGCCCCCTGCCACTGCTCCGCCTCGGGCCGGGTGTCGAGCAGGAGCAGGTCCCGGCCGAGGCGCGAACGCACCTCGCCGGCGTCCACCCGCCGCATCGCCGGACGCTCGCCGAGGAGCGCCGGGCCCCGCACGTTCCAGCGCTTCATGCGCCCGAAGTACCGAGGCGCGTCGGGCTGCCCGTCGAGCAGCGCCGCCACGAACCCCTCCTCGTCGTCCGCCTCGAGGTAGTCGCGCCACCAGGCGCTCAGGCGCTCGTAGCCGACGGTGGTGCTGGCCACCGCGCCGAGCGCCTTGCCGCAGGCGCTGCCGGCGCCGTGGCCCGGCCACACCTGCACGTAATCGGGCAACCCGAGGAAGACGTCCTTCAGGCTCGCGAAGAGCTGCCGCGCGCCGCCGAAGCGCGTGTCGACCCCGCCGGCCGCCTCGTCGAGCAGGTCGGGGCGCCCCACGTCGCCGACGAACACGAAGTCGCCGCTCAGCAGGTAGCCGGGGCGGTCGGTGAGGCCGCCGTCGATGACCAGGAAGGAGAGGTGCTCGGGCGTGTGGCCCGGGGTGTGCAGGGCGGTGATCTCGACGTTTCCGACGCCGATGGCGTCGCCGTCTTGCAGGGCCACGTGGTCGAAGCGGTACCGCCAGTCGCCGTCGCCGGGAGCGCGCGGGGCGCCCTCGCCGGAGAGGTAGAGCGCGGCGCCCGCGGCCGCGGCGAGCTCGCGCGCGCCCGACAGGTAGTCGGCGTGCACGTGCGTCTCGGTCACGGCCTTGATGACCAGTCCCTGCGCCTCCGCCTCCTCGAGGTAGACGCCCACGTCACGGCGGGGATCGACCACGATGGCGTCCCCGCTGGCCTGGCAGCCGATGAGGTAGCTCCCCTGGGCCAGGTCCGTGTCGTAGAAGTGCTTGAAGTACATGCAGCTCCCTTCGAGGCGGCCGCCGGGCGAGTTGCTGCGGCCGGGTCGGAGTGGCGTGTACGGGCGTTGCCGGCGCCCGAGTGCGAAGTCGCGTGCGCAGGCCCGCCAGCGCACGGGCCTCAGGCTCCGAGATTAATACCCCTCGGGGATATCGTCAACGGCTCGCGCGACGCGACCCGCCCGCGCGCGCGACGCAGCGGCCCGGACCGAGCCGAGTCCGGCGAGAAGATGCGATGGAACGATGCCACGCCCATGCTAGCGCTTCTGGGTACGCGGTTCCGGGGCACGGTTCGGAACCGCGGCCGCGGCGGCCGCCCTCAGCCGGGAGCGCCCGCCCCGCGTGCCGCCCCGTCGAGGTGGCGGCGGAGCCCGCGTTCGCCGCCCCGGAAGGAGTACGCCTCGAAGCCCGACTGCTGCATCACCTCGGCCGCCTGCGCGCTCCGGGTCCCCACCTCGCAGAACAGGACGTAGGTGGGGTCCTTGTCGAGCTCGCGCAGCCTCCCGAGCAGCGCCGGCAGGGGCGCGGCCCGTGCGCCCTCGGCGCGCCAGGCGTGGTGGCGCCCCGGGTCGCGGCAGTCGAGCAGCACGGCCCCGTCGGGGAGCGCCTCCACGAAGAGGTAGGGGAGCATCAGGTCCGACGGCGTCAGCGCCCGCAACGGCCGCCGCCCCTCGACCGCGGCCCGCACCAGCCGCGCGATCAGCGCGGGATCGAGGCGCGACTCCTGGGCGTCGACCTCGGCGACGCGTGAAGAGGTGGCAGGGTGGCCCGGGGTGATGGCGCAGAACTCGCGCACCCGCGCCGACAGCCCCGCGGTGCCGACGTGCTCGGCGGCGCGGATGATGTCGAGCTTGTCCATGCCGGCCAGCGGTCGCAGCACCGGGCGCTCCGCGACCGCGTCGATGGCGCGCAGATTGCTGAGGGTCTGCGACGACACCTGCGCCAGCGCCTCGCCGGTGATCAGGGCGTCGACGGTCTTGGGCCGGCGCCGGCCGTGGCCCTGGCGGGCGCGCTCCTCGAGGGCGCGCTCGAGGGCGTCGGCGAGGTGGTCGCCGGCGCGGAGCATCTGGCGCTTGAGCACCAGCTGCCAGTAGGCGGGCTTGGACGAGGCCTGCAAGTCCTCCACCACGGGCCCGAAGTCGGCGGCGTAGAAGTCGGGGCGGCTGCCGCACGCCCAGCTATCCGTGAGCACCTTCGCCACCTGCAGGGCCAACCGCTCCGAGGCGCTGCCGCCCATGCGGCAGTGTAGGAAGTCCACCTCGATGCCGCGCTTCATGACGTACCAGGCCGCCACCACCGAGTCGTAGCCGCCGGAGAGCAGCGCCAGGGCGCGCCCTCCGCTGCCCAGCGGCAGCCCGCCGGGGCCGGGGAGGCGCTCGCTGAAGAACACCGCGCGGTCGCCGGACACCTCCACGGACACCGTCACCTCGGGGTGCGTGAGGTCCACCGTGGCGCCCTCGTTGATGGCCGAGCCGAGCGCCCGCTCCACGTCCATCGAACGGAACGCGTGCGAGCCGGTGCGCTTGCACCGCACCGCGTAGCGCCTCCCCTTCACGCGGGCGCCGAACAGCGCCGCGCCGGCCTCCACGATGGCGTCGAGATCGGCCCGGCAGTGCCCTTCGGCCGGCGAGAAGGAACCGACCCCGAAGACGTGCGATATCGCCTCGCGGGCGCGCGCCGCCACGTGGGGGGCGCTCTCCTCGCCCGGCTCGACGAGGACCACCAGGCGCCCGTACATCGAGCGCACGCTCCCCTGCAGCCCCCAGCGCTTGACGGCGTCGCCCAGGTTGGCCTTGAGCCGCCTGCGGAAGGCGGCGCGGGTAGCGGGGGACTTGATCGCCATCTCGGGAGCGGGCCGGACCACGAACAGCAGCTCGCCGGCTCCCTGCCCTGAAGCGTTGGCGTCGTGCGGCTGTGGCATCTCCCACCTCCTTCGGCGGCGGCGCGCCCGATAACGGGAAGCGCGCGCCGTGCCGGGCGCCAGACCGCCCGCCCGCGGCGGCGCCCCGCCCGCCGAGCGAAGCCGGAACCGGAAGGCGGACCGCGCCGGCGCTCCCCATGATGCCACGCCTCAGCGGCGGTTGCGGGTCGGGGGGCGTGCGGGTAGAATCCCTCTTTGGCGCCCACGCGCCGCCGCAGGCAGGGCCCTCCCCAGCCCGGCGGACGCGCGGGGCGGGAATCGAAACGTGACCTGGTTACTTAGGCTCGATCGCACCTCAAGACTGGTCCTCCTCAGCGTGCTCCTCGGCATCGTGGGCGCGCTCGGGGCGCGGCTGTTCGAGTGGTTGATCGAGACCGTCTCGCACTACCTCATCGCCGGCCTGGCGCACACCCCGATGCTCTCCGCCCAGCAGGCGGCCGGCATGGCGGGCGCGCCCCCGCAGCACTACCTCAACTGGCTCATCCCCGTCTCCACCACCCTCGGCGGTCTGGTGGTGGGCCTGCTGGTCTACACCTTCGCCCCCGAGTCCGAAGGGCACGGCACGGACGCGGCGGTCAAGGCCTACCACCGCCTCGACGGCTTCGTGCGCGCCCGCGTTCCCGTCCTCAAGACCATCGCCAGCGCCATCACCATCGGCTCGGGCGGCGCGGCCGGCCGCGAGGGCCCGACCGCGCAGATCGCCGCCGGCTTCGGCTCGGTCGCGGGGACGCTGCTGCGCCTCCCGGCCGAGGAGCGCCGCTACCTGGTGCTGGTCGGGATGGCGGCCGGCCTCTCGGCGGTGTTCAAGAGCCCGCTGGGGACGGCCATCTTCGCCGTCGAGATCCTCTACCGCGAGATGGCGTTCGAGGGCGGCGCGCTCGTCTACACCCTCATCGGCGCCGCCACCGCCTACGCCGTCATCGGAAGCTTCACCGGCTGGACGCCGCTGTTCGCGCTGCCGGCGCCGCTGGACTTCACCGGCGTGCGCGAGCTGGGTTGGTTCGCCATCCTCGGCGTCGCCGCCGGGCTGGTCGCCACGCTCATCCCCTGGGTGTTCTACCGTATGCGCGACTGGTTCCGCGCGCTGCCCGTGCCCAACCACGTCAAGCCGGCCATCGGCGGTCTGATGATGGGCGTGCTCGCGATGGGCCTGCCGCAGCTGCTCGGCGGCGGCTACGGCTACATGCAGCTCGCCATCGACGGCAGGCTGGCGCTGTGGCTGATGGTGCTGCTGGCCTTCGGCAAGATCGTGGCGATGTCGTTCACCATCAGCTCCGGCGGCTCGGGCGGGGTCTTCGGCCCCACGCTGTTCGTCGGCAGCATGCTGGGCGGCGCGCTGGCCGCGACCCTCAGCCACATCACCACCGCCGGCCCGTCGCCCGAGGCGCTGGCGGTGGTCGGCATGGCCGCCATCTTCGCGGGCGCCGCGCGCGTGCCGCTGGCGACACTCATCATGGTCGCGGAGATGACCGGCGGCTACCGCCTGATCGTGCCGACGATGCTCGCGGTCGCGCTCAGCTACGTCATCCAGGACACGCTCACGCGCCGCTCCAAGTACCCGACGCTGTACGAGTGGCAGGTCGCGCACCCCGGCGACAGCCCCGTCCACCAGCAGGAGTACTACCAGGCGGTGCTGAAGCTGCTGCGGCAGCGCGTCGTCACGCTCGACCCGACCATCCTCGACCGCGAGTTCGTCGACAGGCTGTCGCGCGGCGAGCCCGTGCCCATGGTGGGCCGGCACGAGTTCGTGTACATGACCGAGGTGCCCGCCGACTGTCCGGTGGCCAACAAGAAGCTGCGCGAGCTCAAGCTGCCCTCGGACGTGCTCATCGCCGGCGTCATGCACGACGAGCGGGCGTCGATCCCCGACGGGGACACGATGCTCGAGGAAGGCGACCGGCTCACGGTGGTCGCCACCCAGGACTCGATGGCGTCCTTCAAGCGGCTGCTCGGCGGCAGCGAGCAGGGCGGCAAGGGCGACGCCGCCAAGCGCGCCGCGGGCGGCGACGACTGACCGGCGACGCCACGTCGCCGGCGACGACCGACCCGCCGGGACCGGCCCGCAACCACCGGCCCGCAACCACCAGCCCGCGAGCACCGGCCCGCGAGCACCGGCCCGCGACCACCGGCCCGCGACGACAGGCCGGCGGCATCGGCCGAGCGGCTCGCGGCACCGGCCGTGCGCCCTGCGGCGTCACCCCAGCCAGGGGCGGCACACCTTGCCGGCGATCACCGGGTGGCGTGCGCCGGTCGCCGCCGGCAGCACGTTGGGCTCCCCGAAGTACGCCATGTAGGCCATCACCGCCATAGCCAGCGTCTCGCGGTCCTTGTCCTCGAAGCCGGCCTCGCGGAAGGTGCGCACCGGCACGGGCAGGCGCGCGCGCAGCAGCCGCATCAGCTCCGGGTTGCGGGCGCCGCCGCCCGCCACCAGCACCTCGTCGAGGCCGCCCGGCAGGACCTCCCGTTCGTAGGCGTCGGCGATGCTGGCGGCGGTGAGCGCCGTCAGCGTGGCGACCACGTCCGCCGGCGCGGCGCCCTCCAGCCGGCCCGCGCGCCGCGCCCAGGACCACGTGAAGAGCTCGCGGCCGGTGGTCTTGGGCGGGCGCAACCGGAAGTAGGGCTCTTCCAGCAGCCGGTCCAGCGCCTCAGGCAGCGCCCGGCCGGAGGCCGCCACGCGCCCGTCCTCATCGAACGGCCTGCCGAAGAGCGCCTCCATCGCCTCGTCGATGATGCAGTTGCCGGGCCCGGTGTCGAAAGCGAGCACGCCCGCCGGGTCCGCGTTCGCGGGCAGCGCCGTGAGGTTGGCGATGCCGCCGATGTTCTGCACGCCCACCCGCGCGCCCGGCCGTGCCAGCAGCTGCAGGTCCGCGAAGGGCACCATCGGCGCCCCTTGCCCGCCCGCGGCCAGGTCGCTCTGGCGGAAGTCCGACACCGTCACCACGCGGCAGCGCTCGCACACCACGCCGGCCTCCCCGAGCTGCAGGGTGCTGACCACCCGCCAACCACGCTCCGGGTCCGGCCTGGGGATGTGGTAGACGGTCTGGCCCGAGAGCCCCACCAGGTCGAGCGGCTGCCGCGCGGCCGCGGCGGCGACCGCCTCGGCGTAGGCGCGCCCCACCTCCTGGTGCAGCTCGGTGATCAGCACCACGTCGGAGCGCCGCGGGTCGAGCGCGCGCTGCAGGCGCGCGCGCAGCTCCTCCGGGTAGGGGTGCGATCCCCGGTCGAGGACCTCCCAGGCGAGGCGGCCGCCGACGCGCTCGAGCCTGGCGGTGACCGTGTCGATGCCGTCGAGCGAGGTGCCGGACATCAAGCCGAGCACCGTCATGGCGGGGAGGTCGCGGGCCGGCGCGCCGCGCTCGGCGGCGTCCTCGCGGGGCGACCCCGCCAGCGCCGCCCCCTCACGCGCTGCCTCCTCACGCGCGGGCCCCTCACGTGCAGGCCCCTCACGTGCAGGCCCCGCCGCTACCGCGCCCGGCCCGCTCACGCCCGGCTCCTGCCGGAGAACGCGCGTGCAACGGCGTCGTGCACCCGTACCCGCAGCTCGCCGACCCCTTCGCCGCGGTCGCGGCCGGGGTGCACGCGGTTGGTCAGCAGCACCGCGACCCAACCGGCGGCCGGGTCCACCACCAGGCTGGTCCCGGTGAAACCGGTGTGCCCGTAGGCGGAAGCCGAGCAACCGTCCCCGAAGGGCCAGCCGGGCTCGTAGAGTCGCCACAACAACCCGCGGCGCGGCCCTTCGCCGCCGCTCCGGTCCTCGAGAGCCGCACGCAGCCACGCCTCCGACGCGAAGGGTGCGCCCAGCCGCAGCCACGCCCGGCCGTAGGCGAGGAGGTCGGCGGCCGTGGCGAACACGCCGGCGTGCCCCGACACGCCCTCGAGGATCCAGGCGTTCTCGTCGTGAACCGTCCCCTCCAAGATGCCTCCGCGCAGGCCGTCGTCCTCGGTGGCCGCCACCGGAGCGTCGGCCGGCAGCGGCCCGTATCCCGTGTCCGCCATACCCAGCGGGGCGAACACCTCCCTGGCCAGGAACCGGTCCAAGCGCTCCCCGGCGACCCGCTCCAGCACCGCGCTCAGCACGATGACGCCCAGGTCGGAGTAGCGGTAGCTGCCGCCGCCGTCCTCCAACGGGCACTGGAGGGTCAACGCCAGTCCCTGACGGCGGTCGGCCGCCTCCGCGAACAGCGGCCGCCAGGCGGGCAGGCCCGAGGTGTGCGTCGCCAGCGCCTCCAGCGTGACGTCGCCGAGCGACGGCTCCTGGAACCAGCCGGCGTTGCCGAAGAAGCGCTTCACCGGATCGTCGAGCGCGACCTCGCCGGCGTCGAGCAGGCGCAGCAGGCCGCTCAGGGCCGCCACCACCTTGGTGAGCGAAGCGATGTCGTAGCGCGTGTCGGCGCTCGCGGCGACGCCGCCGTAACGCCGCACGCCCGCCGCCACCGGCTCCCATGCGCGGTCACGGCCGCCGACGAGCGCCACGCCTCCCGGCACGGTGCCGTCCTCGACCGCACCCGCGACCAACGCCGCGACCGCGTCCCTGCCGCGCGCCGCGGCACCCTCTGATGTCGACATGTGCGCACGCTAGCACGATTGCCGCGATTGGTCTCGAAATGGTACGCTCGCGTCATCGCACGCACGCTCGTGGACGCCGCGGCGCAGCATCGAGACCGCGCCTGGGGGACGTCGCCACGACCGAAGGAGGGTCCCATGCGCATCCGCCTATCCCTGGCAACGTTCGTCCTGGCGCTCGGGCTGGCGTTCGCCCAGTCGGGAACGCTGCAGATCGCGGTCGACCAGGCGCCCGTCGGGCTCGACCCCGACGTCGTCACCGCCTTCTCGTCCTTCGCGGTGGTCGACCAGATCTACGAGGGCCTGCTCGAGGTGAACAGCGACCTCCAGCTCCAACCCGCGCTCGCCACGGACTGGACCGTCTCCGACGACGGCCTCACCTACGTCTTCAACCTGCGGCAGGGCGTGAAGTTCCACAACGGCCGGCTGATGACGGCCGACGACGTCGTGTACTCCTTCGACCGCATCATGGATCCGAAGACCGGCTCACCGCAGGCCAGCCGCTTCAGCGAGGTCGCGAGCATCGACGCGAGCGGCCCCTACCAGGTCACCTTCACGCTCAAGGAGCCGTTCGCCCCGTTCCTGTCCAACCTCACCAACCTCTACGTGGTTCCCAAGGAGGTCGTGGAGGCCAACGGCGATCTGCAGAAGGTGGCGGTCGGCACCGGCCCGTTCGAGCTCGAGACGGTGGTCCCCGACACCTACGTGCTGCTCAAGGCCAACCCCGACTACTACCGCCAGGGCGAGCCCAAGCTCGCCGAGCTGAAGTTCAACGTCGTTCCCGAAGCCTCCACCCGCGCAGCCGGCCTGCGCACCGGCACCTACCAGCTGCTGCCCACCGTCGACGCGGTCACGGCCCAGACGCTGAAGAACGCCGGCGGCGTGAGCCTACTCGGCACGCAGGACCTTGCGTACTCGCTGCTCGGCCTCAACGTCAGCCGCAAGCCCTTCGACGACCCCCGCGTCCGGCAGGCCATCAACTACGCGGTGAACCGGCCCGACATCACGCAGGCCGTCTACCTGGGCAACGCCGTGCCCGGCGGCCCGCTGAGCCCGGCACTCAAGGACTGGGCGCTGCCGGTATCGCAGTTCCCCTGCTACAGCCCGAGCGTCGACAAGGCCAAAGAGTTGCTGAGCGAGGCGGGCTACCCGAACGGCTTCAGCGCCACCATCGTCACCTTCGGCACCATCAAGGAGGTCGCCGACACCGCCCAGGTGCTGCAGGCGCAGCTCGCGCAGGTGGGCATCACCGCCAAGGTCGACGTCGAGGAGTTCGGCAAGTTCGTGCAGGACTGGAAGAACTCCAACTTCGACATGTTCGTCAGCCTCAACGGCGGCGCGGTCGACCCCGACGGCTACCTCTACCGAACCTTCCGCACGGGCGGCTCCACCAACGTCTTCAAGTTCAGCGACCCGGGTGTCGACCAGCTCCTCGACCAGGGCCGGACGACGACCGACACGGGCAAGCGGCAGGAGATCTACAACACCCTGCAGCAGCAGCTCGCCTGCACCGGGCCCATCGTCCACATCGCCTACGGCACGCTCTTCACGGGCGTCCGCGACAACGTGCAGGGCTTCCAGCAGATGCCCACCCGCGGGCTGCGCTACCTGCGGGAGACCAGCCTCGAGTAGGCCGACGCGCGGGGCCCCGCCTGGCGGGGTCCTCCACACGCCAGTAACAGCCGAGCCCGGGGCGGATCCTGCAACGTCCTCCCCGGGCTCTCCTCGCCGCCGCAGGACGCCCGAGAGGGCCATGGAATGACCGGTCCCCTGCCATGATCGCCTACGTCCTCCGCCGCCTGCTCGACCTCGCCTTCGTGCTGCTGGGCGTGTCGATCCTGGTGTTCCTGATGGTGCGCTTCATCCCCGGCGACGCCGTGGAGATCATGCTGGGCGCCAACACCGACATCACGCCGGATCGGGTGGCGGCGCTCCGGCACGGCCTGGGGCTCGACCTGCCCATCCACGCCCAGTACTGGAAGTGGCTCACGGGCGTCCTCCACGGCGACCTGGGCACCAGCATCTGGACGGGGCGGCCGGTGAGCGGGGAGATCCTCGCGCGTCTCCCCGCGACCCTCGAGATCACCCTGCTGGCGCTGCTGCTGGCGCTCGCGCTGTCGTTCCCGCTGGGGGTGCTGGCGGCGCGCGCCCGCGGCTCGGTCAGCGACGTGGTGGTGCGGGTGCTGTCGATCGTCGGTCTGACGCTGCCGACGTTCTGGGTGGGGGTGCTGATGCTGCTGGTGTTCTCGCTGTACCTGCCCGGCTGGCCCGCCATCGGCTACGTGCCGTTCACCGAGCAGCCGCTCGGCAACCTCGCCCGTATGGCGCTGCCGACGATCGCCGTGTCGTTGCCCATCATCGCGGGGCTCACGCGCATCCTGCGCTCGAGCCTGCTGGACGTGCTGGGCAGCGACTACGTCCGCACCGCCCGCTCCAAGGGGCTGGGCGAGCGCATCGTGCTCTACAAGCACGCCCTGCGCAACGCCCTCATCCCGATGGTCACGGTCATCGGGGTGCAGCTCGGCTACCTGCTCTCCGGCGTGGTGGTCATCGAGCAGGTCTTCGCCATCCCCGGCATCGGCCGGCTCATCATCGGCGCCATCAACCAGCGCAACTACCCGCTCATCCAGGGGATCGTGCTGGTGGTGACCGCCGTCTTCGTGCTGGTGAACCTGCTGGTCGACCTGACCTACGCCTGGATCGACCCGCGCGTGGAGTACAGCTGATGCGCCCGTCGCAGATGCCGCCGGAGCGCTCATGACGGCCCAGGTCCGCGACTTCCTGCGGCGCCTTGCCCGCAACCCGGTCGGCATGCTGGGCCTGGCGCTGGCCGCGCTGGTGATCCTGGCCGCGGCGCTCGGGCCGCTCCTGACGCCCGTGGACCCGCTGAAGCAGAGCGTGCTGGAGCGCTTCCAGGGGCCCAGCTGGCGCCACCTCCTCGGCACCGACAATTTCGGCCGGGACACGCTGGCGCGCATCCTCTACGGCTACCGGGTGTCGGTGGCGGTCTCCTTCGGAGCGGTGGCGCTCTCCGGCCTGGTCGGCTCCACCATCGGGCTGGCGGCGGCGTTCTTCGGCGGCTGGATCGACCGTGTGTTGATGCGCCTGATGGACATCCTGCTCGCCTTCCCCATCATCCTGCTGGCGATCGCCGTGCTGGCGGTGCTCGGACCGGGCGCGGTCAACACCGCGCTGGCCATCGGCATCGTCTACACCCCCATCTTCGCGCGGCTGGCGCGCGGGCCGGCACTGACGGTGCTGTCGTGGGACTACGTATCGGCCGCGCGCGCGGTCGGCGCCGGCGGCGCACGGGTGGTGGTGCGTCACGTGCTGCCCAACATCTTCGCGCCCATCCTGGTGCAGACCACCCTGTCGCTGTCCACCGCCATCCTGGTGGAGGCCAGCCTGAGCTTCCTGGGGCTCGGCACCCAACCGCCCACGCCGTCGCTCGGGCTGATGCTCTCCCAGGCCCGCGACTACATGCTCCTCTCCCCCTGGGTGTCGATCTTCTCCGGCTTCGCCATCCTGCTGGCGTCGCTGGGCTTCAACCTCTTCGGCGACGGGATGCGCGACCTGCTCGATCCCACGCTGCGCGGACGCGACGTCTGAGCGAACCGGTCCCTCTCGTCCCCGATGAGACCAGCCAATGGCCGCGAAGGGGCGGTGCGGGGGCGCCGTCGCGCGCCCCCGCTTGCAATCAGGGCCGGAAGACCAGGTAGCGCCCGTTGCCGCCGTCGGCGACCAGCAACGCGTAGCTCGTGACAAGCAGACCGTACGGGCCGCTCAGCGTGGTGGCCGTGGTTCCTGGGCTGGTGCTCGTGAAATCCGGCTGCCCGAGCACGACGTCGGCGGACGCCCCGTTAGCGGTCGGGATGCTGTTGAACACCAGCACGCGGTTGTTTCCGTGGTCACCGACGAAGAGCTGGACTCCATTCGAGTCGATGAAGTACGGCGTGGCCATGCCTGCGGCGCCGGCAGCGGGCGCGGTCGAGAACATGTCGGGCTGTCCCACGACGACGTCGGCCGGCGTGCCGTTGACGGTGGGGATGTGGTTCCAGATCAACACCCGGTTGTTCTCGGCGTCTGCCACGATGAGGCGGGTTCCGTCGCTCCACACGTCATCGGAGAAGGCCAGGCCGGATGCGCTCACGGGGCCGCCGCCGTTGGCAGAGCAGTGCGTGAAGTCGGACTGTCCGAGGACGACCGCGGCGGCGGCCCCGTTGGTCGTGGGGATGCCGGCGTAGATCAGCACCCGGTTGTTGGCAGCGTCGCCAACGATGAGCTTGGACCCCGCGGCCGCCGCGGTGGAGGGCGTGGCGAGGCCTGTCGCAGTGCAGTTGGCCGCGGAGGTGGTGAAGCCCGGCTGCCCGACCACCACGCTCGCAGCCGCACCCGTGGCGGATGGCGGGGCGTTGTAGATGAGCACCCGGTTGGTGCTGTCTTCGCCCACGAACAGCCTGCCGGCGCCGGAACGCACGCTCACCGGCGCGGTCATCCCGGTCTGCGTGGTAGCCGGGGTGTTGCTCGTGAAGTTGGGTTGACCGAGCACGAAGTCGGCGCTTGCGCCATTGCTGGTGGGGACGCCATTGAAGCCGAGGACACGGTTGCCGCCGTAATCCGGAAGGTAGAGCGTACCGTTGACCACGGCCGCGTCGCCGATCGGCGCCAGGTGCGAGGCATCCACACCGGTAGTGGTGCTCGTGAAGTCGGGCTGGCCGATCACGACGCTGGCGGCTTGACCGCTGGCGAACGCCAGGGTACTCGGCTGCGGGCTCGTCTGGGTGCAGGCGCCCAGACCGACCGCCGTGGCGATCCCGACGGCCGAAAGAACGACGGTAGCTCGAGGACCAAACATGGGACCCCTCCCCTACAATCTTCTGTCGTTGCGTACGACTCGATCATAACCCCTGCGGGGCCCGAAATCTCACGCTCGCCTTCGAGCGTCCCGGCCGCCACCGGCGCCAGAGCGGCGCCAGCCGTGGAGCACGCCTCCAGCCCGCGACCCGGTAAGGGGCCACGCCCACCGCCGGTCGCATGCTTCATGCTTGGGTTGGAGGAGACACCATGGCGCTCTACGACCTGCCGCTCGACGAGCTCGAACGCTACCGGCCGCCCCTCACCGCCCCTGACGACTTCGACGCCTTCTGGGAACGCACCCTGGCCGACGCCGAGGCGCGCGCCTGGGAGCCGCGCTTCGAGCCTGTCGATGCCGGCCTCGCCACCGTGGAGGCGTTCGACGTCACCTTCGCCGGCTTCGCCGGCCAGCCGGTGCGCGCCTGGCTGCTGCTCCCCAGGCAGCGCCGTGAGCCGCTCCCCGGCGTCGCGCAGTTCATCGGCTACGGCGGCGGCCGCGGCCTGCCCCTCGACTGGCTGCTGTGGCCCAGCGCGGGCTACGCCACGCTGGTCATGGACACCCGCGGTCAGGGCAGCGCCTGGCTCCAGGGCGACACCCCCGACCCCGGCGCGGACGCCGCGGGCCCGCACCACCCCGGCTTCATGACCCTCGGCGTGTCGGACCCGGAGGACTACTACTACCGCCGCGTCTACACCGACGCGGTGCGGGCCGTGGGTGCGCTGCGCGCGCACCCCGCGGTCGATGCCGATCGGATCGCGGCCACCGGCACGAGCCAGGGCGGGGGCATCAGCCTGGCCGTGGCCGCGCTGGTGCCGGAGCTGGCGCTGGCGATGCCCGACGTGCCCTTCCTGTGCCACTTCCGGCGCGCCGCCGAGATCACCGACGCCCTGCCGTACGCCGAGCTCGCCCGCTACTGCAAGGTGCACCGGCAGGAGATCGACACCGTGTTCCGGACCCTCGCCTACTTCGACGGCATGAACTTCGCGGCCCGCGCCTCCGCCCCGGCGCTCTTCTCCGCCGGGCTGATGGACCCGGTGGCGCCCCCGTCGACCGTGTACGCCGCCTTCAACCACTACGCCGGCCCCAAGCGCATGGCGCTGTATCGCTTCAACGAGCACGAGGCTGGTGAGGGCCACCACGCACGCGAGCAGCTGCGGTTCGCTGCCGAGGCGCTGCACCGCCGCCGAGCGCTCTAGGCGTTCACAGACCCGTCGGCGCCCGTCCCGTCACGGGCGCGCCCAGTAGCGCATCGGCCGCCGCCCGAGCCGAGCGCTCCCGGAACCCGAACGCGAGCAGCGCCGGGCCGGGCACCCGTGCGGCGCTGTACGGGTTCCATAGCGCCACGTGCGCGTACGGCCGGCCGGCGGAGGCGGCGGCGTCCGCCACCGCCCGTGCCAACGCAGCCTCTCCCTCGCCGATGACCCCGCGCGAGGTCGAGACGAACAGCACCGCCTCGGCCGAGGCGGTCGCGGCGACGAGGTGCCGGAGTGCGCCCGCGTCCGGCTCCGCGTCGACGTCGTAACCCACTCTCGTCACGTCCACGCCGGAAGCGGCCAACGCCTCCGCCAGCCGCGCGGCCGGCCTCGCCGTGAGCTGGCTCGCGGCGCTGGCGCGCACCTCCTTGGCGGCGACGAGCCCCACGCGCATCCCCGGGCGCAGCAGCGGCAGCTCGCCCAGCAGCGCCAGCCCCCGCCGCGCCGCCTCGTCCAGCAGCGCTTCGTCCCCCGCTCTCCAGGCCGCGTCCGGCTCC
>Ga0102953_1000819_pt1 | contig 20526 bp, 18 predicted proteins | sample SalPon2A_C_D2_MG_FD_78509 | JGI IMG/M metagenome (GOLD analysis project Ga0102953, IMG submission 78509) | Soil microbial communities from South San Francisco under conditions of wetland restoration - Salt Pond MetaG R2A_C_D2_MG | ecosystem: Environmental > Terrestrial > Soil > Wetlands | place... | reverse complement strand
CCGAAACCATTTGGGGCTATACGCCCGAATAGGCGCTGAAACCCCCATCGACTGGGATGACGGTCCCCGTTACAAAGGACGAGGCGTCACTGCAGAGCCAATGGGCCGCACCGAACAGGTCGGCGGGCTGTCCGAAAATACCCATGGGAGTGTGAGCCAGGATCTTCTCTCCCCGTCCGGTAAGGCTGCCGTCTGTTTCGGTGAGCAGGCTCCGGTTCTGTTCGGTCAGGAAAAACCCGGGTGCAATGGCATTGACCCTCAGGTCTTTTCCGTGCTTGCTGCAAAATTCCACTGCCAGCCATCTGGTAAGATTGTCGATGGCGGCTTTTGCCGAGGCGTAGCCAACCACCCGGGTCATCGGGCGGGTGGCAGCCATTGAGGAAAAATTGATGATGCTTCCTTTTCGCGCGTTGAGGAAGAGGGGAAGGAATACCTTCACAGGCAGGAAGGTGCCCAGATAGTTGAGCTCCATGACTTCACGGATGGCAGCTGTATCAGCGTCAAGCAAAGTTTTATCCGGGGGGATGACCGCTCCTTTCATATTTCCCCCTGCCGCATTGATCAGCACATCGATTTTCCCGAATTTTTCCTGCAGGAAATCACGGCCTTTCAGCAAGGCGTCCTCGTTGGTAACATCCGCTACCAGGGGCAAGGCTTTCCCGTTCTCCTTCCCGATGCTTTTTACGAGGGCCTTGACCTTTTCCGGAGTGCGCCCAAGGATTACTACGAAAGCGCCTTCGGAGGCCAGGTACCGTGCCAGGGCGGAACCGAGGACCCCGGTGGCGCCACTCATGACGATGATTTTATCTTTAATCGTGAAGAGCTGATTCATGAAGGAGTGAACTTTTTAAAAGTTAATATACCAGTTTAAAAGGGAAAATAGTTCCGGGCATTCCGGTAGCAAACATCCTGCACGAGCGACCCGAGCCATGCTTCATCCGCAGGCAGCTCACCCCGGGCCACATCCCCGCCGATTAGGTTGCAGAGCGTCCGCCGGAAGTATTCATGCCTCGGGAAAGACAAGAAACTGCGGGAATCGGTTAACATTCCGATAAAGCAGCTTAGCAGGCCCATATTGGATAAGGTGTTGAGCTGTTTTTCCATCCCGTCCTTCTGATCCAGGTACCACCAGGCGGAACCCCACTGTAGCTTCGCCTTCAGGCCTTCCCCGTTAAAATTGCCTGTCATGGTGGCCATGACTTCGTTGTCTGAGGGATTGAGATTGTAGAGGACCGTTTTGGCCAGGGCATCCTTTTCTTCCAGGCTATTGAGGAAGTTCGCCAGGCTCCGGGCCTGGGGGAAATCGCCAATCGAATCAAATCCCGTATCGGCGCCCAGCTCACGGAGGCGCCTCTTATTCGTATTCCGCAAAGCGCCCAGGTGAAATTGCTGTACCCAGCCTTTGCGGTGATACCATTGGCAAAGCTGCTGCAATACCTCATAGGCAAAGCCTTCTTTTTCTGAAGGGGCGAGGGTCCTGTCTTCCCGTATTTTGAGGAAGATCTCTTCCGCGTCCCCGGCAGGTGAAGGCATGTGCTCCAGGCCGTGGTCGGCCAGACGGCATCCCCGGGCATGGAAATAATCGATCCGTTGTTCCAGCACCAGCAATAAATCTGAGAAGCTGGTGATACTTTTTCCGGCAACGGCCTCCAGCCTTCCCAGGTAATCCCTGTAGGTAGCGAGGTCTTGCAGGGCGTAGGCTTTGTCCGGGCGGAAGGCGGGGAGCATCTTCAGGTCCTGAAGGCTTGCGGAAGCTTTTTGATGGTGTTCCAGGGAATCGGCCGGATCGTCAGTGGTACAGACCAGCTCCACCTGCATCATGCTTAAAAGGGAGAGCGTACTGTGCGAAGGTTGACGGAGTTTTGCGGAGGTCTCTTCAAAAATGCGGTCAGCATTATCCTTGTTCAGTAGTTCATCCAATTCAAAATATCGCCTGAGTTCGAGTTGAGTCCAGTGAAACAAAGGGTTCCGGGCTGTATGGGGGACTGTTTCGGCCCATTTTTTGAATTTGAGCCGGTCTGGTGCTTTTCCGGTGATATATTCCTCATCAACCCCCAGGGTACGCATCGCCCGCCATTTGTAGTGATCTCCCGCCAGCCAGGCCCGGGTGATGTTTTCAAACTGATGGTTTCCGGCAATCTGATCAGGGGGCAGGTGATTGTGGTAATCGATGATGGGCAGGTCTTTGACAAAGTCGTGGTACAATGTCCTTGCAAAAGGTGTTTGCAACAGGAAATCTTCGTCTATAAATCCGGTTGTTTTAGCCATGGATCGGATGATTATGGAGATTTTTTTTGGTGTACGGCGACGATTTCCCGGGCGAGTTCCTCCAGGTCGATCCCCAGTTTTTCCCGGTTGGTCCGCACTATGGTGGTGCGCAGAGAAACCGGCAGACCTGAAAATCCCAGCCGGGTTCCGAGTATCATCCCCGCCACAGCGGCCGTGGTGTCATTGTCTCGCCCATAATTTATGATAAATTCCATGGTTTTCTGGAAATCGCCCTGCCCGTATGCCAGCCCGGCAATCACAATCTGCCAGATCTCGCCGGCATGGAAGGGCACGGCCCGTTCGTTTTTTTCAAGGTACGAATAAATATAATCCTGTCTGGACCAATCCGCGCTCGTACCGGGATAGGAAGGGGGAGGGATGGTATCGGTCCCTGTTGTGGGCCCCTCTTTGGCGAGACGCACCGTATTTCTGGTTGCGTCTGCGATCTGAAGGGAGATCCTCCCCAGAAGCCGGCTGTCCTGATATCGGTAGGGGTCTACAAAAACCGATGTATCCAGGATGGAATCCATACTGCTACCCTGAAGCGCCGTTTGTGTCATGGCTGCTACCTGGGCGGTGATGTCCTTGGCATACCCGTGGTCGAACAAACTGTGTTCATACGCCGTCCGGTAGGCAGCCTCCGGGTTGGGCGACAGCAGGCCAAATACAGGGGAATACAACATGCCTGCACAGGCCATTTCCCCTCCGTAAAACCGGCTTAGCGCCTGTTCGTAATCTTCAGGCCCCTTGGTATAGGCCAATGCGACGCGTGCCCATTCCCTGATCCAGTCTACTTTTTCCAACCTGCCTGCGAGCGCATCGGGGTTTTTGAGGATTTCCCGGTCGGCCAGGTCACCGGCAACGGATTGGTAGTAAGAAGCAATAAACCGGGCAAAAGCCTCTGGCCCGGTATTTCCGCTATTTCCCGAAAAGTACTTCACCATCAGGTATTTCCAGCGCGTATCGTCTGTAGTGGCCCCTGCCTGCAGGTTGTTTTCCCAGGTTCCTTCAGGGGATTCCTGACGGACAGCCGGGGTAAGTCCGGTGATGTAGCCATACTTCAGTTGGATGTCCTTCCGGTACCACATTTCCGTGGAAGCTCCCATGGCGTCGCCGATTGCCGATCCCACAAGCCCCCCGAGCACCCGGTCGTAATAGGTCTCAGGCCCTGGCATTATACTATCCTGTGCATAGGATTCCTTTTGGGGCTCCGGGAGGGTTACTTTTTGTTCCTGTTCCCTGCAGCAGACCAGCAGTAGCAAGAAGGGCAGTATGTAAGGGGTTATAGCTCTCATAGAAGGATCATTTCTCTGGCGGTTTTCAAAAGCTGCTCCTTTTCCTCAAGGCTGCGGTCTAGCGGGAGCTGAGCGAGCCCGATGAGCCTGCGTATGATTTCGATCCCGGCCACCTGGGAAACCAGGTCTGCGTCTGCCTTCCCCTGGTATTCCCTGAGGATGGTTTTTAAGCCGGCGCGGGCAGACGTTGCCAGGATGGTATGGGCGGCCATGACACCCAGGTCGTATTCCGGGAAACCGACAAAACTGAACTCCGGATCGATCACAAAGACTTTATTGCCTTTCGCCATCCAGCTGCCTGGAAAATAATCCCCGTGAAGAAGCACCTTTCCGGGTTTCAGGTAACGTTTCCCAATTTTTTCTGCCTTTCCCTTTAGTTTGCGGTCTTTTTTATACTCCGCAGCCATCCGCTCAAGGCCCGGTTGAATGTCATCCAGGGCAAAGCCATTGTCCACCATAAAAGGCAATACAAAGACATGCTGATGGTTGAGTTCCCGCAAGGGCAGGTTCCCCGGGAAGTCTGTCGGTGGGGGCTCGGCGTGGATACGGTTGAGAATTTGGATGAGTATGCTTAGCTGCTCCGGGGGGACTGCCCGTCTTTCGTACCAGCAGGTTAGGTCTTCACAGTCTCCAAGGTCTTCCAGTTGCAGGAGGAAATGGGAAGGGTCGTAGGCCAGGATACGTGGAAAATGGGCCTGGGCCTGCGGGTTCCTGATAGTTCGGTAGAACTGGTATTCCACAGTTATTCGATCTTCCGGGGCTTTTATTTCAGGGTATTTCCGGACATAGGGCCTGGATTGCTTGAGGATAAAGGAACGTTTGTTGGTGACCACCCGGAGCACCACGTTCATGTTTCCCTCTCCGGGGACCTCGAGGGCCTTGATTTGCTCTTCCTCAAACAACCAGCCGTTGCTTCTGAGCTTCTTCTGCAATTCAGGCCTGGAAGTGTTGACATCAATTTCAATCAAAACAGTATCAGTTGATGGTTCGCAAGATACATTCAAATCAAAAATATCCCTAAGCCCCCTGAAAAAATCTCCGTTGGCGACCCTTTCAGGCACGGCCCTGGGACTGAAGGAGATGTGCCCGGGCGAGCTAATTTTGCTGCTGGCCACTTGTTATTTATTGTTAGGATTCCTAGCTTTAATGAGCATCTGGGTTTCACTAAAGCATAGCTGATGGTAGATTTGTCGTTGGAAAATAAAATGGAGTATTTTCAGGAAGTGATGCGGGTATTACACCAGTATGAGATCATGCCCGACCGATCCCCTATGATCGTTTTCACCAATTCGTACAAGGAAAACAACCGGATGCATTTACTGGCTTTGAGGCAGATCTGTAAAATGTGCCTGGAAATGGTGGATACCCGGTTTGAAAGCCTGGAATCGGATGAGGGGTCTACCCGCTTCAGCCCGGTAAACCTCAATGCCCTCGAGGATGCTTTCGAAGAATATGTTATGGCTGCAGACCTCACCGGGTTGGAAATCCTGGAAGACCGCCTGTACGATTGTATTGAAAAGCTTAACCAGCTGATCATCTACTCATAACCTGTATTTACTTGTTTTCCACTTAAGGAAAGGGGCCACCCGCATTGCACGAAATGGCCCCTGATATATTATGTCGGTAAAAAAGTGTTAGCCCTGGCTAGCTCTTATCTTCCACACTGGCCCCGGCTGCGTTCTTTTTAACGGAGGCAATACCGTTTTCCATGGCAGCGGTGGTCTTGTACATCTCACTGGTTCCAATGACCTGCCCATTGGTGGCCTTCAGGTTGAAATACGGGCTGCCGTCCCTGGCCGTTTTTCTTTCGTAAAGGGCATCGTTTTGTGAATTTTTCTGAACGGATGCAATCCCGTTTTCACAGGCCGATTTGGTCTTATAGGCTTCGCTGCCCAATATCTCCTGGCCGTTACTCGCTTTCAGGCTGAATCGGAATTGTCCGGATTTGTCTTTTGTGATTACAAATTTTCCCATAGGTATATTTATTTAGTTGCCCGTAAAATAAAGATTTCGAAACTTTTTCGCATGATGGGATCATAAAAAATTACGTGCATTGGGATCATTTCCCGTTTGTTCGGAGACCTGTTCCCTGTTGCCAAAGAACCTTTGGGGCGGTCTTTTTCTCAGGCGTGTTTGTCCAGGAAATGCTCCAGATCCTTGTTGGCCCCGTACAGTACCAGGATATCGTCTGCGTTCAGGACCAGGTCGGAGGTAGCCACTCCCTGCACCTTCGATTCGGTCTGCGTGTGGCCAACAACCCCCTTGACTTCTGTCTTCTTAATGGTGGTGAGCACGAGCAGGTTGTAAGTGGCCCGGAAGCCGATTTCTGAAATCGACCTTCCGATGCATTCCGGGGGCACATTCGCTTCGATGATGCTGAACTCGTCGCTAAGTTCAAAAAAATCAATCACATCCTTAAAGCCTAGCTTTTTGGCCCATCGGCCTGCGGTTTCTTCCTCCGGGTGTACGATTTCATCCACCCCTATGGCCTGCAGTACCTTTTCGTGCAGGGGGTTGATGGCCCTGCTGATCAGTCGTTTAACCTGCAGGTTTTTGAACAGGGCTGTCGCCATTATATTGGCCCCCTGGTCCTCGCCTATGGCTACAATCACCACATCGGTGTCTTTCAGGGGCAATCCGGAAACCGTAAACTCATCGGTGGCGTCCAGGCATATAGTATGGGTAATGCGTTCCTTGTACAGGTCTACCTTGTCCATACGGGTATCGATACCGATCACTTCATGGCCTTCTGCCGTAAGTTTTTCCGAAAGGGGGGCGCCAAAGCTTCCAAGGCCTATTACAATATATTTCATAGAATCAGTTCATTAAAATTTCTTCTGTCGGATAGCGGTAGTTCTTGTGTTTGATCTTCTTAAAGACGGCGATGAGGACGGTGAGCATACTCACCCGGCCCACGAACATAATGACCACCAGTACCAGTTTGCTGATGGTGCTCAGATCTGGGGTGATCCCCAGGCTGAGGCCTACCGTGCTATAGGCGGAAAAACACTCGAATGTGATGGCGATCAGGCTCTTGGCGGGGTCTGCCAGGACGATCAGGGTAATGCCGAGCCCGATGACCATCAGCGAGAGGGCGATGATGGCAAAAGCCCTGCGCACCGAGATGTCTGCGATTTCCCGCCTCATGAGTTCGATCCTGGATTTCCCCTTGGCCAGGCTCAATACATTGAGGGTGGCAATGGCAAAGGTACTGGTTTTGATCCCTCCTCCGGTTGAGGAAGGGGAAGCCCCTATCCACATGAGGAAGAGGATGATCATAAGGGTGGACATCCCCATGGCCGATGTGTCGATCGTATTGAACCCGGCCGTCCTGGGTGTAGCCGCCCCGAAAAGGGCTGTGACCACTTTCCCGAATCCGTGATGTTCGGACAGGGTGTTGTGGTACTCCAGGAAATAGAAGGCCAGGAACCCCAGGGTGGTCAGGGAAAATGTAGTCACCAGGGTAATGCGGCTGTTGAGGTTGAGCACCCAGGGTTTATGGCGTGATTTGCTGCTGCCGGAAAAAAAGATCTTGGAAGCTTTGTATTTCATGAATTGGATGAGGTTGGATACGATCGGAAACCCCAGCCCTCCCAACCCGAAGGTACAAAGCAGGACCAGGTGCAGGTAATAATTGTGCCGGAAGGCGGGGTCGTATAACCCCATTTCAAGAGTTGAGAAGCCCGCATTGCAAAATGCCGAAATGGCGTGGAAAGCGGAAAAGAAAAAAACTTCGCCCTCAGATTGAAAGAGGGAAGGATCCAGACTGCTGAAGATAAGGATACCCGAAATGAGTTCGATGGTAAAGGTAATGACCAGGATATATTTTAGAATGGAAAAGACTTCCCCGATTTTATTGGAATTGGTCATATCGCTCAAAACCAGCTGGTTTTCATAGGTAGCGCCCCCTTTGAAGAAATAGCTGAAATAACTTGCAAACGTAAGGATTCCAAGGCCGCCGACCTGGATGAGGAGCATGATGACCACCTGCCCGAAATCCGTGAAATAAGACCCGGTATCCACCACCACCAGGCCGGTGACACAGACGGCGCTTGTGGCCGTGAACAGGGCATTGACGAAAGACAAGCCCTGATAGGAAGCGCCGGGCATCATCAGGAGCAGGGCCCCGATAAAAATGATGGTCACGAAACTGACCAGGAAGAGCTGTGCGGGGTTCAGGAGGGTGCGTTTATAGTTGACCCGGATTTCGGAAAACTCCCTGATAAAGGTAAGGAAGACCGCAAATTTGATCCAGTTATCATTGTAGAACAACGTCCCCGGGCTGCGGTATTCACTGCGTACGAAGTGCAGGTAGATAATCAGGATGCTGAAGCACACGCTGAGGAGGTCGAACACGAATACCCGCCGCCTGGACAGGCCTTTGATCTGAACGTAGCGAAGGACGCATGCGAGGATCCCCATGGCCAGTACCACGAAATAATATTCGTTCAGGCTGATTTGCACCCCGGAGGAATGGGAAAACCCGAAATCGAAGAAAAAGGCGAGGACCCCTACCAAACTGGTCCAGAACGCAAGAAGGTTCAGAAATTTAGTGTCCAGATTCCTGGTCTTTGGCATACGGTTCGGTTTTGGTCGGCCTGGTGTGGCTGCGCCTTATAACGGCTTCAGGGCCACACGGTGGCGGGACCCGTCAGGAGGTAATCCGCGGCAAAGTTCGTACAAATGCCATGAAATAAAAATTCTTTGAGGGGAAAACCGATAAAACCCGGAACGCAACAGAAAATGGCCGGAAAAATATTTTTTACACGCTATGCGAAGTTTGCAACTTCGCATTTCAAATTACCATGAGATGCTTTTCCAAAAAGCATCTTTTTTGTGTACATCGATAACAGGATTTGCAGCGAGGGAGACACTGATTATACCTTCTCCATTTACATAGTTGGAAGCGCTTGAATAGATATATTCTGAAGCTCTTTTGACAATCCTGGCTCTGACCGGATTTAGATGGATATAATCAAGCTTTGACCATAAAAATTTTGTAGAGTATATCTCTTCTGGGTGATTCCCATACTTCCAAAATTGATAATGTTCGTTGCGGGAGTGCGTCTTGCAGGCTTCACTAAAATATGAGATCATCCAGTCTCTCCGGCTTTCAGGTTCGTCCTTGATAGCTCTAAGAATTATCTTGGAGGTATGTTTTTTAAAATCCCTTAAAAGTTCTGACAGCAGACCATTTTCAGCTTGAACAATCAGGTGAACGTGATTGCTCATGATAACATAGCCATACAATATCATTCCCTTGTTTAAAATACAATATCCAAGATTATCAAGAAGCAGGTCCCTGTAACAATACCTCGTAAATACATCGAGCCATCCAACAACAGTCAGGGTCAGGAAATGGGGTTTGGATGGATCCCGGATGCGATATCCTTCTGAATAGGACATTCAAATACAATTTCGTCTTACAAGAAGTATTGAAGTTGTGTATTTTCCTTGCAGGTAACTCCAATTTTTAGAAAGTTAGGATATGCGAAGTTGCAAACTTCGCATAGCGGGTAACCTTTGATGTTTATACTTTGGAAGGAAATACACTAACTACTTTAAATAACGCCCCACCTGATGATAGTAATCCAAGACGATGGATTCGGGCTGTCTTTACTAGAATATAAAAGGCTATTGAAAAAAATATTTCTGCAATTCCTGCGGGGGCACGTTCCCGGTAAGATCCGTTAGCAACTTATTTACTTTAAAATACTCCATGTCGAAGCGGTAACTCCAATTTTTAGAAAGTTAGGATATGCGAAGTTGCAAACTTCGCATAGCGGGTGTCATTGGAAGATGCAAACATCGCACGCCCGGATTTAATCCTCCTGTACGTTAACTTAATAACAAAACCCCCGTAAACACTAAAGTTTCGGGGGTTCTGGGTGGTACCTCCAGGAATCGAACCAGGGACACACGGATTTTCAGTCCGTTGCTCTACCAACTGAGCTAAGGTACCAGTAAGCCACTATTTTATTTTAACGTATGGCCTGATCGAATGCCGACGATCCCGCCTTCGGCGGATGTCAGCATCGTGACTTCCGCAAAGCGGAAGGTCACGACCAGGGACACACGGTCCCGACATTTATCGTCGGGATCAGTCCGTTGCTCTACCTCCCGATAGCTATCGGGAGAGCTTAGAGACCGGAATGTCAATAATTATTTCCGGCATTTTGCACGACATTTGACTGATGAAAAACTCCCTGTTACGGGACTTGTGCCATCATCCAGAGGCCGGAAGTGCAACAACAAAAAAACACGCTTTAATTCCCGTCAGGGAGGCTGGCGCGTCTGCCGCAGCCCCGCCGTCACAGGCCGGGCAAAGGCGGGGGCAAATATAATTTCAAATTTAGGAACTACAAACAAAAAAGGGAAAAAAGGCCATGGTTTTTTTTCAATTCCTGATCTTTGTCCTATGAACCTGATTGTCGACGCCGGAAACACTTCCGTGAAGCTTGCCATCTTCCAAAGAAACCAGCTTGTCTTCCAGAAACAAGCTAGTCCGGAAGGCTTTTGCCATGTTGCAAAACAGGTATTCGACGACCATCCCGGGATCCGGCAGGCCATTGTTTCTTCTGTAACCCATCTCGACAAAAAGGGGCTGGATGTGCTAAAAGTATTTTGCCCGGTACACGTCCTGAGTCAGAAATCTCGCCTGCCCTTTAAAAATTCCTATGCCACGCCCCAAACCCTGGGGGTAGATCGTATGGCCCTCGCTACTGCGGCCTTCTACCAGAACCCTCATGCCAATACCCTGGTAGTGGATGCCGGCAGCTGTATCACTTATGACATGGTGAATGACTTCGGGGAATACCTGGGCGGGGCTATTTCCCCCGGCCTCCGTATGCGCTATCGCGCCATGCACGAGCATACCTCCCGCCTTCCCCTGCTCGAACCCGTTGAAGAGCTGCCGGACTTCATCGGCAAATCCACGGACAGCAGCATGCACAGCGGCGCGATCAATGGGCTTTGCCTGGAGATTGACGGGATGATAAGCCTCTACGCTTCCCGATTCCCACATTTAACAGTTATTTTAACAGGGGGCGATGCCCAATTTTTGTCTAAACGGTTAAAAAGTACCATATTTGCGAATTCTAATTTTCTCCTCGAAGGCTTAAATTATTTGCTGGAATACAACCGACGCTAGATGATTAAAAGACTGGTTATTGCCTTATGCTGCCTTGCATTCTATGCCGTACATGCCCAAAATAATACCATCTCCCCTTATTCGTATTTCGGTGTAGGCGTTATAAGCAATGTGGCTACGGTGGAGAACCAGATGATGGGCCACTTGCAGATGTATGCAGACAGTATACACATCAACCTCAACAATCCCGCCGCCTACGGCAAGCTTCGGCTGACCACCTATGCCGGGTCCCTTTCGCAAGATCGTGTCAGGCTGGATACCTACACGGAAAGCCAAAAAATTACCCTGACCAACCTGGAATACCTTTCAATCGGATTCCCACTGAGTGACCGGTTCGGGGGCGGCTTCGGCCTGATGCCTTATTCGTCTGTGGGGTACCACCTCCTGGAAGAAACGACGAATACAAACGGGGCTACCGTTTTAAACGAATATTCCGGACAGGGAGGCCTCAATAAGGTATACCTGTCCCTTGGCTACCGGCTCCTGGACCAGCTTTACCTGGGAGCTACAGTAAACTTCAATTTCGGGAACCTGACCAATCAACGCATCCAAAGCGTGGAAAGTGTCGAATTTGGGACGCTGGACCGCCGCCAGTCTCAGATAAATGGTTTCGATTTTAATTACGGGCTCACCTACACGCCCAAAATTACCGCAAAAAACACCTTGTTTACCTCGCTGACGGTACATACCCAGTCCAACCTCGTTTCAGAGAACCTGCAGCGAATCGGTTCGTTTTCCAGGGCGTCCGGGGACGAAATCGAAGTGGTTGATGTCGACCTGAGTACCAGCGGCCTGGACCGGACCGCGATCAAGATCCCAACCAAAACCACCCTTGGCCTGGGCTACGGGCAAGACAAGAAATGGTTCCTGGGAGCCGAATATTCGTTTCAGGCCATGAGCGATTTCAAAAATCAATTCGTTTCCCTGGACAGGACGGAATATAAGGATGCCAGCAGTTTTGGGGTCGGGGCGTACTATGTTCCTGATTATGCCTCTTTTACCAGCTATCTGAAACGCATAACTTACCGCGCGGGAATGCATATGGAGCAGTCCGGACTGGTGGTAAGGGGAAGTGAGATAAACTACTTTGGCATAACTTTTGGTCTTGGTTTGCCGATAGACAATGTTGGCTTCTCAAATCTGAACCTCGGGTTTGAATTTGGACGAAAGGGAACTACCGTTGCCAATCTGGTTGAAGAAAACTATTTTAAAGTCAATTTAGGACTGTCTTTAAACGATAGATGGTTCTTAAAAAGGCGAATAGATTAATAAAAATTTAGTATTTTAACCCCATTAAATTATAGACCACAATGAAAAAGGAATTTTACTTGATGATTTTTGCTGTTCTGGGCTTTGTGGGTGCCGGATTCGCACAGGCGCAGAATCCTGAATGCATGACCAACCTGTCTATTTACGCGGAGCATGCAAAAGTCAAAAATTACGATGCGGCCTATGCGCCCTGGAAAATGGTATATGAGAATTGCCCCGCTATCAACAAGGCCAATTTCAGCCTGGGGGAACGTATACTTTCCTATAAGATCGAGAACAGTTCCGGTGCCGAAAAGGACAAATTCGTCAAGGAACTGATGGACTTGTACGACAACAGTCTGAAATACTTCCCTACCAAATACAGCAAGGCCGATGTCGCCATAGACAAGGCCCTGCTGAAATACGACAATAAAATGGCTTCCGACCAGGAGTTGTTCGATATGCTCGACAAGGCCTTTAAGGAAGATCCCAATAATTTCACCAACCCCAAGGCCTTATACCTGTACTTCTCCAGCCTGGTGGATCTTCACGCCGCCGGCAAAAAGGATCTTCAGGACGTGTTTGACACCTATGACGATGTGACCGAGAAGATCGATGCAGAAAACAAAAAGCTCACAGACCAGATTACCAAACTCCTGCCCAAAGAAGACGCAGGTACCCTGACCAAAAAGGAGGAGAGCGAATTGAGGGTCGCTACCACCAACTCGGAATCCTATGGTAAAATCGCTTCCAGTATCGATTCAAAACTAGGCGCCCTGGCAGACTGCGACAACCTGATCCCGCTGTACCAGAAAAGTTTTGAAGAGAAAAAAGGGGATATCAAATGGGTGAAAAGAGCCGTGGGGCGTATGTTCAGTAAGGAATGTACCGATGACCCCCTCTTCCGCAAACTCTTCGAAGCGCAGATCGCGCTCGAACCTTCGGCCAGTGCATACCTTTACGGGGGTACATTGAAACAAAAGGCCGGGGATACCAATGCCGCCGTTGCCGATTTCAACAAGGCGGTGGATTTGGAAACCGATCCTTACAAGAAATCAGAGATCCTTTATAAGATTGCAACAACCATCCGAAGGTCCAGCAAGTCGCAGGCAAGGAACTATGCCCAGAAGGCCATCGATGCCAATCCTTCCAATGGAAAAGCTTATTTGCTGATTGCCAACCTCTATGCAAGCAGCGCCAATGACTGCGGAGGGTCTACCTTCGAAAAACGAGCCATTTACTGGAAAGCTGCAGATATGGCTTCCAGGGCCGGCCGGGTGGATCCTGCCTTAAGTGGGCATGCCAGCCAGGCTGCTGCCAGCTATAACGCAAAAGCGCCTTCCAAAACAGACATTTTCAATTCCGGTATGGCCGGAAAAACCATCAGCTTTGACTGTTGGGTGGGAGGCAGCGTGCAGGTGCCTAACCTCTGAGAATGCCAAAAAACATTCGATATAATTTTATCAGTATTGCCACGGTCTTAACTGTGGCAATGCTTTTTTTGTCCTGTCTGGATACCTATAAACGGGTGGGGGAAGAGGCAGGAAAACTGGTCTACCCGCAGGGGGTGGTGGAAGATGTCACCCTTACCTACACCGAGACAGGCCAGCCCACCGGTTCCGAAGACCGGGAACCAACCCGGGTCCTTGCGATCCTGACCAGTCCGCTGAGCGAGGATTTCAACAACCTTTCTTTTCAGTACCGGACATTTCCGGACGGACTAAAGGTGGAATTCTTCGATGAAGACAATAACCGGAGTGTGGTACGGGCCGACTACGGGATCATCTACGCCAACACAGACCTGATCGACCTCAGGGGAAATGTGGTCCTGGAAACCTATGATGGCAAGAAACTGGAAACCTCCCAGTTGTACTATGACCAGACAAATGAATGGATATTCACCCAGGAAAAATTTACCTTTACGAATCCCGAGGACGGGACCATTATGGACGGGGAGGGGATGGATTTTAACCGCGAGTTCGATTTTTTCAATGCCCACAAGACCTATGGGCTCATGACCATTAAAGAAGAATCTTCATGATCAACATTCTGCGCTATACCGAATACTTATACCTTGCAGTTGCCATCGTTTCCGTTTATAAAATTGTAACGTTGTGGGAAACCGCACAAGAGGATACCTACCTTTTTATTTTTTTTGCAATCGTATCCATTGGGATGTTCCTGTTCCGCAGGAATTACAGGAAGCGATTTGAGAAACGCAGGGATCAAAATAAGGAATAGCCGTGGAAGCCACTATTGCCATAATTATCCTGTCCCTTGCGCTCTCGGCCTTTTTTTCGGGTATGGAGATCGCCTTTATCTCCGCCAACAAGATTCACATTGAAATCGAAAAAAAACAGTCGGGTATTCTGGCGAAAGTCCTGTCGCGACTTACCCAAAAACCGTCCAAATTCATTGCCACCATGCTTATTGGCAACAATATTGCCCTGGTGGTATACGGCTTGTTTATGGGTGATTTGCTCATGTCCTGGTTCCAGGGGATGCTGCCTTCCCAAAACGCATTCCTCACTGCCCTGCTCACAAATTTCAGCCTGTTGACCCAGACGCTGATCTCTACCCTGCTGATCCTGCTTACCGCCGAATTCCTGCCCAAAGTCCTGTTTCAGATCTATGCCAATACCTTGTTGAAGGCCCTGGCCATCCCTGCATATATATTTTACATCATTTTCTCCCTCATCTCGGACTTTGTGATCGGAGTCTCCGACCGTATCCTCCGTACCTTTTTTGGGACCCATGGGGACGAGGTGCAGCTGGCTTTCAGCAAAATGGAACTGGGAGACTACATCACCGAACAGATGGAGACCGTGGAAGCCGAAGATCTGGTGGACTCTGAAATACAAATCTTCCAGAATGCCCTCGAATTTTCGGCCGTAAAGGCCCGGGAGGTCATGGTGCCCCGGACCGAGATCACGGCGGTTGAACTCCATGAGACGCCCAAGAACCTGACGAAGCTTTTTACAGAGACCGGGTATTCCAAAATCCTGATCTTTAAGGAATCCATAGATGATATTATCGGGTATGTACATTCCTACGAACTATTTAAGAAACCTAAAACCATCAAATCCGTCTTGCTGCCGGTAGAGTATGTGCCCGAAACCATGCTCATCCAGGAGGTGCTCAACGTCCTCACCAAGAAAAGAAAGAGCATTGCCGTGGTGCTGGATGAATACGGCGGCACTTCCGGGCTGATGACCGTGGAGGACATCGTGGAGGAATTGTTTGGCGAAATTGAAGACGAACACGATACCACCGATTTCCTGGAGGAGCAGATAGACGATACCCACTTCAAATTTTCGGCCAGGCTCGAAGTAGACTACCTGAATGAGAACTACAAACTGGAACTTCCGGAAAGTGATGAATATGGAACCCTCGGCGGACTTATTGTGAATGAGACCGGGGAGATCCCCGAAAAGGACTCCACCATAAGGGTGGGGAATTTCCAGTTTACCATCCTGGATTCGTCCAATACTAAAATAGATCTCGTGGCCCTGGAGATCCTGGAAAAGGAATGATTATAACCCGGCGGTTTATCCCTGTAGTTTATGCTTTTATTATTAACTGGAAAATGGTAATTTCGCCCACTGATTTTAAATACGCTCCTGATGGCAATTCTAGAAAAGATACGTAAGCGCACCACCGTCCTCATCCTGATCATCGGTTTATCCCTCTTTGCCTTTGTGATATCCGGCATATTCAAGAAAAGCGGGTTTGCTTCCGGGAAGGTGGGGTCTACAGTGGCCGAAATCAATGGGAAGGAGATCCCCATCAACGAATTCCGGAAGAAAGTGGAACGGGCTTCGCGATCCGGCGCCCCTTCAGCTACTTCCATGCAGTTGGTGAACAGTGTTTGGAACCAGCAGCTTCGCAACACTATCCTGAGCCAGCAAATTGAAGACCTTGGGATAGCCATCGAAAAGGACCAGATCATCAATGTGATAAGAAACAATCCCGGGATTGCCCAAAATCCGCAGTTCCAGGATGAAAACGGAAACTTTGACGAGTCAAAGTTCAGGGAATTTATCGCCGAACTCCGCGCCACGGCCCCGGATCGCTACCAGGACTGGTTGCAGGACGAGCAGGCCATTGTGGAAGCTGCCAAGGAACAGACCTATTTCAATCTCATCAAGGCCGGGATGGGCGCCACCCTCAAAGAAGGTGAGATGGAATATAAGCTTGCCAACGACAAGATCGATATTCAGTATGCCCGGGTTCCCTACACCAGTATCCCGGACAGTACGATTATCATAGGCAAAAACCAGATCCGGGACTATATAGAATCGCATGAAAACGAATTCCATCAGGAAAGCGCCAGGGACATTCAGTTTGTCTATTTTGAAGAGAAGCCCTCCGAAGAAGATGAAGCTGCCGTTAAGGAGGATATAAACCGATTGTTGGAAGACCAGGTGGAATATTCCCAGGAACGGGATACCACGGACACGATTCCTGGTTTCCGCTATACGACTGACCTGGCTACCTTCCTCGAACGCAACTCGGACACCAAATTTGATACCCTGTATAAATCCAAGAGCGACCTGCCCGCTGAATTTGCCGATTCCCTGATGGCCCTGCAGTTAGGGGAGATTTTCGGACCTTACCGGGATGACGGAGCCTATAAGGTTTCGCGTATGGTGGATAAAAAGGCCAATGGCAGCGTGAAGGCGAGCCATATCCTTATTTCATACAAAGGTGCCCAAAGGGCGAACCCGCAGGTAACCCGCACCAAAGAGGAAGCTGAGCAGCGCGCCAAAGAATTACTGGCAAAGGCCAGGGAGGAAGGAACGGTATTCGCAGAACTCGCCAGGGATAATTCCGATGGGCCGTCCGCCTCGCAGGGTGGAGATCTTGGGTACTTCCAGGAAGGGGTAATGACCAAAAAATTCAATGATTTTGCGTTTCAGAACCCGGTAGGGACCATCGGTGTGGTAGAAACCGAATTCGGCTACCATATCGTTAAAATCGATGATAAGAGGGATGTGGTTCAGCTCGCCACCCTGAGCCGGAAAATACAACCATCGGAAGAAACGCTGAATACCCTGTTTACCGAAGCCACCGCTTTTGAAATGGCCACCACCACCTCAGACAAACCCTTTACCGACCTGGCAGAGGAAAAGAAGTATGTGGTCCGCCCTGTGAACAAGATCAAGGCAATGGACGAAATGCTCCCCGGGCTGGGTGCCCAAAGGGCGGTAGTACAATGGGCATTCAATTCCGATACGGACGTAGGGGATATCAAAAGATTTGGCATCAACAATAGCTATGCCGTCGTACAACTCACCGCTAAATACAAGAAAGGGGTGATGTCTGTGGAAGAAGCCTCGGCTACTGTTTTGCCCATCCTCCGGAAAAAGAAGAAGGCAGAGCGGATCATAGCCGATAATAAAGGCAAATCCCTGGAGGATTTTGTATCTTCCAATAACCTGAGCCTGGCATCCGCTTCCTCTCTGACCATAAAGTCGCCCACTATTCCTGGGGCCGGACGCGAACCCCTGGTGGTAGGTACGGCTTTCGCGATGGATACGGGCCAGACCTCCGGCCTTATTGAAGGGGAAACCGGGGTTTTTATGATCCAGCTGAAAAACAAGGAGGAGGCTCCCAAACTCGACAACTACAGCACCTATGCGAATAGCTTGCGAACCGCCGGTGCGGGCCGGGTGGCCAACGAAGCCTACAATGCGCTGAAAGAGAAGGCAGATATCGAAGATAACCGCGCTTCCTTCTATTAAAATACGGCGGCTTTTCAGGCCCTCACCGGTTTAAATTTTTCAGGCCGCTCCTTTCGGGAGCGGCTTTTTTTACAAGACTATTTCGCCGTAGGTTTGTACGGTGGGATACCCCTTCCTTCTAAAATACCCAGGTGTCTCAGGCCCTCCTGTAGCGAGAATAAAATCACCGCCCCAGGCCCCCAGGCTTTTAAGCCCCCCGGGGAAATCTGAGAATTTTTCCTGACGGACCGAAGGGAGTCCCAGGCAGTCGGCTACCAGCTGTTCATGGGCTTCCAGATACTCATTGAACGCCTCCAGGTTTTGGGCACTCAGGATGTTCTGTGTCAACCCGGTCAAGGCCGTGACAAGGGTATCCCGATTGGTGCTGCGATCCCGGTATGCCTGTATGCCTTTCCGGCTGTCCTGTTTCCGGTTGAGATGCACCAGGTAGAGATTATCCCTGAACGGGGGGCTAAAATCTACTTGTTGAATGGAGGGCCCACTTCCCTTTTTCCGTTGAAAAAGGATGGGCCCGGGACTTTCGGCGCAGGCAATATCGTACCCGCTGCCTCCGAATGTTCTCGCTTGCAACTCATAAGCGTCGACCCCTGCCAAACGGGCCAGATTGCTGATAAGGGAAGATGAGGAACCCAGTCCCCAATCCATCGGGAACTCAAGCCGGGTTTCTATGGCACCTCCTTCTCTTCCATCCAGAAAACCCGGATTCAGTTGCCTGGCAACCTTCAGGATCTGCAACAGGCGGTTTCGGGTGCCGTCGCCCAATCCTGTTTCCCCGGTCGGGATGATCTCCTCGAGTGGAAAGGTTGCCTCGAACCATATCCTGCCGGTATGGTCCCGGCTTTCCCAGCTGAGTGAAGATGATTTTTGGGCCTGGAAAATGAGGGCCTGCCCCAATCTGGTGGGAACTGCCAGGCTGAGCGCACCATCCAGGACGGCATATTCACTCGTCAGTAACAGTTTTCCGTGGCTGTAGAACAACTGGCTCATGGGCTTATGCGCATGCGCTCAAGCGCTTTTTCCACGGCCCGGTAGCTTACAGGCTGATCCCTGAATTCTTGCAGGAGGGTGATTTTTTCTTTCTTGGAAACAGAAAGTTGGTTCAGGATATTCAGCAGGTGCATTTTCATATGGCCTTGCTGAATACCGGTGGTGACCAACGAACGCAGGGCAGCGAAATTTTGCGCCAGCCCGGCTACGGCGACGATCTGCATCAGTTCCGGGGCGGAAGGGTTCTGAAGGATGTCTAAGGACAACTGCACCATGGGGTGCAGGCGGGTGAGCCCTCCAACCGTCCCCAGGGCCATCGGTATTTCCAACCAGAAGTGAAAAATTCCCTCCCTGACCTCTGCGTGGGTGAGGCTGCCATACCGGCCTTCTTTTGCCGCATAGGCATGGGCCCCGGCCTCCACCGCCCGGAAATCGTTCCCCGTCGCCAGGATCACCGCATCTACTCCGTTCATAACCCCCTTGTTATGGGTTACTGCCCGGTAGGGATCTCCATTGGCAATGGTCACGGCCTGCACAATTTTATTGGCAAAGACCGATGGGCGCATGCCATGTATTTCGCCCAGGTCTTCAACAGCACAGGCCACTTCGGCCCGTACCAGGCAATCCGGGACATAATTGGAGAGGATGCTCATCAGGATATCCGGCTGTTCCTGTTCTCCGAATCCCGCATAGTTTTCTGCTTCCTTCAGGATCGTATGGGCAAAGCGTTCCAGGCAGGAATTGATGAAATTGGCCCCCATGGCATTTTTGGTATCGAAGGTGCAGTGCAGTTGGTAGTAATTTTCCATGACCTGGCGCTGGTCTTTCAGGCTTATGGAGGTAATCCCCCCCCCGCGCTTCACCATATTGGCCGTTAGGTCTGCAGCCCCTTCATGGAGGGCGGGGGTGATTTTTTCGATGAATTCCCTGAGCCTGCTAAAATCACCCCGAAAGGTAAAATGTACCTGCCCTGTTTTTTCGGTACCCAAGACACGGGCCTTAAAGCCTCCCCGCTCCAGCCAGAACTTGGCCGCCTTGCTTGCCGCGGCGACGACCGAACTTTCTTCAATAGCCATAGGGATAGCATACAACTTCCCATTGATCAGGAAATTAGGGGCCACCCCCAGCGGCAAATAATAGTTGCTGATGGTATTTTCTATGAATTCGTCATGCAGTTGCTGTAACTTGGTATCCGGATTCCAGTAGCGTTTAAGGATCCTTTTGGTCTCTTCCGAATTATCTGTAAACCTGGCCGCGATCCAATCGATCTTTTCTTCTTTGGTGAGTTTGGAAAATCCTTCGATAGGAGGGGTCATGGAGCAGGTGTTTAACTTCTCAAATATAGTGATTCACGGCCTATTTTCAGTACCTAGGCACAGGCTTGTGTGTCGGCGACATTTATGTTTCAAAGTTATTTTTATTGGGAAAATATTAGTAAACTTGGAAACGGGTAACCCTATTTTATGAATTTTATGAAGTTCCGGTCATTCCTGTTCATGCTTTTCGGTTTAATGCTGCAACAGGCCCTGGCCCAGCAAAAAGCCATAAGCCTGGAGGAGATCTGGAACGGCTCTTTTGATACGGAAACATTATATGCCCTCCGTTCCATGAGCGACGGGAAGGAATATACGGTCCTCCATGCAGATCCTGCGAGCCATAGCAGCTCCATCGCAGCCTACAGTTACAAAACCCTGGATAAAACTGAGACCCTTGTGGCATCCGGCGGCCCGGGTAACATCCCTTATTTTACATCCTATAAGTTTAGCCGGGACGAGTCCCTCATCCTGCTGGCAACCGGGGAAGAGTCTATATACCGGCGCTCCACCCAGGCTGT
>Ga0102953_1000818_pt1 | contig 20529 bp, 18 predicted proteins | sample SalPon2A_C_D2_MG_FD_78509 | JGI IMG/M metagenome (GOLD analysis project Ga0102953, IMG submission 78509) | Soil microbial communities from South San Francisco under conditions of wetland restoration - Salt Pond MetaG R2A_C_D2_MG | ecosystem: Environmental > Terrestrial > Soil > Wetlands | place... | reverse complement strand
GGTCATCTTCATGCGAAAGACCGGCCAGCCTGTACATATCTTCGGTGGCTTCTTCCTGCACAACATCGAGGATATCGTCCGCCGTGATGCGCCCGATCAAGACATGGTTTTCATCAACCACAGGCAGTGCAAGCACATCATATTTTTCAAAGGTCTGAGCAACCTTCTCCTGATCTTCTCCAGCCACTGCAAAAGGAAAGTCTTTTTTTGCAACATCAATGACCATCACATCAGGTTCAGAAAACAGGATGACATGCAGCGGCAGCACGCCAACCAATACACCATCATCATCGACAACATAAACATAGTTGAGATTTTCGATTTCCCTTCCGAATCTGCGCAGAACTTCAAAGACTTTTTCAACTTTCCAGTCGTGCCGAACCTTGAACAGCTCGACCTGCATCAAACCACCGGCAGACTCCTCGTCATGCGCCATCAGGGGTTCGATTTCACGCCTTTCTTCCGGCTCAAGGCCCTGAATCACAGCATCGGCGACATCCTTGTCGGCAGCTTGCAACAGATCGGCCACATCATCGGAGTCCATATGTTCAACTGCATCGCCGATATCGTCAGGGTGCATCCCGGACAGCAGGACTTCCTGCATACTCTCCGGTAACTCAAGCAGGGCCTCTCCGACCAATTCATCGGGCACAAGTTTGATCAGAGCCAACCGTTCGTCATCGGAGTCACAACTCATCAACAGCGATGCAATTTCAGAGCTGTGCATAGCAGACATCAAGCTTAGCAGCTCATCAGGTGCATCCAGAAGCATCTGCCATGCCTCTTTTCCGCCGAGCGCGGTTTGTTGATTTTCCTTCCGGATCTCTTCTTCCATTACCGCGCGCTCCCTGCCAAACTTCCTTCACCCAAGAATACGGGTGCCCATGAAACGGCGCGTAACCTACAACAGTCTCCGCCTCCTTAACACACCCGCCAAACCCGATGGCCTCTCCACCGGAAAATGTTTTATAGCAGTCAACTTCCCGACAGCTACCCTATGGTACGTCCTGTTGATAAACGTCAACCAATGCCGTGAGAAGAGCTGGTCCATTAAACCACTGGTGGATATCAACACTCCAATTAACATTCCCCTCCAGTAGCATTACACCCGATGGCGTAATCGCAACATCCCAGCCGATACTTGGAAGATCAGGAAACAGCCGATGTGCATCGAGGCAAATATTCAGCGCTTCTTGCCAGAAAGGTAAAGCCTTGCCCTGTGCGCGTTGCATAAGGCGTTGAAACTCGTCCGGCTGCATATCATCCCTGTGCATGATGTGGCCGGATCTCACCTCAATATCCAATAGCCAGTACGCATTATTCTCATCCGAACACGGCACGCCGAGCGAGGCAAACAGTGCCACCGGCCCCTCCCTATGGATGCCCGTCACCAGACGCAGGTGAACCAGCCTGGATACGCCACACAGCTCGATGATAGCGCGGTGGTTCTGCAACAATGGTTGTAAAAGATAATCCTGTTGTTGAACCCGTTGATTGATCTCGGCGAGAATATCTTCCATGGACTCAATAACATCATCATCGGCGGAAAGGCGATATCGGCAGGCTTCTTCATCAAAGGACAAGGCCAGGCTTCCTTCGCCCTGACTACCCGCATTGGGCTTAAAAAAAAACGAATGTCCTGAAAATATGCTGTCTGCCTTAACAGCCTCGCCTCTGGCAAGGAAAGCACAGGTCTCGACCGATGCTATGCCGTGCTCGGCCATCTCCTCGGAAAATGCCTTTTTATCTGTCATCAGATGCAACGTTCTCTGGCTTACTCCGACCGACAGAACCTGGTGCCATTGCGGCAGTTCATGCGGATAGATGTATGCAAGCCACTGCCTTCGAGGCCGGCCAAACAGAGCATAATCATAATAATCATCCGGAGGGATTCCGTGCAGTAACGCAAGCAGCAGCAGATCGACCAGTTGCCTGCCCGCTGGTACGTGGAATTCTTCTGCCACCTTCCGGCTTCTTTTTTTCATGCACATGTAAACCTGCTGCCAGCTGAAAAAGAAGAGCCAGGTCATGCTGCTATACAGAGCAATCAGCGCCCACTGCCAGCGAGGCCGTTTTGGCCATGCGCCCAGGAATACCCTTCGATGCAAGCGGATAGCCCTGGACTGACGGGGAAGAAGAAAGCGCCAGCTGACGAGCGTGTGGGGAACAGGACGCAGCAATACATAATCTTTCAACTGCTTCCAGCGATGCGAATGCATTCAGGACGTCCCTGTAACCACATCCAACGCGACTCTCTGTTTCACGTGCTGAATGCTCGTTTCACGGTGCGCTATAATGATCATGGTCAGTTGACCATCCATATGCTGCAATGCCTGCTGAATCTTCAGTTCATTTTCATGATCCAGGGCGCTGGTTGCCTCATCCAGAATGAGCAATTGTGGCCGGGAAAGCAGGGCGCGGGCCAATGCGAGGCGCTGTCGTTCCCCTCCGGATAATCGAACGCCGCGGTCACCTATCACCGTATCAATTCCTTCAGGGAGCCTTTTGACAAATTCTGCCGCCTCGGCCATTTCCAGCTTGGCCCACAACTCTTCATCACTGGCCTCAGGCTGCACCCAGCTCAGATTTGCGCGCACGGTATCGTGAAAAAGAAAGACTTCCTGGGTGATGTAGGCGAGTCCCCGCCTCCATGCCAGACGCTGGTCACCCTCAAGCAGGATTGAGTCACAGTAAATCTTGCCATTATCCGGAATCAGCAGACCGGCAATCAGGTCAGCCAGAGTCGATTTTCCTGCACCCGACGGGCCAACCAGCGCCACGGTTGAATTTCTGTTGATGGTCAACGACAAATTGTTGATGACCTGCCGGTTGCCACCTTCATATTTGTAAGAAACCTGTTCAAGAACAATTTTATCCTTTAACCGGGGAATCTCGATGCTGTCACTCGGTTTACTCTCCCCTGCCTGCTCGCAGGCATTCACCATGCTACGCAAGTCTTCAAAGGAGGGCAGTTGATGCAGAAGAATCTGGTACGACGATTGAATATGGGATATCTCCGGCAATAAACGCGAAAAAATAAACAGCAACAGAAGAAGAGATGTCTGTGATACAGACAGCCACGTAAGAGCAAAGTAGAAGAATACGGAAAAGCAAATGACAGCCCCCACCATGTATATCAACTGGGTGAAGGCTCCGATACGGGTTAACCGCACCTCCTGCTGTTCAAGCAGGGCGCTCATCTTGTCTACCTGTCCGGCATAGCGCTCTTCACTGCCGTAACTCTTGATCATCTTCAGGCTGGCAAGCTGCTCGCTGACCATCTGGAATATTCCCTTGTATCCTGCAAGCTCCTGACCTCCGGAGTGCAGAATCGATTTATGCATTGGCAGAAGCATGAGCAACAGCCCTGCGCCACACACGAGGGCAAGCAGCGTCATCTGCCAGGACAGCAGCAATGATAGCAGCACATAAACAGCTACCAGAATGCCCTGGCTTAACAGCATGAGCATCTGGTAAGAGGCGTCGCCGATTTCCTGCACCTGGGACGTCAGTCCGTGCACAAAATCGGACATTTTATGCCCGATGATGAACTGCCACTTGCTGTGCAGCAGCGAGTGGTAGAGTCGGCGCCTGATATGGCAAATGTACGCCTGCTGAACCGAAACGGATAAAACCGTCAGACAATAGTCCAGCCCGGCAACCAGTGAAACGATGATAACATAGGTCAACAGGATGAGTGGCAGGCTTAGCGTCACTCCCATCCCGGAAAAGATACCGGTAACGATGCCGGCAAATTCCGAGCTTGCATCCCCTCCTAGCTCAAACCCGATCAGGTGCAGAAGCGGAATCAACATCAGCAGCCCCACGCCTGCAGTCAGGCTCTTTAGCAACATCAGGGTGAAAATCAGGCTCAGGCGAGAGGGAGCGAATCGGATAAACTCGGTAAAGGCTGTCCGAAGCGAAGCAATTTGATCAAATCGCATGGGTATCCTTGCAGAGGCTGGAATTCATCACCTCTGGCGCCACAAAGGTGGAAACAATCGTGAAGGCCCTGTGTCCGTCATTGCCGGTAATAATTGCCGGCCCGACACTAAGCCATGCATGTGCGATGAGATCGCTATTTTCAATTTCCCCGGTTCCATGTATCGCTGTTGATTTGGCCACACCCAGATACAGCACATACGGAATCCCGTAGTAAGCCAGCAGGCATCTCGCCATCATCGCCTGCACCAGGCATTTCGATTGCCAGGGTGTATGCCTTGCTGTCTGTTCCGTGATCCGTCCGATGGATTCGGCCGTACGCAATTGCTCATCGGTCACAAGCACCGCGAGTTGAGCATTCTGATAATGCTGGCCCAGGTATGGCGTGAGGCGGCGAAAAGGCACGATCATAATTAAAGCCCTGGCGATACCGCTAAGAAAAAAAAGCAGGACAACCCAGACCTTTTCCCTGCCCCGCATCGAAAGGAACTTGCGAAACTTGCGCAAGAGATGATTCATTTCATACCGTTTCTACGATTTTTCGCTCGTGCATATTTTCCAGAAAACGGAGCACATCCTTCTGGCATACAGACTCGTCCACATCATATCTTTGGCAGAGGCTCGTACAGATATCCCTAACGCATTTCTCTTCTTCAAGCATATGCCAGATTTCCGATCCGATAGCATCGATGCCATAATATTCACCCTGCTCAATACTCATCATCACCGTCTCGCCATCCATATCGGAATGAACGATTTCGGGGCTTCGTCGAATTACTGTATTCATTGTTAAAGTCATATGGCCTCACAGACAGAAACGGCACAGCCGATATTAGGTTCCAATGTGTTCAGGCTGAACCTCCAGTGCTTCATCCGAGTCCCGTACGGTTTAAACCTTAACATCGAATAGTAATTACTGCCTGTATATATACAATCAACCTCTTCTTTTTCACTTTTTACTCATGCATAGCGAAAAGTTCTCAGCCGCAAATCAGTTTCGGCCTGGATATCCTGAATAGCGGCCGTCCGATTGATTCATCACCTGCTTTCCATGAGAGTGGCAACGAAATGAAACCAGACTTACCTTTGTATCAGGCTTTTGGGCTTAAAATCAGCTCCGAATTAAAGCTTCCGACCGTACCTTTGGCAGAAGATCAAAGTGCGAGGCCCGAGGTCACCATTCGCATTGGCCCGGTGAACAGAAAAGGCTTAAAGAAGCCAGCGATGGATGAGGGCTGGTATCAGGCATCGCCGATGCAGTTCTGGCTGCATATCGATGATACAGCATGGTACATGGTTACAGACGGCAACAACATTGTTATTGATCCCAAAGAAGATTCGGATGAACGGAGCATTCGGCTTTTCCTGCTTGGCTCCTGCATGGGTGTGATATTGCACCAGCGCCAGTTCCTGGTCATCCATGGCAATGCCATCCGTTTTGGAAACCGGTGCGTCGTTTTTGCCGGCCCTTCAGGTATTGGCAAATCAACCCTTGCCGCCGCCTTCCACCAGCGCGGATATGAGATTCTGGCAGATGATGTTTGCGCAATCGATGCTGACGGCAACGCAGTCCCAAGTTTCCCCCAGATAAAGCTCTGGCAGGATGCGGCGACCAGACTCAGGATCGATACAACCGATCTGGACACCATTGATACACAGGTTGAAAAATTTGCCTACCCGCTTCGGCAACTTTGTCAGGCTTCCCTGCCTGTTGCTGCAATTTACATCCTCACCTCAAGCAGCAGCCACGAATTCAGTACCGAGGCCATTGAGGGCATGAACAAGTTTGTCGCGCTGGCGGATAATACCTACCGCATGGAATATCTGCATGGATTGGGTTTGCAGGCAGAGCACCTTCAACAATGCAGCAGACTGGCGGCCAGGATACACCTGGCACGCATCAGCCGGCCAAAACACGGCTACAAATTAAATGAGCTAATGGATTTCATCCTCGCAGACCTCATGTCCAGGGGCTTGATTTAACAATGCAGCGCCACGAATTCAATGACATGCTGATTCCACCAGTCATGCCGGAGATAAGGACATGATATTCGGCGAAATGCGCAGAAATGGCGGTCGGAGCTTTTCCGATCAGCTCCTTGCCATATCGGATGAAGGAGAACTAACCAAGCTTTTCCCGGCCGATGCCAGGGCTCACTGGCGCAACGAAAAGGTAACGTTAATCCAGCATACATTATGGAATACGGCAGAGTCCAGAGCCGACTACCATCCAAAAGCCGGTGATGATTCTCAACTGCTGATTGCTGCCTGGGCACGAATCGACAACAGGGACGAACTGACGGCAAAACTTGGCATCCAGCCCGCCAGCCCGCAGCTCTCTGACAGCGACTTTATCCTCAGGGCCTATCAGAAATGGGGGGAGGACTGCGTCGAGCATCTGATCGGGGATTTTGTTTTTGCCATCTTCGATGCCCGCAATCAGAAAATATTTTGCGCCCGCGATCATATGGGCGTACGTCCCCTTTATTATCATCTCTCGGAAAACCTGTTTCTTTTTGCCAGCGGTCTGGCTGTGTTTCATCAACTCAAAGGCTTTGAACTCGAGCCCTCACAACAATGGATGGCTGAATTCTTGGTCGGCACCTCGATGAGCTTGCATACCACCCCCTACCCGAACATCGTAAAACTGCCACCGGCACACTGCCTGACCATTTGGACGGACAGGAGTCACTTGCGACAATATTTTCAACTTTCACCCGACAAAACGCTTCACCTGAATGATTCACGTGAATACGTCGATACATACAGGGAGGTACTGGAGGAATCCATCCGCTGCCGCCTCCGCAGTGAGCACCCGATTGGCACGGAACTCAGCGGGGGCCTGGATTCATCCACCATCACCGCATTTGCATCACGTCTGGTGCCCCGGCCAGAACACCGCCTACACGCTTTTGCCTTTACTTCCGAACAGGAATCCGAATACGTGCACGCCATCAGCGATGTCGTTCCCCTGGCCGCTATCCATGAGCTTGCCTGTCCTTCCGACTTTCCTGAACAGCGAATGGAGTTGTCCGGCAGAAGCGTGGATATTCTCGGCTATCCGGCTGAGCATGAAGTTGCATATTTGCATGAGCCCTTTTATCGTCTGGCCGAGGGCTCCGACATTCGCACCCTGCTTTCCGGTTATGGGGGCGATGAGTTTGTGACCACCTTTGGCAGTCTGGCCCGTATAGAACTTCTTACCCGGGGTGAGTACAAGCAGCTTTATCGCAATACGCGGGGAAACCCGGTGGCTCGCGTGCTGCGCATGCTGAAACTATCCCTCCTCTGGCTGTACACCAGGAACAATCTGTATTCGCAAAGCTTTCATCAGCTTCATGCTCAGGAATGGTCCCGCCAGTTGATAAAGGAAAAGTGGGCGCGCCAATACAACTTGCATGAACGCTTTATGGATCAGGCGAAATTTGATGCCGGTTATCGCAATCTGAATGCCTTCATCCTGGACAAAATGTGGCCCCCTTATGGGCCGGTGCGCATGGAGGCTTGCACCCTGATGGCCGCCTCCCGCAAGATTGAATATCGATGGCCGTTGCTGGATGTGCGTCTGGTCAAGCTCTTTATGTCGATTCCAGCCTCTGAAAAGTTTACCGATGGCATCGGCCGATCACTTCACCGCCGGGCCATCGAAGGGGTTGTGCCGAAAAAAGTTGCATGGCGAACCTATAAGGATACCAATATGCCATCGTATGACGGTGCGGGAACGTCCCCTTCATGCCTTAGACCGGACGATTTGCATCCAGGCCTGAGGGAATTACTAAATATTGAGAAACTGGAAAGCCAGCTGGCATTGCTATCAGGGAAAAGTAATATTGATGATAGCGAAGACCTGATTTCAATGAATTACAACATTGATTGTATCATCGCTCTCAATCAATGGCTTCAACACACTCGGGCGTAATGGTTTGAATCGGGGAACAGCGGCGAATCAACTCAGGAGCCTCGCCGCCGCCTGCCTTCTCCGGGTTGCCCGTTTTTTGTCCTTCCACCACGACGTCTACCACGTCCACCACGTCCACCACCGCCTGCAGTGGCCCCATTAGTAGCTTCCAGGCTTAGAAGCGTCATTACAGGCGCTTTCCAGGTTCTGGAAGCGTGCTGCGCTGGCTTTTCATTCTTGCATTCTTTTCTATTCATCTTCACATCCAAATCAAGCATAAAAATATAACCTTAAGAACCCCAGCCCGCTTTCCCTTCCGCTCTCCCAGGCTTCTTAAATCCCCCTTTTTTTCCAGACTTGGGCCCGCTGGTGGCTTCCAGGCCAAGACGTATAATCACAGGGGCCTTCCATACCTGAGAAACGCCTTCAACCGGGGCTGCCTCTGTACATTCACTTCTATTCATTTTCATGATCCGCATAATCCATAAATCAACTGTGAATTATAGCAAAATATACTCACATCGACAACAAACAAGCGTACCCGGCCAGACTGGCGGACCAGGACATTGCGTTTGAAGTCAATTTACAAACCCTGAAGAGCGACTGAAAGTAGTCTTTTGCCCCGTCTCCCGACATGGAATGTCTTGATACAAAGCGAAACATCCGTCTGCCAAGTTTGAAATCGATATCCATACCTTTTCGTTTGTTAACGGTGCGCAGACGCCTGAAAAGCGCCGGTAGCAGTGGAGTCGACCATCGTATACCATCTCAGGTAAAATAATCTTTTGTGACAGTTAAAACCGTACGAAAGCATAAGATCGGGAGAATTCAATAAGGATGAACGGACTATTATCCACGTTGTCGGAAAGTCCCGAGTTCAGCCTGCTGCTCAAGCTGACTCATCCGTCACCCGAAATGGATCGATCAGAAATCATATCCGAGATAACGGCTCCGCAATTCGACTGCAAAAAATTCCAGAATTTTATTGAATGGCATCGTGTAACGCCTCAGGCCTATCAGCAACTTCAACAGGTAAAAGATGATCTTCCCGATGGTTTTTTCGGGGAGTTGAAATCGCTGAATACTCGCTGTCGCATGACATCGCTGAGCATGTCTTCCTGGCTGGCAAGAGTTTCCCTGCAACTCCGCACCCACAACATCGACTTTATTCTGCTGAAAGGAACTGGTCTTTCTCACCTTCTCTATGGCGAGGATAGTTATCGCGAAGTCAGAGATATCGACATTCTGGTCGCTCCGGAGGATATCGACGCAACGGAATGCATTCTGTTTGAACTTGGTTTCGTCAGAACCATGCCGTCTGCCGGGGCCACGCCAAAGCAGATTCATTTCTTCAACAGGCACAAGAAAGATCGCGAATATTATCATCCTGACAGTGATGCCATTCTGGAGCTTCACACCAGCCTGATCGAACCCGATCACCCGTTTCATCCAACGTTGCCTGATTTGCTTGCTGCCGGAACTTCCGTAACCGTGCACGGTGAAAGAGTCGGTACCATGGCGGGGAATCTATTATGGCTATACCAGTGCCTGCATGGATCGCTGTCCGGCTGGTACCGTATGCGCTGGATTTGCGATATCGCCTTGTTGCTCAAGCTGCATCAGCCAAACTGGGGTGAGCTGCTCAGGCTTGCCGGGCAATACCACTGCAGGAACAGCCTGATCGAAGCAGTTGGGCTTGCCTGCGCGCTATACGGGCTCCCCGTTCCCGATCCTGTTCAAGCCATCCTCAAACACAGCAGACGGGTGCAAAGGAATATCGAGGGCTCTGCCAACCGTTTGTTCCACATGCAGACGTGTATGCCAATCATGGCGCACGCCCAGCGCATATCTTTTTCATTCCCGACTCAAAGTCTGGTGAAATATCTGCTATTCCGATGCTTCATCTCTATCAGCGATTTCGAGTTGGTGCGATTGCCGGATCGATTCTTTTTTGCATACTATCTGTTGCGTCCATTCCTGTTTCTGTTTCGTCACATTTGTCCAGAAAAGTGGTGCCGACATAAATAAAGATGCTTAGTCTCAAGTACCTGGTTTTGGTGCAAGCCCCTGCAAACATAAGCAGTCAACCAAGGAGGTTTACCTCATGAACGAGAAACAATCAGTTTTGCAGCTTCTGATGCCAAAGGCAGCACTGCAAGCCATGACCCCTGAAGCCAGAGCTTCCGTTCCACAGACCCTTCTGGAGCAGAACTGGATCAGGATAGGTCATTTTCCATTCAGGGTTGGGCGGGAATCGCGCACAAGAGAGATCGATGGAAAACTTGTGAGAATTGAGAGAGAGAAATTTGGCGATCATAAACCCAACAATGACCTGTACCTGGTTGATGCCTGCCATCCGCTGCATATTTCCAGAGAACATTTCGTGATTGAAAAAACCAGTTCAGACTACATGTTGATTGATCGGTGCAGCGTATGTGGCGTGACTGTAGGAGAAACCAGAATTGGTGGCCGGGAAACCGGCGGCCGGATCAAGCTTAATGATGGAGATATTATCGCTGGCGGGGAAAAAGGCACGCCATATATTTTTAAATTTCTCACCTTTGAAAGTGAGATTTGATTTCCATACACGTCAGCTTCTATGGAAGCAGGATGCAGCACGGAATCAGTTTAATGAATCACATGGAAATGGGCGCCAGCCCATCCACCCCCTTTCCGGAACCCTGCCTTAACCCATAGGCTCGGGCTGGCCAACGTAGAATCCCTGCATGGCATCAAAGCCAAGTGCCTTGAAGTTATTCAGATCGTCTTCGGATTCGATGTGCTCAATGAGTACCTGTATATCGAGCCCATGTGCCATATCTACGACTGTTTGCAAAAGGGTTCGCTGGTCAGCGTTTGCATCGATACCCCGGACATAACTTCCATCGAGCTTGATAAAGTCGACCTTCAGTTGCCTCAGCGTCTGAATCGAATGCAATCCTGTGCCGAAATGCTCCATCACCACCTTTCCATGATGAAGGTGCACAAGATCGATAAAATGACGCGTTGCTTCAATATCCTGAGTGGCTCCAAATTCCGTTATTTCAAAACACAACCTGGGAGCCACCTTCGCGTGTTCCCGCATGTGCTGATCCACCCAGCCCGAGAAGCCGACATCCCTGAGGCTGTGGGCTGATATTTTCGCAGCCAAAGGGATCGCCTTTGCCGATTTTTTCTCAAGAACATTTGTGATATGGCGAATAACATATTGATCAAGCTCATGATGCAGCCCCACTCTTTCAGCCATCGCGGAAAATGAAGCAGGCGAGACGACCGTCCCTGCATCGTCGTTGACCCGGATCAGAATTTCACCCAATACCGGTTGCTTGTCCGCAGAGATGACCGGCTGTAACAATAACTGAATGGCCTTCTTCTCCAGGCTGCCCCCGATCAGCTTTTTCCAGGCCATATTACCCATCGCTTCACTTTTAGTGCTCTGGATATGATAGCAGTTCACACCCTGATGTTCGGCCGAGGCCAATGCCACATCGGCATCGGCTAAAATTTCACCGATCGTGCTGCTGTGATCGAAGTGCGCGATGCCGATGTGGGCCATGTTATCGATCACATGCTCTTCACTTAATGAAGCCAGCGATCTGGAAATCAACTGGCCGAAACGGTTAGCTGAATCTTCATCCGCCAGAGGCAGAATCACTGCGAAATCGACACCGCCAATACGTCCCACTGTCGATGCGGAAAATGTCGCGCACGACTCAGTCAAGACACCCGAGACCTCGCTGATTAATCTATCGCCGGCCTGATGGCCATGTTGCCTGTTATAAGCGGCGAGATCGGTGAACCTGATGATAGCCACATAACCGCCCCCGCCCTTTTCGCTGTCCCTGATCGTGCTATCCACCAGGGCAAAGAAAACCTTACGGTTCATCAGGCCGGTCAATTCATCGCGATATGTTTGCTTATGCACCTGCTCGGCTCGTTCCGCCAGCTTGATGATCATGCTTTCGACTTTCGCAGACATCTTGTTCATGGCAAGAACCACGCGCCTTAGCTCACGCGTTTTAGGAATCTCATCCACAACGGGAAAGTCCCGGTTGCATATATCCAGAGCCTGCTTTTCGACAAAGTTGAGGGGTTTCAGAATCGCCTTAAGCATCACGGATGCTATCGAAAGCGAAATAACAAAGACCAGCAGGGACCACCAAAGTATCTCTTTGCCGGCATCCCAGAGTTTTGCGTAGGCAAACCCCGGATTCGCCACGAGACTGAGCGTTCCGGCCTGCTTCCAGCCTGTGGTGATGATGGAGCGTGCTTCCGGACCCTTCAGGGTAAGCAGGTTGATAAACCACTGCGGCACACCTTTAATCTGGCTTGTGTTCTGGCGCTCAATCAGGCTTTCACCGGACATCGATTGAAGCGAAAGGGACTTGTAGTAACCACTGTCGAAGACGGCATTGACCATCGTGTCCATGGCAGCGATGTCCCGTTCTTTCATGTAGGGAACCAGTGACAACCCCAGAGAGTTGGCCGCATCCTGAGTCTGCGTGGCTATCTGCAGCATCAGGTAGGAACGGGTGTTTTCGATACTGATAAACAGCGTGCCGATTCCCATCAGCAGTGAAATACTCAAGACCAGTGCGTAAAGTTGCCGTGATAATGTCATATCGCCCTCTTATTTTACCATTTCTTTAGCAGTATAGCTTTGCCCGAGCTCCCTCTCCTTCTGCATGCGAATGTTCAGATCATGCCAGAGATTGATGCTCTGCGAGCCGCCCTTGATGCTGCGACCCTGACCCCGCTCCTTGGAAAGCCACAGATCCTTACCGTTAAAGCTGTAAATCGGCAGCAGGTCGGCCCGTTGCGAGGCAAATTCAATTTTTTTGTTCAGATTATCGAGAATGAGCGGTTCGCTATCGGGTGCTTCATAATAAGCCAGAACCATATGTGCCTGATTCAATCTGATTGCCTTCACATAGGTGATGCGAAGCCGTTCATCCGGGACACCCATTTCGAGCAAGGTGAAATATTTAGCGATAGAAAAATCTTCGCAGTCACCGCCATCGGTGGAAAGAAACTCCACCGGAGTCGCCCAGTAGTCAGCTCTGCCCCAGTGTTTGATGTCCGAGATGAAAGGTACCCTGTTAAAGAAATTATTTACTTCGTGAATCGTTTGCCATTCGCTCTGACCTTTATTGTCTTCGATAAGCTTCTGCCAGGAAACCAGCCTTTCCTTGGCAGCAAGACCGAATTGATTGGCAATATTATTCAGAAATTCGGGACTGAACCCCGTACTCCCGGCGATGGCAATCGAAATGGCCAGCATCATGGCAATAAATACTGAGTACTTAAACCGGGCTGCTTCCACAATGGCCACCATTTACAGGGCTACCTTTCAGAACTACTCCTCAGGCCCGAATGCCCTTCCATTCACCGGTTCATGCGCACGTGCGGCGTTTTGACCGCATCGACATGTTCGAAAAGCATAGGATAGGAATCTGGCAGCCGCAAGCATCACCCTGACCATAAGGCGCGTTTATCCCCCTGCACAGGAAGCATCATTACCCCTTTGCGCCATGCCAAGCGCCTGTTAGATTACCTTTACAATTGCGGAAGCGTAATGCTTTCCCCGAGAGGAAATAGAATGAAACTATATACAGCAACCTTGTTAGCACTGCTTATCGGAGTACCGACTGCCTATGCGGCTCCCGAAACAAACCCCCCGGCAGAACCCAAGGCAACAGAAACAGCCAGCTGCATCGACATCAAGGCTTCCCTGCAGGCCGGCATGGGCATATCCGAAATTCTGACCAAATTGATTGAACCGACCTGTTGTATGGCGCTGCAAACCGCGGTGGATGCGATTGTCGCGGCTGGTGGCGATAAGGCAGCCACGCTGCAGGCCTCGCTTCAGGTTAATCAGGACAATCTCTGCAACCTTCCCGGAACCGCTGCTGGCGGAGCCGGTAACAGCATCAACTTCACCCCCAAAGGTTCAACCGGTGGCGGCGGCCGGCCTGTCAGCCCCTGATCACAGGAAATCGCGCTTGATAAAATGGCCCCCTGTGGGGCCATTTTTATTGCGCAATACAAAGCTGCCAATTCATTCCGCAGTGGTTATGCTCTCACCATGTCAGAAAGCAATTCTACCCTGATCACCAGGGACAGATTGACCTATTTATTCCTTGGCCTCGTTGCATGGCTGCCCTTGCCGCTGGGAAGCAAGCATCCGTGGGCCATCTCGATTGCAGAAACATGGTGCTTTCTTCTGGCTATTTTTGCGCTATTGCATTTTTTTCGCACGCCTGAACCGCTGCCCCGTTCATTCCGGACCGCGAAAATCACCTTCATGCTGTTATCGCTTAATCTATGCTGGTTACTGATCCAGTGCCTGCCCTTGCCGATCTCCTTGCTTGAGCTCGTATCCCCGCATACTGCACAGCTATATCTGGCAACAGGAGCAGGCATCTCCAGCGCCAGCATATCCGTGGACACTTATGCCACATGGCAGGATTTCGTCGAAGCGGCTTACCTGATGACATTCTTCGCTCTGGCGCTCTACCTGTTCGACAGCAGAGATAAAATCCGCTGGCTGGTGTATACGGTTCTGCTCAGCGCCCTGTTCCAGGCTATCTATGGCGGGCTGATGATCTTAACCGGCGCGGAATATTCATTCTTCATATCCAAGGCCGCCATTCATTCCCATGTCGGATCGGCAACCGGCACCTTCTCCAACCGTGATCACCTGGCCGGTTATCTGGAAATGGCGCTGGCCCTGGGCATTGGCTATATGCTTTCCATGCTCTCCAACAGCCTCCCCAGCCAGAACTGGCGTATCCGCATCCTGCAGTGGTCCGAGCTGCTTCTGGGAGCCAAGGCACGCCTGCGCCTGATACTTATCCTGCTTTGTCTTGGCCTGGTACTGACCCATTCACGCGGAGGCAATCTCGGCTTCTTCACCAGCCTCGCAGTTGCCGGCGGCTTCTTTCTGCTTCTTGCCCGTCGCAAGCCCCGGTCTACCGTCATTTTTCTCAGCAGCCTGATTATTCTCGATATTATCCTGATCGGTTCCTGGGTGGGCGTCTCCAAGGTGATGACACGCCTCGAACAGACCAGCATGCAGACCGAATCGAGGGATGAAGCCGTTTTCTCCACCCTGCCGATGCTGCAGGATTATTGGCTAACCGGCTCAGGCGCCGGGACCTATTTCGAAATGTTCCCTGCCTACAAGGAACCCGGGCTGCCGGATTACTGGAGCCATGCCCATAATGATTATCTTGAAATCCTTACCGACCAGGGGCTGATCGGGTTTTCCCTGCTCGCCGGCACCGTGGTCTTTGCACTGTTCACTATTCTTCAGGCCTTGCGCAAGCGGCGCTCGCAACTGATGCTCGGCATGAGTTTTGCCAGCCTGATGGGCATCGTGGCTATCCTGATTCACTCAACCGTTGATTTTAATCTTCAGATTCTGGCCAACAGCAGCTTGTTCATGTTATTGCTTGCCCTGGCCATGATATGCCGCCGCCTGCAAGGGCATGGCTCAGCGGCATAATTCGCTGGAGGCAAATTCGGGAACAACGACCTTGCAATACGCATGCAGCTGATCCTTATCAAGAGCCTTCCTGACATCACCTGAACGTTTTTCGCCTGCCTGCATCAGATACGGCCGGATAGCGTTTCTGGTTGCGATATCCAGATATGGCCAGGAAAAGGTGGCCAGCCGGACAATTCCGGGAAGCGTATTGTTTTCCCATGGCGCCAGCCTGCTCAGCTGCACCAGCACCTTCCTGAACTCCGCATCAAGTTCACCGGCCATGGCTTTGCTATTCGCCATGTTAAGATACCCGTAAGGCCACGCAGGCCTGAGTGCGATCACGCGTCTGTAATGATCGATAGCCTGGTGATGATATTCGGCCTTCTCATCCGCAGTCGTTGCCATCATCAAAGCCCGGTAGTCATCGAGTCGGCCAAGGGCATTTTCGATGTCCGGGTTGACCGAATAAGATGCAAGCGCGTCCAGCGCCTCTGCTTCCATCTGCTGCCATGCGGCCAGTGAGAGTCGTTTCCCGGGGTTGCTTTGCCAGGAATCGATAAGTGTATTCAGCCTGAACTGGTGAACGTATGCAAACCCCGATCTGACCGAGAAGAAGCTCAGCCAGGCAAAGCCGATGATCAGGCTGGCGATCAATATCCGCCGGCGCAGCAGGCCTGTCTGTGCGACTGCGGCATTGCTCATGAATAAATCCAGAGACCGGCGGCGTGCCGGATCGCGCTTGCATCTTTCCTGCCGGCAATCACATACGATGCTTCAGCCGCGCTGGTCAAATCTTACTTTCCATCGCCGCCCTGATAGCCGTAATGGTCGAAATAACCGCTGTAGTCATAGCCGTATTTGGCCGACTTTTCGGTATCGAACTTGTTCAGGACAATGCCGGCAAGCGGCGCGTCATATTGCAGCAGCCGTTTGATTCCGTTTTTCGCCACATCTTCATGCGTGGAATCCGCAGCCACGATATAGACGACAGCCTTGGCATATCTGGAGAGCACCAGCGCATCACTGACAGCCTGCACCGGAGGCGAATCGATCACGATGCGGTCATACTCTTTCTCAAGGGTGGCGAGCATGCTGGCAAAGCGCTCGGAAGAAAGCAGCTCCAGTGGATTCGGCGGCACCTGGCCACAAGGAAGAAAATCGAACCCGGCCCGCTCAACCCGGTGGATACACTCGCTGATTTCGGATGTGCCGGCCACGATATTGGTCAGGCCAAGCTGCCCACCTTTAAAGCCGAGTTCTTTGGCCAGGGTCGGGCGACGCAGATCTGCGCCAATCAGCAGCACTTTCTCCAGCTTGCCCATCATCGCCGCCAGGTTGGTCGAGGCCGTGGATTTCCCCTCGCCCGGAATGGATGATGTTACCAGTATCACCTTGTGCGGATTATCGAGGCTGGAGAGCACCAGGCCGGTACGAATCGTACGCATCGCTTCGGCATAGGTTGGCTCCTTTTCATCAAGCACGACAAACACCTGCTCCTGCCGAGTCTTCTTGTCAGCCTTGAATAACGGCAGCAACCCTAGGATTGGCTGCCTCAGCTTGTTTTCGACATCGCTCAGGTTCCTGAAGGTCTTGTCCAGCGCCTCATTGAGGAATGCCAGCAGGATGCCCAGCATCAGACTGGTAAAAAATGCCAGCATCACGATCAGTTTTTTCTTCGGCTTGAAAGGGGCCAAAGGTGCAATAGCAAGATCTGAAATACGAGCATTCGGATCCTTCAAATTGACGGACTGACTGGTTTCTTTCTGACGCGTCAGGAAGGTGTCATAGAGCTGACGGCTGCTTTCAACCTGACGCTGCAGTTCACGCAGCCTCACTTCCTTACGGCCAATGTCCTGGAGCTTTCCCTTGCTCTTGACGAGCTCCCGCTGGGCAGCCCTCACTTCCTCCCTTGCCGCGATCAGCTTCGGATGTTTGGGGCCGTAGGTTTTGCTCAGATCCGAATATTTCGCCTTGGCGCGAACCAGCTGGCTGGTCAGCTCATCCAGTTCCTGCGCGGTCAGGGTGCTCACACCTTTCACATCGACCAGGCCCTCCTGCTCCTTATAGGATTGCAGAGCCTTCTCGGCATCCTGAAGATTCTTCCTGAGCACCTTCAGGCGCTGCTCCATCCACTGGGTGGCATCCTCGGTCATCTCGACACGCGATGAGAGCCGGTCATCGATGTATGCATTGGCCAGTGCATTGGCCATGTCTGCAGCCAGCTTCGGGCTTTCGGAAACGAAGGTCAGGGTGATCAACTGGGTATCCTTGACCAGTTCGGCAGTCAGCCTGCTTTGAAGTGCGGTCACCACCATGTCGAATGTACGATCCTCGGATGGCGGAGCCTCTTTGTGCTCATCGACAAGCGACAGCCACTGCTTGAATTTCTTGATCGGACCGAGCGGATCCTTCAGCGAGTCCTTCACCGACTCTTTCAGGCCCACAAACTCGGGCTCTTCAACCAGATTCAATTGCCTGACCACCTTCTCGGCCAGTTTGCGTGATTTGACCAGCTCGAGCTGGGTATAATAATACTCATAGGTGCTGCCATTCATGCCGAACAGATCCTCGATGGATTGCAGCTTGGACTGTTGCGGCTCAATCAGCAGCGTGGCGGTCGCCTTGTAGTAAGGGGTCATTGAATAGACCACAAGGGCGGCCAGCAGGGTGGTCAACGCCGACAGCACGAGGATGCTCCACTTGCGGCGGCTGATCACACCCCAGTAGTGGCTCAGGTCGATCTCTTCTTCATTGTTAGTGCTGTTAGCTTGTTGCAAATCCTGCTCCCCCTTGCCTCTTTCTATTCGCTCAGAAGAAACTCTGTTTTACGGTGATCACATCACCGGGATTCATTTCACTATCGAGATCGGTCACCTTGATTGCCTGGTTTCCCTTGCCTTCATGGATGACAAATACCTTGTTTTCATCGCCTCTTTCCTTCATCCCTCCGGCCATGGAGATGGCCATGCGGTAAGTCATGCCCGGTTTATAGGGATAATCGCCGGGTTTCTTCACCTCGCCGTTCACATAAAAGGGACGGAACTCTTCGACGGAAACACGCACCTGCGGATCAACGAAATATCCGTCCTTGAGTGCCCGGGTGATTTTGTGTTCCAGTTCGGCAACAGACAGGCCGGAGACGTGAATTTTACCCAGAAACGGATAACGGATATCTCCCGAGGAGGCCAATCGGGTCTCGACATCCATATCCGGTTCACCGTAGACATAGATCTTGATCTTGTCGCCGGTATTCAGGCGATATTCATCCAGCTGGTCGGCCGCATACAGCGTGCCGCTTGAAATGCCGGAAAGCACCCATGTCATGGCCAGCAGCCTGAGAATCTTCACCATTCACCCATCCATCGCTTTGTCATATACGTTCAATGTTCTTCTATACACAAGCTATACATGGCGGACATTTCGACAAGGTTCACATGTTTGCCTCATGCGAGGAATCATTCCCCCTCTTTTCCGCTTTCCCGACCGCTTCAAAGTGTCCCTATCAGGTTGAGAGCCCAGACATTCTGCCTGAAGCTTGAATTCGGCTCATTGGAGTTGCGATTGGCATAGTTATACCCAACCCCGACGGTGAGCCACGGCCGAAATGCATAATCAAACGAGATACCGGCAGTGATCAGGCGGTCTTTTCTGGGAACAACAAGCCCCTGGTACGTTTCCCGTCCATAGCCCAGAGTCACGTTATGCTTCAGGTAGGAACTCCAGCCGTGCTTCCAGGCCACATTCACATTGACCACCTTCCTGTAACTGCCGATACCGTCGGTTTCGGCCGGAGCATAGGTTGTCAGCAGCTTCCAGGATGAATAGGTCATCGGCTCCCACAACACGCCCAGCTCCCAGCTGATCTGCGATGGCTTGGGCGCATAAATCTGGTTGAAACTGGCAAAATTCTTGTTCAGGTAACCCAGGCGTAACGTGCCCGTGGTCTTGGCTGTGGCTTCCCAGTCCAGACCGGCAAAATAACGCATTTCGTTACTGTCCAGATTGATGATCGGCGAGGAATAGATGTAATTGAAGTGCTTGTAACGGATTTCTGCCACCGCCGATGTCTTCGGTGCAATCGGAACGAAGAGGGCGATACCGAATCCGGTCGTGTCCAGATCCCGCTCGACAGTCACCGATCGGTGGTTCTCATAGCGTTTGACGGTGTAGTCACCCTTAAAAACAATACGCGCATTAATGCCGTAGCTGACCTTGCCGCCGGTGGATGTTTCGTGGTATTTATCGGGCGTGCCGAAGGTGAGCGGCAAGCCGGTGAAGGTTGAACCGCGGGCGTCATGCGTTTTATTGTAGTTGGCCCACAACTGGCTGCTTAAACGGCTGGAAGGCTCCAGATCGACATTTGCGCCAACAAAATGATCCAGATAATTGTCGCTGCTGCTGTTGTGATAGATGCCCTTGGAAAGGTGGTAATTCAGCTCATAGCGGTTCGTGCCGCGCGCTGCAACCGCCTGCACGGCCGGATCAATCACCGTCACCAGACTGCTCTTCGGGTTGGCCTCCTGCTCAAAGATATTGTCGTTGTGGGATACATTGACGCGAATGGCCGGAAAGATTTCAATGGCACCGACATGAAAACCGACCGCCGGTACAGCCGGAGAAGTCTGGAAGACTTCAACCCCGCCGGCCTGAAACCCGTTGGATTGAAAATCGGTCACTTCGGTGGCAAGCCCCACGCCCGGGAGTCCGGCCATGGCCATAAACTGCAGCAAAGCAGCCGTCGCAATGAGTTTTTTCATTTAAACTTGACCTTCATGTCCACTACCACCGATGAACCCGCATAAATTTATGCGCATACTACACAAAAACCCAATAAATTGAATCAGTTAAAGACAGGTTCTAAGAAATTGCGCCAACAAGTGCCGTTATCCTGCCGCGCTGCATGGTATTTTAAATGATTGGCGTAAGTTGTGAGTTAAATCACATAATTCGAATCAGGAGGGCAGAAAGCCGGTAAATAGTGCCGTCACAGGTTTGCGACTGAACGGTATCTGCATGGTGCATCGCACTGGCGACAGCTTAAGCCTCGAGCTGAAAAGAGAGGCCATGTTGCAACAGTCGGTCACATGCCACGATTCTCCCACTGCCAGGCATGAGACACGATCGAGTGAAGATCGGGATACATCGGCTTCCAGCCGAGCTCCGAGACGACGCGCGATGAATCTGCCACCAGCACGGCCGG
>Ga0102953_1000817_pt1 | contig 20531 bp, 15 predicted proteins | sample SalPon2A_C_D2_MG_FD_78509 | JGI IMG/M metagenome (GOLD analysis project Ga0102953, IMG submission 78509) | Soil microbial communities from South San Francisco under conditions of wetland restoration - Salt Pond MetaG R2A_C_D2_MG | ecosystem: Environmental > Terrestrial > Soil > Wetlands | place... | reverse complement strand
TCCTGGACTACTTTCCATTTAAACTCTTCACTATAAATACCATTTTTAGGTGACATTTTGTTATCCTGTTTTACGTTGACGGTTTGCTTATTAATTCGTCAACCTATTTCAGGACGACACACTCGCCACTTAGGAATTCTCGAATCCCGAACGCTTTCGGGATGCTGCGGTTTCGAAGTGGCTCAGGCTTTGATCTTGAACAAAATCCCTGGTTTTTCAAAGCCTTCTATGACAAGATTGTAAAAAATCAGGTATAACATGCGCGATTTTATTGTTTGTTTCGTCTGTCGATTCCGTTTAATAAAACGTCTGTAAAAAACGCGCAAAATATTTGCCATTTACCACAATATAAGTGACATTATCAAATGTAAGTTGATGTACGGTAAGAAAATAATATACTACTGTACAATTTGATTGAAATGCTGATTTCTCCAATATATTCCGCTGTGAATCGGCAGAATATAAATCAATATAAACTGTTCGTTTAGGATTAGGAGATAGTCGTTTGGTGAGGGCGATTATCACGACAGTTTGTTTACAATCATAAGGTATTATTTATGGATGTATTCAGACAGCCTGTATCAAAGAGGTATGCAAGGAATAATAACGGTTGCATAAAATACTCACCCTAATCTTAAAAGGATAAAGAATTATCCGGTTTAATGGTCATGCATTCGACCGTGGCAGAAATGGAACAGCCCATATCTGTGAAAATCCTGCGATGTTCATGTGATCCATAGGTATTCTCATTTTTTGTCACGATGGCCCGAACCGGTGACCAATTCGACGGTATCGGATTACTCTCTGTCAAAACGTGAATATATGTCATGCATGGCATAACACAGGGAGTTGATATTACATATGAAATATCGGCAATTGCATATATAACTTGTTAAATACATTTATAGTCGTATGGCAAAGACTATTGGTTATTGGTCTCCATCTAAATTGATTGGTTATTCACTTTTCCTGTGGATCATTTTTGGGATTCACAACGATGCTTTTTCCCAGAAAGGGACTTCCGTAAAGAAACAGGTCGAATCGGGAGACAGCTTGTGGGTTTCCGCCTATCTTGCCTCGTGGAATCATTATGCGCCACCGGGCGGGAACTGGGGAAACCTGCCAACCAATGCCATTGACTGGAATGCTTTTACACAGTTGATCTACTTCGCGCTTCCAGCCAAGCCGGACGGGCAGGTTAAGCCTGTTGAACCTGGACAAAATGTGAATCCTGACAGGGTAAAAGCGATAATAGCCGCAGCTCACAGTCATGGCAAGCCTGTTCTTATTTCAATAGGCGGCTGGGGGCATTACAAAACGTTCAGTCATGCTATCACTGATGGCAACCGAAGCAACTTTGTAACCAGCCTGGTTCAATTACTCCGGAAGTGGAATTTTGATGGTATAGATCTGGATATGGAGCCGATTAAGAATAAGGATGTTTCCAATTACCAGGAATTTATTAAGGAGCTTCACAGGGCGCTCCAAAAGGTCAAAGTGCCGGTGGGAGGGACACCACTATTAACGGTGGTCACCCGGTGGCAGCCGGAAATGTTTGCAAAACTCTACCGCTACTTCGATCAGGTAAATTTGATGACATATGATCTGAGTGGGGCCTGGCATGGATGGGTTAGCTGGTATAATTCGGCCATTTATGATGCCGGGCACTCATTCCCAGGCAGTAATAAACCACTTCCTTCCGTAAATCAGATCGTTGAAAAATTTATAAAAGCTGGTGTGCCACGCTCAAAATTAGGCATTGGTATCGATTTTTACGGGTATATATGGAAAGGGGTCAGCAAACCAGGAGAAGGATGGACTTTCAGAGCTCCAAAAGTAAAATCCAATGTGCCCTATACAACCATAATGGAAAAATATTACCAGCAAAACCGATACCGGTGGAATAACAAAACCGAATCGGCTTATCTCACGGTGAATGATGGCAAGGATAAATTATTTATTACCTACGACAGCAAACAGACGGTCAAAGCCAAAGTGCACTATGCCGCTGAAAAAAAGTTGGGCGGCATTTTTATCTGGGAACTAAGCGCCTCTTACTTCAGAAAGGCAGAATCCGGTGAGCATGACGAGCTGCTGGACGCCGTCAAATCTAGCGTTAACGAGCACTCAAAGGATCTTAAGTGAGCATGTATAGCAAACCTGAATGACACTTAACTTAATCAACAAAATCTTGCATGAATAAAAAATTGATACAGCCTGGAAATGAAATAGCATCGACATAAGGGCAAAAAATCACAAGACATCATGCGTTTCAATAAATGGATACTAATCTTCGGTTTATGTTTTATACTTGTTGCCTGTCATGAAGAGCCGTTAAGTACGCTATATCCCAATATTCCCCCAAGAGGTTATAAATTCCGGGGGCATGACGCCGGAGCAGCCGGGATGTGGGTAAGCGCTTATCTGGGAGCCTGGAATCATTATGCGCCGCCCGGCGGGAATTGGGGGTCGATCCACACCAACGAAATAGACTGGAATGCTTTTACACAGTTAATCTATTTCGCCACTACACCGCAGCCTGATGGAAGTCTCAGTCCTGTTAAAGCATACCATACATTCAGTCCAAGCCGGTTAAAAGCAATTGTTACGGCCGCTCACAGTGCCAATAAACCCATCCTTTTTACTGTCGGCGGATGGGGATCGCACCCGGGCTTCAGTTCCAGCATCACACCGGGTAACCGAAAGAATTTCGTTAACAATCTGATCGCCTTATTAAAGAAATGGAAGTTCGACGGCATTGATCTGGATATGGAACCAATCAATCAGGCAGATGTTCAAAACTACGCGGCCTTTGTAAAGGCGTTACATAATGCTTTGAAACCGGTTAAAACCCCAATGTTCAGCAAGCCCCGGCTTGTTGCAGCCACAAAGTGGCAACCTAAAATGTATGCACAACTGCAAAATGATTTTGATGAAATCAATCTGATGACTTACGATTATAGCGGCCCCTGGCCGGGATGGGTTACATGGTATAATGCTCCGGTATACGATGGAGGACATAACTTTCCAAGCACCGGTCGTCCGCTTCCATCGGCAAACCAAATGGTCGATGAATTTGTTTCCGATGGCGTAAAACCTAAGAAACTGGGCATTGGCATCGATTTTTACGGCTACATATGGATGGGGGTAGATAAACCGGCAGAGGAATGGACAGAAACAACAGCTCCGAGAGTGTCACCGAATATCCCGTATTGGGAAATCATGAATAAATATTACAAAAAAAAGGATTACCACTGGGATAACAAGTCGCAGTCAGCTTACCTTAGTATTGATAATGACTCTTCCGTACTCTCTTTTCTGCCAGTAAAAATTAGCCAGTTATTAAATTCGCAAGTCTTCATCTCCTATGATGATAAGAAAAGCATTCAGGCAAAGATTGATTATGTACGCAAGAAAAAGATAGGTGGAGTAATAGTCTGGGAATTAGGTGGGGGATTCTTTAAAAACAAACCAACCGGTCAGAGGGATCCTCTTCTACAGGATGTGAGACATGATGTCTTTGGCGATTGACCCGGATTTTTCAAGAAAAGAGGTATAATCAAAAGTTATCATAATGATTTTATGATAATTCCAAATTAGAAGAGGATCCCAAATTTTGGGGATGCTGAACCAGAGTTGCGAAATTTAGTGAATAGTCCGGGTTAAGTATTCCAAATCAAATAAAAGGAAGCCGGGATAATAAGCTTCATCTGCAGGGGTGGAAATTATATGACTGACTGCGGAATCATTTATCCTGTCCATCTACTCTAACCCTCAATGTAGGAGGGTATTTGCCTTTCCCAGAGGAGCATCTAAAAACAGGATACCACCCGGTGAATATGATGTAATCAAATTGTCCCGGCTTTAAGGCATGTTTAATTTTTCCAATTTGTTGTGAAGGGTTTTTCTGCTAAAACCCAACATCTTGGCTGCTTTTGTTTTATTATTCTCAACTTTTTCGAGAGTATGATAAATCATCGTTTTTTCCACTTCCTCAATTGAGGTGCCGATAGGTATAACTACCTGATCATCGTGTAAAGGCATCGGTTCGGCTTCACAAATTTTGGTCGGTAAATAATGAGGGGTAATAGCCTCATCCGGGCATAATATGGTCAATCGTTCCATAATGTTTTTCAATTCCCTAACATTGCCCGGCCAGTTATAGCCACATAAATAATCGATTGAATCCCTTGTCAGTTTTTTGATCTTACAGTTGTATTTATTGCAGAAAGACTTTAGGAAATACTCCGAAAGCAGTGGGATATCATCAAGTCTTTCCCGAAGCGGGGGAATATATATCTCAACTACTCCCAATCGATAATACAGATCTTCACGAAAAGCACCATTTTTGACCACTTTGGGAAAAAGCTTATTGGTTGCCGATATCAAACGAACATCAACGTTTATTTCCTGGTCTCCTCCAACCCGTCTGAAAGAGCTCTGTTCAACGGCACGCAATAACTTAACCTGCATTTCAAGGGGCATTTCAGCAACTTCATCAAAAAAGATGGTGCCCTTATCCGCCTGCTCAAAGCATCCTTTTTTCCGGCTCACTGCCCCGGTAAAAGCACCTCGTTCGTGACCAAATAATTCACTTTCGACAAGATCCCGCGGCAGTGCACCACAATTCAGAGCTACAAATGGTTTATCACGGCGATCACTTTTTTTGTGGATCAGATTTGCGATTACCTCCTTACCCGTTCCACTTTCCCCTGTTATCAGAACAGAAACATTTGAATGGGCAATAATCCCGATTTTCGAGTATAACTCTTTCATTCTGAGATTATTGGTAATCAAAACGGGTTCTTGTTTACTATTCTCTGGATGAAACGGATTGGTTGTTTTGTCTTTTAGTGTACTCATAGTGCAATTTCTTTCTTAGTTATTGATAAACTTAAAATCTAAATTTCAAAATTTTCAACACTGCTATACACATCCGAAAAATCAGTAACACATTCCCACCCCATTTTTTCCATAATTCTAGATTGGTATAGACGTACTGTCTTCACACCTATCCCCAACTCTTTTGCTACATTGATGATATTTCGGCCTGTTGCAAGCATGCACATTACATGATATTCCCTGGTAGTCAGTAACCGGCTTAGAAAGGAACGTTTGTCCTTCTTGTTGAGCTTTTGCGCAAGGAATCGAGCGAGTTTAGGTGAGACATACTTTTTGTTGTCTAAAACAATTTGTCTTACCGCAGTCACCAGTTCCTCCGGTACACTGGATTTCATGACATAACCGGAAGCTCCTTTTTCTAAGGTAATCGGAGCAAAATCTTCTTCCTGATGAATACTCAACACCAATATGGCTAATTTGGGGTATTTCTTCGTGATTGTGATCAGGGTTTGCAGTCCACTATTGCCCGGCATCGATAGATCGAGGATTAAAAGATCCAGCCCTGTGTGCTGAGATAGTTGTTGCATTACTTCTGCAGCATTGCCCGCTTCCGCAACAACTCTCACATCCAGTGAGCTATGTAATAATATTTCTCGAACTCCTTCTCGTACGAGGGGGAAATCGTCTGCTATCATTACTTCGATCATAACGTACCAAATTTTGAACTATCACTTTTTTTGATCTGTACTGAAATTAGAGATAGGAGATTAGTTGTGAAATAGAACAATGTTTGAAATTATCGTGATATTTCATCACTTGGTTTTGTAGAAAATATACCCACAAGATGTATCGATTATTTGTATATCATTGTCGTTATAAATGATGAGAAGCTGTCACATCAGTATTTAAAGACACACACCCATTCTTATAGGAGACTTTGTAAAACCTTTTTTTACCTCACCAAACCTCTTCTGATTTAAAGGAGGGGTTTATGAGATTGGTTTTGCAAAGCCTCTTTATATAACATCACCGGCTGGTTGTCTCTCACCCTGTAGTAAATTTGAAAGGGTTTCACCAACCCGGCGGGTAATGATTTCCCATTCGTATTCTGCAGTCACGAGCTTTCGGCCCGCTTCGCCGAGCTTCTTTCTGAGTGCCCGGTCATTGAGCAAGCGAATAACAGCATTTGCGAAATCAGGGGCATTATCGGCTATTAATACCGTATCGCCGTCCCGGACATCAATTCCCTCCGATCCGATGTGGGTTGTCACGACGGCTTTTTCCATCGATAGCGCCTCCAGCACCTTCAGCCGGGTTCCACCTCCCATCCTCAGGGGGACTACGTACACGCTTGATCGCCACACATACGGGCGAACGTCATCTACAAAATCGGTGACAATAATGTTTTCAGAACTTCTATTTGCAAGTTTTTTCGGAGGATTTTTCCCAACAATATAGATTTTGATACCGGGTATTTGTTTTTGGATCAGCGGGAAAACTTGATCAATAAAGAACTGCATTCCATCGTAATTCGGTACATAATTCATCATTCCAACAAAAACCATGGATAACGGTTCGGGTTCATCGTCCGACGGATAAAAGAATGACGTATCGACTCCATTCGGGATAACATACTTGGGAATCCCGGGGACGTCCCTGTGGAAAAGCTCAAGATCACGATAGCTGGTAGTGAAAATCGCGTCCTGTTTTTTACAAACATCAAGTTCCTCTCCATAAAATTTTTGGTATTCACGTCTGAAAAAGGAGCGTAAAATCCTGTTGTTGTCCAGGGTTGCCATTCGCCGGAAGTTATCATATTCAACATTATGGGCATCCAGGATTTTCAGCGCTTCTCCCGGGAGATCAAAGAAACCCATGACCGGAAACTCCGACAGCACCATATCAAATTTCTCTCTTGTAAGGATGCGATTCAGTGTTTTCTGCATCTTTTTTGAATAGGCTATAGAGCGCCAAAAACTTTGTCTCTTCAACAAGGCATGGATAAGATAAGCTTTTCGGAACGTTGGCTTCCAGGGATGCGCAACAAAATGGGCCCTTCCCTGCAATTCCGGGAAAGCCCGAAAAAAAGTCCTGCGATCGCCTGTGTTGTCAAATCCAACTACCGTCACGTCATAATTTTCCGCCAGGTACTTTAAAACGTGGTAGATACGCAGAGCTCCCCCAAAGTTAGCCGGTACAGGTATATAAGGAAGAAGATGAAGAATTTTCATAAACAACTCCGTTCACTCCGACGCATACACTAATTATCTGAGTTTTAAAATTATTCTGTGATACAAATCGCTTGCATGACTTTTGAACCGATCAGCCGTAAGCGCCGGTAGATTTTTTTGCCCATAAACCAGAAGTGATCAGTAAAGAAAGGTGCTATACCGACAAGCCGATCCTCCTGGTAAAACAGGAAAATGTGCAACTTATGAGGCTCTGTATTCCTTCCAAAATGTTTCCACCAGGTTCTTAACCATTCATACGTTTGGAACACAGGCACATCGTCGACTTCTGCCAAATCATCCCATTCATCTGCAATCGCATAAAAATCAGAAGCCAATTCAACTGAACTCATGTGTAAATTCTCCCTATTTCCAATCACTTTTTATGATTTAGCGGTGATTATATCATTTGCCTATCCCGTCGAATCCGATTTTTGTTTTCTTCAAGCGACTGAATATTCAGATCAAAATGATCGAAAATTCATCTGTTTCATGGCCTTCATCCTGTCTGCCCGAGCACACTCTCCAAGTGGATTTTTGTCGGCATAACCAGGCCAATCAACTATTCCTCCCCCCCGGAATATCCGAGTACATTGTGGTCGGTCCTGGTGGATAGATTGTCAATCTGGAACAGGCCTTTTTAATACAGTGATATTCATAACTTGAAATTTCTACTAAACGCAACAAGAAGTATGCCACATAGGTAGGATGGCCTTAGTTTATGGTAAACCAAGGTATTGAGGAAGGTATTTTAAGAGATTGGAATCAAAATTGATTCCAATCTTCTCACCATTGTGAAAGGCAGGTGTGTAAATAATCTCCACCCAGAATAGCAATCCCAATCTTTCCTGAACCCGCCTTGAAACGAGGTTAAACCACAAGTTGATGATTTATGGCATAACGTGTTAATTCTACATTCGAATCAACATTCAGTTTCTTAAAAATCCGGGCACGGTAAGTATGAATGGTGCGGGGACTCAGAGAAAGGCCTTCAGCAATTTCTTTAACCTTTTTCCCCTCGGCCAGCAGGCACATTACCTGAAATTCGCGATCAGACAGAATTTCGTGGGGCGGCCGCTGGGTATCCATTTCCATACTGTCGGCTAATTGTTCAGCCACGGCCTGGGTAATAAAGCGTCGTTTTTCCACGACAACACGGCGTATTGCATTAACCAGTTCGTCCGGTACGCTATTTTTAGCTAAATAACCTGCAGCACCTGCTTTCATAGCCCGAACAGCAAATTGTTCTTCCGGGTGCATACTCAAAATAAGGACCGGTATCTGGTTGTAGTATTGTTTTATTTCCTTTAAAACATCCAGACCATTTCTGCCAGGTAACGTAATATCCAGAATTATGAGATCGACCTGATGATTTTGCCTCAACTTTTCCAATATTTCTCCGGCACTTGCTGCTTCGGAAACGACCTTATAATCCGAATTTTGTGCCAGTAGAATATTTTTTACACCTTCCCTAACCAACGGATGGTCATCCGCTATAAAGATTTTTATCATGTCACTCTCCGCTCGTCGGATTACTAGTTGTCACCATCAATATTTACAGGTAATGATATTATTACCTCAGTACCTTGATCTGGCAATCCCGATATTTCCAAGTCCCCCCCTAAAGTAAGGGCCCTTTCACGCATCCCGAGAATGCCAAATGAATTCAAATCATGAATTTCATCATGCTTAATCCCACGACCATTATCTATTATATGAAACTGAATATCGTCATCAAATCGGTTTAAAGCAATTCTTACACGGGTCGCCCCGGCATGCCTAACGATATTAATAACAGCCTCTTGAAATATCCGAAAGATAGTAAGAAGCTGTTTGCTGTTAAATAGCTGGGAGAGAGAGTCTTCATCCATATTGGTTTGAAAGGCAAACTCGAGTTCGGTACGCGCCTTTATGTGTTTCATTTCCCACTTGATGGCATCGATGAGACCCAGTTTGTCTAAGACTTCTGGTCGTAATTCGTTAGTAATACGTTGTACGGACCGTATAATTACATCGATTCGTTCAAGCAAGGTCATGAAAATATGCTCAAGCTCGGAATTATCACTCTTGTTCGTTACATCGATTTGTTTTAATACTCTGTCTTTTAGAAGAGAGACGTCAATTTTAAGCACAGTAAGCATTTGACCGAGTTCATCATGTATTTCTCGGGCTATGCTCAGTCTCTCTTCTTCCCTGACTTCCTCAAGCCGCTCCGTGAGTTTTCGGAGCTTGGCCTGGGATTTCCTGATTCCCTCTTCTGCCTGTCTTCGCTGTGTGATATCCCTGGAGTTAATGAGGACTCCGTGCACCGACGAATGATAGAGTAAATTTCGGGCTATACTTTCCAGGCAGCGCCAGGAACCGTCCTTGTGCTGGATGCGGTATTCCGCCCTGTCCATATAATTGGGTTTTTGTATGCCTTGCGAGAACAATCTTTTAACAATTTCGACATCACCGGAATGAAGTAAATCAAAGGCACTTGTGCCTAACAACTCTTCCGGTTTATAACCGATAATCCTTTTGGCAGACGGACTTAAAAATAAAAACTTGCCCTTATCATCCAGTATGGCAATAAGGTCAAGAGAATTGTCAACGATGGACTGAGTATACTCCTGGCTTTGAACAAGAAGTTCAAGCGCCCGCTTTCTTTTCCGAACTTCGTTTTCCAGTCTCCGGTTCATCCTATTCAATTTTTTGTTTTGTTCCCGGAGTTGCTTTACGGTCGATTCAAAGCCCTGCTTCCTCATCTCCACAGAAATGAGCGCTTCCGTAATGAATTTGGAAGCACGCAGAAATAAAATTTCCAAATCAATTTTACCCTGGTATTTGGTAACGACGCGGGTAAGGGTCTGATGATGCAGCTGGATGATGTCTAACGAGGTTACACCATGCTCGTTGGTTGGAAGTCTTCCAAACTCATAGGCAATATTTAGCGATTCTTCATCTTCGTTCAGCAGGTATTTTTCTAATGCACTGACGAAGTCAGATGATTGAATTTTATGCTCTGAGTCATTCATTATTCTCGTAAGTATCGGGCAACTAAAATAAGTGCATCATCATTGTGTTTGGCGAATCCATTGCCAATATATTCAGCTATTTGTTCTGTGGAACCCTGCAAAAACAAATCGTCTGCATAATCATTTTTAATTCCGTCGGTGGTAAATACCAATGTGTCCCCGAATTGCAAGGGCATCATCGTAACTTGCAGAACCGGAAGTTTAAAGCCTACAATTCCACCTCGTTGTATGATCGTTACTTGTGTTGGTTGAATTTCTCCCTTTTCCCGATGGAAGAATAGTCCGTTGACATTTCCGATCCCTATCCATGACATTGTACGTTTCTTGTAGTTAAAGGAAGCGATATTCATTACTGCCCCGCGGGTTTCTCTCAAATCCTCATGGCAATGCTTAATGAGGTCCATCAGAGAATCCGTCTTAGAGGCATGTTCATCAAGAACCCGAATCGCCTTTTTCCCTGCCTCGGCCGCTTCATCCCCATGGCCCAGCCCATCAATGGCAGCAAGAAGCACCCTGTCATCAAATGCCTTCACGTAATATCTGTCTCCGCTTTCAACCTGACCCGGCAAGGCAAGACGAAGAATGCTCCATGTAATACCTTCGGTTATTTCAGTTAGCTTATTCTCTACCTTCACTATACTTCCATTTCACCATTATGACAGTTGTACCTACTCCCACTTTAGAAGTGATATTAAAATCGTCCATCAAACGCCGGGCGCCAGGCAAACCCATACCCATACCTTTTCCGGTAGAGTAGCCATCCATTAAGGCCATTTTTATATCCGGGATACCGGGACCCTCATCTTTTGATGTGATTACAATACCATATAATCTTTTCTTCTCGACGAGATCAATTTGTATCTCACCGGTTTGGGCATATTCAATGATATTGCGGGCAATTTCGGAAATCGCCGTTGCTATGAATGTCTGATCATTATTAGAAAAGTCAACCTCTTTTGCAAGATTTCTTCCGGTTTCACGAACAGTGATAATATCACCACTGGTCCGGATCGAAGTAATAATGCTTTTAATTATCTTGTATTTGTCCACCGCAGTTGGCCTTAAAACTATTCATATCAGATATTGTAACTGATAGCAATTCAGATAAGAAGATCTAATATCAATGGATATAGATTGATCATCCCTAAATATATATTTTCCCGATTCGAATGTAGTCATTTATAGTTCTAATAAATGCATATGTAACAGTGTATTAAATGTTTTTTAACAAACACGTAAATGACATTTACGTGTAAATCGCACACTTGCACAAGTTTATTCTTACTTTTCCGGGCAGGCACCGGTTAAAGCCACAGTCAATGGAAAAAGGAAAAAAAGCAACACTATCTCATCTTTGATTCCTCCCAAAAGTAAATACATGCATTAACGATGTTCTCATTATCTCCCAACAACACTGTTCAGTAGTGAAATGCCTTCATCGAGATCCAGCGCAGTATAGATATCGCCTAAGTTAAGTCCAAGCTGTACCATAGCAAAAGCTACTTCCGGTTGTATACCAACGATAACTGTAGTAGCGCCGCGAAGCCGGATCATACTGGCAATATCCCGCAACGTTCTGGTTGAGAAAGAGTCCATGATGTCCAATACAGTTACATCAATAATCACACCTTTTGCACGTACTCGTTGCACCTGGACGATCAAGTCTTCCATTAGCTGCAGAAGCTCGTGATCACTTAGCGAGGACTGTATCGAGGCAATTAGGTAATTACCTTCTTTTAAAATAGGTACACGCATAACTGGTTATCAGTACCTCGTCATGTGGTTTGTGGAGCTACTTGTTGTACTTTATAACCCAGTTGACGTTCTGCTTCTTCAATACCGCCCTGAAGGTCACCGACTGTGATAATTTTAGTTAGATCTACACCAATCGTCACAAGGGTTTGTGCAATTTCAGCAGAAAGACCCGTGACAATAACCGTGGCACCAAGCAAACGGGCAGCATCTACAGTCTGAACCAGGTGATTGGCCACTGTAGAGTCCATGGCCGCTACCCCCGTTATATCCATTACAACAACCTTGGCCCTGTTATTTCTGATGGCGTGAAGGAGTTGTTCGGTCATTTGCCGTGCACGCTGTGGATCAATGATACCTATCATAGGTAAGATGAGGAGCCGCTCGCGAACCTGCAGCACCGGTGTGGACAATTCCCGAATAGCTTCTTGTTGCTCCCGGATAATACGTTCCCGTTCCTGGACAAAACCGACAGCCACGGTATTGGCGATCCGGTTGGCCGCTGGTTCATACGCATCAAGAATCCGGTTAAGTTTGTCAAAATCACCCCGGTATTTGGCAAAGAGGGAACGAGCGAGGACATCACGCAAAAGTAATACAATCCCGATTACCTCGTGCGTTTCCACCCCTCTCGGAATGATTCTTTCAGAAAGGTTGCGGGAATATGCCTGTAATGCTTCATAGGTTCCTGTCTCAAGCGCTTCTACATAATTATCGTACACGGATGTTGCCTCGGCCAGTATTTCGCCCCGGGTCATCGCTGTCAGCAATTGCGACTCTGTGATTCGGCGAGCCCATTCTTCGCGTAATTTGCTTCGATTCTCCCGTAAGTGCGCTACGAGTTCCCGTAATAATGATACCGTGCTTTCATCTGCCGGACGGTCGGGAATAGGTGGTGTCTTTCGATTATCGTTTTTGTTCTTCTGTGTCATGATTTTATTCATTTACTAAACACTATTGCATAAGATCGTGATTCTAAACACGACCTCTTGCTTTGCCTATATAGAATAGATCTTTTGTGACTACGTCGAAATAGCGTAATCTTTGATTTGTTTGTAGTAGGAACTGTTACAATCAGGCCGCCTGCAAGTCCATGAGATTTAAATTCAGGAGAGAACCGCTACTTATATAATAAACAGCCGGATGAGATCATTTTATTAGACAGAACAGGATATTCTCGTAGTTATATCTACTTACGTATGAGAACGGGGATTTGAATGGCTGGTCTCACCACTTCGTAATAAATTTTTCAATCTGCTATAAGAAAAACGGCACTTCCAGTGTAATGGAGATCACGAATATTCATGAGATGGGGAGACGAAGATCCCTTTGGCTCTTTCAACAGGATCATACCCCGGAATAACATCACTTAGTGCAAGTAAACAATAACTAAATTAAGACAATCATGCATAACAGTAGTTGGTAAAATGCCATACGATGTCGCCAGTTCATTAATGCTACCAAACTTGTTTCAGTCTCCGATAGGGAACGGAGCCCAATCTGGTCTTTGTTACCAATCCGTATTTAAATAGATGAATTCTACAGGTTAGAGGCCAGGTAACAAACATGCCTCTGCTATAGTCAGTAAACCTCCATTTGGGAGGATTCTGTCTATTCTGATTCATTATAGTTTTTACAGGTGGGGGGATGGATTGAACTAATCTGCAAGCACTCTAATTTTATAGGCAATGAAGAAGCCAGGCGGAGAGGATGATTTTTTCCCCGGATACCGGTGGTGTTTAAACCCCATTTTGACATTCCACGAGCTGCTGAATCATCTAAAAGAGGAGATAGACCGGGTTCCCGATCGGGATCAGGAATGGAAGAGGGAAGAGTCGAAGCGTAATGTTTATCTTTTTTCTTGTGCAATTTCGTGTACGTTAGACGATTATCTCTTCAGGAGTCCCTGGCATCTGAAACCGTTAGGAAAGATGTTCCCCCTATTCCGTCGCCCTATTCATTATATCGAGTCAGTGCTTAATTCACCAAGCGAGGCAAAGGCTATCCTCAGATACCCTCAACTTCGAAAGATGCAAAGGAAGTGGTGCGAGGTTGTTGAGCACGTATCCCGACCCCTGGCTGTGCCCGACAATCAAAATGATGCTGATGAGATGCCCGGTTCCAATCCTTATAATCTGTGCAGGGAAGCAGTCGAAAAATTTCAGTCGATGTCTCTTCCCGGAGATCTTTTGAGCGCCAGGATGAAGCTTAATGAAGGGTTCCGATGCCAGGATCTGACGCCGTATGACGTAATAACGCTCGCAGATCACTTTCTTGAAACGAACCCAGACAAAAAATCGAAATATGTGGTCATAGGCTCACGAACGGCAGGATCGTATTTTGCCCCGCTATTGAAAACCTACCTGGAATATCGTGGGTTTACTAATATGGAATGGATGACATTGCGACCCCGATTCAGAGTTGGCTGGAGTGAGAAGAGAAAGTTAAACCATCTCCTCAGGGGATCCCCAAATGTTATCCTGATTGACGATTATGCGAATACCGGGTACACGTTTCGCAAGTTGGCGGGAATCACCAGATCGTTTGGGATACCACCGGGAAAGATTGATATTCTGGCTCCCATTCATCCTGTAGTGGCTTCGCGTCATGATTCCCGGGATGAAATTGATGATATTTTTTCGTCCGGTGAGAAAGTGAGAGTTACAGCTCTGCATCATGAGGATCTTCATGTGGCAAAGCTGATGGAGCCACAGTCTGTCGAGATACTCTTAAGGGAATTACTATCAACAAATTCGATCGAGAATATTATCATCAATAAAAATCCGGAGGTTCGGAAAATTAACGAAAATCTGCGGGTGCATTATTCAGATGGCTTCCAGGTACGGCTTAAACGTGTATATGAAGTGGCGATTTATCATAAGGATGGACGAATTGAAATGAAAAGATTTCTTGCAAAGAGCGTTGGTGTCGGATGGCTCGGTTATCATGCGTACTTTGCAGGTCTGGCCCTGGACCGCTTAGTTCCCCAAATTATTGGCCTCCGTTATGGTATACTATTCATGGAATGGGTTGATGGGGCGTCACTTTCCGAAACGAAAATGTCTGGCCCTATTCTGAGCAAGCTCTCAGAATATGTGGCTTGTCGTACGAAGTTGCTTGCCCTGGACGAAGATCCCCGTTTGAAACGCCCCTATCTTGGATGGGGATGGCTGGAGGTGCTCAGCATCTTCAGGCGGGTGTATCATAACCTTTTGGGATACCTGAAATACGACGATTTGCTGCGCAGGCTTAATCGGTCTCTCCACCAGAAGTCTGTTCTGGTTGACGGCCGGATGCGCCCGGAGGACTGGATAATGGAGCGTGGCGGGAATGATACCAGTAAGTTTGATGCAAGCAGATTATTTAAAGTTGATTTCGAACATCACAATTTCGGCGCTCCGGAGCTTGATGTGGTCGATCCTGCTTATGACTTGGCCGTAGCCTCGTTTGAATTTAAACTTACTGAAAGAGAGGAGTTGGAAATGATCTCAAGCTATGCGGAGAAATCCGGGGATGGCGACACCCTGTCAGAAAGGTTTTTCTTGTATAAACTGCTGTACGCAAAGGTGGTATCAGACCGAGCGTGGCATCGCCTGACAGAATCTAATGGGAGAGAAGCACTTCAGGATTTGAACCGTCGCATTCAATGGAGTTGGGATTTTCGTGTCTTTGCCATGAACAAATTCTGCGCATCGCTCATGAAGAAGCCAGCAAATGAAGCTATTCGTACAGGAATTTGCTTCATGGATATTGACGGTGTATTTGATTTCGAAGTTCTGGGGTTCCCTCATACTACAATAAGCGGGCTGAAGGCTGTTTCTCTTCTGCGTTCCTGTGGCTATTCCATTATTCCAAATACCGGCAGGAGTTGTCTGCACGTAAGAAACTATTGTTCTAACTATGGTTTTGAAGCCGGCATCGGTGAATATGGAAGTGTAATTTTGGATGTGGTGCAGGATAAAGAAATACCCCTCATTGACGATGAGACGGCAAATGAGATTTCCGTATGCAAAAAAATACTCGCCGGGAAGGATAGTATTTGCATAGATCCTGATTATCATTATGCGGTGCGGGCATTTCGGTTTGTCTCGAAGAGAACCCAGGGATTGGGGGAAAGTGAAGCCGAAGAAATCCTGAAGACATCAGGGCTAAACAAGCTCAAAGTGATAAGCAGAAATTCGGATACCTATTTCGTAGGAAAGAATACAAGCAAGGGAAAGGCAATCGGATATTACAAGAAATGCACCGGGTCATCCCGCTCTTCAACCATAGCCATTGGTGATTCGGCCGAGGACATACCAATGTTTGACGAGGTTGCCTATGCCTTAGCTCCCAAAAATAGCAGCCCGGAAATTCAAAGAATCTCAAAAAATGGAAAATGCACCATTCTGTCGAAATCCTGTCAGCGCGGGCTTTTGCAGGCAGCTGTTGAGTTGAGTAAAAATAGCGGGTTAAACCGTAAATGGATAGATAAGAGGAAGGGAATCGACTTCATCAATACATATAGTGATGGTACCTTTCAGCAACTGATGGTACAGTTGTTGAGTATTGCCGAACAGCCGCGGTATAAAAGACTTATTTCCCTTATTCTTTAAACCGGAGCCGTAATGAATGAGGAATCATCCCTTGCTGTTCAGAATCCCGTCAATGTTAATCCGGACGACACAAGTAAAAGGTAGCTTCACAACCACGGCCTCTTAAGATTAAGGGCAAAATCGGTTATGACCCAGGCCACAATGGCCGGACGTGTAAGGGCGAATCTGATATTGTACGGTAAACCCGGCTGGCCATAAGCAACATATACACGATAGGGGCATCCTAATTTTCGGGCTGTTTCCATTCCGTTCAGCGGCAAGCTGGAAAATTGCTCAAGTTCGCAATAAGTACCTGCTGCGCGAAGATCAGAAAGTGCTCTTTTTGCGAGAGGCAGATCATGAGTAGCCACCCCAACATGTCGTGCACGATCGGCCAACTTCTCAACAATTGCAAGATAGTTTTTAACGCAATCAAGATTGTTATTTGTCGGGTCAGGCCATTGGCCCTTTACAATTCTGACTGAAAGTCCCAGATCAAGAACTTTGTCTGCATCCGTCAGGCTTCGCTGCCACCTTGAAGGCAATGTGCAGCCCAATATATCATGATATTCAGCCATTTTTTCTAAAAAACGAAAAGTGATTGCTGCGGAATGGGGATCCAGGGAATCTATTTGTACCCTGATATCAAGCTTCCGGCCAATCTGTACAAGGTCTTTAAATATGCCAAAGTCATAATCAATAGCATCAAGCTTGATTGAAAGGTAGCCGTTGATATTTTCATTATGCAAAGCAGTCATGCTCAGTTTGTAACTCTCAAACATGCTTCTGGCACTTGCATCAGCATCTTTCCAGGGAGATAGAATAGAAGAAAAACCCTTCCGCATTGCCCATCGACACACCTCGAGCGCATCATCAATTTGGGGCCCGGCCACATGCCTTGATGCGATCTGGTTCCTGATCTTATGTCTGATTTTCTTCAGCATTGGTGTTCTGTTTTCTTTCCATTATCCCATGGAGGCGAGCCGGGTCATTTTCCTGTAAATCAGTTTGCTGATACCATAAGAGTAGGAATGGATCAGCTCGCACATCAACCCCGTAATTCCTTTCACCGATTTGGGATAAATTTTGTAAGAGCACAAGCTGTGAAATTCGTCTGCCCAAATGTGAAGCCATGGCTCGTCACTCCCCAAAAACTCACAGGCAGTCAACCCTTGTTCGAAACAAAATCGTATGACCTTGTGCATAAGGAGGATACCCGGTGAACAATAAGACCAGTTCTCGTCATGACCTATCTTGTATATCCACAATCTGTTCGCATGGACGACGGTGAGTTGAACAGCTACTGTTTTTTCGTTTATCCGGAGGAAGAATAAATGGAGTTTGTTTTGTTTTGATGCTTTTTGGGAGTATAAAGTGAAGAATTTTCGCAGATTGGGATGAGTCTTTATGGCCGTTCCTATTCTGCCTTTCCAGTTCGAGGCCTCAATCCTGAATATTTCTTCGAGATAGTCGTCCAGGTTCTCTGGTGTTGGTGTTACAGCTATAAAGCGGACTTCACCTTTCTTTTCAGCCAGACGTTGCAGCCGGCGCAGGCTGGAACGCCTGCTTGAGGACATGTTCGTCTCAAAGTTTTTCCATGTTCCGGTTATAGCAACCCATGGAATTTTTTCCTCCTTAACCAGCGATATTCTTCGTCGCGTCTTTAATTCATTCTCGAGTATTTGTGTTTCAGGTGAAAAATATCGAAACCCTCTTAAATGCAGGGGCTTATTCAAATCGAGCATCGTGCGAATCAATTGGGTTAACGAGGCATGATCCTCATAGAGGAATCCGCCCGGTTCTTCAAGTGTTGAGCTTCCGACAAGCTCCAGTACAGGCATGAACTTTCCTTTTACGGAAAGTGGGGCTAAAGCTTTGAGCTTCCCTTTGCATTTTGTCGTGATCATCTGTATGTCATCAGGTGGACAAAAAGTCTGTACACCTGAGATGAACCATTCGCTGGTGAGTAATGGATTGCACGCAGATGCTTCAAGTTTCTTCCACTCTTTACAAAGATTATAGACCCCTACATGATTGGTTATTTGTTCCGTTGACAAATCCCGTTCGGAAGCGCCTGTAGATTTTAAACGAGGGGTTTGGCCATTATGCCTTACCGTTGCCTGTGCGCCATCTTCCAAACGCATACATCCACCTGCTTTTTCCGGTTTATTGTGGAGATCATCACGTTTCCTTGTTGCTGAAGTACGCTGCAAGAGATGACGGACATAACCTTCGGCAATTTTAGAAGTACCTTTTTGCCGGGAAATTAGTTTTGCAATGGTGGTTTCATAATTAATGCGGAAATTCAACCGCTTAAAAAAAGAAAATATCTTGTGGAGTGTAAACCTATCCCAACGTCGTTTTTTTTGATTATGCAGGGCGTTTTCGGGCGATCGAACTGTAACAGTAAAGGTGTGAATAACATTTTGAGAAAACCGGAGCATGCGGATCGGTTCCCTGTGGCCGAAATCAAGCACCTCGCAATCCGATTTGATCGCTTCCTCAATCATAGATACAAGGGCAGCGTCTCTGGCGTCAGCGTTACCTGGTGAAATTGCCGAGCGGTCTTTATCATAGTCGCTCAGATAAACATGAGCCGATCCATTAAATTTGAATCCCAGCTGTGTCACTATATTCTTTCCTTTGTAGCGCAATTTTTTGAACCACAGCCATTTCTTTTGTGCAAGTGCACCAGTCAGTTCACGTTGAAAAGCCTCAAAATCCGGGTCCATGAAGAAACCGGGATACCCGAGATTATTCCATCTTTTCTGGTGAAGGTGTGATAGCGATTGGAGGCCGCCACTAATATTCCCTTTTTTGCATACGTCTTCTATAGTACAATCCGGATCATGCAAATAGTTGTCACGGGCGCTAAGAAGGTTTTGCCGAACTGGAGGTGAAAGGGAGGAGAGGTACTTGTCCAGTGAATCCGGCAAAATAACCCGGGGGCAAATATTGGAAGTTTTCTTCTCCACCGGATAATGACAGTCCGTCAAAACAGGGACGACATAATTCAGAAAAACTCCGTCTTCCCTGATATTCTGAAGACTCATTTCGTCCCAAAGATGGGTGGTCTGCCCGATAAATGAGACAAGCGTATCCGCGACGGCTTTTTCCCAACCATGTTTAATGATGATATCCAGACAATCACAGGGCCCTTTCTTTTCCAGAGAGAGAACAGGCGACCGTGATTCATGCAGTCCCGAGCCAAGAAGCTTCAACTGTCTGAAGAATCTGAAGTGCCGGAAGAGATGACTTTGAATGAAAAAGGGGGAGATACCGATCAATTTGCCTTCATTCCTGAAGAGTATGATGAAAAGATGGTGTTCGGCATGATTCGCGAAATGTTTCCACCAAAGATATTGCCAGTCGAAAGTTTGAAAAATGGTAGCGGATGAATTTAGTGCAAGGCGATCCCATTCGTCTTCCAGTGGGAGTATTTCTGCTGCATCATTTATCACTTCGACAGAAATATCGGACTGTTTTGAAGAAGGTATGGAAGGATGTTTGTATTGTACTGCCGGAACGCTCCAGTATGTAATGTCCGGTTGTCTCATAACTGACATCTTTCCCGTTTCATTGAAAATTCGCACGCTTTTGATACATCTGTGAACGGGTGTTTCCCGTATGGAAATTGAAGGTGAAGATTATATGGGCAGGGGCAATGCATTTCATTAAACAGAGCTGAATTTTTCGTTGAAAATAGAGTCCAGGGCCTCATTCATCGTCGATGTAATCACATCCCAGTCGTATTTTGAACGTACCTTTTTGTAGCCGTTGTCAGCAAGCTTTTTGTTTTTTTGAGTGTTAACCAACAACTCAATGACCTTCTCAGCGAAGCGGGCAGGATCGTCTGCGATTGCGACATGCTCCCCATCAACTACATCCAGACCTTCACAGCCAATGGTGGTAGTTACGATTGCTTTTCTCATTGCCAGGCCTTCCAATATTTTGAGACGCGTTCCGCTCCCCATTCTCAGCGGCACGACATACACCCCCGCTTTGGAGGCGTAGGGTCTCACATCATCGACATATCCGGTAACTATTACATCATCTGCGGCGCGTCGTTTCAGGGTTCGGGGAGGATTTTTCCCAACGATATAAATCTTCGCTTCGGG
>Ga0102953_1000816_pt1 | contig 20558 bp, 20 predicted proteins | sample SalPon2A_C_D2_MG_FD_78509 | JGI IMG/M metagenome (GOLD analysis project Ga0102953, IMG submission 78509) | Soil microbial communities from South San Francisco under conditions of wetland restoration - Salt Pond MetaG R2A_C_D2_MG | ecosystem: Environmental > Terrestrial > Soil > Wetlands | place... | reverse complement strand
TAACGACCGTTGCCAGTGGGCGTTGCACTTCAGATCCCGGCCCTGAGTTAAAGGCCATGGGAATGAAACCCAAACTGGCCACCAGTGCGGTCATCAAAACTGGCCGCAGCCGATCAACGGATCCGTTGATCACCAGTTTCTTCAACGACAAATCGCTTTCTCTTCGTAGTTCGTTGATGTGATCGAGTAGCACAATCCCATTCAGCACGGCCACCCCAAACAAAGCAACGAAACCAATGCTTGCCGAAACCGACAGGTACATGCCACGCATCCACAACAGGAACACGCCGCCTGACAAAGCAAACGGCAGGTTCAACAAAATAATCATGGCATAACGCATATTCCCAAAGTTGAGGTATAGCAAACCAATAATGATGAACAACGATAGCGGCACCACGAGCAGCAGATGGTTCATCGCCCGGCGTTGATTCTCAAATGTACCACCATATTCCAGGAAATAACCTGCCGGAACATTGGCACGCTGGTCGATGGCATCCTGCAAGTTGGACACATAGGTTCCAATATCGATATTTTTAATGTTGACGCCCACGATCAAGCGGCGCCAACCATTTTCGCGCTGAATTTCACGGGGCCCTTCCTGGGCAATAATTTTGCTGACCCGCTTCAACGGAATAAATTGTCCATTAGTCAAATGCACGGGAACTTGCTGTATTTTCTGCAGTTGGTTGCGGATATCTTCCGGATAGCGCACCTGGATATCGAACCGCCGTTGGCCTTCATAAACCTGCCCCGCAACCATCCCTCCGATCCCGGCTTCGATCACCTGCTGCACATCGTCCACATTCAAGCCAAATGAAGCCACGGCATCACGGTCAATTTCAATGGTCAGGTAAGGTTGGCCAATGGGTTGCTCCACAAAAAAGTTATCTGTCCCCGGCAAACCGGAAACCACTTTTGAAATGGATTCGCCAATCTGGTTCAGCTCTCCCAAATCTTCGCCATAAATTTTCACTGCCAGATCTGATTTCACCCCACTGGTCAGCTCATCCACGCGCATGGCAATGGGCTGCGTGAAGTTGTAGGCCAGTCCCGGCTCGGTTCTCAGGTAGGGTTCAATCTCGGCGATAATATCCTGCTTGGTCACTCCTTCGCGCCATTCGTCAGGGCTTTTCAACACCACCCACACATCGGTTTGGTGCACGCCCATCCAGTCGTTGGCCAAATCGGACCGACCAGTTTTGGGAACCACCGTTTTAATTTCGGGAATGTTCTTCATGAGCTGATCAGCCAGCCAGTTGGCATTTTCAATCGATTCTTCCAGCGTGACTGAAGGCATACGAACCTGCTCAACCAGGATGGAACCTTCTTCCAGTTCCGGTAAAAATTCGCTTCCCAGGCGGAACATCACTACAAGGGACAGTCCGAATACAACCAGCGCGACACTGAGCACCAGCACTCGTTTTTGAATGTTTCGTTCCAGGAATCGCTGGTAAATGGGCTGAAGTTTGTTGATCAACCAATTTTTACGTGGCTTTACGCCACGCCTGAAAACGATGGCAGCGATGGATGGCACAAAGACCAGGGCGAGCAGCAGCGATCCGAAAACGGCAGCTGCTACTGTGATCGCCATTGGTCGATAGAGAATCCCCTCCATCCCACTAAATGTCATGATTGGTACGTAGACCATAAGGATGATCAACACCCCAAAAAAGATAGGACGTACCACTTGTTTTGATGCCGATATGATTGTTTCGTCCGCTTTTTCGCCTTTCTTGCTATCGTGCAGGCGATGAACAATGTTCTCGACCATCACCACCGATCCATCGACCACCATTCCAAAGTCGATCGCTCCCAAGCTCATTAGGTTAGCAGCCAGTCCGAACTCTCGCATGCCAATAAAGGCAAACAGCATGGAAAAAGGAATTACCATGGCCACGATCAGTGCTCCTGAAATCTCACCGAGCATGAGCAACAGCACAACAATCACCAGGAAACCACCTTCAATCAGGTTGGTTGAAATCGTTCCTGTAGTTCGTTCAATCAAATCCGACTGGTCGTAAAACTTTTCGATGTGCACCCCTTCCGGCAGGTTTTTATTGATGGAAGCGATTTTATCTTCAATCCCGGCAATCACGTCTCGTCCGTTTCCTCCACGAAGCATCATCACAATACCAGTAACCACCTCGCCTTTGCCATCGCGGGTCACTGCCCCCTGGCGAATTTGCGTTCCCAGTTCAACATTCGCCAAATCTTTAATAAAGACCGGCTTGTTATCCAGCTTCGTCACTACGATGTTCAGGATGTCCTCTTTCTTGTTGATCTGCCCGAAACCACGAACAATGTATTGTTCCCGGTTATGCTCCAGGTAATTTCCACCCGACACCGAATTGTTTTGCGCAATAGCATCAATAATATCCTTGATGCCAACACCATACGTTCGCATCTTTCCGGGTTGAATGATCACATTGTATTGTTTCACATATCCTCCGAATGAGTTGATTTCGGTGACTCCTTTCACCACTTTCAATTGTGGAGCGATCATCCAATCCTGGATTTCGCGTAATTGAGTAAGCGAATAATTTTCACCTTTCACCTGGTACTGGTAAATTTCCCCCAATGCCGTTGAAATTGGCCCTAACTGTGGCGCCGAAACATCGGGTGGCAGCTCATCAGAAATGGACTGGAGCCGCTGGCTGACCATCTGCCGAGCAAAATAGATGTCGGTATTTTCTTCAAATTCAACGGTGACCGCAGAGAGGCCAAATTGAGAGATGGATCGAACCTGCTTGACGTCTGGTAAGCCATTCATGGCTGTTTCAATGGGGTAGCTCACCAGCTTCTCCACGTCGTAAGGCGAATAACGACCTGCCTTTGTGATGACCAAAACCTGGACAGGAGTGACATCCGGCAACGAGTTGATGGGAATGTGCGTCAACGAAAATACACCGGCCGCCGCCATGAGAATCACCAGCGAAAGGGCCACAAATTTCTGCCTAACTGAAAATTCAATGATCTTATTGAGCATGACTGTTTCGTTTTTGGGTTAATCTTCAGCGATCAGTTCGTAACGTGAAAGCGCCTTCAAACTAAAAACCTGCGAAACAGCCAGCTCATCGTTCGCATGAAGCCCTTTTTCTGCAATGGCATACTGGTCGCGAATCTCAGCTACATCAATATATCGCTTTTCATAGGTATTGTCGTTCTTTTTCACAAAAACAACGGCTTTGTTTCCATCATAAGTCACGGCTTTCAACGGCACGGCAAACACTTCGCCCAACGAGGTGGTACGAATTAGCATGCGAACATTTTCACCTGGTTTTGGCCAGTTGTTTCGAGGAACCACCTCAACGTTCGCAACAACAGAACGGTTCGTTTCATCCAATCCCGGATTGACGGAACTGACCACCGCGGACAAGAACTGCGTGTCATTCTCGCGTCGTGAAATCTGAACGCTGTCCCCCGGATTCACAAAACGGGCATCTTCCGGGGCCAAATACGCCTTGACCAAGACTTTTTTCAGGTCGATGATTCGTCCTAATTTTTCGAGCGCATTCACTGACTGTCCCAAGTCCACCATTCGCTGGTCAAAGCTGCCGCTGATTGGTGCATGTATTTTCAGCACCGGATCAATCTGTTCGGCATTTTTAAAGGCTTCAATTTCGTGATTAGGCACTCCAATGGCTTTCAACTTGGCAAATGCCGCGATAGAGGCTGCAGTAGCTCGTTGGTAATCAGACATCGCCCGGTCTAACTCCGACTTGGAACTGATGGTTTGCTCCACCAATTGTTTCAGTCGATCCAATCGCGTAGTCTGAAACCTTTCTTCGGCAATAGCCTGCAGATACTCGGCCACGAGATTTCCAAACACCAAACTTTCGATGTTAAACATCTCTTGTCCTTTCTGTATGTATTGTCCTTCACGAACCATCACATTACTGATTCGACCATCAATGGGTGTACTAATGATGCTTACATATCCGGTTGCCGGAAAAACCACTCCAGGCGCCAGCAAACTGTAGTTCTGAATGTCGCTGGTAACTTTGGCAGTCTCAATTTTTAACTCGTTCTTTTCCTGGTCAGAAAGACGAATGAGTAACTTCTCAGAGCTCTGGCCCGAAACAGATGGCGGTGCTTCATTAACCGCTGCTTTTTGTTCTTTTTGTTTTTCTCCACCCGAACATGCGACCCAAAAAACGGGGAGCCCGAGCATCACAATCACGGTAAAGTATTGTTTAATTGTTGTCATGATAGGAAATGGTTTTTAATACACTAAATCTTTGTTGAGAAATTTCTCCAGCTGAGCCAGCTGCAGGTAATAGTCGCGCAATGCGGTCAAGAATCGCTTTTGGTTTGCTAAATAAGTTTGCTGCGCATTGAGTAGGATTAGCAGGTCAATTTCTCCCAACCGGTAGGCTTCCAAACTAAGTTGTTCCAATTTGAGTGATTTTGAACTGATCGTTTCATTGTACCGTTTTATAATTTGCCTGCTGCTTCGATAGCTGTGCCAGGCATGCTCTATCTGCTGTTTCATATCCAGCTCAATGGCTTTTTGCTTCCATTGAACTTCAGACTGGCGGGCTTTCGCCATTTTGATCATCCCCTTCTGTTCAAAAGGCAGCCAAATAGGAATTTTCAGTCCCACTTCGAATCCATTGTAATTGAATCCGTCGCCGTAATTCTGCTTATACAAGTTAAATCGAATATCTGGTAAAATATTACTTTTCGCCTCCTTCAGTTTGTTGGTAGAAGCCTCGTAAGTGTGCAAAGCAGCCAAATAGGAAGGCTGTTCCTCCAACACAGCCAACGCTTGAATTTGGGCGATTTCTACGTCTATTCCACGCATGGTGTCAGCAAACTGGATACCATAGCTGATTTCAGAGATTTCCAGCCCCATCAAATAAAAAAGGCTGTAGCGCGCCATATGCAGCAAACGTTCCGATTCGCTCAGGACATTTTCCGCTTCGGCTTTTTGTAGCTCGGCATTGGTCAGATCAATGCCATTACCCATCCCTGTTTCGAAGCGTGAGTATACAGCATTGTATAACTCGTCAGCAAGCTTTTTCTGTTGGATTCCCAAATCGTGTAGATGCAAGGCATAAAGCACCTCAATGTAACGGGATTTTACTTGCGACTTGATTTCATTTTCCATCGCCATAATTTGAAACCGCAAAGCTTCGGCTTCTTGCTTCACAGCTTTAATTCGATACAAGGTTGTTAATGGAAAATCAACTGTCTCAGACACCGTCCAGCGTCTTTCTTCAAAAGGCTTGGCTACCTTGTTGTTGATCCCTTCTTCAAAATAACTGATTTCTGGAGCCTCAATGCCCATTAAGGTGCGCCATTCGTTTTGCTTTTGCTTCAGGATGGAACGCGCCTGGTTCAATTCCGGATTATTCATCATGGCCGAATCCACTGCTTGATTTAACAGCAATACATTACCTTGGCCAAACGAAAAGCCGGAAAATAAAACGAATAGTAAAGTCAACGATCTTATCATGGCTTATTTCGGTTTTGTAAGAACATATGTTTATAACATATAAGAAAGATAGTGAATTGTTTGCTTACTCGAAATGACATTTTTGAAAATATTTGAAAATCAGCTATATTGACTCTTCTTTTTAAGCAAATTCTAAGCGATGAGTCGTCAGAAAGAAATCGGAAATATTGGCGAAGAACTGGCCCAACAACACCTGCAGTCTCAGGGGTATGAAATATTGGAAAGGAACTGGCATTTTCATCATTACGAAATTGACATTATTGCCCACGACAAGGATGAAGATGAACTAGTAATTGTTGAAGTGAAGACCAGGAGCGGCGACAGCTATGAGCATCCATCAGAAGCAGTGAGCGATCGGAAAATTCGTTTTCTGATTAATGCTGCCGAAGCCTATATCTTGGAAAAAGATAGTGACTTGGATACCCGTTTTGATGTCATTTCAATTATTATTTTTGGAAAGGATTTTGAACTGGAGCACATCAAAGATGCATTTTATCCAACAGCTTGATACGGTTTAAAAACTTAGTTATGAACATAGAGGAAATCAGGAATTATTGCCTATCGAAAAAAGGGGTCACCGAGGAGTTTCCTTTTGATGAAACAACACTGGTTTTTAAGGTGATGGGGAAGATGTTTGCCTTGACTGATCTGGAAGGCGAATTGAGCATCAACCTGAAATGTGATCCAGGCAAAGCCATGGAATTACGCGAACGATATTCCTGTGTTCTTCCGGGATACCACATGAATAAAAAGCACTGGAACACTGTTTTAGTTGACGGTTCTGTACCTTCGCTGCTGATAACCGAATGGATTGATCATTCGTATGAACAAGTTGTTCAGAAACTGACGCAAAAACAAAAACATCAATTGAAAACACTTTAACAGAAAACAATGATTGAATTTGAACTTCAAACCGAATTCATCGAACTCAACAAACTTTTAAAACTTTTGCGACTTGTTGAGTCGGGTGGGCAAGCCAAACTCGTGATTGATGACGGCATGGTATTTTTAAATGGCAAGACAGAATACCGTAAGCGTGCTAAGGTACGCAAAGGTGACCAGATTCAATTTGACGACCAGACTATTATGATCATTTGACTGGTTCAAGAAAATTTGTTCCCGAACAACATACCTCCACTTAATTGAGGCACTAGGCACCAATTCTATCTAAATGAAATTTGAAATATAAAAAAAGTCGGCGGAGGACCCGCCGACTTGGATTGCTTGTGCGCTTAAGAGTGAATGAAAGAGAAAAATTAAACTGGTTTTAACTATGCTTAAACTTCCATTGAAGTAGTTCAAATTTACGTCATCCACCCTAATAAAATCAAGTTTTTAAACCTCCATTGCATGAATTGCTATTTTTAGCCTACAAAACCTCTATTTTTTCACACGAGTGATTTTTTATTGTTAACTATGGATTGGTTTATCATCTCATGCAATTAATTCGATTAGAATTTTACGTTGAATCCGACCCCAAATAATTCTTTAAACTGAATCTTTGGAGCGGCATGTCCTCCGTTCTTATCGGGGATTTTTACATCATCGTCATAAATTAAATTGGTATTCAGATTGGCTGACAAATAATCGTTGACTTTCATATTAATCAACACATCCCAATGTACATCTACGTTCTTCGGTTTATGCAAATAATTTGAAAAAAGATCCAACTTTGTTTCCAGACTAACATTTTTCATCACATCGGTTTTTACATGCACTTTCACGTAAGCGCCCATCTCGCCAAGGCTTTTCTTTCCGGGATCTACACCAAACGCCCCTGCGTTAGATAAAGAATCATCAGCCACTACTGTTAACTTACCGGTCAATGGCGAAAGAAACAATGAGAAATGTTCATTTGGCTTATAATCTGCACCTAGCGCTAAAATAAAATAGCCCGGTGCCATAAAATTAGAGATGGCATTTTGGCGATCAGGATAGTTATACCCCGGTGCCATTTGCGAGCGAAAATTAAATAAAGCTGAATAATAAAATTTACCTTTTGCTTTTAAGCCAACTTTCGAACTGAAGTCAATTTTATCATCTGTTTTCACTGATTGATTGCTATTTTCTTTCAGCATTCCGTAACCTAAATCCAACGAATTTTCCCAACTTAATTTTCCTTTCTGATAATTTGCAAATGCATTGAAAAGGACTGTTCCCGAAGCTGAACTTTTTCCCCCGGCAACCCAGTTGGTTAATGAAACCTGTGAAAAGTTAAGGGATGCATTTCCCCCTAATTTCCAAAAATTAGTTGAATCTTTCTGTGCAAATACAAAACCTGGTAGTATTAGAAATAACAGTAATAATTGTTTCATGTAAAAGTTTAATTTGTTCAATTTGTATAAATTTTATTTCTGCAAATGAACGTCCACTTGCGGAAATGGAATATTGAGTTTCTCTTTTGGGAATTGTTTGTAAACCTGTTCTGTCAAATCAAATTTTACGCTCCAGTAATCGGATGCTTTAGACCAAACACGAACGGTGATATTCACTGAGCTGTCTGCCAATTCTGACAGGACAATGAAAGGAGCTGGGTCTTTCAAAATTCGTTCGTCGGCTTCAATCAATTTGAGCAGAGTTGCCTTCGCAAGGTCGTAATCATCGCCGTAAGCTACGCCAAACACAAAGTCAACGCGGCGCTTTTCTTCCGCCGAATAATTTTTGACAGAACCGGTTGACAATCCGCCGTTGGGTAGAATGATCGTCACATTGTCTGGTGTTTTCAAAACGGTATTAAAAATCTGGATTTCGCGGACGGAACCGGCATATCCCTGTGCATCGATAAAATCGCCCACTTTGAATGGCTTCAGTAATAAGATAATGACACCACCAGCAAAATTTTGTAATGTACCGGATAAGGCCATACCGACAGCCAAACCAGCAGCACCCAAAATAGCAATGAACGAAGTCATTTGAATTCCCATCATACTAATGACGGTAATCACCAACATCACTTTCAGCAACATGCTGGTCAAGCTTTTCAGGAAGCCACGCAGCGACTGATCGACATCCTTTTTGTCCATCAAACGCCCAATTGAATTGGTTATTAATTTAATAACCCACAAACCAATAATAAGGGTAATAATTGCTGCGATGAGCTTAACACCATAGGTAGCCACCATTCCAGACAACCACGTTGAAGCATTTTCTACATAATCCATAATAGTAGGGTTTTTAATTTTTATAATCAACATACAATTTACGATACTTGTTCGAGAAATGCACCAAACAAAAAAAAGACGCTCCTTTAAAGAACGTCTTTCCTTTTTTGATCTAACTAAACTACTTATACCCCAATTATGCAATACTTTCCATCAGGTTCAAGGTATCTTTTACCTGATACATTTGTGAAATTTCATCGTCTTCTACGTTAATTTTAAAAGAATCTTCCAGGTAAAAGAGGAATAAGGCCCAGTCAACCTGATCAAATTTCAGGTCTTCACTAAACGAGGCATCCAATTCAATGTCGTTCCTTGGAACCCCGGTTTTTCGTAAAACCTTATACAAGGTTCGTCTAATTGTCTTGTTTTCCATGGTGTTTAATTTTTGTTCGATGTCGTTCTGTTTTCTGGCTTTATGACATCCCGTTAATGCAAATGTAAAAAAATCGAACAAATCATTAAACGATTCAAAGTTTAAAAGGTTTATTCCTTCTCAAATTCTTTACATTCATTATAAAACAAGGGATTTTCAAGCTATTGGAGCCACAATTTTAGTTGCCCCAATCCCGCTTTAAAAGACTAAAAACTTCCAGGTCAATGAATCTACGGTGGTGTTTTTCCCCCTCGAGCTCAATACCTTCAAAACTAAATCCTAAACGCTTTGGGATGGCAGCACTCTTGGTATTTCCGACGCCACACCGAATGGTAATTCGGTTCATTCCCATGCTCATGAATGCGAAGTCGATGAGCACTTTTGTAGCCTGCGTAACGATGCCTTTTCCTATCATTGACTCAATGACCCAATAACCGATTTCGGTCTTTAAATTAACCCGGTCGGTATCCCTGAAGCCAATGAGGCCAGCAAAGTGAAATTCGTACCAAATAACAAACACCTCATCTCGCCGATCAGGCGACCTGGATGTGACCGACTCAATAAAAGCCTCTGTATCTTCCTGATTTTCGTTGTCCTGCACAAAAGGAAGCCATGGCGAAAGGAACTCACGATTTGTATCAATCGCCTGAAAGACCTGGAAAGTATGCGTGATCTTCAGTCGCTCCAGCTCGATTTTATTATTGACAAACAGTTTATCCATGGTTTTGTCAAGATACTCAATTTTCGACAAACTGATTGAAACTGTTTATCAGTGTTTTGCTACGAAATATGTACAAAAATATAGTTGGAAGGAACCAAATTTTCGGAAGTGATCGGGCTTTTTATTCTGAACTGAAAAGCCTGCGTATAAAGCGTAGAATTATTTTTTAAAGCTGAATGTGGTTGTTCCAATGTTATTTCCGTCAGCAAAAATATCGACGGTATATTCACCTTCAACTAGCGGCTCCTCGCCACTATTGTCCCAGTAAATATTCACTGGCAGCTCATTACCTTCATAGGTTACCACGCGCATGGCTGAATATGGAATACGGAGATCTTCAAAATGAAAAAGGTTGCTTTTTGACTTGATCAGTAGGATTTGATCCGGGCGTTGAATACGAACATAGATTTCTTTTTCGCCACGTTTCGCCGTAATATTTTTGCTTAAGGTGAAGCTCACTTGTATCTTGTCTGCTTTGCGACTATTATTTACTTCGTTCCCCCTGGAGTTGATCCCAAAGGCCCGAAGGTTCACTGCTTCCAAACGGGCCGCTTTTTCAACACGTTGAGAGAGCTTTTCCTTTTCTTTCTGAAGCTGTTTATTTTTGGTCTCAACGTCGGCATAGTTTTGTTTCACCTGTTCATTTTCGGCCATCAACTGCTGGTTTCGGCGGTTTAATGAGTCAACCTGAACAATGTAGTTACGCATAATTTTCCGAAGTGAACTTACCTCATCACGGTACCGGTCAATTTGGGCATAGCTCGCCTTTTTTACTTGGCTCACTTCCAGCATCAGGTCCTTTACCTTGGTTTGGGCCACAAATAATTTTGAATTGATGGTATCGTTATTGGTCTTCAGTGAATCGTAACTCACCACCATATTACTTAACTCGCTTTGAATCGAATCTTTCTCGGCATTCAATGAGAACATTATCTGCTGATTTTCGGAGCGTTGTACAAAAAACAACACTACAACAGCTACTAACAAAACAGATAGAAAAATGACAATTAAATTGTTTCTTCTCTCTTTTTCTGTTTTTCCCAGTGAGAATTTCTTTTTTTCATTTGCCGAATCGCTCATAGTTCCCTGATTTTTTGCTAAGAAAACAACGGCAGCAAAAATACGATTATTTTGTCGGTGGTCAAATAATGCTTTAAGCGGTAACTTTCTAATTCCCAAATTAGCGGTATCTTACCCAAAACTTCATCTCAGTGACCGCCAAACAAACAAAAGGACTCGGGTCAACGTGATAAACAAATCCTGCTATATTTGCGTAAAATCTGGTTCGGGAATCTAAGCCGGACAAATCATTTTATTGAAAATTTAATACCGAATTAATACAGGTTTTGGGCAAGAAAAAAATTGACATTGAATTATTTAGTTTCGGTGAATACACAGAATGGAACCGTAACAGCCGTAAGCTCCCTAAAATTGTAAACATCACCGATACGATTGAAGCTCAGATTGGAACTGAGTTCGGCTATGTGCTGACGATCAAAAAAGGAAAAGGGAAAAAACTTCAATTTAAAATTATCCATCCGCCATTTAAAGATGAGTCAGGTAATGTAATGCCCGATTTTGACGGTGAATTTTACGTCAATAGCAATGACCACGAGTTTTTTCTGGGCGATTGTATTTGGGAACCGCTGCATGATAAACTCGGAGATTGGCGCTTGATTACCTGGCTTGATGGCAAAATTGTCGCTGATAAAACCTTACACTTGGTTTAAACCGTTAGCTAGCTGATTTTTCAACCAGCTTTCCCAATTCTTCGTAAGCGTTGTCACAGCTCTGCATCAAGTCCTTGGCAATATCCTGGTAGTAATTTTTAATTAATTTGGGATTGTCTTTCCCATCCGGGTGATTCACACGAGCTCGCAATTCATCCCGGGTGGATAAAATATCATCCACAATTTTGTACGCCGCTTCTTTATTCACTTCCTTGAAATAGGTCACATACTGAAAACAGTCGACCACAACGAGTGACACCAAATAATCGATGTCTTTTTTCAGATTTCGAACGCTTGCCATAATTATTTAATTTCTGAGGTTAGTGGGTATTTCACATGCTCCAGGTCCGTTAAAATGGCGTTGACTGATCCAACCAAAATTTCGGTTTCAACCCTCACCGGTATGTGATTTCGATCGGCAGTAAACCAAACCCGCATGTATTCACCATCCGGGAAAAAATCACCACCCAACAAACGGATTAAAACCTCGTGGCACATAAAAGTCCGGCCATTGCGGGTTTTCACCTTTTCCTTACCCAAATAACGAAAGTACAAATCTTCTGTCTTGTTATCAACCAACATCGTGAAATTTACCTGTTGGTCTTTATACAGTTTGTCGTAGTCGTAATCGCGAAAAGCATACACAGTACCTAACATATCCGATGTTCCGGTTTTAAACGGAATGGTGTCATGAAAAGCTATTTCATCTTCCCGCTTAATATATGAATAAATGGTGCCGGTATTGCGATGGAAATGATACTCGTGAATGGTTGGATTATGCGCATGGTTCACCCGGCGAACAAAATAGTCTGGTAAAAATCCGTGATAGGTTACCCGCGACTGAAACGTGTCGCGAATGGAATAGAAAAGATCATATGCTTTGTAGGTTTTGCCGTCTGAATCAAAAAGCCATTCCAACGTATTGTTGTGTCGAATGGTGTCAGCTTTAAAAACCACTTCGCCTGCGTTGACCCAAATAAAATGCCAGTTGTAGTAGGCTCCGTAGGTGAGTTTTTCACCGGGCTGAAAAACATGCTCATCACCCTTTGCTTTAAGTTTTACCGACAATAACAGCAGAGCTGCAATTATCAACAAACCAATACCTTTAACGCCTGGACTTGGGTTTCTTAGCATCCTCTTTCTTCTTATCTTCATCAACCAGGTCCTTTTGATATTGCAAATTATCGGGTAATGTCCAATTTTCATGCACCTCGAAATTCGATCGTATTTTCAGAATTTTCGGATAATAAACCACCTGCTCCGGCTCAAGACCTTTTTCAATATCTCCAGTATCCCATTTACCATTATTGTTACGATCCAAAATGAGTTTGATTTTGAACTTTTCAGGCTTCAAATAAGGAAAACTAACCTCGCCACCCTGTTCAATCCGGATTTGCTGCAGGACTTTCTCATCGTCATTGTTTTCCAACAACTGTACAACACCAGGCCCTTTTAAATTCGATATTGTCAGAATAATCTTTCCATAATAAGATTCTTCCTGAATAGTGAACTTTTTATCCAGCTTGGCACTCGGGTTACCAAAATAATTTTTGGCTGAAGCCGAATCGATTGAGAAGTGATACTCAGTGTCAAATTCCCAGGGGTAGTGAATGAAATACTTGCGTAATGAAAGGCTGTCCTGCACCAAGTTAAACTGAACTGGCTTTTCAATGGTATCTACCATCTGAGACAAATGCACCATGGAATAATCAAAGTTCTTCAATGGCCGTGGTGCTTCAAGAACAATGCTCCGATATACATCAAATCCTTTGCTTTTCAGGTTATTTTTGAATGAAAAAGTTGGAATGGGTTCGGGTTTGCTTTCTTCCTTCTTTTTCTTCCTTTTCGGCGGTTCAGGCTTCTCAAAATACATGTCAACTGTGTCCTTTTTCCAAACACGGTTCTCGAGACTGTCAGTAACAACATAACTCAAATCCAACTTGATGGAATCGGTATTAGCCAGCAAGGTGTCTGTAACCCAGATAGTCAATGAATCACGCTTCCGCGAAAATTCAAAATATCCCCAATCCCTCGAAATTTTAGGTTGAAGCAAATCAACTTTAAACGAATCACTCAACGACTCGGTAAAATAAAAGTGCATTTTATCGGCCTGATCCCTTTTGTAGCTATCCAGGTATTGATTGAATACATCTTCCTCAAACAACATCAGGTAAAAAGGATCGGTCAACGCATTGCGTCGTTTTGTTTTAATATTGGTAGTGTCTTTGGATTCCAATTCAGATTCATAGGTCGGAAAGTTAATTTCTTCGGGAACAACTAAAGTATCGTAAAATGCAATTTTCTCCCCCGATTGATTGTAGGTCATGCTGTTATCGGCATCTTCAAGCGCATACAATTTATAAGTACCTGGTGCAATGTTGGTGAGAACATAAAAGCCTTCCTTGTCCGTTTTAGCAATGTATGCCGGAATACTGTCTTTAAAAGCCGATAGATCTTTCAATGAGTAAAGTGAAACCAGCGCGCCATCAATAGGCTCCAGATTTTCAGCATTCTTCACGTAGCCGCCGATCAACAATGTATCAAACTCAGCACCTGTGCTGAATGCAAAGCGAAAATCTTCCAATGGATTGTGCTCGTTATTATCAACAATCGCATCCTTGAAATCCAATGAGTAGGTGGTGTTTTTCTTCAGATCTTCGCCTAAATCAATGATGAGCGTCTTTCCTTTACTTCGAATGGAAGGCTTATCTTTCAGCGGTGGAGAAATTACTAGCTGCTCCCGGATATCGTTTGTCACCACAAATTCATCGAAGCTCAGATCAACTGAATGTCCATGGTAATTGCGGTCATTAAATGCAGGAACTGTTTTCGTAACTACCGGTGGAATGGTATCCTTTGGGCCACCGGTTGGCATGCCCGGGTTCGCACACGAAGTTGTGAACAACAGGTATGCAACATAGGCTAACAGAAGTATAGGGAAGAATTTTCTCATGCTTTCAAAGTCCGTACAAACATACAAATTTCAGTATGAATTGAGGACACCGTCCTGTTTAATTTATGTGATTGGAAACTAACCACTACTCCACCGTAACTGACTTGGCCAGGTTCCTGGGCTGATCAACATTGCAACCGCGCATCACTGCAATGTAATAGGCAAACAATTGCAAGGGAACAACCGTCAACAGGGCTGCAACTGCAGGATGAGACTCCGGTACTTCAAACAGGTCGTCAGCCATATGGTGCAATCCATTATCACCTTCAGTAACCACCGCGATGATATTTCCTTTGCGTGCTTTCACTTCCTGGATATTGCTGACCACTTTTTCGTAGTAACTATCTTTGGCTGAAACCACAACTACCGGCAAATTATCATCCACCAAGGCAATTGGTCCGTGTTTCATCTCACCAGCCGCATAGCCTTCAGCATGCATGTACGAAATCTCTTTCAATTTCAAGGCGCCTTCCAACGCTACAGGGAACAAATAGCCACGTCCAAGGTACAAGGCATTGACGGCATCTTTGTATTTTTCAGCAACTTGTTTAATGTGCGGATGACGCAACAAAACTGACTCCACTTTATCCGGAATTGCCAAGAGTTCCTTAATTAAGGTTTGGTAGAGTTGCTGGTCGATTTGCTTACGCTCTTTCGCTAGTTTGAACGCTAACAATGTCAACACAGTGACCTGAGCTGTAAAAGCTTTTGTAGAAGCAACGCCGATTTCAGTTCCTGCGTGGGTGTACACTCCTCCATCCGTTTCACGAGCAATGCTCGAACCAACGACATTGCAAATTCCCAAAATCAACGCGCCTTGTTGTTTGGCCATTTTTAGCGCTGCCAGTGTATCGGCAGTTTCACCACTCTGGCTGATGGCAATTACCACGTCGCCTTTGTTGATGATCGGTTTCCGGTACCGGAATTCCGAGGCATATTCTACCTCTACCGGAATTCGCGCATATTCTTCAATCAGGTATTCGGCAACCAATGCCGCATGCCATGAGGTGCCGCATCCAATAATGATAATCCTGTTGGCAGCGACAATCTGTGGGAATACATCTATCAAGCCTCCCAGAACAATATCATTTTGATTGGCTTTGATGCGCCCGCGATAAGTGTCGGAAATGGTTTTGGGTTGCTCGAAAATTTCTTTCAACATGTAGTGTTCAAAATCACCTTTCTCCAAATCACCAATGCTTAAATCGACTTTGGTAACTTTGAAGTTTGCAGGGCTATTTTGAACGGTTTTCAAGGTCAGGCTATTTTTTTCAATCACAGCCACGTCGCCATCATTCAAATAAATGACACTGTCGGTGTATTCCACAATTGGGCTGGCATCCGAGGCCAGAAAATATTCTCCCTGGCCAATACCGATCACCAGCGGACTTCCCATTCGGGCAGCAATCATGCGGTTCTTTTCTTCTTTACAAAGAACAACGATACCATACGCTCCAATGACTTTTGAAAGCGCCAGTCGAACGGCGGTTTCAGCATCATTCACTTCATCTTGGTCGTAAATATATTCGATCAGGTTAGCCAGCACTTCGGTATCGGTGTCTGTCTGAAAAGTGAACCCTTTTTCACTCAGGTCTTTTTTTAACTGGGCATAATTTTCGATGATTCCGTTGTGTACCAACACAAACTTTCCATTCATCGAAGTATGAGGGTGAGCATTTATGTCATTGGGCTCTCCGTGTGTCGCCCATCGTGTATGTCCTATTCCAATGTGCCCATGAACATCTTTGTTGGCAGCAAATGCTTCAAGTTCACTAACTTTCCCTTTTCGCTTAAAAACGTTAAGAGAATGATTATAAATGGCGATACCAGCAGAATCATAACCACGGTATTCCAGTCGTTGCAATCCTTTAATCAGGATTGGATATACGTTCTTATCGCCGATGTAACCAACTATTCCACACATATAATTTTGGTTTTTTAGTGGAATCGATTGGTAAGCGTCAATTCAACTTCGTGTAAGTCACTTCCAAACGAATTCCAACATGACTACTTGATCCTTTTAACACAACTCTTCTCGCCTTTTCGTTTTGGAAGGTTGTGGAAAGGTAGAATCCCGTATTGGTCGAGGGATCCTCAATAATACTTTGTAATTGATGAGTAATAATGAAACTGAAAGTGGCATCCGTCGAATTATAGGTTCCCCCGTACAAACTTGGAGACACGGCATAATCCAACGGCAGTAGACCTTTGCTATCCGGGTTTTGATCATCGATCACCAGCAAGGCCAATAATTTTGGTAGCGCATAATCGTGATAATCCGAGGCGACCGTGTCAACCTGGAAGATCAACTTCGCTTTGTTAATAATAATATTATCGTTTTTTATCGAATCAGCCCAGTTGTTTAAGCTGGGAACTTCAATCTTTGCACGCAAACCACCCAGTGTCTGCAAGTATATCAAGCTATCCGCTGTACTTTCGTCATTCAGTTTGGCACCGAATGTCGTCATTGAATAATCATGCGTGTACCTGCTCACACGAGCTGTGTTCGAATTCACCTGGTAGTTATATACCAATGAATCGGTTGTAGCCGTGTCAGTAACGTTAGAATAATACATCGTCATGCTTGCGCCAACCATGTTTAGCAGACCTCCACCGCTGCTCATATCCTGAGATTCAACAAATACTCCTTTAAAGAAATTGACGAATGCATCGGGCCCGTCCATATCCAAAGAATCAGCATGAATCAGGCGATCAGCCAATTCGCTGCTCAATTTTATGGATAACGTCTGGTCAACCGTATCTGTTGCCGTTGAATCCATCCGGAACTTGGGTGTAAAACCCAGTTCACCAATCGGATTAGGCTTCGACATCCCTTTCAGATCAACATCTTGGTAGTAACTATATTCTACAGATGACCCGGACGACGTTAGCGTGTCCAAATACAAATTGTCCTGCAGTTCATATACTTTCAACGACTGAGGTGTAATGGTATCTCCATAAACACCTTTATAATATAGATTTAAAATCAAAGAGTCTGCGTGTGAGTTTGCAGTATATGGTGGAAAATAAGGCAACTGTACCTGGAAGGCAACACTTCCTGTTGTTTTTCCAAATACAGGATCATCAAAAGTACCAAATACACTGTTGTTGGGCTCATCTGTTCGAATTAAAACGTCATGCTTGGTGTACGCTTTAATCGATTCTTTTTCAACATTCTGGCCAACCTTTTTAACGTCTGAGACAGGCAACAAGCCCATTCCCGTACTATTTGGATTATCCTTACAATTCCACAATAAAAAAGTTAATAATGTAAACACGATCCCGAGTTTACATTGCGTTCTTAGTTTTCTTTTCACGTAAACGTTGTTTTAATCGTACCTTTCCTTATAACACCCTGTCATAAAACTCATTATAGGCGTCAATGTATGTTTCTTCAGATTGGTAATTTAAAAATAATTTTTCTTGCGACTGGATATAGTCTGTCAAATTTGGGTTAATTGTTTCGCTACCCTGAATGACACCATCTGCATATTCAATCGCTAATTTGCTCATGTTTTCATAGCTGGGTTCATCCAATAATTTTAAGTCGTCCTCAGAAATCCCACCCAGCGAGATGTTTTGCTTGGCATTAGAACTTAACGAATTTTTAAAGTTTTCATTGTACACTGAGTAAACAACTTTGGAATTGGCGAATAAAGGATCGTCGTGATATACTTTCTTAATATAGAGAGGTACAAGTGAGGCTAACCAACCATGGCAATGAATCAAGTCCGGAGCCCAGCGCAATTTAATGACAGTCTCCAAAACGCCACGTGCAAAAAAGACAGCACGTTCATCATTATCATCAAATTCTTTCCCTTTTTTATCTTTTAGAATTTCTTTTCGATGGAAATAATCTTCATTATCAATAAAATAAACTTGCATGCGAGCGGCCTGAATGGAAGCCACTTTAATGATCAGAGGATGGTCTGCGTCATTGATCACCAGGTTCATTCCTGATAAACGAATGACTTCATGCAACTGGTTTCGACGTTCGTTAACATTACCGTAGCGTGGCATGAATGTTCTGATTTCGCGACCTTTTTCTTGAATTCCCTGGGGCAAAAATCTCGACTTTGTCGACATTTCTGTTTCTGGAAGATAAGGTGTAATTTCTTGAGAGATGAATAAAACTCTTTTCTTTTCCATTGAAAATATGCTGAATTTGAATTGCAAAATTAAGAAAAATAAAGCGAATATTCAATTTTAGGCGATTACAGGAGTCTTAAAAAAACTTAAGATGTGGGACTTCCGTTTGTTTTGATTTATTTATTTACTTTGCAATTTAAAATTTTGGCCCTGAATGCTGGTTGTAAAGGAAATAAACGAGTTACAAGAACGAATTGAGGCAGAAAAAAAAGCTGGGAAAGTCATTGGATTTGTTCCTACGATGGGGGCTTTGCACAGCGGCCACATATCATTGGCGAACATGGCTGGCGAACACGTCAACTACGTGGTTGTGAGCATCTTTGTCAATCCCACTCAATTCAACGATAAAAATGATTTAATTAATTATCCTCGCGACCTCCAACAGGATCTGAAATTGCTGGAAGAAACCCCGTGTCAACTGGTTTTTGCACCTGAAGTTTCCACCATGTATCCCCAAGAAGACAACCGTCAATTTAACTTTGGAAACCTGGAGACAGTGATGGAAGGCGCCTTTCGCCCGGGGCATTTCAATGGAGTGGCGCAGGTGGTCAGCAAGCTATTTGAAATGGTAAAACCAGACAAAGCCTTTTTTGGCTTGAAAGATTTTCAACAGCTGGCAATTATAAAAGCTCTGGTAAAACAGTTAACTTTGCCCCTTGAAATTGTGCCCTGCCCAATTGTACGGGAAGCAGATGGATTGGCCATGAGTTCGCGTAACCAACGGCTGACACCTGGGCAACGAAAGAACGCGCCGCACATCTACCAAACACTGCGCGAGGCCCGGAACAAAGCCCGTACGATGAGCGTAAAAGAACTGAAGAGCTGGGTGACGGAAACGATCAACCAGAATGATTATCTCGAAACAGAATATTTTGAAATAACTGATGATGAACAACTTAAGCCCATCCACAGTTGGGACCAACCAGTAAACAAAGTCGGTTGCGTAGCTGTTCATTGTGGTGAGGTTCGATTAATTGACAACATTGTATTCGACTAAAAAAGGACAAGATGTTTATTGAAGTTTGTAAATCGAAAATACATAAAGTAACGGTTACCGAAGCAAACCTGCAATACGTTGGAAGCATCACAATTGATGAAGACCTGATGGATGCTGCCAATCTGATTGAAAATGAAAAAGTGCAGGTGGTGAATATCAACAACGGTGAACGGCTGGAAACTTATGTGATTCGAGGAAAAAGAGGATCAGGAACGATTTGCTTAAATGGACCAGCAGCACGAAAAGTAGCTGTCGGCGATGTGGTGATTATTATTTCTTACGCCACGATGGATTTTGAGGAAGCCAAAAGTTTCAAACCACATTTGGTTTTCCCGGACATTGAGACAAATAAGATCGTATAGCAAGATTTAAAACCCATAATTTAAACCCCAGGGCTTTTTTTAGCCTTGGGGTTTTTCTATTTTTACAAGATATCCTACATACCAATGAAGAACGATATCTCCCAAAAAATTTACGCTTCTTTTGAAGACTTTTTTCAAACCCTGAAAAGCTGGAAAACCCACAACGAGAAACTGGTGTTTACAAACGGCTGTTTCGACCTGGTGCATCGCGGACACATCGATTACCTGGCTGAATCGGCTAAACTTGGTGACAAACTGATCGTTGGATTGAACACGGACCAGTCAGTAAAAATGTTGAAAGGTGAAAAACGACCACTCGTTGATCAGGATTCGCGCGCAAGGGTTATGGCAGCTCTTGAAATGGTGGATGCCGTCATTCTTTTCGACGAGGAAACGCCCTACAAATTGATCGAGTCCATACAGCCTGACGTGTTGGTGAAAGGAAACGACTATGCCATTGAAGAAATCGCTGGTCACGACATTGTGCTGGGTCGTGGCGGCAAAGTTGAAACCATCACCTTAACAGAAGGTTTTTCAACCACTGCACTCATTGAAAAAATTAAAAAACTCTGAGGATGGCGAAAGTAAAAACCGTTTATGTTTGTCAAAACTGTGGTAGCCAGTCGCCCAAATGGGTGGGGCGATGCACCAACT
>Ga0102953_1000815_pt1 | contig 20571 bp, 18 predicted proteins | sample SalPon2A_C_D2_MG_FD_78509 | JGI IMG/M metagenome (GOLD analysis project Ga0102953, IMG submission 78509) | Soil microbial communities from South San Francisco under conditions of wetland restoration - Salt Pond MetaG R2A_C_D2_MG | ecosystem: Environmental > Terrestrial > Soil > Wetlands | place... | reverse complement strand
AGCTGACCGGAGCGCTCGGCCGGCTCATCGCACTCTCCGAGAGTAATCCGCAGATCAAGGCGGATCAGAACTTCCGGATGCTGCAGGATCAGCTGGAAGGCACGGAGAACCGCATCGCCGTGGCGCGACGCGACTACAACGACGTCGTCCAGCGATACAACGCGTACATCCGCCGCTTCCCACAGGTCCTCACCGCCAAGGCGATCGGCGCGAAGTCCCGCAAGTATTTCCAGGCGGATTCCGCCGCGACCGCCGCGCCGCCGAAGGTCCAGTTCTAGCGGATCTCGACGCCGGCGTCCTCCTCGATCACCCGCATCGCCTCGACGTGGTCCGCGGCGGAATCGAGCCGCCCGCGGGCCGCTTCGAGCATCCGCTTCACCGCCGCGTAGGTCTCCGACGGCACGCCCGCGTCCTCGAGGACGGCGAGCGCCACCCCCATGTCCTTGTCGAGCAGCGCCAGGGAGAACGTCCGTGGCCACGCGCGGGACAGCACGCGCTCGGGGATCAGATTCTCGGTCACGTTGGACCGGCCGCTCGACGCGTTGATCACCTCGACCGCCCGCGCGCCGGGCACGCCGAGCTTCACCAGGGCGGCGAGCCCCTCGCCCGCGGCGATCACGTTGATGGCGAGGAGCGCGTTGTTCACCGCCTTGAGGGCGTGCCCGGTGCCGACGGGACCCACATGGACGGTCTTCCCCGCGAAGGGGGCCACGATCGTGCGCGCCCGTTCCACGTGATCGGCCTCGCCGCCAAGCATGACCGTGAGCGTGCCCTTCTCGGCGCCACTCGTTCCGCCGCTGACGGGCGCGTCCACGAACCCGACGCTCCGATCGGCGAGCCACGCCGCGTTGGCGCGCGTACCGCCCGGATCGCCGCTCGTGCAGTCCACCACGAGCTGCCCCTCGCGCCACGCCGCGCCACCCGCCTCGAGCACCTCGCGCACGTCCTTGGACGTGGGCAGGCACGTGACCACGACGTCCACGGCACCGACCAGATCGGCCACCGACGGCGCCGCCGTCGCGCCGTGTGCCGCGGCGAACGCCGTCGTCTTGGTCCCCGTGCGATTCCACACGTGCGTTGGAAAGGTCTCGGCGATGTGCACGGCCATCGGCGTCCCGATCGCGCCGAGTCCGATGAATCCCACGCGTTCCGCCATGTCACCTCCGTCAAGAAAAAGGGCCCCGGGGAACGTAGCTCCGCGGGGCCCTGAGTTGTATGCGCCGGTGCTCAGCCGCCGAGCATCTGCGTCCGGAGCCTGAGGAGCTTGCGGCGTACCGAGCCGTCCAGCACCCGGTCGCCCACCCGCACCACGAGCCCGCCGATCAATGCGGGATCCTCGCGAAAGTGCGGGATGACTTCCTTGCCGAAGACCGCGGACAACCGCTCCGCGATCTCCCCCTGCAGCGCGGCGTCGGGCATCCGCGCCGCAACGACACCCGCATGGAGCCGATTGAGCTTCACGTCCAACAGCGCCAGGTACTGACGGCTGATGTCCGGAATCAGCCCCTGCCGCCCACGGCGCACCACCGCGTCGAGAAACCGCACGAACACGACGGGGGCCTTCCCTTCGAGCGCCCGCCTGAGGAGACCCGACTTCGTCGCCTTCGGCACGCGCGGCGATTCCAGCACGAGACGGATCCGGTCATCCGCCTCGATGGCGCCGGCTACCGCTTCGATCAGCGACGCGAAACGCGCGGTATCCCCGCTCTGCTCGCCCGCCGCGAAGAGCGCCTCGGCGTAGTTCTTCGCGATCGTGGCCGGTCTCAATGCTGCTCCGCCAACGACGCGAGATACTCCGTGACGAGTCGACGATTGGCATTGGAATCGAGCCGCTCGCCGATCAACCGTGACGCGGCCGCGAGCGAGAGGTCGACCGCCTCGCGCCGGAGCTCCACCACGGCCCGATCGCGTTCCGCCTGAATCTCCCGCTTCGCGCGATCGAGCAGCTGTGCCTGTTCCTCACGCGTGCGTGTCAGAAGCTGCTCGCGCTCGCGTTCGGCGACGCTCTTCGCTTCGGCGATGAGCGCCTGGGCATCTTCCTTGGCCCGCGCCACCAGGCGCTGGTGTTCCTCCAGCGCCTGGCGGGCCTCGGCGTTCATGCGCTCTGCTTCGGCGAGCTGCTGGGCGATCTTCTTCTCGCGCTCTTCCGTCAGTCTGACGATCGGTGGCCAGGCCCACTTCTTCAGGACCAGAAAGAGTCCGATGAAGATGAGCCATGTCCAGAAGAACATCCCGAAGTTGACTTCAAACGGCGAGTCGAAGCCGACCTTGTGCGCGCCTTCGGCCGCTTGCGCGACCAGCATCAGAGGCAATGTGACCCCCATCGGTCCGTCCGGCTACGCGATGAGCTTGAAGAGCAGGGCGAACACCAGGCAGATGATCGTCACGCCTTCGAGCAGAATACCGAGCAGAATCGCGAGGCCGCGGATGTCGCCACCCGCCTCGGGCTGGCGCGCGATCGCCTCGGACGCCTGACCGCCGATGCGGCCGAGCCCGATGCCCGCCCCGATCACCGCGAGCCCCATGCCGATCCCGGCACCGAGCAGCGCGTTGGTGTTCTTTGCCGCGGCCGCCGCGGCCTGTGCCACCGCCGAGTCACTCGCGGCCTGGAGGAGGTAGAGCACGTTGTGCAACATGTCGTATCACCCTTTGTGGTACGTGGGAGATGAGATGTCGTGTTGCGCTTCCCGCGTCGCGCGCCGCGTCTCCCGAGCGGCGTCTTCGCGGCGACCCGCCAACGGCCATGCGGCCAGCGGGCTTCCCCGGTCACCCGACCGGGTACGTGGGGAGTGCGATGAAGCGCACGGCGCACCCCCTTCCCTTCAACCTTTTCCCCGTCGGTAACCGGCGGGAGAGGCCGGTAATGGGCGGTACGGCCCGTGCCCGCCCGTTACCGCCCGTTACCGCCCTCTAATGCTCATGCTGCATCAACCCGATGAACACCGCCGTCAACAGCGCAAACACGTACGCCTGCAGGAACGCGACGAAGATCTCGAGCAGCATGATGCACAGCACGAGAAGCGCGGACGCGACCCCGATCCCCCAGTTCACGTACTGGAGACTGCCGAACAGGAAGATCAGCCCCAGCAACGACAGGATCACGAAATGCCCCGCCGTCATGTTGCCGAAGAGACGGACGCAGAGCGCGAACGGCTTCACCAGCTTCGACAGCAGCTCGATGGGCGCCATGACCAACGTCATGAGCGCGCCGCCGATCCCCTCCATCCCCGGGACCTTGGGAAAGATCGTCCGCAGATATCCCTTGGGGCCGAGCTTCGCGAACCCGCCCACCTCGATCGCGACGAACGAGACGAGGGCGAGGGCTCCCGTGACGGCGACGTTGCCGGTCGGCGTCGCGAGATGCGGAATCAAGCCCATCAGATTGCAGTAGAGGATGAAGAAGAAGAGCGCCATCACGAGCGGCGCGTACGTCGGTCCGTCGTGCTCGCCGATGTTCTCGATGGCGATGTCGTTGCGCACGAAGAGCACCATCGCCTCGATCATGTTCGCGACACCCTTGGGCGCCGCGCCACCGGCGCGCTGACGCTCGAGCGCCTTGCCCGCGGAGCGCATCGTGAGGAAGACCAGCACGGCGGCGAGCGCCAGCAGGATGACGTGCTTCGTGGGCGTGAAGTTGATGGTCAGGCCCGCGACGTGCACGCTCGGCAAGAACTGCCCCCAGTACCAGTTGAGCTTCGGAAAGGCCTCGCCCAGCCCGATGCCATAGGCGTCGGCGGTGTGATGGAGCACCACCTCGCCGATGTTGGGAGTAGCCGCCTGCAGGAACGGAAGCATCATCGTAAGAAGCGCATCTCCATGAACAACAGGGGCAAGAGCACCCCGAGATAGCCGAATGCCGTTGGGATCGGCGGGAACACCGTCCGATTCACCGCCACCGCCACCGCGAAGAGGACTACGCCGCCGAGCCGGAGGGCCATCCCGATGCTCCACCGCTCGAGCATCTTCGAGAATGGCGCGCCCATGACGGGTCGCATCACGGCCACCGCCACCATCTGCACCCCGGTCGCCAGCAGGCCGAACAGCACCGCCGGCAGCACGGCCGCCGGCCCGGCGGTGAGGCGCAGTACCACGGTGACGAGCAACGTCAGCGCGACGCCGATCCATGCAAGTCGTTTCATCACTTTGACTTACGATCTTCGTCGGCGTCGGACCCGCCCGTGGCCGCCCGCACCCTCACGTAGACCCACGTGATGCTCACAGCGGTCCCCGCGAGAGTTCCGACGATGGTCAGGATCGGCGTGATCCCGAGCCACTTGTCGAGCAGCCAGCCACCCGCCATGAAGAGCAGGATGCCGGCCGCAAAGGAGATCCCAAGCGAGATGTAGTCGTATCCCTCGCCGATCTCGTCGGTTTGACGCCGATCGGGACCCATAACCGACCGGAAATGTACCCCTTGTGAAAAATTTCGCAAGCAAGAAACTGGGTGTTTCCGGGACCCATCTCGGGTTAGGATTCTGAGCGTTTTGGCGCCGTTCCGCAGCCATCCCATTACTTTGGGTGTAGCAGCGTACGGCAGGGTGGCGGAGCGTCACCCTGCCTTCGTCTCTCAGGAGCCAGTGCCGTGAGTGCCGACCCCATCCGAGCCGCCGAAGCCGACGACGTCGCCCTCCTCGAGCGCCTCACCGAGGCGCGGGAGGCGCTCGTCGCACAGGTGGGCCGCCGGATCGTCGGCCAGCGGGATGTGCTCGACGGGATCGTCACCGCGATCCTCGCCGGCGGCCACGCGCTGCTCGTGGGGGTCCCCGGCCTCGCCAAGACGCTCATCGTCTCCACCGTCGCCGAGGCGCTCGATCTCGCGTTCCAGCGAATCCAGTTCACGCCCGATCTCATGCCGAGCGACATCACCGGCACGGAGATCTTGGAGGAAGACCACGCCTCGGGAAAACGGTCGTTCCGGTTCGTGCGGGGCCCCGTGTTCGCGAACGTCGTGCTCGCCGACGAGATCAACCGGACACCACCCAAGACCCAGGCCGCCCTCCTGCAGGCAATGCAGGAGCACGCCGTCACGGCCGCCGGCGTCACCTATCCGCTCCCCGAGCCGTTCTTCGTCCTCGCCACGCAGAACCCGATCGAGCAGGAAGGCACCTACCCCCTGCCCGAGGCCCAGCTCGACCGATTCATGTTCGAGCTCACCGTGTCGTATCCGACACGGGAAGAGGAAGAGCGCATCGCCGAGACCACGACCGGTACGCCATTGGGCGAGATCCGCCCGGTGCTCGATGCCGAGGCGCTGCGTGCCATGCAGCGGCTCGTGCGGCGCGTCCCGGTGGCCGAACCGGTGGTGCGCGCGGCGGTGCGGCTGGCCCGGATGACGCGCCCATCGGATGCGGATGCGCCGGCGGCCGTGCGCGAGTTCGTCTCGTGGGGCGCGGGCCCACGCGCCTCCCAGTACCTGGTGCTCGGCGCCAAGGCGCGCGCGGCGCTCGACGGACGCCCGCTCGCGGACTATGACGACGTACGACAGGTGGCACTCTCCGTTCTGCGCCACCGCGTGGTGCTGAACTTCGCGGCCGAAGCCGCGGGCCGGACTGCCGACGATCTCTGCCGCGAGCTCGTGGACGGCAAGGAGTGGATGCGCTAGCCATCCGACCCCGACCGGGCCCGCCGCCTCTGCCACTCTGCCACTCTGCCATCCTGCCCCACCACGTCCCATCCCGAAACTTCCCCGCCACCATCCCGTAGTGCCTGACCGAACCCCCTGAAGTCTCGGGCTATTGCGGCCAGGAGCCGATGATGAAACGACGGACCAAAGTCATTCTCACAATCGTCGTGCTCGCGGGCGTAGGCGCGACGGCCCTCAAGGCGGCAAGCTCCGCCGGTCACGACAAGAGAGACGCCTCGGGCGTCCCAGTGACCCGCGGAACGATCGTCGACAAAGCCCTCGCCGTGGGCACCATCCAGCCCCGCGTCGAGATCAGCGTCAAGTCACAGACGGGAGGCGTCGTCCGCCGCCGGTTCGCCGAGGAGGGCGACTACGTACGCGCAGGTGCGCCCCTCCTGGAGATCAAACCGAGCCCGACCCCCCTCGAGCTGGCCGACGCCCAACGCCAGGTTTCGCTCGCCGATCTGCAAGTGGAGAACGCGAAGCGCGATCTCGACCGGCAGAAGACCCTCGCGGCGCAGAAGCTCACCTCGGAGCAAGCGCTGCAGGACGCGCAGCAGAAGTATCAGGAAGCCGTGGTCTCCCAACAGGCCGCGCACGAGCAATACACCCTCATGAAGGACGGGCGCCTGTCCGGCACCGATACCACGGTCGCCACGGTCGTCCGCTCGCCCATCGACGGCTTCATCCTGCAAGAGCTGGTCGAAGTCGGGGATCCCGTCGTGCCGATGAGCAACTACCAGGAAGGAACCGTGCTCCTCCGCATGGCGGAGATGAAGAATCTCATCTTTCGCGGCACCGTGGACGAGATCGACGTCGGACGCCTGAAGGAAGGCATGAAGGCGCAGGTGAAGATCGGCGCGCTCCCCAACACCGACGTCGAGGGCGGGCTGACGAAGATCTCCCTCAAAGCCGACACGGTGAACGGCGCCACGGTGTTCCCCGTCGAGATCGACCTCACCAACGTGCACGGGGCCACGCTCCGCGCGGGATACTCGGCGAATGCCGATATCGTCGTGGACCGCCGCGACAGCGTGTTGATGATTCCCGAACGCGTCGTGACGTTCTCCGGCGACTCGGCGAGCGTGCAGCTCCGGCAGTCGGATGGCACCGCCAAGACGCGCCTCATCAAGACGGGCTTGTCGGACGCGATCAACGTCCAGGTCCTGAGCGGGCTCACCGAGGGCGATACCGTCCTCGAGAAGCCCGTGAAGGATATCCACTAGCCCCATGCGCCTCGCCACCGTTGCCCGTGAGTTCTTCGCGGACGTGCGCGCACAACGCCTGCGCACGGCGCTGACGATCATGGGGATCACCTGGGGAACGGTCGCCGTGGTCGCGCTGCTCGCGTTCGGCGTCGGGTTCAAGCGGCAGATGGTGATCCGCTCGAAGGGGATCGGCGACGGCATCGTGATCATGTTTCCGGGGCGGACGACGAAGCCGTACGAGGGATATCCGGACGGCCGATTCATCCGGTTTCGCGAGAGCGACGTCTCGGTCCTGCGTCACGACATCCCGGCCATCGGCGAGATCAGCCCGGAATACGGCTCCCGCAACACGGCGGTGAGTCGCGGGACCCAGGTCACCCGCCCGTACATCACGGGCATTTACCCGATCTACGGTCCGATGCGGAACATCAACGTCCAGGCCGGGGGCCGGTTCATCGACCCACTCGACATGGCACAGCGACGCCGCGTGGTGGTCCTGGGCGACCAGATCGATTCGCTGCTCTTCGGCAATGAACCGGCGGTGGGCAAGCTGGTCAACATCGGGAACATGCCGTTCACGGTGATCGGCGTGATGGAGCCCAAAGACCAGAGCTCGTCGTACAACACGCGAGACAAGGACCGCGTGTTCATCCCGTCCACCACGTACGTCGCACTCTTCGGTGCACGGTTCATCAACAACATCATCTACAAACCGAAAGTGGCGGCGCAGCACGGCACCATCGAGCGCGCGGTGTACGAGACCCTTGGACGGGTGCAGCACTTCGACCCGACCGACCACGACGCGCTCGGCATCTGGGATACCGCGGAGAACCTCAAGTTCTTCGACACGTTCTTCTTCGGCTTCAACGTCTTCCTCGCCGTGGTGGGAAGCTTCACGCTCACCGTGGGCGGTATCGGAGTCGCAAACATCATGTTCATCGTCGTCCGCGAGCGGACGCGGGAGATCGGCATCAAGCGCTCGGTGGGCGCGACGCGGCACGACATCCTCCTGCAGTTCCTCGCGGAAGCCGCGATGATCGTGGCCATCGGCGCCGCACTCGGGCTCGCGATCTCCTGGGGGTTGGTCACCCTGGCGAGTCTCTTCGGCAGCAACGAGATCGTGGGGCACCCGCAGATCTCACCGGTCGTCGTGGGCGTGACGCTCGGCCTGCTCGCCGCCATCGCCGCGTTCGCCGGCCTGTTCCCCGCGACCCGGGCGGCGAATCTCGACCCGGTCGACGCGCTGCGGTACTGACCGATGTGGGCGATTCTCTTCGAGGAGTTCTGGGGCGACCTCAAGGCGCAGAAGACGCGCGCGTTTCTCACGATGTTCGCGATCACGTGGGGCACGATCGCGATCGTGCTGCTCCTCGCCTTCGGCCAAGGCCTGGGCGACGCATTCATGCGCGGGACGGTGAACGCGGGGAATCACATTCTCATGATTTACGGCGGCGAGACCGGCATGACGTACGAGGGGCTGCCGAAGGGGCGCCGCATCCGTCTCGACGAGAGCGATCTCGCGCTGCTCAAGGAGACGATTCCGGGCATCGACTTCGCGAGCGCGAGCTACGCGAAGTGGGGTTCGACCTTTGCCTACGGGAGCGTCAAGTCGACGACCTACATGGAGGGCGTGCAGCCGCAATTCGAGATGTTGCGATCCATGTATCCGGACTCCGGTGGACGCTTCATCGACCAGCAGGACGTGGCGCTCAAGCGCCGCGTGCTCTTTCTCGGCGACTCCATGGCGTTTCGCCTGTTCAAGGGCGCGAACCCCATCGGCAAGACCGTGACGGTCGACCGCGTCCCGTTCACGGTGATTGGGGTGATGGAGGACAAGCTCCAGTTCGACAACAACAACGGCCCGGATGCCGATCGGGCGATCATTCCGGCGTCGACGTTCGCCTCCATGTACGGCCAGCACTACGTCGATCACCTGATCGTGCGGCCGCGTGACGTTGCGCTGGCGCCGCGCGTGAAGCGAGAGGTGTACGAGACCCTCGGTCGGCGTCACAAATTCGACGCGCGCGACGTTCGCGCCCTCGGAATCTGGGATTTCGTCGAAGAGACGAAGATGATTTCGGGCATCAGCACCGGCATTCAGGTCTTTCTCACCGTGGTCGGCGGCTTCACCCTCCTCATCGCCGGCGTCGGCGTGGCGAACATCATGTACGTCGTCGTGCGGGAGCGCACGCGGGAGATCGGCGTGAAGCTGGCGGTGGGCGCGCGGCGGAAGCACATCATGAGCCAGTTCGTCTTCGAGGCGCTCCTCCTCTGCCTCACCGGCGGCGCCATCGGACTCGCGATCTCCGGCACGGTGGTCGGGCTGGTGCGCATGGTGCCGCAGAGCACGATGACGCTGCAGATTCTCGCGAACCCGATCCTCTCGTGGCCCGTGGCCTTCACGGCGGTGGGGATTCTCACGGTAATCGGACTGGCCGCGGGATACCTGCCAGCGCGTCGAGCCGCGGCCGTCGATCCGGTGGAGAGCTTACGGTACGAGTAGGTCGGCGTGGACCGGCGGGATGCGCCCGTCCACGCGGTACGGCATCCTACTACCCAGCGCCGCCAGCCGCCAACGCCTCGCCGCGCTCCTTCATGCCCTCGACCCGCGCCACGTAGACCGCGGCGGTGAGATCGCCGCTCACGTTGAGTGTGGTGCGGCACATGTCGAGAATGCGGTCCACGCCGAGAATGATCGCGATGGCTTCCGGCGGTACGCCGACGGTGCCGAGCACCACCATCATCAAGGGGAGCGACCCGCCCGGCACACCCGCCGCGCCGATCGCCGTCACCACGGCCATCGTGATCACGATGAGCTGCTGCAGCAACCCAAGGTGCACGCCGAACACCTGGGCCAGGAAGAGCACCGTCACGCCCTCGTAGAGCGCCGTGCCGTTCATGTTCATCGTGGCACCGAGCGGCAGCACGAAGCCCGCAACCTTGGGCGGCACGCCAAGCTCTTCCTCGGCCACCTTGATGTTGGTGGGAAGCGTGGCGTTGCTCGAACTCGTGGAGAACGCGGTGACCACGCTGTCCACCGCCTTCCGCCAGAACTTGACCGGGCTCATCCCGCCGAGCACGCGCACCAGCGTGGATAGGCCGATCGTCGCGTGGATCAGCAGCCCACCGACCACGACGACGACGTACAGACCGAGCTTCTTCAGGATGTCGAAGCCGAACTGCGAGGTCACGACGAAGATCAGGCCGAAGACGCCGTACGGGGCGAGCTTCATCGCGAAATCGATGATCTTGATGACGACGTCGCCGAGCGCCTCGATGACCCGGATCATCGGGTCGGCGCGCTCCTTCGGAATCATCGTGAGCGCGGCGCCAAACACGATCGCGAAGAAGATCACGCCCAGCATGTCCATGCGTGCCGCGGCATCGACGGGATTCCGCGGCACGATGTTGACGAAGGTGGAGATTCCGAAGTGCGTGGTCCCCACGGCGCCGAGGCCCTGGGCCTGGCCGGCGTACGTCTCGAGCAGGTGCTGGCGGGTCGCGAGATCGATCCCCGCGCCCGGCCGGATCACGTTGACGAGCGTGAGTCCGATGACGACGGAGATGCCGCTGGAGATGACGAAGTAGAAGAGGGTGCGCCCGCCCAGCCGACCGAGCTTGCCGATGTCGCCGAGGCCCGCGACGCCCAGGGTGAGCGACGCGAAGACCAGCGGCACGACGGTCATGAGGAGCATCCGGAGGAAGACCTGCCCCACCGGCCCCGCGACGTTGTTGTCGATCCAGTTGACCCACGCGGCACCAGGTGCGAACGCGTTGGCGGCGACTCCCGCCAACGCGCCCAGCACCAGGCCCAATACGATCTTCGTGTGAAGCTTCACCGTACCCGCCTCCGACCGCCCCCGCCCACCTGCGTCCGCCTACACAAACAGCGGCGCCAACACCAGCGTCACGGTGCTCAGCAGCTTGATGAGGACGTGGAGCGACGGACCGGCGGTATCCTTGAAGGGATCGCCGACGGTGTCACCGACGACAGCCGCCTTGTGCGCCTCGCTGCCCTTGCCGCCGTACTCGCCCATCTCGATGAATTTCTTGGCGTTGTCCCACGCACCGCCGCCGTTGTTGAGCTGGGTGGCGACGAGGATGCCGGCGATGGTGCCGACCATAAGGAACGCGGCCACCGTCTCGGCCCCGACGCCCCAGATGCGGAAGAACAGCCCGACCGCGACCGGCATGCCGACGGCGAGCAGCCCGGGCGCCACCATCGCCTTGAGCGCCCCGACCGTGACGATATCGACCGCCCGGCCATAGTCGGGCTTTGACGTGCCGGCGAGAATGCCCGGATCCGCTTGGAACTGCCGGCGCACTTCCTTGATCACGTTCACCGCCGCCTTGGTGACGGCGCTGATGGCGAGCGCGGAGAACCAGAAGACGAGCATCGCGCCGAGGAGCCCGGCCACGAACACCTCGGGCCGTGCGATGTTGACCGCGGCGAGCGGATGCCCGAGCGCGCCGACCTCATCCAGGTATGCGGAGAAGAGGAGAAACGCGGCGAGCGCGGCCGACCCGATAGCGTAGCCCTTGGTGAGCGCCTTGGTGGTGTTCCCCACGGCGTCGAGGCGGTCGGTACGGGCGCGGATCTCGTCGGGCTGCTGCGACATTTCGATGATGCCGCCGGCGTTGTCGGTGATCGGACCGAACGTATCCATCGCCAGGATGTACGCAGCGGTGCCGAGCATCCCCATGGTGGCGACCGCGGTGCCGAAGAGGCCCGCGTCCTGCAGTCCACTGGAGGCGCCGAGCTTGTAGGAGGAGATGATCGCGGCACCGATGGCGATCGATGGCATGGCGGTGCACTCGAACGCGACGGCCATGCCCGCAATGATGTTCGTCGCAGCGCCCGTCGACGAGGCTGCGGCAATGGTCTTGACCGGCCGATAGCGGTACTCGGTGTAGTACTGCGTGATGTACACGAACACGATCGACGTGGCGATACCGATCACCCCGCAGATCGCGAAATGCCACCACGCGTCCGGCGCGCCCGAGGGATTGAGGAGGACGCGCGTTGCCCCGACGAACCCGAGCGCGGCGAGGAACGCCGTGACCCAGTAGCCGCGGTTCAGCGCCTGCATCGGGTCCTCCTCACCGCGCACCCTGACGACCAGCACCCCGATGATCGAGGCGATCAGGCCCAGTGCGCGCGCGATGAGCGGAAACAGCATGACCCCCACGACGAGCGCGGCCGAGCTGAACGATGCCCCGTTCACTTTGGCGAGCGTGGCACCGAGGATCATCGCACCGATGTTCTCGGCAGCGGTCGATTCGAAGAGATCCGCGCCGCGGCCCGCGCAGTCGCCGACGTTGTCGCCCACGAGATCGGCGATCACGGCCGGGTTCCGCGGGTCGTCCTCGGGGATCCCGGCCTCGACCTTGCCGACCAGGTCGGCGCCGACGTCGGCGGCCTTGGTGTAGATCCCGCCGCCGAGCTGGGCAAAGAGCGCCACGAACGACGCACCGAAGCCGTAGCCGACGATCATGAGCGGAATGCGCGTCGGCTCGAAGTGCATCGCGTCGAGCACGAAGTACAGGCCGCCCACGCCGAGGAGGCTCGTCGCGACCACGAATAGGCCGCTCACCGCCCCGCCCCGAAGCGCGATCTGAAGCGCCCGGTCGACGCTCGATCGCGCGGCGCTCGCGGTGCGGATGTTGGAGCGTACGGCGACCAACATGCCGACCAGCCCGGCGACCCCAGAGCAGAGCGCGCCGAAGAGGAACGAGATGGTCGTGGTGACGGCGAGGGTGCCGGCCGCCGGCTCGCCTGGGTGCGGCGTCCGGAAGAAGGCATAGAGCACCCAGATGAGCGCTCCGAGGACGAGGCTCAATCCCGCGATCGTCTTGTACTGGCGGTTGAGGAAGGCGTTTGCGCCCTCCTGGATCGCGTCGGAGATGACGCGCATCTCGGGGGTGCCGTTGTCCTGCTTCAGCACCCATCGGGCGAGCCCGATCGCGACAAGCAGCGACAGAATACTGAGAGCGAGGATAAGCGCAATGAGCATTATGGCGGCTCCACGAAGAAGCCCGCTGGGGGCGGGCTATGGTCGTATTCGTATCACCACACGCAGCGGCCCGCGGCGGGCCCACCGCCGGTGACGGGTCCGAATATACCCGTGCGGGCCGGGCTGTGCAGCCCGACCCGCGGGACGGCGGCCAGGCCGCCGGTCACTGAGGCGGGGGATCGTCGGCCCCCCGCTGAGGTGTCTTGAGCACCAGGATGAAGAACCGGGCCGTGAAGAAGATGATCACGGACCACGTGCAGATCAGCATGATCCAGGCTTCGCGACTCATTGGGCGGCCTCCCGTTCCTTACGCTTCCACGCGAACCACACCAAGACCGACAGCAGGATGAACACGCCGAGCAGGATCATGCGCGTGAGGTCCTGCACGAAATCCTTGGTGGGCTGTCCGTTCTGGAACCAGACGTAGTTGGTGACACCGATGTGGAAGATCTTGCCGATCACGCTGTCGGGCGCGAACGGCCAGCCGTGGCCGGTGAAGAGCGACACGATTGCGTCGCCCCATTCGCCGGACGGCTTGAACACCGCGCCCACGAAGACGACCGCGATGAACAACGGGGTCACGTACTTCATGACGAACCGGAAGATGCGCGGGATCTTCATGTCCGCACCCCGGTTGAGCTCGCCCCACGCATTGTCGATCCCGAAGACCCAGGTGAAGATGAAGATCTCACCGAGCGCGAAGAGCACGAGGGAGAACGTCCCGCTCCAGAAATCGAACTCGTCGAACGACCCACCGGCATAGAGCCACACACAGATGAAGCCGAGGGCGAAGGTGGCGATTCCGAACAGGATTGCCGCGCGGGTGCGCCGCACCTTGTACTCATCCTCGAAGAACGCGAGGATGGGCTGCCCCATCGCGAGCGACGAGGTGATACCGGCGAAGAAGAGCAGGCCGAACCAGAGCGCACCGGCGATCGGAGCGAACCATCCCCAATGCTGGAAGAGCGTGGGCAGGGTCAGGAATCCGAGCCCGAACCCGCTGCCGCCCGCCGTGGCCGCCTGGACCGCATTGAGCCCGAGGTATGCCGTGGCGATCGGGATCAGGATGGTGCCGCCGAGCACGACTTCGACGAATTCGTTCATCCACCCGGCCGACGCGGCATTCAGCGCGATGTCCTGATTCTTGCCGAGGTACGATGCATAGCAGTGGATGGAGCCCATCCCCACCGACAGGGTGAAGAAGATCTGCCCGGCGGCGGCGAGCCACGTGCTCGGGTTCTTGAGCCCGGACAGCTTGGGCGTCCAGACGAAGCCGAGACCGGCCAGCGGACTCTGCACGACGCCCGGATCGGTCGTGTGGAGGAAGAGACCGCGTACCGCGAGGATGGCGCCGAAGCCGAGGAGGAGCGGCATGCCGATCTTGGCGGCGATCTCGATCCCCTTCTCCAGACCGCGCGACAGAATCCAGACGTTCAGGGTCAGTGTCACGACGAACCAGAACATCGCCTCACCGGGGAGCGCAAAGATCGAGTTCGCATGCTCGCCGAGATACTGTGGGAAGAAGGTCGTCGGTGAGACGCTGTGGAACGTGCCGATGAGCGAATGGAACACGTACGAGAGGGTCCAGGACTCGATGTACGCGTAGTAGGCCGCCACCGTGAGGTTGGTAAACAGCCCGAACACCCCGACGTACTTGAGCCACTTCTGCTTGCCCAACCGGTCGAACATCCCGGGCGCCGAGTGGTGCCCGAAGAGCCCGCCGTGCCGTCCGATGGCCCATTCGACCCAGAGGAGCGGAATGCCCATCAGGACGAACGAGATCAGGTACGGGATCAGGAAGGCGCCGCCGCCATTGTTGGCGGCCTGGGCGGGAAACCGGAGGAAGTTGCCGAGGCCGACCGCATTGCCGGCCATCGCCAGAACGAGACCGACGCGGGTGCCCCACTGCTGCTTCTTCTCGGCCATACCGGTCCTCGTGTGGAGTGGGATTCCAAGCGAGCGGATACAGGTTACCGCCAGACGACGGAATGTCAATCACTTGGGGGCCAGCCGCCGTGACGGATGGCCATGATACCTACGCACGGCCCCCGGGGTCCGTGGAGAAGAGGGCGCGGAGCTTCGCGGCAAGTCCCGGCGCGAACCACGCGCCGAGCAGCCGCCGGGCGGCCCGATAGGTGCGCGCCCGATAGGGGAACCAGAACGGCTCGCGGCGAAAGCGGATCCGGGTCGTCGCCACCGCCTTGACCCGCACGAACTCCAGCAGGCCCTCGTCCCCCTGAAGCCGGCCGAATCCGCTGCGGCCCACACCACCGTAGGGGAGCTGGCTCATCCCGAAGTTCGCCAGGACGTCGTTCACCATCACCGATCCGGTGGGCAGTGCGGCGGCGATCCGCTCCGCCCGTCGGCGACTCCGGGTCCAGATCGAGGCGTTGAGCCCGAATCCGCCGGCCCGGGCGATCCGCACCGCCGCCGCATCGTCGGGCACGGCAAGCACGGGCAGGAGCGGCCCGAACGCCTCCGTGCGGTGAAAGAGCATGGCCTCAGAGGAGTCGAGAATCAGCGTCGGCGGATAGAGGCCGTCACCGGCGGCACCGCCGGGCCGCTCCACCTTCGCCCCATGTTGCTCGGCGTCTGCCACGATGCCGTCGAGTACGGCACGTTGGGCGGGCGCGATGAGCGGACCGACGTCGGCGTCCGGCCCGCGCCCGAGTCGCAGGGCCGCGAGCTCCCGGCGCACGGCCGCGACGAACGGGTCATACACCGCTTGCGCGACGAGCGCCCGTTCCGTCGCCATGCACACCTGGCCTGCGTTCGCGACGGCCCCCCAGACGATGCCAGCGGCCGCCCGCTCGACGTTCGCGTCCTCGCAGACGATCGCAACGTCGTTGCTCCCGAGCTCCATGAGCACGGGGGTGAGCGTCTCGGCCGCATCGCGCATGATGCGCCGGCCCGTCGCCTCGCTCCCGATGAAGACGAGCTTGTCCACCGGCGCGGCCACCAGCGCGGCGCCGACGTCCCCGGCCCCTTCGATTACCTGAACCAGATCGGGAAACTCGGGAAGCGCCTGCCGCACCAGCTCTCCCACCATCGCCCCGCTCCGGGGCGTCACCTCAGACGGCTTCAGGACCACGGCATTCCCCGCGAAGAGCGCGCTCACCGTCGGGATCGCGGGGAGGGAAAACGGGAAGTTCCAGGGGGAGATGATGCCGACGACACCGTACGGCTCGTAGTACTTGGTGCCGGACTTGGTGATCAGGAGGCCTGAACCGACGGGACGTGAAGCGAGAAGCGCCGGCGCCCGCCGCTCGTACGTCCGGAGCAGATTCGCGATGATGAGGACTTCGTGCGCGAGCCCCTCGAGCCTGGGCTTCCCGGTTTCGGCGTGCACGACCTCGACGATCTCGTCGAGGCGTTCGATGAGCACCCGCCGCAGGGCGACGAGCCGTCGCGCACGTGCCCGGGAGGAGAGCGCACCCCACGCGCCCTGGGCCGCACGGGCCCGCGCGACCGCGGCGGCGACCTCGAACGCCTCGGTCATCCTCCCTGCGCGGTGAGCCGGGCGATGCGGGCTTTGACGTCCTTCACCAGGGGCTGCAGATCGGGGTCGGCGTTCTTCCAGAGACCAACGAATTTCTGGTAGTACTCGATCGCTTTGGCGCGGTCGCCCCGCGCCTCGTAGATCTCGCCGATGCGGTGGTAGGCGGGTGCCTTCCCATAGTCCACCTGGAACGTGCGCATCGGGCCGGGCGTGTTCGTCGCGGCGAGATAGCTGGCCAGCGCCGAGTCGGTCTGCCCGAGGTGATCGAAGGCCTGCCCGATCTCGAAGTCGCCGCAAGCGGGACACGAGCCGTCGGCCCGCATGCGTCGCAGGGTGTCAATCGCCGCTCGCCACTTCCCTTCCGCCATCGCGATCGCCCCGTCGGCCCCGACGATCATGAAATCGCCGCGGCGAATTCCGTCCGGCACCGCCCGGGCATACTCCGCCAGCAGGCGGCGTGCCTCGGCGGGGCGGCCCGCCGACGCGTAGGCGGCGGCGAGCCGCGAATAGGGGCGGTCGAGGGGCGCCAACCCGGAGAGCGGATGACTCCGTAGCGCGTCGTCCAAGAGGTGCTGCGCCGCGGTGGTGTCGTTGCGGTAGAGCACCTGGAAGCCCGCCGCGGATACCGCCGCATCGAGCGGACCCGCCGGCGCGCCACTCGCCTTGAACGACGCCTCCGCGTGCTGCATGGCCGCGGAGTAACGCCCCTCTGCCGCGGCGATCGCCGAAAGCAGCGCCTCGAGCCCCGACGTGGCGTAGGACGATCCCCCCGATGCCGCGAGCGCCGCGCGCGCAAGGGTCGTCGCTGTATCGTATCGTCCGCGTGCCGCGGCGACGGCCGCGCGAATGATACCCATTGCCACGCTCGTCACCGAACGGGAGGCCGCGAGGTCGAGCACCGAGTCCGCCGCGTCATAGTGACCCTGATAGGCCATTGCCGCCGCCGCATTCAGATACAACGACGCACCGCCGCGAAGCGCCACGCCACGCACCGCGAGGCTCTCGGCGCCGGCGTAGTCCCGCGTTTGGGCGAGCTCGAGCGAGAGATCGTTCAGGGCGACTGAGTTGGCGGAATCACGCTCGAGCGCCGACCGGTACGCGGCGATCGCCTGTGAGGGATCGTACTCGACGTTCTGGTAGTACCACGCCGTCGTTAGGTCGCGCTCCAGGGGCGGCAGCCGGTCGCGCAGCTCGAAGGCACGTGTCGACACCTGGACGAGCTGGGCAAACGACGCCCCGGTGTTCGAGAGCACGGCAGCCAGCTTGCGGTAGGCCATCGCGAAGTTCGAATCGCGCGCGACGGCGTCATGCAGCAGCCCCTCGGCGCCGCTGAAATCGCCCACGTCGAAGCGGCGTACCGCCTCGGTGTATTTCCGCAGCGCGTCCAGGGAGGACGTCGTCACCTGATCGAGCGGCTGGGTTTGCCGGATGGTCACCAGTGACTCACCGATCCGCTCGCGGAGGTCGCGCGAGAGCGCGTCGAGCGCGGTGATGAGCTGGCCATCGTCCGCCGCGGTTTCCCGCACGGCCGTGAGGACGCGACCGTCACCGACCCCCTGGACGCTGGCGGAGAGGACGTACCCCTTCCCCACCGGATCGATCTGCCCCGTCACCATCGCCGTGACCCCGGAGCGCTCGGCCACCTCGTGGGCCACCGCCGGCGTCATCCGCGTATCCGGCGCCTTCCGCATCCGGACGAGCGTGCTCGCGATCGCCTGCGGATCCATGAGCTGGACCGTGGGCGACTGCGACAGGTCCACGCGGAACGCCTCGGTGAGCGTCGGCCCGAGCGTGGTATCCGCCGCGTGGTTCACGAAGTCGGCGAGGATGATGGTCTGCCGATCCTTGAGTGCGCCGGACGACACGAGTGTCGCGAACGGCCCGATGCCCAAGGCACGCATCGCCATCGCCCCGCCCGCGACGAGCGCGAGCGCGCCGAATGCCGCACCACCGATCACGAGCGAGCGCTTCCAGGTAAAGAGCTTCTTCATCCCGGCGGGCGTCATGGTGTGCACGCCGGTCGCTCGCGCCATCGCGCGCTTGCGTTCCTGGTGTCCGGTGAGGAGCATGACCGGCAGACCGACCACCATCAGACCGACCGCCCCGAAGAAGACCCAGCTGGGAAGACCGAGCACGAGCATGAGCCCGTACACGACGCCGGCGACGACGAGGGACACCCCACTGAAGACGACGCCCACGCGTGCGGGGTGGGCGCGGCGCGCCTTAGCGGCGTAGTCCACCGCCGCCACGGGTTGCGAGGCCGTCGGTGTGATGCCGCCCGTTGGCGTCACCATCCCCTCGAAGAGCGACCGCAACTCCTCGGCGCGCTGGAATCGGTCGGCGGGTTTCTTCTCGAGGCAGCGCATCACGAGCTCGGCGAGCGCCGGCGGCACCGATCCGCGGTGCATCGTCACGGGTTCCGGCGTCTGGGTCACGTGCGCCGAGAGCACGGATTGCGGGGTCGCACCGGTGAACGGCGGCCGACCGGTCAGCATCTCGTACGCGAGCGCACCGACGGCGTAGATGTCCGCGCGCTGATCGACGTGCGGGTCCGCCGCGGCTTGTTCGGGGGCCATGTACGCCGGGGTGCCAAGTGCCACGCCGAGCGAGGTCAGGGAGGATTCGCCCGTCGAGGAGGCCACCGCCTTGGCGACGCCGAAGTCGGTGACGACCGCGTGGTTGTCGGAGAGCAGGACGTTGTCGGGCTTGATGTCGCGATGCACCACGTGCTCACGATGCGCGTAGGCCAACGCGTCGACAACGTCCCGGAGAATGCGCACGGCCTCGCCGACCGGGAGCTCGCCCTCTCGGCTCAGCTTGGCGCGCAGGGACTCGCCGCGGATGAACGGCATGACGTAGAAGAGGATGTCGTCCGACGCGCCGGCGCTGAGCACGGGCACGATGTGCGGATGCTGGAGCTTGGCGGCGAGCTGGATCTCGCGCTCGAAGCGCTCGACATTCACGCCGGCGGCCATCTCCGGTGGGAGGACCTTAATCACGACCTGCCGGCCGAGCCGCGTCTCCTCGGCCAGGTAGACGCGGCTCATCCCCCCGCCGCCGAGCTCTCGCTCGATGCGGTAGGTCTCGCCTACGGCCTGCTGGACGCGGTCCTTGAAGTCGGAAATGGTGCTCCCGCCACGAGATGGGTACGAATCGAAACTAGGCGGGCGCGGGGTGTGGCGCCAGGAATCCCGGTGCGGGCCTCCGCGCCCGCCATTGCGTCACTTCGCGCCGAGGGAGAGCCGTGCGGAGAAGTAGAAATCGAAATACGTGTGATGCACTGCGGGCTGCCCCGGGCCGGCACTCTCGAGGTAGCGATTCATGAGGATGCCGACCTCCGCCGCGGGGTGTGCTGGGGTGTTGGACTCCGCGCCCGCCGACAGCGTCAACAGCAGCTGCCCGGGCTGCTGGTAGCGCGTGATGTACGGGTCGTCACCGTATGGCCCGCCGGACGCGATCCACTTGAGCCCGCCGTAGGGCATCCAGCTGCCAAGATCACGGCCGTAGAGGAGGCCGAGTGACGAGACGAACGTCGGGCCGAACTGGACCACCGAGGTGAGCTTGTCCCGCTTGTCATTCAGGAGCGCGAACTTGGTGTACGGCAGGACGATCAGGCTGCGGTTGTTGAGCGAGCCGTTTCCGGCGCCCGCATAATAGATCCCGACCGGCACGCCGACCTCGAACTCCTTCGTCCCGTACGCTGGAGCCACCCACGCCATCATGTCCCACCCCTGCGCGACGCCGCCACGCGTCTGGTCACTCAATGCCATCACACCCTCGTCCAGATGGGGGCCCGGCGAGATCGTCGGCGTTTGCATGGTGGGGAAACAGGCGCCGAGTACGGGGAGCGCGAGGAGTGGGAGGAACGAACGCATCAGTCGTACAGATCGGTCGAGAAATATTTGAGGCCGGAGTCGGTGATGATCGTAACGATGTGGAGCGCCTTGCGCGAGCGTTTGGCGATCCGGAGCGCCGCGGCCACGTTCGCCCCACTCGTGAACCCCGCGAGGATCCCCTCCGTGCGCGCGAGTTTCCTGGCAGTACGCATCGCCTCGGTGTCGCCGATGCTGACGAAATCATCCACCAGCTCGGGCGCGTACAGCTGCGGGACTCCCATGTAGCCCACGCCCTGGAGCTTGTGGCGCCCGGGACCCTTCCGGCGTCCCGAGAGAATCGCCGCGGCGGTCGGCTCGACCACCACGGCCCGGAGCGTAGGCTTGTGCTTCT
>Ga0102953_1000814_pt1 | contig 20572 bp, 18 predicted proteins | sample SalPon2A_C_D2_MG_FD_78509 | JGI IMG/M metagenome (GOLD analysis project Ga0102953, IMG submission 78509) | Soil microbial communities from South San Francisco under conditions of wetland restoration - Salt Pond MetaG R2A_C_D2_MG | ecosystem: Environmental > Terrestrial > Soil > Wetlands | place... | reverse complement strand
CGCGTTTTCGAACAGCTCCCGGTAGCGTTCTTCACTGGTCTGCAAAGCGGCGTTGGTTTCACGGTAGCCGCTGATGGTCATTTCGTATGGGGTCAGAGTTTCGATCAGAAATTTCGCGGATGCCTTCAGTACCTCGGAGAAATCTCCCACGTCGGCCATTTGTGAGAGGGCACGCTTGAGGGCGTCGGAATGAAGGGTGACCATCTCGATCAGGCTGATTTCCAGTCGCAGAGCGCGCCGCCCCAGTTCATAGGCTTCTTCCAGCAATGCTTCGTCTGTCTTTTCCAGGTAGCCCCGCAGTGCTGTCTCGTACTGGTCCATAAGTTCGCGCTGGCTGGCTTTCATTGCTGCCTCCCCTGGAAGGTAGCGACAAGCACCAGTGCATCATCGGTTTCCAGCCCGTCACGTTCGAGAATGTGCTGCGCGGTCTCCTGCGGCCTTTTGATGAGGCCCATGTTGCTTTCAAATCCGCGCTGGATACCGTCGGTTGCAAACACCAGGGTGTCGCCAGAGGTCATCCCCAGAGTGGCCGTGCGCAATGGGGGTAGTTGTCCCCCCACGACTCCGCAGGCCAAAAGCAGAGACTCTGTGCCAGGTTTTCCGTCTGGAGCTGAGCGCACCAGCACGCCTTCAACGTTGCCTACGCCCAGCCATTCCATGGAGTTGTCAAAAGCATTCAAAACGGCCAGGCTCATTACCACCCCGCGTGTCCCATACAGTTGCCTGTTGCAATTTTCCAAGATTTCGACCAGGGATTTGTGAGAATGTTCTTCCACGACATTCATTGCGAGCCTCGCAGCTTCTTTAGCTGCTTCGCCATGGCCCAGCCCGTCGGCGACGGCCAGCAACACCCCGGTCTCAAGCGGTTTGACCAGGTGGAGATCACCGGACACGGATTCCCCCTGCTTTTGTCTCTCCGCCACTCCCCATTCAACCAGATTCGAATTCATTCCTTCCATTTGATTGTGGTCACCGTTGTCCCGCGCCCTTTGTGGGAAACGATGGCAAACTCATCCATCATCCGGCGCACACCCGGCAGGCCCAGACCCAGCCCGCCGGACGTGGAATAACCGTCTCTCAGCACAGCCTCGACGTCTGGAATGCCGGGACCCTCATCTGTAGCCTGAATCACGATACCCTTTTTCGATTCCCTCTCGATCGCCCAGCAGACGATGCACCCATTTCGCGCATAAAGCAGCAGGTTGCGTGCCAGTTCCGAGATGGACGTGGCGATGACAGCCAGTTCCGAAGAGCCAAACCCCAAACGGACCGCCAGATCCCGCCCTTCCTGCCGGGCTGCGAGAATATCTTCATCCGACTTGATCATCACTCGAACTTCGTTTCTAGTACAGGCCATGGTGGATCCGTTTTGTCCTTCGCTTCATGTACTCGAGACCTTCTTCCAGGTCGAGTGCCGTTGCCACGCCTTCCAGCTTGAGTCCTAATTGAACCATTGAAAAAGCAACTTCGGGCTGGATGCCGACGATCACCGTTTGCGCCCCTCTCAATCTGATCATACTGGCAATGTCACTCAAGGTGCGGCAGGCAAATGAGTCCAAGACGTCCAGCGCGGTGACATCGACAATCACACCGTGGGACCGATAGGTCCCAACCTGTTGGGTCAAGGCGTCGCGGAGCACAATCAAGTCAGCGTCCTTCAACGCCGCCTGCACTGAGGCGATCAGGTAGGGTCCCTGTTTGAGAATTGGAACCTGCATGGATTACCAGCCTTTCTCCTCATCCGGCGACTCATCAATCCGGGTCACTTTAAAACCCAGCGCCCGGTCGGCCTCTTCAATTCCACCCCGCAGGTCGCAAACAGTGTTCATCTTGGTCAGGTCGACGCCAAGCGTTACCAGTGTCTGAGCAATTTCAGGGGACAACCCTGTCACGATAGCTGTTGCTCCCAGCAGACGTGCGGCCTCCACCGTCAGAACCAGGTGGTTGGCAACGGTTGAGTTGATGGAAGGGACGCCCGTAACGTCAATCACCACGACCTTGGCGCGGTTGGCGCGGATCCCCTGCAGGAGTTGCCCCGTTAACTGGCGAGCGCGCTGGGGATCGATGACACCGACGATAGGCAGGATAAGAAGTCCCTCGCGAACGGGCAGAACCGGAGTAGAGAGTCCCCGGATGGCATCCTGTTGCTCGTGGATGATTCTCTCCCGCTCATGAACAAAGCCCGCTGCTACCGTCACCGTGATCCGGCGTGCGGCCGGTTCAAAGGCGTCCAGCATAGGGCGGAGCAACTCAAAGCTCGATTGGAATTGCTTTAACAGAGACCGCAGCAGCACGTCGCGCAGAAGGAGAACAATGCCGATCACTTCATGAGTTTCCACGCCGCGCGGAATGATTCGTTCAGAGAGGTTGCGGGCATAGGTTTGCAAGGCCTCGACAGCTCCGGTTTCGAGAACGTCGACGTAGTTATCATAAATGGAAGTGGTTTCAGTAAGAATTTCTTCATCGCTCATGGCCATTAGTAATTGGGCTTCAGAAATGCGCTGCGCCCATTCCTTCTGAAGCAGAGCCCTGTTTTTGCGCAGATGGGCGACAAGCTCAGAAAAGACATCAGCGGACCCATGTCGAGATCGAGTGCGGCTTGTTTTCTTTCTGCCTGGAGACATGGAAGCGTTTCCTCCTTCGTGCTGTTAAATCTTATCCTTTCCTCAGATTTACGCGGTAGCCCTAAATGCCAAAAATTGAGCGACAGATATTGACGGAAAGCCCGTAGAAACACATGCGGTCTTCAATGGACATTGGTTACTCCGCAGCCGAAAGCTGGCTTGGAAGGCATTGTACTTGTCAGCATCGCTGCGAAACCTGGATGCAATGCAAGGAAATTCTCATGCACCCGTGGATTTACTTCATCGTCTAGAGTTTTGCCCCATATCGGGCAAAGTGTCAAACCCTTTTGAATTATACCGGTCGGAGAGCTCTGTTGCCGACAATTTGGGTATCTGTGACCGACCCGGAAGGGTACACGGGCTTCCCGAAAATGACTCCGACTTTACTCCCTGCCCCATATCTTTGCAGGGCTGCTTAGACTTGCAAGGTTGCCGCCTGCCATCTGCAAAACATTTCCGCAAACGGAAGAAGTTTGCGTGCAAGGCGCCCTTTGGATTTGAGTTCAGTGACGGCGCATTTCCTTTCATCCATGAGACTCAAACATAACAACACACGAATGTTACAGGATTGTTACGAACTTTGGGTTCAACAGAGTTTGGAGGTGCGCGACTTTTGGCAGACGATGTGCACTTCAACGGGCAGGTTGATATTGGACAGAGGTAGTGCACGTGGCCATAGAAAACGTGGCGGTTACAACCCGTTATACGCTTCTTCTCCCGGAAGAAGTAATCCTTGGCGCTTCAAGTGCCATGAATGAATTGAGGGACAAACTCGAGAAGATCGCTTGTACCGAAGTTCCAGTCCTTATCCGAGGAGAAGCTGGTAGTGGAAAAGAGGTTTTGGCCAGGCTCATTCACAACAGGTTCCCTGGAGAAGCCGCTCCTTTTCACAAGGTAAGCCCCGCAGGACGAGCTGGATGGCGCAAGAGCGCCAGCTTGATGTCCCGGTGCCAGGAAGTTAATAGTCCTGACGGAAATGGCCATCATTCTCACGGAGTGTCGGCAAGTCCTGGTTGCATCGGGACGCTTTTTTTTGATGAGGTGGCTGAACTGAATTCTGCTTCTCAACGCACCCTGGCGCAGTTGCTGCACGATGACAGACCACCCGGCCTTAATACGTCCAATTATGCTTCTCCGCTTTTTCGCGTAATCTGCAGCACCCGGCATGATCTTGAAAGGGCTATGAGCCTGGGTAACTTTCGAGAGGACCTTTTTTACTCTATCAATGTGGTCAGCCTGCACCTGCCGCCCCTGCGAGCGCGATGCGAGGATGTTCCGGGGCTGGCGAGGTACTTCTGGGAAAGCTACCGTGAGGAGCTTGGTTCAATGACTCCGGCACCTTCCCCCCGCCTGGTCGATGCCCTTCAAGGGTACGACTGGCCTGGGAACATCCGTGAGCTTGCCGGTGTGATGAAGCGTTATGTGCTCCTGGGCTCCGGGGGCAAGATCATTCATGAACTGGATGCTAAGTCAGCGCCTGCACCGGCACGCAAAGTTTCCCCGGCGAAAGGCATTTCATTGAAGAAGCTGGCGAAGCAGGAAGTGCGGGAAGTCGAACGTAAACTTATTTTCAAAACTCTGCGCGAGACGCAATGGAACCGGAAGCGGGCGGCCCGTGCGTTGAACATCAGTTACCGGACTCTGCTTTACAAGATCAAGGAGGCCGGAGTGCCGCCCAAAAGAATCAACCTGAAGTGGGAGAAATAGAATTGAAAAACCTCACTGAGCAAAATTACTGCACAAGAGATCCGGAGCAACCGGACGCAAGGGAATTGAAAAGGCGCGCGGCGGAGGACGCTATCAGGGACGCTGATTCTTATGCCGTCAGTTCGCGGCCTCAGCGCAAGAAGGATTCTGTCGTTCAGGGTCTCGACCCGATTTCGTACCTGCTGAAGGCCAAACAGTCGCAAGCGTCTGTCGGTTCGCAGGAGGGTATTGACGGGCTCCTGATCCACGCAAATGACAGCCAGGCCAACCTGGTGGTTTCAGACGAAATGCTGCAGGTTTCCCATCCCGCGGAGGTCGCAGCGCTTGAGGATGAACCCATCAGGATCTTCCACGTCCAGAGCCCTGCCCCATGGGTAGAACATGTTTTTGCCGGTAAAGCATGAGATTCACTGGCTGTAGGCAGGACCATCCGCGTGTTCAGATGCCGGTTTTCTGTCAATCCTTGATTTGCCGGAATCCGCACCGTCCAATTTCCTGACAATGTGCTCCAATTACGGCCATCGGCTGGGGGCGGCTGCCGCTTACGGGTTGAGCTGGCAAAGGGTTGAGCAAGAGCATTACCCCTATCTGCAAGCTCTTTCGCCCGCCTGTTCCTTAATCGTTTCTTCCATTAAAGAACAGGCCATTAAGCGCCATGCAGTTACGGCCACCTGGAAATTAGAGAGCAAGCAAAATGGGGTGCAAGGCAGTTCTTAAGCACGAATGAGTTTGCATGTTGTGAAGCAGATTGGTTCATAGGTTTTTCGGACTGCAGGAAATTTCACCAGATGCATCAATTTTCTAACTTATTGCAAAACATGGCATTAGAAGCATGCGACGCCTTAAGAAATCGGAATCAGCTGGTTTGCGGAAGCACCACATACTTTGGCAACCGGTGTGCGAGTAGATAAGTGAACACTTTTTACCGGGCCTTTTGGCAGAGCTGGTTTTGAGCTTTTGTCCGGCGAGAATTCCGATGATAGTCAGGTTTCTTCAGGAAGTTCCAGTTACGAATTTCTGAGACTAAATCGGAAGATTCCCGATGGTTACTGTGCAATCTGGCACCAGGGAAAGAGGGGAAAGAGGAATGGAAGCAATATTAAATACATTTGATGGTCGGCCGAGTTCCTGCCAGACCCTTCCCCCTGCGGGAACGATTTGGGGTCAATCCGAAGGGATGAGAGGATTGTGGCAGATTGCTGAAAAAGTTGCCGGAACCGGCGCTCCAATTCTAATCGTGGGTGAAAAAGGGACTGGCAAGGAGATACTGGCGCGTTTTATCCACTCCTGCAATCCAGGATCAGATGCCCCTTTCCTGAAATTAACCCCTCAGTTGCTGAATGGCCGTGCCAGTGACGAAGTAGCTTTTCTTTTGGAATCCCAGAGATTTGGCGGGCAGAACGGTTTCAGCGGCAGCGGGAATTCGGATCGGGGGATGTGCACTCTTTTTGTCGAAGAAGTTTCCGAAGCTATGCCGGGATGCCAGATGGAGCTGTTGCAGTGGGTTCAAGGTTCCCGATTTTTTACTCCGGGTAACGGGAGTGAGAATCCTGTTGAGCTTCGGATTATCGGGACAAGCTCCCGGGATCTGGAACAGGCAGCGGTGGCCGGGAACTTCCGTGCAGATCTCTTTTCCGCACTCAGCGTTGTAACGTTGCGCCTTCCTCCCCTGCGGGAGCGCAAAGAGGACATCCCACGGCTTGCTAACTATTTTTGGCGGATCTACAGCGATCGTTTTGGCTGCCGACCGGCGAAGCCCAGCGCGGAGCTGCTGGATCGTTTTCGACGGTATGAGTGGCCAGGGAATATTCGCGAGCTTGAAAGCGTAATGAAGCGCTATGTGCTTCTGGGGATCGAGGGGGCCAAAGGCGTCGGAACCACTGAGAGAGACAGGGGTGCCGTTGTTTCTATGCATTCCAATCCGCGTTCCGTCTCGCTGAAGCAAGTGACCCGTGAGGCGGCACAGGCGCTGGAGCGCAAAATCATCCTCAGGACTTTGCAGGAGACCCGCTGGAACCGCAGGCAGGCGGCTCGAGTGCTGAATATCAGTTATCGCGCGCTGCTTTACAAGATCAAGGCGGCCGGATTGATACCTGAGCGGCCCACGGCCGATGTCGAGGCGCAGGACAGGGAAATCCTGGAGTCAAACCACAGCGCTGCGTAACCAGAGGATCAGTATATGTCTGTTCTCAACATGCCTTTCGAAAACACTGACGGTGCGCCGGTGGACACGTTTTGGTATGCCGTACACACGCGTCACCAGCACGAGAAGCTGGTTGCCCGGACGCTCGTCAACAAGGGGTTTGAAGTTTTTCTTCCTCTCTACACAGAAGTCCGGCAGTGGCGCGACCGGACGAAGACGCTGGAGTTACCTTTGTTTTCCTGTTACGTCTTTCTGCGCGGCGACCTGGATCGCCGACTCGCCATCGTCACCACGCCAGGAGTTCACGGAATGGTGGCTACGGGCGGGAGGCTGTCCGGAATTCCAGAGGAAGAAATTCAGGCTGTCCGGAAAGTGATCGAGAACCGCATCGATGTGGAGCCGTACCCGTTTCTCAATTGCGGCGACCTTGTCCGTGTAAAGTCTGGTGCGCTTAAGGGCCTGGAAGGGCTTCTGGTGCGGAAGAAGGGGCGGACTCGCCTGATTGTTTCAGTGTCATTGCTTGAAAGGTCCGTGGCTGCGGAGGTGGACGCAAGCACCGTTGAGCGGGTTGCTGGTTCTCAGGCCGGGCCCGTGCCTCCAATTGCTCCCGCGGCAAGGGCCAGGGGCTGGGGTTTTGGAAATACGCTGCTGCAGCCGGCGCATACAGCGTCGTCGTAGCGGTCTGCAAGTGGCAGGACGATGATTTTGTTTTCTGCGGAGCTTTCGATGGATGGAGGGAGGCGGAAGATGTCTCGGATATGGTTGGGTCTCGTAGTTCTTATGGCTGCAGGGGCGCTGAGGGGTGTGGCCCAGTCTGCCGCTCCTTCAAGCCAGACTGTTCTGCAGGCTGGCATCGCCAACACAAAAATGGAAACCACCGACGATTGGAACCGCCGTCTCCAGAGCCTGGTTCATTCGGCCATTGTCAAGTCCAAGGGCAGGCCGTCGCCGGGTGATTACCGTATCGGGCCGGACGACCAGTTGCAAGTGACTGTTTTTGATGCGCCGGACCTGAGCCAGACTGTCCGGGTTTCGGGAGATGGTGATATTTCATTGCCACTGCTTGGGACGATCAAGACTGCGGGCTTAACGCCGCGCGAACTCGAACTGGTGCTGCAGGCGTTGCTTCGTCGCACCTATATGAAGGACCCTCAGGTGACCGTTACGGTGACCGAGATGCAGAGTCACAGCGTTTCCGTAATGGGGGCAGTCAAGCAGCCTGGGGTGTTTCAGATTCGCGGGACCAAGACCCTGCTCGAAATGCTCTCCATGGCGCAGGGGCTGGCGCCTGACGCTGGAAATGAAGTGCTCGTGATGCGAGGGGCCGGAATCGATACGGCTTCTCTTTCGAGTGCTGAGAAGAAGGCCGACGCTGCGGGCGGAACTCCCGTCTCTGCATCCTTTGCGTCCTCCGGCAAGGAAGTAACGGGTAACACGATTGTGGTGAGTCTGAAGCGGCTGCTGGATTCGGGAGATCCCAAGTACAACGTCCCTGTCTACCCGGGTGACATCGTCAAGGTCAAGGCGGCGGGCATCGTCTATGTGGTGGGCGACGTCAAGCGACCGGGTGGTTTCCCCATACAAAACAACGGACATATTACGGTTTTGCAGGCGATTGCGCTGGGCGAGGGGGTCGGGCCGGATGCGGACAAAGGCAAAGCCAAGATTATTCGAGTGTCAGAGAACGGGCAGAAAACCGAACTGCCTATCAAGCTGAACAAGATTCTGTCAGGAAAGGCGCCTGACCCTGCGCTCCGGCCCAAGGACATCCTGTTTATTCCCAAGAACGGGACAAAGGCTGCCAGCCGGACTGCGTTCAAGACCTTATCCCAGTGGCTTGTTTGGCGGGGAATTCCATAAATGTGGATGGAGTCATTCCGGAAGTGTTGGAGACTTTGAAATGAGCTTAGAAAACAAAATTGAACTCTACAAGGGCGGAGTTCTGTCAAGGGTCCGAAAGCTTTCAGCGACGGCCGTAAACCCAAGCACGCCGGAACCTGACGGAGACGTCGACCTGCATTATTTCCTGCGGGTCCTTCACGATCATTACCGCACGGTCCTGTATACGGGAGCAGCCGTCATGCTGGCAGCTCTAGTGGTCTCTCTCTTTATGAAGCCGGTTTATCGCTCAGAGGCAACAATTGAGATTAGGCAGGCGACGCCCGATATCGAAAGTTTGCAGACGTTGCAGAGCAGGAGCGCGGCTCCCAATAACGTTGTAGTGACAGAAGTGGAGACGGAAATTGGGATTCTCAAAAGCGATACGCTGGCCCGCCAGGTGATCGATGAGGTTATCCTGGCGAAAAAGGCTGACCAGGGCTCTTCCACAGGGATTATTGCGGGGGCATGGCACGCCTTTGTCCACTGGTATGCCGGCTCCGATCCCGGCGCTGCTTCTGACCCGGCCAAGGATCCTTCCACGCAGGCGAAGGCAGGCGCGGGCCTTTCCCTCGCATCCGGAATGAATCCGAAGGCTTACCAGAGCCTGGTGGACAGTTTCGAATCTTCGCTCAAGGTGTCCCGAGTTGGCAGCAGCCGGCTGGTCAAGATCAGCTACGAGAGCAGTAACCCTCGCCAGGCCGCTCGCGTTGTGAATGCTGTGGTCTCCTACTACCTGCAGCTGCACGAAAAGGCCACTGAGAAATTCACAAAAATGCTTGGCGAGCAGGTGAACGAAGCACGGAACGAACTGGAGAAATCAGAGCAGAAGATGACGAAGTATGCACGCAGGAATGGCCTGCTTTATTTCGATACCAACAACGGCACCACGCAGAACGTTGTGAGTGAGCGCCTGCGGCAGCTCCAGGACCAGTTGACCGCAGCCCAGGCAGCCCGATACCAGAAACAGTCGCTTTACAACCTTGTTCAGAAGGGGAAATATGGTTCGCTTCCCGGCGTCTTCCAGGACAAGCTTCTGCAGACCCTTACAGAAAAGGTTGCCGACCTCAAGACTCAATATGCACAGTTGTCTTCAACATTCACGGATAGCTATCCCAAGGTCAAACAGGTCAAAAGCCAGCTCGAGGCGGCGGAGAAGACCCTGGCGCGTGAACGCCAGCGTGCGGCTGCGAGCATCACCGATGATTACCTGGCGGCCGTTCGGCGCGAAACGCTTTTGGCGCAGGCGTTCCAGAAGCAGAAATATGATGCAAACCGGGTTGCGGAGAAGTCCACTCAATACAACATCTTGAAGCGGAATGCGGACTCGGATAATCAGCTATACGAGAACATTCTGCAAAAAGTCAAAGAGGCCAGCCTGGTGGCCCGGATCAAGGCCAACAACGTGAATGTCATTGATCGGGCTGTGCCGGAATTTCTGCCCATCAAGCCCAAAATTGTATTCAACGTCGCGCTGGGGCTGATTCTTGGCTTGGGTCTGGGGATTGGCCTTGCTTTCCTCCAGGCGCACTTTGACACCACCTTGAAGACCGTTGAGGAAATTGACCGCTTCCTGGGTCTGCCTGCCCTGGCCATGATTCCGGCCGTCGAATCTCTTGCGGAACTGGTGGTGGACGGGAACCATAACGGCAATGGCCACGGCCTGATGCTGCCCGATGTCCTTGACACAACGCAGATGACAAAGTCAGAGGCCCCCTGGTACCGAATTGACAAACAGGTCCAGCAGAAATACTCGCCGCTGGTGGAGGCTTTTCGGACTCTGGGAAGTTCCATGATGCTGGAAGCTGTCGGCCGGAAGAAAGTGCTCCGGAGTATTGTTGTCACCAGCTCCCAGCCGGGAGAAGGAAAAACCACGGTGTCGGTGAATCTTGCAATCGCTCTGGCACAGCAGGGAAGCCGCGTCATTCTGGTTGATGCTGACCTTCGTCGTCCCTCCGTACATCGGGCGCTGGGGTTCCGGAACATTCGCGGGCTGTCAGGTTACCTGTCGGGATTGAACGATTGGGCCCCCTGTGTCTTGCCGGGTCTCTCGCCAGGCTTGGACACTTTGCCTGCGGGGCATTCGGCCAGGAACCCGATCGCATTGCTCTCCTCCACGCGAATGAGGATTCTGGTCAGCCAGCTTCTTGAAGAATACGACTATCTCATCATTGATTCTCCGGCACTCATGCCGAATCTGATGGATGCGCGCGTCCTGGCGGGCCTGGTTGACGGCAGCCTCATGGTCGTCCGGAGCGGGATGGCGCCTCGGGACTATGTCATCAGAGCGCGGAAGCTATTGAACAATGTGGTCGGCGTGGTTCTGAACAGCATGGACGTGCGGTCCATGGAGGACTATTACGGCTACGATCAGTACGGATACGGCCATACCAACGCCAGTACCAGTACAGATGGCGATGAAGAGCCTGACCGCACTCCGTTCGAGAAACGGATTGCAGGATAAAGGGTTTGACGCAATCTGCGGCCCGCGCGTGGGAAACGGGCGCACCGAGATTGCACCCGGTTGCGGATAAAGCGCTATTACGGCCTGACTGCAGCCAAGGGTAAAGGGATTCCGGTAAAGCTCCGGTTGTGTGAAGCCGGGGGATGAGTCCAGGGTTGATTTTGGGGACACAGACAGTGTGGCTCAGAGGGCGGAGCTTTACGCCAATGTCAGAACCCATGTCTGGATTCCAGAAACGCCGGAGAGATGGGTAAGGGGAAGTGTGCTTTTCAACGCCCGCAAGTGCCCGTAAAGCCGCCGTGGGTGAGGAAAGCGCCGGGCGGTTGTTTTCTGCTTCATGCGATCTTCAACGCTCGGATAGCCAGGGGAAACTTATGCCACTTCGTACTATGCGCAATCAACAGAACCAGGGGACGCTGGGATCGTCATTGCCTCAGGCGGGTCCGGTTGGTGTCGACGACTCCATCTCCGGCGAAAAACAGTTTGGGGAACTTCTCTGCCTGGAGCGGAAAAGGGCGGAGAGGTCAAGAAAGCCGTTTTTGCTCATGCTCCTTGACCTTCGAAAGGTCATGGTCAATGGCAACACAGGGAGGATGATTGAAGACGTCTGGGCGTCCGTCCGTTCCGCATCGAGAGATTCCGACCTCCGTGGCTGGTACCTGCAGGGAGCTATCCTGGGCATCATCTTTGTTGAAGTCAGGCAGGATGGTCCGATATCCGTCACCGATATCATCCGCGCCAAAATGATTTCGGCTCTTTCCAAACGCCTTGATGCAGACGAGATTAACCGAATCGATATCCGGATGTACCTGCAGCCGGACAGCGCCTCCAACTGGGAGAACTGGTCAGGGCTCTATCGCGATTTGAGGGAAGAGGAATCGGGCAGGAAGCTGCATCGCGGTGTAAAAAGGACGCTTGATATCATCGGTAGCGCAACAGCTCTGTGTGTACTCTCTCCGCTGATGGCTGTCATTGCGTTGCTGATTAAGATGACATCAGACGGCCCCATCCTCTTCCGTCAGTCGCGGGTGGGCTATCGCGGCATTCCATTTACGTTTTTGAAGTTCCGGACCATGCGTCACTCCAATGATGGTTCCGTCCACAAAGAATTCATTCAGCGATTCATAGCCGGCGAAATGAAGTCAGAGGATCCGGCTGCTGTTTACAAGATTACGGAGGATCCGCGCATCACGCGGATCGGCAGATTCCTGCGAAAGACCAGCCTCGATGAATTGCCGCAGTTCTGGAACGTCCTGAAGGGTGAGATGTCATTGGTGGGGCCACGTCCTCCCATTCCCTATGAAGTGGAATTCTACGACATCTGGCACAGGCGGCGGGTGCTGGAAGTCAAGCCCGGCCTGACGGGTCTATGGCAAGTCAAGGGCCGCAGCCGCACGACGTTTAATGACATGGTTCGGCTTGATCTGCAGTACGCGAAGTCGTGGTCGATATGGCTCGACCTCAAGATTTTATTTGAAACACCGCTCGCCATGATTTCTGGCGACGGGGCCTATTAAAGGCATACCTTACCTGCCCGAAAGAATAAAACCAACAATTTGAACGTGCATGCCTGACGCTTCTCGCGGGTTTGTGCCTGAAGATGCGAGGCTTGCACGGCAGGAAGGCGACAGGCCGGCGTAATCAGTTGGTGATTCCCTGGTCCTTCACAAGGTTAAGCCGGTCCTGAAAACACGGGGGTGTGAAATGGTTGGATTTGGAGTGATTGGCTACGGTTATTGGGGGCCTAACATCGTCAGGAATTTACAGGCCCTGGCTGGTGCCCGCGTTGTGGGCATTTGCGACAAGAATCCTGCAGCGTTGCAGCGCGCGGAGTCAGTGAATCATGGCACGCGGCTGCTCAACAATTCTCAGGATATCTTTTCCTCACCAGATATTGACGCCGTTGCGGTGATCTCGCCGGTGTGGACACATTATGAGCTGGCAAAGGCGGCCCTTGAAAACGGGAAACACGTCTTTGTGGAAAAGCCTTTTACGCGTACGGTTGCCGAGGCCGAGGACCTCATCGAGACCGCCGCGAAAAAGAACCTGAAGATCATGGTGGACCACACTTTCCTCTTTACGGGCGCCGTCCGAAAAATCCGGCAACTGGTTGATGAAGGGACCCTGGGACCTCTCTACTACTACGACTCGATGAGAGTCAACCTGGGACTGTTCCAGCACGATGTCAATGTCGTCTGGGACCTTGCTCCGCACGACCTCTCCATTCTGGACCACCTGATCCAGAAAAACCCCGAGGCTATCATCGCCACGGGTGAACGCCATCTCAACGGGCACGAAGACGTGGCGTTCATTACGATCTATTTCCCCGGAAACGTGATCGCACACGTCAACGTGAACTGGCTTTCTCCCGTCAAGGTTCGGACCACCCTGATCGGCGGCGAGAAAAGGATGCTGGTCTGGAACGACCTGGAGGCGGACGAGAAGATCAAGGTCTACGACAAGGGCGTTGAGATGAGCAATCAAGAGGGAGTCTATAACCTGCTCGTCAGCTATCGCTCGGGCGACATGTGGGCACCCAAGGTGGAGCAGTGCGAGGCCCTTCGCACCGAACTGTCCTACTTTGTCAACTGCATCGAGAGTGGTGAAACTCCCCACAATGACGGAGAGGCAGGCCTGCGGGTTGTCAGAATGCTGGAGGCGGCCGAGCAGTCCTTAAAAGCGAAAGGAAAGGCTGTTTACCTATGAGTGATTTTGTCTGTGTCTCCCCTGATGTCAGACTCGGATCGGGGGTCAAACTTTCCAAATTCGTCAATCTATATGGTTGCGAAATCGGCGACGAGACCAAGGTCGGGGCCTTTGTCGAAGTCCAGAAGAACGCCCATATCGGGAAACGCTGCAAGATTTCGAGCCACACCTTTATTTGTGAAGGCGTCACCATCGAAGACTACGTATTTGTCGGCCACGGCGTAACGTTTATCAATGACAGTTACCCCCGGGCGGCAAATCCGGATGGAACGCTGCAGACAGAAAAAGACTGGAAGGTTGAACGGACGCTGATTAAGAAGGGAGCTTCGATCGGCTCGGGTTCAACCATCCTTTCCAATGTGACTATTGGAGAAAACGCCATCGTTGGCGCCGGGGCTGTCGTGACGAAAGATGTTCCTGCCAACGTGATTGTGGTGGGCAGTCCCGCAAGGTTTCTGAGATCGATAGCCATGGGAGGAAATAATGGGCACAGCCTATAAAGTACCGTTTCTTGATTTGAATGGATTGCACGCGAAGATTGAAGAGGACCTCGTGGCCGTTTTCAGGCGGGCGCTGAGGACCTCGGGATTTGTGGGCGGTCCGGAAGTGGAGCAGTTTGAGAAGGAATTTGCTGAGTTCTGCGACGTGGACCATTCGGTGGGTGTTAGCAGCGGCACCGATGCGCTGAGGTTCGCTCTGATCGCCGCGGGCATTGGTCCGGGCGATGCCGTGGTCACTGTCCCCAACACCTTTATCGCCACAACGGAAGCGATTTCACAGGCAGGCGCCGTGCCCCGGTTTGTAGACGTGGATCCGCGAACCTACAACATGGATGCAGGCCAGTTGGAACACTATCTGGCGACCAAGTGCTTTGTGGATCGCGCGAGCGGACGCCTGTTTGACCTTGCGACGGGTAATGTGGTGAAGGCCATCGTCCCTGTCCATCTTTATGGCCAGACCGCGGACATGGACCCGATTCTGGATCTGGCGGAACGTTACCATCTGGTGGTGATTGAAGATGCCTGCCAGGCTCACGGCGCCCAATATTTTTCAAGAAAAATGAACCAGTGGAGAAGGGCGGGCTCTATGGGGCTTGCGGCGGCTTTCAGTTTCTACCCGGGGAAGAACCTGGGCGCCTGCGGCGAGGGCGGGGCCGTCACCACCCATGATCCCGAGGTGGCGCGGAAGGTTCGCATGCTTCGTGACCATGGCCAGCCACGAAAGTACTATCACGACGTTGAAGGCTACAACGGCCGGCTGGACGCCATCCAGGCAGGGATCCTGCGGATCAAGCTCAGGTCTCTCGCCGAGTGGAACGAGAAACGGCGCGAGGCCGCTGCGCGTTACCGTAAATTACTGGCAGGCCATTCTGTCATATTGCCCCACGAACCGGAGTGGGCCAACGCCGTTTACCACCTGTTTGTTGTCCGGATCGAGAGCCGTAGCGAGGCCATGGAATTTCTTTCTGAAGCGGGCATCGGCAGCGGAATCCACTACCCCATTCCGTTGCACCTTCAAAAAGCCTACAGCCGTCTGGGTTATAAGGAAGGCGACTTTCAGGTGGCCGAGAAAGCGGCTGCAGAGATCGTGTCACTCCCGATGTTCCCTGGGCTCACCGGCGAGCAACAACAGTTGGTGGCCGACCGACTGCAGCAATTCGCCAATAAGCTCTCCGGCGATGAAGCGCGCGAAGCCGCCGCTTGATCGCATCTTCCGCACCGGGACTCCGGGCCCGGTGCAAACCACGTGTGCTGGCAAGGGCGCAACTGCAGTTGGACAACGTCCTCTTCGAAGCGCTTTCTCGCCGTCAGGAATGTAGACCCAGCCATTGGAGGGATCCCAAATGTCAAATGCCGGAATACGCCCGGCTCCCAAGTCGGCAAGTAACGGTAAAGCAAAGACGAAAATTTGGATCGACATGGACAATTCGCCCCACGTTCCTTTTTTCGTGCCTATTATTCAAGAACTCGAGGAGATGGGTTATCCGGTCGTGTTGACGGCGCGGGATTGCTTTCAAGTCCGCGATTTAGTGAACCTATACCATTTGCCCTGCACGTTTGTCGGGCACCACTATGGCAAGCACAAACTGGCAAAGATTGCTGGCACCTGCTATCGAGCTTTGCGGCTGGCTTTCCTGGTGAGAGGTGAAGATATTCACCTTGCAGTGGCCCATGGATCACGCGCGCTGACGATTGCATCTTCTCTTCTGGGGATTCCGTCATTGTGCCTTTGGGACTATGAGTTTACCAAGGGCGTTGGAAAGCTTCGGCCTGACTGGGCGATGGTTCCTGCGGTGATTCCGGATTCCGCGATTCGCCTTGACGCTCACCGGGTGTTCAAGTATCAGGGAATCAAAGAAGATGTTTATGTCCCCGGGTTCAGGCCCGATCCCGGTATGCGAGCCCGCCTGGGTCTCGATGAAGACGACTTTGTCATTACCGCCCGTCCGCCCGCCGATGAGGCGCATTACTACAACCCTGAGAGTGACCAGCTTTTTCGCGCAGCCATTGACTATCTCGCGGAAGACCGCGGTGCCCGGATTGTCCTGCTGCCGAGAAATGAAAAACAGGGTGCTGCCGCGAAGGCGCTTTGGCCTGAGCTTTTTGCCGGGCGCAGGATCATTATTCCCGAACACGCTGTTGACGGCCTGAGCCTGCTCTGGAGTTCTGACCTGGCCATCAGCGGCGGCGGTACGATGAACCGGGAGGCGGCGGCCCTGGGCGTGCCCGTTTACAGTGTCTTCCGCGGAAAGATTGGCGCTGTTGATCGTTACCTCGCGCAAAACGGCCGTCTGGTTCTACTGGAAAAGCTCTCCGACATTCGCCAAAAGATCGTTGTGCCGCAAAAAGCGCGAAGGCGTGCGCCGGCCAACCATCAGTCCCATACATTAAGAACAATTGTGAACAACGTGGTTTCAATCATCGAAACGGGAAGGCTCTGTCCAAAAGCTGCCGCGTGAACATCGGTAGAAGGTCCCTCAGGGCCTGCTGGGTCAGTACCAAAATTTGAGCTTTTCCATCGGAATCCACAACAAAAATCGAGCGCACGCCATGGCTACTGGAATCCTGTCAACGCGAATCATCCAGCGGGATCTTCCCGTGAAAGAACGGTGCGAAGATGCAGTCCGCAAACTGGTGGACTACTGCCAGGCAAACAATTGGGCCGGGTACGACCCGTACGACGCGCTGAACAGCAAAATCTTTGGAATTCTGCCTTTCCTGAGTTCACGTTTCCCTCGGCTCGCTCTTACCCAGGCTTTGAAGAGAAGTCCCGTCAACCTCCGGTGGCTGTTGTTGGTCAAGAAAGCCCAGAACCCGGAGGCGATGGCGTTCTTCCTGTCGGCGTTTGTCAAACTGTCAGGAGCCAAATTCCTGGACGCCGAGCCTCTGGCCGAGTTGATGATCGAGCGGCTGATTGCGCTTCGATCGCAAGGCACGAATTACTGGTGCTGGGGATACAGTTTCCCCTGGCAGATGCGCAGGGACATTGTTCCGAGTTGGGCTCCGAACCTGGTCTGCACCACCTTCGCGGCGAATGCGCTTCTCGATTTCTATGAAAACTTCCAGGATTCCCGCTGCCTGGAAATGGCGTCGAGCGCTGCGGAATATATCCTGAATGAACTCTACTGGACCCGGGGAGCCGTTGTTTCCGGATTCAGTTACCCGCGGGCTGACCTTCAGATGCAGGTCTATAACGCCAACTTCCTCGCCTCGGCGTTACTGTGCAGGGTCTACCAGCACACGGGAGAGAAGCGTTTTCTGGAACCTGCTCTCACTGCCGCCCGTTACTCGGCTGCCATGCAGTTTTCCGATGGCTCCTGGACCTACGGAGAAATGCGCACTCAGCAATGGATTGACAATTTTCACACAGGGTTCAACCTTTGTGCGCTCCGGGCAATCGGGCGCTATGCCGGAACCCGCGAGTTTGATGCCTGTCTCCGGCGTGGCCTGGACTACTATCGGGCCCACTTCCTGCGTGAGGACGGTGCGGTGAGATATTTCCATGATCGCACTTATCCCATCGACATCCATTGTGTGGCGCAGACCATTATCACGCTGATGGAGCTGGAGGACCTGGATTCTGCCTGCGTGAACGAGGCCCAGTCAGTATTCAAATGGGCCATGAGCCACATGTGGGACAACCGGGGCTTCTTCTATTACCGCTTGCTTCGCCACTGGACAAACCGTATTTCCTATTTGCGGTGCTCGCAGGGATGGATGTTGCTGGCCATGGCCACGCTGCTGTCCCGGCCCGGTGAAGCCGCCACGCTTCCCCAACCGCTTCAGGCGGCAGCACCCGTAGAGGTTTAGTCATGTCGGATCTTCCTGATTACGTCATTATCACTCCGGCGCGCAATGAGGCGGAGTTTATCGAACTGACTTTGAAGTCGGTGGTGGCGCAGACGGTCAAGCCGGCCAAATGGGTGATCGTTAATGACGGCTCAACCGACGGCACGGACGATATCGTTAGCCGGTACGCGGCAGAATACCCGTGGATTGAGCTGGTGCAGATGCCCGAGCGCCGCGAGCGACATTTTGCGGGAAAGGTTCTGGCGTTCAACGCCGGTTACTCCCGGGTGAAAGATCTGGATTATGCAGTGATTGTCAGTATGGACGGGGACATTTCTTTTGAAGAAGACTATTTTGCTTTCCTTCTGAGCAAGTTTGTCGAAAACCCCAGGTTGGGGGTGGCCGGCACTCCCTACTGGCAAGAGAGAGTAACTTACGATTTCCGATACAGCAGCACCGAAGATGTATCAGGGGCGTGCCAGATGTTTCGTCGGGAATGCTTCGAAGCCATCGGTGGGTATCTGCCCGTGAAGGCCGGCGGAATCGACCTGATCGCGGTTTTGAGTGCACGGTCCAAAGGTTGGCAGACGAGAACCTTTATGGAGAGAGCCTGTATTCACCACGGTCTCAGTCGAAGTTACTGGAATCCCCGAAAGGGCGCCATCCAGTACACCGCGTACCAGGGTCGGTTCCAGTTGGGCCACAAGGACTATTTGCTGGGCTGCCATCCCCTCTGGGAGGTTTTCAGGTGTATCCATCAAATGAGGCGCAAGCCATTCTTCGTCGGCGGAGCCCTGATGCTGGCCGCTTACTTTTGGGACATGTTCAGGCGTGTTGAGCGCACCATGCCGGAAGAACTTGTCCTGCTTCGGCGGAGGGAGCAGATGGGTCGGCTGAAAGGCTTCTTCCTGAGAGCGGTCCACGGTCAGGCTCAGGTTGATCAGCGGCGGTGTTTGACACAAAGGCTCCCAAGGCCGGCAGACAAACGGAGTGTCTGGAGCAGATAACCTTTTAATGGCGGGATGTAATTTTTACGCGGCGTTCGAAAATTGAACACATTTTTTAGTGGCGATAATTTTCAGGGGCAGTATATCTAATTAAGTTATTTATTATCAATAGGTTCCATTTTTGGAATTTTGTCATTTGAAAATCCCATACGTCTCAAAATCGTCTAAAAAGGGGCAATAATAGCCTACATTATGAGGCTATAATGGCGCGGAGTATTCCCGCCGGCCGGTTGCTCGCGGGCCACGGAGAGCGCCGTGCGAACCCCCTTACTCGCGGGCGCCGGAGCGCGGCCCGCTGATCTCGACATTCAGGAAAGGTCATTCACCCATGGAAGTTTGCGGCAAACAGGTACAGTTTCGCGGAAAGCTGGTTCGCATTGCCCATCTAGATGCTGAAGGCTACCAGTTTCTGGACGATCCAGAGGCGGCTATGGCCGTGCTGCGGAAGAGCCGCCCTCACGCGGACCTGTTCACGTTTATTCAGAGGCTTTCCGACCGCTCGCCCGAATACGGCTATCCGAGGGAGTGGGACAACTTTGCAGTTCTCCCTGTTTCGACCTTTGACGAGTGGATTACGAACCAGATCCGCTTCAAGGTGAGGAACAAGATTCGGAAGGCGGAGAAGAAGGGCGTCAGCGCGCGCGAGGTTCCCTTTGACGACGATCTCATTCGGGGTGTCCACGCGATTTACAACGAGTCGCCCATCCGCCAGGGCCGGCGCTTCTGGCATTACGGCAAAGACCTGGAAGCCGTGCGCGCGGCGACGGCGACCTACATGGGCCAGAGCATTTTTATCGGCGCGTTTTTCAAGGGCGAAATGATCGGGTTCGTCAAGCTGGTCACCGACGAAAAGCGCGGCCAGGCCGGGCTGATGCACATTGTGGCCATGAACCGGCACCGGGACCTGGCGGCGACCAATGCCTTGGTTGCCCAGGCTGTGGCTTCCTGCGCCGAGCGGAACATTCCCAGCCTCTGGTACGCAAATTTCTCCTACGGCAAGAGGGAAGGCGACACTCTGGCGGACTTCAAAAGGCACAACGGGTTTGAAAAGGTGGAGATTCCCCGATACTACATTCCCCTCACGCTTGCGGGGCGGGCGGCCCTCCGGCTGGGCCTGCACCACAGTCTTCTGGAGTGGGTGCCTGCGGCGGCCGTGGTTCAATACCGCAAGGTTCGCAGCCGCTGGTATGCAAGAAAATTCGCCGGCCTGGAAAATGCTTAAGGGCTGGTCCGGTGTGGGTAACGGCGGCAAGGCGCCGCCGGGTTGGAATTGGGAAGGCGACGGATAGAGACAGTTATGCCAGGAATTGTGGGTTTCATTACAAAAATGCCGCGCGAAAGCGCCGAGCCGAAACTGCACAAGATGGTGCGGTCCATTTGCCACGAACCGTTTTACACCACGGGAACGTGGATAGATGAGTCGCTGGGTGTTTACGTGGGGTGGGCCATCCAGAAAAATTCCTTTTCTGACGGACAGCCCCTGGTGAACGAACGGCAGGACGTGGTTCTCGTATTTTCCGGCGAAGAGTATCCCGATCCCGGGACGGCCGAACGGCTTAAGGGCCGCGGCCACCAGGTGGAAGCGAAAGGCCCCTCCTACCTCGTGCACCTTTATGAAGAAGACCCCAAACTTCCTTTGGGTCTGAACGGAAGGTTCCACGGGCTTCTGGTTGACCGGCGGCAGGCGAAGGCGATTCTTTTCAACGACCGCTACGGACTTAACCGGCTTTACTACCACGAAGCGGAAGAGGCCT